>Ga0306912_1000028_pt1 | contig 83970 bp, 71 predicted proteins | sample AntRauFillE10628_FD_190443 | JGI IMG/M metagenome (GOLD analysis project Ga0306912, IMG submission 190443) | Saline lake microbial communities from Rauer Islands, Antarctica - Metagenome Filla E10 #628 (v2) (version 2) | ecosystem: Environmental > Aquatic > Non-marine Saline and Alkaline >...
CCGGTGTGCGGGCCGTCGAGGCCGTCGAGGCCGTCACGCACGTCGGCCCGGCGCGCCAGGTGGTGCTGTCGAACCCCGGCCAGGGGGCGGCGCGGACCGTGCTGTTCGTCGCCCGGACCGAGTGCGGCACCCGGGTGCGGACCGGCCGGTCCGGCAGTCATCCGCTGCTCGTCGACCGGTTCCTGCCTGACCTGGTGCTCGACCGCGGCTGCGTCTGATCCTGGTCAGCGGGCGGACGGCTCGGTCCCGAGGGGGTAGCAGACCTCGATGCCGGAGACCGCCCAGGTGCCGTTGTCGAACTGGAACAGCTCGACCTCGCCGATCTCCTCGCCGTCGTACATCAGCGTCGTGTCCTCGAACGTGACGCCGGGTGGTGGGTCCCACCAGCCCGCACCGGTGGTCGCGACCTCCTCCATCGCCGCCTCGCGGGTCGGGGCGCCGTCGCCGTCGCTGGACATCGCCATCGCCGCGAAGCACTCCTGCTCCGGCTCGGACGGCGCGCTGGTGCGGGGCTGGTCGGGGTCGGCGGTGACCCAGGTCAGGCCGAGGCCGTCACGCGAGGTCAGGTGCAGCCGGCGGCCGTCGACCTCGGCGCGGAAGCCGTCGCCGAGGACCGACAGCACGTGGTCCTCCTGCGCGAGCACCGCCTCGTCGCAGGTCGGCGTGCCGTCGTCGCCGACGTTAGGGGAGTCGTCGCGCTGGCCGAAGGTGTCGAGCAGCACCTCGTCGCCCGGCTCGACCCACGTGCCGGTGAAGGTGCGGCAGCCGGTCGACGCCTCGACCGTCCCGTCCTCGGCCAGCCGCAGGGTCGCCTCGTCGGCGCTGGGCGTGGTCGACGACACCGCCCCGTCGGGCCCCGTGCCGCTGACCAGCCCGTCGAGCAGCCAGGTGGTCCCGACAAGTGCGGCCGGGTCGAGCGCCTCGAGCAGTTCGAACCGCAGCTCGACGTCCGGACCGGACAGCACCAGCTCGTCGCCGGCGGTGCGCTGCCACGCATCGACGGCGAGCAGCGCGTCGAGGTAGGCGCGCTCGACGTCCATCAACCCGCCGTCGCAGCCCATCTCGGTCACCGCGAAGCCGTCGGCGACGGCCCACGTGGTCCCGTCGGTGCGGACCGTCCCGCCGTAGGAGTTGCACGCGGCGACCCCGCCGACGCGCCACGCGTCGCCCTCGGGGGAGACCTCCAGCGTCACCCGGGCGGTGTCGGGCACGGCGATCGTCGGCGTCGCCGAGACCAGCACCCACGACCCCTCGGGGCTCGCGCCCGGGTCGCCGTCGACGACTGGTCCAGCCGGGTCCGCGGCCCCGCCGCACGCAGCGAGCAGCAGTGCGACGACGACGAGCAGCTGGTGGCGCACGGCGGTCCCCCGGGTCGACGGTGGTTGGACGTCGACCGGGCGCGTGCGGTTCCGCCGGCGCACGACGACGGCCCGCGCCGTGGGGCGCGGGCCGTCGGTGTCGGTCATCTCACTGCTGGCCGGCGAGCTCGCCGGAGCCGTCCCGGTTCTCGATCAGGCCCTGGCTGGCCATCGGCAGGGCGCGGCCGCGCTGGAGCACCTCGGAGATGTCCAGCACCTCGACCTGGCCCTCGGCCAGCTCGCCGGACTGGACCTTCTGGGCGATGCCGTCGGACAGCATCGTGGTGCAGAACGGGCACGCGGTGGAGATCAGGTCGGGGTTGAGGCCGAGTGCCTCGTCGACGCGCTCCATGTTGACGCGCTTGCCGATGTCCTCCTCCATCCACATGCGGGCACCACCGGCGCCGCAGCAGAAGCCGTTGGAGCGGCAGCGGCCCATCTCGGTCGGCTTGATGCCGGGCACCGCGTCGACGACCTTGCGCGGTGTCGAATAGACGTCGTTGTGGCGACCGAGGTAGCACGGGTCGTGGTAGGTGATGTGCTTGTCCACGACCGTCTCGGCGACGAGGTTGCCGTCGTCGATCAGCTGCGCCAGCACCTCGGAGTGGTGCAGCACGGTGAAGTGCCCGTCGAAGTCGGGGTACTCGTTCTTCAGGGTGTTGAAGCAGTGCGGGCACCACGCGACGATCTTGCGCTTGTCGGCCCCGACCGAGTTCAGCGTCTCGACGTTCTGCTTCGCCAGTGCCTGGAACAGGTACTCCATGCCGAGCCGCCGGGCCGGGTCGCCGGTGCAGGTCTCGTGCTGGCCGAGGATCGCGAACTTCACGCCGGCCTCGTGCAGCAGCGTGGCGGTGGCCTGGGAGATCTTCATCGAGCGGTCGTCGACGGCGCCGGCGCAGCCGGTCCAGAACACGTACTCGATCTCGTCGTCGAGCTCGGTGCCGGGCGTGGCGACAGGGACGTCGAAGTCGAGCTTGTCGGTCCAGTCGCCGCGCTTGGACTGGCCCACGCCCCACGGGTCGCCGGAGTTCTCGATGTTGCGCAGCATCACGCCGGCCTCGGCCGGGAAGCTCGACTCCATCATCGCCTTGTACTGGCGCATCGCGACGATGTGGTTGACGTGCTCGATGTCGACCGGGCACTCCTCGACGCACGCGCCGCAGGTGGTGCACGACCACAGCACGTCGTAGTCGATCACGGCGTCCTCGCCGGGCGCGTTGCCGACCAGCGGCAGGCCGTCCTGCGGGCCCTCCTCGGCGTTGCCGAGCAGCTTGTCGCCCTGTGCGTAGAGGTGGTCGCGCAGGTCCATGATGAGCATCTTGGGGCTGAGCGGCTTGCCGGTGTTCCACGCCGGGCACTGCGACTGGCACCGACCGCACTCGGTGCAGGTCATCATGTCCAGCATCGCCTTGAACGGGAACTGCCCGACCTCGCCGACGCCGAGGACGGTGTCCTCGGTCATGTTCTCCATGTCGATCGGCGTGGTCGGCAGGGCCCCGAGCGTGTTGGGGTGCTTGGCGAACAGCTCCTGCACGGGGATCGTCAGGATGTGCAGGTGCTTGGAGTTGAGCACGAACAGGATGAAGTAGCCGACGATCGCGATGTGCACGACCAGGTTGACCGTGGAGATCCACTCCAGCGTCAGCTCGTCGATGCCGGCCATGCGGTCGCCGAACCAGCGCGACAGCCACGCCGCCTCGGTCGGGGCGTGGTCCAGCGCGAAGCGGGCGCCGTGGGCGATCAGCAGCGTCCAGATCGTCAGCAGCTCCAGCAGCAGGGTCCACCAGCCCTGGTTGAGGTTCGAGCCGGCGAAGCGGCTGGCGCGGCCCTTGCGGCGCGGGTCGTCGGCGAAGCGGATCGCCGCGAAGATCGCGATGCCGACCAGCGACAGCGCCATGAAGGTGTCCTGCGACGCGCCGAGCACGTCGTAGGCGGTCACGCCCGCGACCTCGATGCGGTTGAGCAGCGGGATCTGGAAGGTCGGGCCGAACACGACCTCGCCGAACGCCTCGACCAGCGTGGTCTGCAGCACGAAGAACGAGTACATGACCCAGAAGTGCGCGACGCCCGAGAGCGACCACTTCAGGATCTTCTCCTGGCCGAGCACCTTGCTGAACCAGGCGCCGAGGTTGCCCACGACCGCCTCGCGGGTGGTGCGCTCGGGCATCGGCTGGCCGAGCCTGACCAGCCCGTACAGGAACGTGACGCGCCGGGCCGCGAGCGCCCCGACGACGGCGACGACGCCGATGCCGCCGACGAGCCGGAAGATCAGCTGCAGGGTCTGTGCGTCCACGTACGGGCCTCCACGTGCTCGGTCGGCCGCCGCGGTGCGGTGGGGCGCGCACCCGGACTCCGCTGCCGGTCGGGCGCGCGCACCGCGGACGATGCCGGGAGTGTACGAACGCAGGGGGTCGCGACCAATCGCGCGACACCCGCCCGGCCCCCTCGGCAGGGCTGGGCCGACCCGGGGCCGACCCGGGGTCGACCCGGGGTCGGGCCGGGGTCGGGACGTGGTCGACCCGGGGTCGGGCCGGGGTCGGGCCGGGGTCGGGACGTGGTCGGGCCGCCGTCAGTTGTTGTGCTCGCCGGCCTTGCGGTAGCGCTTGCGGCGGTGCACGTCGGTGCGCGCGGACGCGACCCGGTCGAGGATCAGCAGCCCGTCGAGGTGGTCGAGCTCGTGCTGCAGGGCCCGTGCCTCGAACCCGACCGCCTCGACCACGCGCTCGTGCCCCTCGGGCGTGGTGCCGCGCACGACGACCTCGGTGGCGCGGCGCACGTCGCAGGTGAAGTCCGGCACCGACAGGCAGCCCTCGCGGGCCAGCTCGGAGCCGGTCGCGACGAGCAGCTCGGGGTCGAGCAGCACGACCAGGCCGTGGTTGGGCTCCGGGGGCTTGCGCATCACCGACACGTCCATCGCGAACGCGCGCAGGGACACGCCGAGCTGGGGCGCGGCCACGCCGACGCAGCCGGGGGAGTCGTACATCGTGTCGACCAGGTCCTGCGCGAGGCGCTGCTCGGAGTCGCCGACCGACCCGACCGGCCCCGCCGCGCCCTTGAGGACCCGACCTGGGTAGTGGACGACGCCGCGGACCGGCACGTCAGTACGTCGCCGTGTCGAGGGCGCGCAGGGTGAAGTCCACGCCGAGGTCCTCGGCGACGGCCTCCACGGCCGCGCGGACCTGTGGCTCGTCGGCGACGGTCAGCTCGACCACCATCGCGTACACCGGCACGTCGCCACCGCCGAGCAGGCGGGTGGTCAGGTCGGTGACGTTGGCGCCGGCATCGGCCAGCGCGGCGGCGACGCCGGCGAGGATCCCGGGCTGGTCGGAGCCGTAGACGCTCAGCAGGTGGGTCGCCTCGGGCGACTCGGTGGTCGCGCCGGCGTCCTCGACGCTCAGGTGCAGCCCGAGGTCGCGGGTCGCGTCGGCCAGCGCCTGCTCGAGCGTGGGCGCGTCGGCGTCGACGTCGACCAGCAGGACCAGCGAGAAGCGCCCGCCCAGGATCGTCATCGCCGAGTCCTCGACGTTGCCGCCGTGGGCGGCCAGGACCTGCGCGACGGCGGCGACGATGCCGGGCCGGTCGGGCCCCATCGCGGTGACGGCCAGCTCGGCCACGAGGTCCTCCGCTGCTCGGGTGCGTTCGCGCGACGCTACCGGCGTGCTCGTCGCCGACGTGTGCCCGGTCCGGCACGGCCACGTGTGCACGACCACGAACGCTGCCGACGGGCGGGGTTGGGTCGTACCGTCGCAGACGTGCCCTGCCTCCCCCGCGCCGTGGTCGCCGCCCTGCTGGTCGGCGGGCTCACCGCGTGCTCGGCGTCCTCGCCCGCCCCGGCCGCCGACCCCGCCGTCGAGTCGTCCCCCGGGTCACTCCCCGATACGTCCGTCGACGGCACGGTGGTGCACAGCGGGCAGGTCCCCGCGCTGCACCCGTCGGTCGACGACTACCCGCGCGGCGTCGTGGAACTGGTCGCGGGTGACGGCACGACCCACCGGCTGGCCGTGCTGGTCGCCGACGACGACGAGCGTCGGGCCCACGGGCTGATGGAGGTGCCGGACGTGCCCACCGGCACCGGGATGGTGTTCACCTTCGCGGCCGACCGCAGCGGGGGCTTCTGGATGAAGGGCACGCTCACGCCGCTGCAGATCGCCTGGGCCGACGCCGACGGCACGATCGTCGCCGTGCGCACGATGGAGCCGTGCGAGGCCGACCCGTGTCCGTCCTACGAGCCGGGCGCGACGTACCGCACGGCGCTGGAGGTCCGCGCCGGGTGGCTCGACGAGATCGGCGTCGGCGTCGGCGACCGGTTGCGGGTCCTCGCCGGCGGGTGAGCCATGGTCGACACGTGGCCCGACGTCGCCCCGCCCGGGCTCGGGCGTCGTGCCGCGGGCGGGCGCGGCGGCCGTCCACAGCCCGCTCGTGCTGTCCCGTCGGGCACGGGTGGCCCGGGGGTACCGTCCACGCGGTCGACGACGACGTCCGCGGACCCCGTGCCCGCCGTCGGCGCCGCGCGACCGGACCCGAGCGCAGGAGCACCCGTGGAGCCCTGGCAGATCTCGCTGCTCGTCTTCTTCGTCCTCGCGCCGCTGGTGCTGATGGTGGCCACCTGGGGCAACGAGCGGCTGACGTTCCGCGGTCGACCGCTCCAGCGCGACTGGAAGACGCAGGTCGATCACCCGCCGGTGGACGACCACCACTGACCACCACCTGACCGGAGGGCCCGCTGGTGCGGCTCGTGCTCGTCGCCGACGGCGAGGAGCACGAGATCACCGCCGCGGCCCGCGACGACGCGTGCCTGCAGGACCTGCTGGCGGCGGCCGGCCTGGTCGACGTCGGCGTCGCGACCGTCGACGGGCGAGCCGTGCCGAGCGACCACCGGCTCGGTGAGGCCGGCGTGCGGGACGGCTCGCGGGTGGTCGTCGGGCGGGTCCCGCTGGACGACCCGGTGCCGGGCGGGCCCGCGCTGGTCGCCGTCGCCGGTGCGCGTGCGGACGCCGCGACCGACCCGGTGCCGGTCGGCGGGGGCCTGCTGGTCGGGCGGGCGGCCGACGTCGACCTGCGCGTCGGTGACACGACCGTCTCGCGGCACCACTGCCGCGTCGTGCCGGACGGCACGGGAGGCGTCGTGGTCACGCCGCTGTCGACCACCAACGCCACGAGCGTGGACGGTCGCCGAGTGGGTGCGCCGGTGCGTGTCGGGCCGGGGTCGCTGCTCGGGATCGGCACGGTCGTCCTGCGTGTCGTGGCGGGGGCGGGCGACGTCGACCGGGTGCGTGCCTCGCCGACACGCTGGGACCGCCCGCCACGGCCGGGCCCGCTGCCGGGGGCCCCGGCCGTCGCGCTGCCGGCCCTGCCGGACGGTCCGGGGGAGCGCCCCAGCATCGGCCTCGCCGCATGGCTGCTGCCGCTGGCCCTCGGCGCAGCGGTGGTGCTGCTGACCGGGCAGCTGCGCTACGCGCTGTTCGCGCTGCTCGGGCCGGTGGCGATGCTCGCGACGCACCTCGGCCAGCGTCGGCGCCACCGCCGGGCCGGGCGGGCGGCCGGGACGGCGACGACAGCGGCGCTGGCGCGGTTGCGCGACGACCTCGCCGCGGCCGTCGATGTCGAGCGGACCGCCCGGTGGGACGCCGCACCCGACCTGCCCGACCTGCTGGCGCGCGCCCGCTGCCACGCGGCGCGGCTGTGGGAGCGCCGCGCGACGCACCCCGACGCCCTGCGGCTGGCGGCGGGCGTCGGGGACGTGCCGTGGAGCCCGTCGGTGGACGCGACCCGGCCCGACCCGGCCGTCGCCGAGGTCCTGGCGGCGGCCGACCGCCTGCCACTGGTGCCGGTCGTGGTCGACCTGCGCGAGGCGCGGGCGGTGGGACTGGCCGGGGACCGCGCCCGCACCGTCCCGCTCGCCCGCGCGCTGCTGCTCCAGGCCGCGACGCTGGTCGGCCCGGCCGACCTCGACGTGGCGGTGCTGACCAGCCCGGCCAGCGCACCCGAGTGGCGCGCCGCTGCGTGGCTGCCGCACGCCCGCAGCGCGGGCGACGCCGGGATCCGGGTCGTCGCCGACGCGGACGGCGTCGCCGCCGTGCTGTCCACCGCGCCCCGTGGGCGGGACGAGCGGGCGCTGCTGCTGGTCGTCGACGACCCCGAGCTGCTGTGCGGTCGCGACGCGCCGGCCCGTGCGGTGCTGTCGCGGCGGGACGCACCGGTGCACGGCATCGTCCTCGGCGGGCGGGCCAGCGATCTGCCGGCCGCGTGCGGGGTCGTGGTCACCGCCCCCGCCGACGTCCCGGGCGTGGTCGTCGAGCACCCGGGGGCGCGCACGCGCCTCGCCGACGTGCGGCCCGTGCAGCTCGCCGCTCGGGCTGCGTGCCGGGCCGCTCGCGCGCTCGCGCGTCTGGACGACCCGGACCTCGCCGCCGACGGCGGGACCCTGCCTGCACGGGTCGACCTGCTGGACCTGCTCGCCCTGCCGCGCGGCGACGGGCCGCTCTGCGAGGCGCTCGGCGTCGGCTGGGCCGCCCGTGCGGCGACGTCCGTGGACGCCCTCGACGTGCCGCTCGGGACCGGGGTCGACGGCACCGTCACGCTCGACCTGGTGGCCGACGGCCCGCACGCCCTGCTCGGGGGCACGACCGGCAGCGGCAAGTCCGAGTTGCTGCGCTCACTGGTCGCCGGCATCGCCGCCAGGCACGGCCCCGACCGGGCCACGTTCGTGCTGCTGGACTACAAGGGGGGCGCCGCGTTCGACGCGCTGGCCGACCTGCCCCACGTCGTCGGGCTCGTGACCGACCTCGACGAGCACCTCGGCGCACGCGCGCTGCGCTGCCTCGAGGCCGAGCTCGCCCACCGCGAGCGCCGCCTGCGGGCCGCACGCGTGCCCGACCTGCCGGCCTGGCGACGGGCCACCGCCGGCCAGCCCGTCGCCCCGCTGCCGCGGCTGCTGGTCGTGGTCGACGAGCTCGCGACGCTGCGCGCGGAGCTCCCGGACTTCACCGCCGCGCTGGTCGGCATCGCCCAGCGCGGCCGGTCGCTCGGGGTCCACCTCGTGCTCGGCACCCAGCGTCCCTCCGGTGCGGTCGGCGAGGACGTGCGCGCCAACACCGCGCTGCGCGTGGCGCTGCGCACCACCGATGCGCGCGACTCCCTCGACGTCGTCGGCGTGCCCGACGCGGCCGACGTCCCGCCGGGCCTGCCCGGTCGTGGCCTGCTGCAGGTCGGCCCGGCCGCACCCGTGCCGGTGCAGACCGCGCTGGTCTCCGGCCACCGCGCCCCGGACGCGCCCGCGGTCGTCGTCACCCCGCTGCACCGGGCGGCCGCCCCGGTCGCAGCGCCCCGGTCGCCGCCAGCGGGCGAGGGCTCCGACGCGGCCCAGCCCAGCGACCTCGCACGGCTGGTCGCGGCGGCCCGCGCGGCCCACGCCGCGAGCGGAGCACCGGCACCACGCCGGCCGTGGCCCGAGCCGCTGCCGGAGCGGCTGCCGGCCGCCCGGATCGCCACCCCCGTCCCGACCGACGCCGCGAGGCACGTGCCGGCGCCCTTCGCGCTGCTGGACCTGCCGGACGCGCAGGTCCAGCGACCCACGGGCTGGGACCCGGCGAGCGGGCCGCTGCTGGTCCACGGTGCGCTCGGTTCGGGCACGACCTCGACACTGCTGGCCGCCACGCTCGCACTGGCGGGCGCGCACCCGCCGCGGCGGCTCCACGTCCACGTGATCGACCTCGACCGGGGCGGGCTGGCGGCGCTCGCGGGGCTGCCGCACGCCGGGTCGGTCGTCACCGCGGGGCAGGACGAGCGCCGGACACGGCTGCTGCGCTGGCTGGTCGCCGAGCACGATCGCCGTCGCGCCCTGTCGACCCCGGGCCCCGCCGAGCTGCCCGCCCAGCTGCTCGTCGTCGACCAGCTGCCCGCGCTGCTCGCGGAGCTCGAGCAGGCGCCGGCACTGGAGCTGCACGACGCGTTCGTGCGGGTGCTCGCCGGCGGCGCCGCGGTTGGCATCTGGGTGGTGGCGTCGGCACCCCGGCCCGGGGCCGTCCGGGCGGCGCTGGCGTCCGCGGCCGGCCGTCGGCTCGTCCACCGGCTGTCGGACCCGACCGAGCGCGCCGTGCTCGGCGTGCGGGGCGACCTCTCTGACCTCCCACCGGGCCGCGCCGTCGACGCCGCCACCGGCGAGCACCTCCAGGTCGTCGACCACGGTGACCCTGCCGCCGCGGTCGCCGGCCTGGCCACCGGACCGGTCCCGGCAGACGTCGAGGAGCCACGGCCGCACGTCGTCGGCGTCCTGCCCGACCACGTGTCCGCGACGCAGCTGCGGGGGACGCTCGACGTGGCGACCCGGCGCTGGGACCTGCCCGTCGGGCTGCGGGCGGACGACCTGGCTCCCGCACTGCTGCCGCTGCGCCCGGGCGGCCACGCGCTGCTGCTCGGCCCGCCCGGTTCCGGACGCTCCGCCGCCCTGCGCGCGCTGGCGGACCTGCTCGTCCACGCACGCGTCGAGGTCGTGGGTTGCGGGCCCGACGCCGCGCCGTGGCCCGACGGCGTCCGCGTCGTCGCCCCGGCGCGCCTGCGTGCCGTGCTCGCCGGCGAGGACCTCGCCGACGGAGACCTGGTCGACGGGGATCTGGCGGACGGTGATCTGGCCGCCGGTGATCCGGTCGACGCTGGTCTGGCCGACGGTGCTCCGTCCGCCCCGAGCACGCGGGTGGTGCTGCTCGACGACGCGGACCGCGTTGCCGACCCGGGCGTGCTGCCGGGGCCGGACGGCTCCCGGGTCCACCTCGTGGCGGCGGCCGCGACCGAGGCGGTCCGGGCGGACTTCTCCAGCTGGCTGCGCCGTGTCGCCCGGGACCGGACCGGGGTCCTGCTGGGTGGCGGCCCCGACCTGCCCGGCGACCTGCTCGGCGTGCGCGTCCCCCGCGACCGGCCCGCAGCGCCGGCCCACGGTCGCGGCCTGCTGTGCGTCGACGGTGCTGCGACGCAGGTGCAGCTGGCCAGCTGGTCCGCACACGTCCACAGGCACGGCGACGGCTCCCCGGCCCGGCGCAGGCCTGCTTCGTAGGGTCGCCCCGGTGGCGCCTGCCCGGCACCACCGGCCGGCCCGGACGGGTGCCCGGCCACCCAGGAACCACGCGCCACGCGCCACGGGCGCCGGAGCACAGGAGCAGCAGCATGCGGGTCGTCACCTCCGAGCAGGCGGTCGCGCTGGTCGCGCGACTGCGCACCGACATTGACACCGTGCGCGAGGCGCTGGACGTGATGCTGCGCACGGGCGAGGAGCTGGCGTCCCCGCTGGTGTGGGAGGGCACCGCGGCCAACCGTTTCCGCGACGAGGAGTGGGCCAGCACGCGCCAGTGGGCGCTCGGCTCGGTGCAGCAGCTGACCGAGCTGCAGGCCACCGTCGACCGCATCAACCAGGACATCATGACGGCGGGCGGGGGCCTCGGCTGAGTCGTGGGGGCGCAACTCCGGCGCCCGGACACTGTCCACACAGCAATACTGAGTCTGTACGGCTCAGGGTTGTTGAGCCATCCTGTGTCGCGCGCGTTGCCAGCAGGTCGGGAGGGTCCCACCATGGGCCGGACAACGACTTGCACGCACGAGATCAGGAGACACGGACATGGCCAAGGCGGTCGGCATCGACCTCGGGACGACCAACTCGGTCGTCTCCGTCATGGAGGGCGGAGAGCCCCTCGTCATCGCCAACGCGGAGGGGGCGCGCACGACCCCGTCCGTCGTGGCGTTCTCGGCATCCGGTGAGGTGCTGGTCGGCGAGGTCGCCAAGCGCCAGGCGATCACCAACCCGGACCGCACCATCCGCTCGGTGAAGCGCCACATCGGCTCCGACTGGAGCACCGAGGTGGACGGCAAGGCCTACACCTCGCAGGAGATCTCGGCGCGCACGCTGATGAAGCTCAAGCGCGACGCCGAGTCGTACCTCGACGAGGAGGTCACCCAGGCCGTCATCACGGTCCCGGCCTACTTCGACGACGCCCAGCGCCAGGCCACCAAGGAGGCGGGCGAGATCGCCGGCCTGCAGGTCCTGCGCCTGGTCGCCGAGCCGACCGCGGCGGCGCTCGCCTACGGCCTCGACAAGGAGGGCGAGCAGACCGTCCTGGTCTTCGACCTCGGTGGTGGCACGTTCGACGTCTCGGTCCTGGAGATCGACTCCGAGACCGGCACGTTCGCCGTGCAGTCGACCGCCGGCGACAGCCAGCTCGGCGGTGACGACTGGGACCAGGTCCTGATCGACTGGATGGTCAAGACCTTCAAGGACAACCACGGCGTGGACCTGTCCGGCGACCGCATGGCCCTGCAGCGCCTCAAGGAGGCTGCCGAGAAGGCAAAGATCGAGCTGTCGTCCGCGCAGACGACCAACATCAACCTGCCGTTCCTGACCGCGACCGACGCCGGGCCGCTGCACTTCGACGAGACGCTGTCGCGCTCGAAGTTCAACGAGCTCACCAGCGACCTGCTCGACCGGCTCCGCGAGCCGTTCCAGCGCGCCGTCAAGGACGCCGGGCTCTCCACCGGCGAGGTCGACTCGATCATCCTCGTCGGCGGTTCGACCCGCATCCCCGCCGTGCAGGAGCTCGTCACCGAACTGGGCGGCAAGGAGCCCTCCAAGGGCGTCAACCCCGACGAGGTCGTCGCGGTCGGCGCGGCGCTGCAGGCCGGCGTGCTCAAGGGCGACGTCAAGGACGTCCTGCTGCTCGACGTCACGCCGCTGAGCCTCGGCATCGAGACCAAGGGCGGCATCACGCACAGCCTGATCGAGCGCAACACCACCATCCCGACGCGCAAGTCCGAGGTGTTCTCCACCGCCGACGACAACCAGCCGTCGGTCGAGGTGCACGTGCTCCAGGGCGAGCGCCAGATGGCGGGCGACAACAAGTCGCTCGGCAAGTTCCTGCTGACCGACATCCCGCCGGCACCACGCGGCGTGCCCCAGATCGAGGTCACGTTCGACATCGACGCCAACGGCCTGGTGCACGTCTCCGCCAAGGACCTCGGCACCAGCAAGGAGCAGTCGATGACGATCACCGGCGGCTCGGCGCTGCCCAAGGACGACATCGAGCAGATGATCAAGGACGCCGAGGCGCACGCCTCCGAGGACGCCAAGCGCCGCGAGCGGATCGAGCTGGTCAACCAGGCCGACAGCCTCGTCTACCAGACCGACAAGACCCTCAAGGAGCACGGCGACAAGCTCGAGGCCGCCGACCGCGCCCAGGTCGAGCAGGCGCTGGACGACCTGCGCGAGGCGTTGAAGGCCGACGACGTCGACGCGGACGTCGTGCAGGAGAAGATGTCCGCGCTCGGTGAGGCGTCCCAGAAGCTCGCCGAGGCCATCTACAGCCAGCCCGACGCCGGCGACGCCACGGGCGCGCCGACCGGCGACGAGGCCGGTACCGACGGCGCCGACGACGTGGTCGACGCCGAGATCGTCGACGAGGGCGAGGACCAGGACCCCGCCTGAACCGGCCGAGCCCGCGGCACGGGCCGTGCGCGTCCACCGACGCCCACGGCCGGGGGCGGGCGACCAGCCCGCCCCGCCGCTTCGGCTGCAGCGCCAGCCCGTGACCCCGCGAACGACCCTGCGAACGACCCCGCGAACGACGACGCACCCGCCCGCCGACCGCCCCGACCACGGACCCCACCCGATGGACCAGCAGCAGGCCACCCCGGCCGACGCCCCCGTGCAGGGCCAGCCCCTGCCCACGGACGCCGACATGCCCGACCTGCCCGAGGACGTGGTCGCCGCCGAGGGCGGCGACACCGTGCCGCCGCAGCAGGGTGCGGCGCACGAGCCGGACTCCCACGAGGGCGCCGCCGTGTCGGACGACCCCGAGCAGCGTGCGGCCGCCGACGGCCGCAGTCGCGGCGAGCTGCTGCTCGCGCTGGAGGCCGTCCGGGCCGAGCGCGACCAGGTCGCGGCCGAGCGCGACGAGTACCTCGACGCGCTGCAGCGCAGCCGCGCCGAGTTCGAGAACTACCGCCGTCGCGCGACCCGCGAGGCCCAGGCGGCACGTGGCGCGGGCGTCGGCGACCTCGCGGCCCGGCTGCTCGACGTGCTCGACGACATCGACCGCACCGCCCAGGCGGCGACCGACTCGTCCGACGACGCGCTCGCGGGCGGCATTCGTGCAGTGCAGCGCAAGATCGCCGACGTGCTCGTCGGCGTCGGCGTCGAACGCGTGGACGAGGCGGACGTGCCGTTCGACGCGACCCGGCACGAGGCCGTCCAGGAGGTCCCCGCCGAGGGGCCCGTCGACCATCCCGAGGTCGCGCAGGTCCTGCGCCCCGGCTACCTGCTGGGGGACCGCGTCCTGCGCGCCGCGATGGTCGCGGTGCGCCAGTGAGCCAGTGCGCCGGCGGCGCGCCGGACCGTCGACGCGTCGCCGACCAGCAGTGACGCAGCGACCCGGCCGGGACCGGCGGGTCGCACCGGGACCGACACCGAGCGATCGGGACGCGAGAGGAGGACGACGTGGCAGCACAGCGTGAGTGGCTCGAGACCGACTACTACGGCGTGCTCGGCGTGTCCAAGGACGCGTCCGCCGACGAGATCAAGAAGGCCTACCGCCGTCTGGCGCGCGAGAACCACCCGGATGCGAGGCCCGACGACCCGAAGGCCGAGCCGCGCTTCAAGGAGATCGGTGCGGCGTACCGCGTGCTCGGTGACGCCGAGACGCGACGTGAGTACGACGAGATGCGACGGCTCGGCGCGTCCGGCTTCGGCGGCGGGCGCCATGGTGGCTTCCCCGGCGCTGGCGCCGGCGGGGCCGCGGGCACGGCCGGGTTCGAGGACCTCTTCGAGCAGCTGTTCCAGCAGCAGGGTGGTCGTGGCGGTGGCTTCCCCGGCGGTGGTGCCCGTCGTGGGCGGCGCTCCCAGCGGGGGCGCGACCTGGAGGCCCAGGTCCACCTGTCGTTCGACGACGCGCTCGCCGGCGTGCGCACGCGCCTGCGGGTCAACACCGACGGACCGTGCGAGACCTGCAACGGCTCGCGCTCGCGGCCCGGCAGCCAGCCGGCGCCGTGCACCCAGTGCGGCGGATCCGGGCAGGTCTCGCTGGACCAGGGGCCGTTCGCGATCGCCCAGCCGTGCCCACGCTGCGGCGGTGAGGGGCGCCTGGTCACCGACCCGTGCCAGACGTGCTCCGGTACGGGCCGCACATCGCGCCCGACGGAGCTGACCGTGCGCATCCCCGCCGGGGTCAGGGACGGCGCCGTGATCCGCGTGCCCGGCAAGGGCGGTGCGGGGGCCAACGGTGGCCGCCCCGGCGACCTGCTGGTGCGCATCGACGTCGAGCCCGACACGGTCTTCGGCCGACGTGGCGACGACATCACGCTCGAGGTGCCCGTGTCGTACTCCGAGTCGGCGCTCGGCACGAAGCTGCAGGTGCCGACGCCCTCGGGGGGCACCAAGACGATCAGGATCCCCGCCGGCACCGACTCCGGGCGCACGTTCCGCGTACGTGGCGAGGGCGCGCCGACCAAGGGCGGCGGCAACGGTGACCTGCTGGTCACGGTCGTACTGAGCGTGCCCGACCGCCTGTCCCGGCAGCAGAAGCAGCTCCTGGAGCAGCTGGCCGAGACCGACGACCACAGCGAGCGCGAGCGGCTGATGCGCCGCCGCGAGCAAGGGACCTCGGCATGAGCGGACAGCGATTCCTCGATCCCGACGAGCTCGCCGAGGTCGAGGGCGTCCTCGACGCCGACCCGGCCGACGAGCCCGACCCGGACGACGCGACCGGCGACGTGACCGGTGACGTGATCGGCGAGCGGACCGACGACGTGACCGACGACGGGACCGACGACGCGCAGCCTCCCGCGCGCCGGCGACCGCGTGGTGCGTTCGGCCAGCGCGGGCCGGACTACGACGAGCCGGTCTACGTCATCTCGGTCGCCGCCGACCTGGCCGACCTCCACCCACAGACGCTGCGCTCCTACGAGCGCGAGGGCCTGATCGAGCCTGCGCGCACGAGCGGCAACACTCGTCGCTACTCGCAGCGCGACATCGACCAGCTGCGTTTCATCCGGCACCTGACGACCGAGGAGGGACTCAACCTCGCGGGCGTGCGCGTCGTGCTCGACCTCGGCGACAAGCTCGAGACCTCCCGCAGCCGCGTGCGCGAGCTCGAGGAGATGGTGCGCACGTTGGCGCAGCGCCTCCAGACAGACGTCGAGGCCGCGCACCGCAGCCACCGCTTCGAGGTGGTGCCCGCGGGCCGCCGGGAGATGGAGCCGCACCCCACCATGCGTCGCCGCCCGCCGAAGACGTCCGCGAGGACCTGACCCCCCGGGGGTGGTGTGGGCGCAGGTGAGGGTGTTTGACGTCGGTCCACCCCGTGCGGCACGGTCGTGGCCCGCCGACGCCGGAGCCGCCGTGAAGCTGCGCACCCGCACGACAACCGTCCTGGCCACCCTCGCGCTCGCGCTCGCCGCCTGCGGTGGGGCCGAGGAGACCTCGGTCGAGGACCCGTCCGCCGCGGCCGAGGAGTCCGCCGCCGAGACGGCCGACGACGCGGACGACACGCAGGGCGCGGACGACGCCGGGTCGGAGTCCGACGAGCCTGACGCAGACGACGCGGACGCCGAGGGCGGGGCCGATGGCCAGGATGCTGCGTCCGGCGCCGACGCCGCGACGGTCCTCGCCGCCGCGGGTGACCAGGCGCGAGGACGCTCGGCACGCATCGCGTTCTCGATGACGACCGTCACGCCCGAGGGCGAGTTGGTCGCCGAGGGCGAGGGCGTGTCCTCGGCCGACGGCGACGCGCAGATCATGATGACCATCACCGGCGACACGCCGGAGAACGACCTCGGTGAGCTCGAGGTGCGCATCATCGACGGTGTGATCTACCAGCGCAACGACCAGATGCTCGCCGCGTTCGGTGGGGACGCGACCTGGCTCGCGATCGACCCCGCGGCGATCGGCGGGGAGTTCTCCGGGATGATCTCGCAGACCTCGACCGGCGACCCGGCGGAGATCCTCGACGTGCTGCGTGACGTCGGTGAGGTGACCGCGGCCGGTGAGGAGGAGGTCAACGGCGTCGCCACGACCCGCTACGAGGTCACGGTGAGCCAGCGGGCCCTGCTCGAGGGGGCCGACGCCGACCCGGACGAGTTCCGGGGCTACGGCGTCGACCTCGACGCACCCAGCACGATGACGGTCTGGATCGACGGCGACGGGCTGCCGCGGCGCATCGCCTACGACGCGACGTTCGCTGACGGCGTGTCCGTCTCGAGCATCCACGACGTGCTGGAGTACGACATCGACGTCGAGGTCCAGGTCCCGCCGGAGGGCGAGACGATCTCGTTCGCCGACATGATGGGCGGCCTCGGCCAGGGCTGACCGGGAGGCGACGACGCTCAGCCGCCCGCGGGGGGCGTCAGCTCGGTGCCGGAGCGCTCGCCGCGGGCGACCGCGGTGAGGTTGCCGATGGTCGTCGAGGCGATCGCGCGCAGCGCCTCGGCGGTGAAGAACGCCTGGTGCGCGGTGATCAGGACGTTGGGGAACGTCAGCAGCCGGGCGAACACGTCGTCGTCGATGATCGTGTCGGAGAGGTCCTCGAAGAACAGGTCGCCCTCCTCCTCGTACACGTCCAGCGCGACCGAGCCGAGCTGCCCGGACTTCAGCGCCCCGATCAGGGCGGGCGCGTCGACCAGCCCGCCGCGCGAGGTGTTGACCAGCATCGCGCCCGGCTTCATCCGCTCGAACGCGTCGGCGTCGAGCAGGTGGTGAGTGTCGGGTGTCAGCGGGCAGTGCAGGGTCACCACGTCGCACTCGCCGAGCAGCGTGTCGAGGTCGACGTAGCGCACCCCGAGGTCGCGCACGTCGTCCGACGGGTACGGGTCGTACGCGCGCAGCGAGCAGCCGAAGCCGCGCAGGATCCGCGCGACGATCATGCCGATCCTGCCGGTCCCGACCACGCCGACACGGCGTGAGCGCAGGTCGAACCCGAGCAGCCCGTCGAGGCTGAAGTTGCCCTCGCGCACCCGCGCGGCGGCCCGTGGGATGCGCCGGTTGAGTGCGAGCATCAGGGCGACGGTGTGCTCGGCGACCGCGTACGGCGAGTAGGCCGGCACGCGGGCGACGGTCATGCCGAGCCGAGCTGCGGCGTCGAGGTCGACGTTGTTGAAGCCCGCGCAGCGCATCGCGACGGCCCGCACGCCGCGGTCCGCGAGCGCCTCGAGCACCGCTGCCGAGACGTCGTCGTTGACGAACGCGCAGACCGCGTCGTGCTCGTCGGCCGCAGGGGCCGAGTGCACGTCGAGGTTGTGGTCGACGAAGGTCAGCTCGTGGGGCTCGTCGGACGCTGCCGCGGCCTCCTCGAGGAAGCGGCGGTCGTAACTGCGGGCGCTGTACACGATGGTCCTCATGGGGCGCACCCTGCCACACCACGGACCGGGCTGCCGTGCCCACACGGGCACGTGCGGGCACGGACGACCGGGTCCGACCTGAGGGCAGCAGGCGCAGGGAGCAGGACGAGCTTCGAGGCAGGCTCCCTGCGCCGACGGGTCGTGCGACCCTTGCAGCAGCGCGCCCACGCGGCACAGTCGTGACTGTCCGCACCGGGACCGGCAGCCGCCGGCCACCCCCCGCCGGTCGAGCACCAGGAGGCACGCCGTGGACCAGGACCGCTTCACCCGCCGTACCCAGGAGGCGCTCGCCCGTGCCGGTGGCATCGCGACCGAGCAGCACCACCCCGAGGTCGCGCCGGTGCACGTCCTGCTCGCGCTGCTCGAGCAGCCCGAGGGCGTCGTGCTGCCGCTGCTGCAGCGCCTCGGGGTCGTGCCTGCGACGGTCCGAGCCCGCGCGAACGAGCTGCTGGAGCGCCAGACCGCCGCGTACGGCGCGTCGGGCGACGTGCGCTTCTCCCGTGCGAGTCTCGCGCTGCTCGAGCGCGCCGAGCACGAGCAGGAGCAGCTGGCCGACGAGTACCTGTCCACCGAGCACCTGCTGCTGGCGATGGTCACCGGCGACGGCGCGGTCGTCGCGCTGCTGGCGGAGCTCGGTGTGGACCGCGACGCGGTGCTGGTCGCGCTCAAGGAGGTCCGCGGGAGCCAGCGTGTGACCAGCAAGGACCCGGAGACCACCTACGAGGCGCTGGAGAAGTACGCCCGCGACCTGACCTCGCTGGCCGAGGAGGGGAAGCTCGACCCGGTCATCGGCCGCGACGAGGAGATCCGGCGCCTGATCCAGGTGCTGGTGCGTCGCACCAAGAACAACCCCGTGCTGATCGGCGAGCCCGGCGTCGGCAAGACCGCGATCGTCGAGGGCCTCGCGCGGCGCATCGTCGAGGGCGACGTGCCGACACTGCTCAAGGACAAGCGCGTGCTCGCACTCGACCTCTCCGCGATGGTCGCCGGCGCGAAGTACCGCGGCGAGTTCGAGGAGCGGCTCAAGGCCGTGCTCGCCGAGATCGAGGCGTCCGAGGGACGCCTGGTCACGTTCGTCGACGAGCTGCACACGATGGTCGGCGCCGGCGCCGCCGAGGGGGCCATGGACGCCGCCAACATGCTCAAGCCGCTGCTCGCCCGAGGGGCGCTGCGCATGATCGGCGCGACCACGCTGGCCGAGTACCGCAACATCGAGAAGGACGCCGCGCTGGAGCGCCGCTTCCAGCCGATCGTCGTCGGCGAACCGAGCGTCGAGGACGCCGTCGGGATCCTGCGCGGGCTCAAGGAGCGCTACGAGGTGCACCACGGCGTGCGCATCACCGACGACGCGCTGGTCGCGGCGGCGCGGCTGTCGGACCGCTACCTGACCGACCGCTTCCTGCCCGACAAGGCCATCGACCTGCTCGACGAGGCCGCCGCGCGGCTGCGCATCGCGATCGACTCGCTGCCGCCGCAGATCGACCAGGTCCAGCGTCGGGCGCGCCAGCTGGAGATCGAGCGGGTGAGCCTCGCCGAGGACGACTCGCCCGGCGCGGTCGAGCGCCTCGGCGACCTCGACGCCGAGCTCGCGGACCTGCGCGAGGAGCTGTCCGGCCTCAACGCGGCCTGGGAGCAGGAGAAGGCCGCCATCGGTGAGCTGCGCCGGGCGATGGAGGAGCTCGAGCAGACCCGCGAGCAGGCCGCCATGGCCGAGCGCGACGGCGAGCTCGCCCGCGCCGCCGAGCTGCGCTACGGCCGCGCCGTGGACCTCCAGAAGCAGGTCACGGCCGCCGAGGAGCGCATCGCGGCGCTGCGCGCCGAGGGCGGCACCTTCCTCGAGGAGGAGGTCGGGGCCGAGGACATCGCCGGGGTGGTGGCTGCGTGGACCGGCATCCCCGTCTCGCGCCTGCGCACCGACGAGTCGACGCGCCTGCTGCGGCTGGAGGACGAGCTGCACGCCCGTGTCGTCGGCCAGGACGAGGCCGTGGGCGCCGTGGCCGACGCGGTCCGCCGCTCGCGCGCCGGGATCTCCGACCCGGACCGGCCGCTCGGCTCGTTCCTGTTCCTCGGGCCCACCGGGGTCGGCAAGACCGAGCTCGCCAAGGCGCTCGCGCAGGCGCTGTTCGACGACGAGCGTGCGCTGCTGCGCCTGGACATGTCGGAGTACCAGGAGAAGCACACCGTCTCGCGACTGGTCGGCGCGCCCCCCGGCTACGTCGGCCACGAGGAGGGCGGGCAGCTGACCGAGGCCGTGCGTCGTCGGCCGTACCAGGTCGTGCTGCTCGACGAGGTCGAGAAGGCCCACCCGGACGTGTTCAACACCCTGCTGCAGGTGCTGGACGACGGGCGCCTGACCGACGGCCAGGGCCGCACGGTCGACTTCCGCAACGTCGTGCTGCTGATGACGTCCAACCTCGGCGCGACCCACATCCTCGACCCGGACCTCGGCGAGGAGGCGATCGGCGAGCGCGTGCTGCGCGACGTGCGTGAGTGGTTCCGCCCGGAGTTCCTCAACCGCATCGACGAGACGGTGATCTTCCACCGCCTGACCCGGGACGAGCTGAGCACGATCGTCGACATCCAGCTCGACCGCCTGCGGCGTCGCCTCGGCGACCGCGACCTCGGGCTGGAGGTCACCGACGCCGCCTCGCAGTGGCTGGCGGAGCGTGGCTTCGACCCGGTGTACGGCGCGCGGCCGCTGCAGCGGGTGGTGCGCAGCGAGGTGGAGAACCGGCTCGCGCAGGCGCTGCTGTCCGGCGTGCTCGACGACGGCGACACCGCCGTGGTCGACCTCGACCCCGACGCCGACGCGCTGGTCGTGCACGCCGCCTGACCGCTCCCGGTCGCCCGCGGCCGGGGGACCCACGACCCCCGCGGCTCGGCGTAGGGTCGGGCGTCCGACGGCCCGGAGACGCACGTGGAGCTGGTGACCCTCACCGACGAGACCTTCCCCGAGGCACGGCGCGTGTTCGTCGAGTCGCTCGGGGGTCGGCCGCGGCCGCAGGACGACGCGACCCGGCGCGGGTACTGGACCGACGACCGCACCTTCCTCGCCGTGGAGGACGACCGCGTGCTGGGCGTCGCGGCCGGCTTCGCGTCGCGCTTCACGCTGGCCGGCGGTGCCGCCGTGCCGTGCGCGACCGTGCCGAGCGTCGGGGTGCGCGCCGACGCGCAGGGCCGCGGTGTCGGGCGGATGCTGCTGGAGCACCAGGTGCGCGACGCCGTCGAGCGTGGCGACGCGGTGATGGCGCTCAACGCGTCCGAGGTCGCCATCTACGGTCGCTTCGGCTACGGGCCGACCTCGTCGTGGTGGAGCGTCGCAGCGGACCCACGCCATCTCGAGTGGCGCGACGACGCGCCCGCCCCGGTGGACGTCGAGGTCCGCGACGTCGAGGACGCGCGGGACGACCTGGTCGACCTGCACGCCCGGGCGTTCGGGCGCTGGCCCGGGGAGCTCGACCGGACCGACGGCTGGTGGACCGCGGCCCTCTCGCCGCGGCCCGACGACGCCGGCCCGCTCCGGGTCGTGCTGCACCGTGACGAGCAGGGCCGGCTCGACGCCGCGGCGATCCACACCGTCAAGCAGGGCTTCGACGACGTCGGGTTCGCCAACGAGCTGGCGGTCCTCAACCACGTGGCGCTGGACGCGCGCGCCGACCTGCGGCTGTGGCGCTGGCTGCTGTCCCAGCGCCTGCTCGGGAAGGTCACCTGCGACCGGGTCGACCCGGGCACGGCCCTGCCGTGGGCGCTGCGGGACTCCCGCAAGCTGCGCACGACCGCGTACGCGGACGCCGCGTGGGTGCGGGTGCTCGACCCCGGTGCGGTGTTCTCCGGGCGGTCGACGACCGCCTCGGGCCGCGTCGTGCTCGACGTCGTCGACCCGCTCGTCGCGGCCGCCGCGGGCACCTGGGAGCTGGTCGGCGACGGCAGCGGCCTGGTCTGCCAGCGCAGCGACGCCGAGCCCGACCTGCGCGTGCCGGTCGACCTGCTCGCGCCGCTGGTGTGGTCGTTCACCACCGCCACGCGGGCCGCCGCGGCCGGCCGCATCGACGCCCGTGCTCCGGCGACCCTGGGGGTGCTCGACGCGCTGCTCGCCTGGCCGCGGCCGTCGTGGTGCACCACGGGCTTCTGAGGCTCAGCCGGTGCCGCGCAGGTTGGCGGCGTCGCAGATGCGCTCGACGGCGATCGCGTAGGCGGCGGTGCGCAGGTCGTGGTCGTTCGCCCGCGCGGCGACGGCCTCGGTGGCGCGGCGCAGCCGCTCGGTCATGCGCTGCTCGACCGCGTCGGCGGGCCAGTGGTCGCGCTGCTGGTTCTGCACCCACTCGAGGTACGACACGACCACCCCGCCGGCGTTGGCCAGCACGTCCGGGACGACCACCACGCCCTTCTCGCGCAGCGCCGCGTCGGCGTCGGCCCGCACCGGCCCGTTGGCGATCTCCAGGATCGCCCCCGCCGCGACCTCGCCGACGTTGTCGGGCGTGATCCAGTCCTGCAGTGCGGCGGGAACCAGCAGGTCCACGTCCATCGACCGCAGCGCGTCGCCGTCGCAACGCTCGGCGTCGGCGTCGGTCACCGAGCCGTGCTCGGCCTTGGCTTCGGCGACCACGCCCACGTCGAGCCCGTCGGGGTCGGTCACCCCGCCGGAGGAGTCCGACACCGCCACCACGCGGTGCCCAGCCTCGGCGACGCGCTCGGCGAAGCGTGCGCCGGCGTTGCCGAAGCCCTGCACCGCGATGGTCAACGACTCGTGGTCCGGCAGCACGCCCTGCTCGCGCAGGGACTCCAGGACCACGAACGCGCCGTCGCCGGTCGCGGTCGAGCGGCCCTCGGAGCCGTCCAGCGTCACCGGCTTGCCGGTCACCACGGCCGGCGACCAGCCGCCGGTCAGCTCCTCGTACTCGTCGGCGATCCAGGCCATGACCTGCTCGCCGGTGCCGACGTCCGGCGCAGGGATGTCGCGGTCGGGCCCGATGACGTTGCGAAACGACTGCGTCCACGCCCGCGCGGCGCGCTCGAGCTCACCGGACGACAGCTGCTTGGGGTCGACGTCGAGGCCACCCTTGCCGCCGCCGTACGGCAGGTCGACGACCGCGGTCTTGATGGTCATCCAGAACGCCAGCGTGGAGGCCTCGTCGAGGTCGACCTCGGGCGCGAAGCGCAGCCCGCCCTTGGTCGGACCGCGCGTGTCGTCCCAGCGCACCCGCACGCCGCGGTGCAGGCGCAGCGTGCCGTCGTCGCCGCGGAACACCACGCGGGTGCTGACCTGCTCGACCGGTGAGTGCAGCCGCGTGAGCACCTCGGGGTCGGCGCTGCCGTCGAGCTGGTCGAGGCGCTCCAGCGCGCGTGCGCGCATGTCCATCGGCCACTCCTGGCGTCGTCGGTCGAGCACGACGCTACGACCGGGACCGCTGGCGGTGGTTGGCCGTGCGGTCGACCGGACGGACGGATCCCGGCCCTTCGAGCCTGCAGATGGACGATCGGCCAGTCCGCAGCGCCGGCTCGGCGACCCCCTGACCGGCGCCCCGTCCTGCCGTGGGGATCGTCGCCCGGCGCGCCGTAGCCTCCGCGGCAGGACCGGACCGGGGGTGGTGGTGGAGCTCGAGGGTGCGCGTGTGGTGGTCACCGGCGGCGCGGGCTTCCTCGGCTCGCACCTGTGCCTCGCGCTGGTCGACGCCGGCGCCCGCGTGGTCGTGGTCGACAACCTGCTGACCGGGACCTGGGACAACCTCTCCACGCTGGACGGCGACGGGCGACTCGAACGCCTCGAGCACGACGTCAGCGAGCACGTGGAGGTCGACGGGCCGGTCGACGCGGTGCTGCACCTGGCGTCGCCGGCCAGCCCGGTGGACTACCTGCGCTACCCGATCCAGACCCTGAAGGTCGGTGCGCTCGGCACCCACAACGCGCTCGGGCTCGCGCTCGCCAAGGACGCCCGCTTCCTGCTGGCCTCGACCAGCGAGGTGTACGGCGACCCCGAGGTCCACCCGCAGCCGGAGGACTACTGGGGCCACGTCAACCCCGTCGGGCCGCGCGGGGTCTACGACGAGGCCAAGCGCTTCGCCGAGGCGCTCGCGCTCGCGTACCACCGCACCCACGGCGTCCCGGTGCGGATCGCGCGGATCTTCAACACCTACGGGCCCCGCATGCGTCGTCACGACGGTCGTGCCGTGCCCGCGTTCCTCGCCGCGGCGCTGGCCGGCGAGCCCCTGCCGGTGCACGGCGACGGGCAGCAGACCCGCACGCTGTGCCACGTCGACGACCTCGTCGCCGGGCTGCTCGCGCTGCTGGTCCACGACGACGTCGACGGGCCGGTCAACCTCGGCGGCGAGCAGGAGGTCACGGTCCTCGGGCTCGCCCGCACGATCGCCCGGCTCGCGGGCAGCGACGCGGGCGTGCAGCACCTGCCGCGCCCGGTCGACGACCCACAGCGGCGCTGCCCCGACCTCACCCGCGCCCGCACCCTGCTCGGCTACGCGCCGCGGGTCGGGCTCGAGGAGGGCCTGGCCGACACCCTCGCCTGGTTCAGCTCGGCCAGCTGAGCGCCGCGTGCACCTCGCGCGTCGCCGTGGAGCGGTTCAGCGTGTAGTAGTGCAGGCCGGGCGCCCCCTCGTCGAGCAGTCGCTGGCACAGCTCGGTCGCGATCTCCACGCCGACCCTGCGGACCTCGTCGGGCTGGTCGGCGATCGGCTCGAGCCGGTCGGTGACCTCGCGCGGCAGCTCGGCGCCGGACAGCTCCGCGAACCGGGTCACCTGTGCAACGTTGGTGATCGGCATGATCCCGGGCAGCACCGGTCGGGTGCAGCCGTGTGCGTCGAGGTCCGCGACCATCGCCAGGTAGTCCTCTGCCCGGAAGAAGAACTGCGTCACACCGAAGTCGGCGGCTGCGAGCTTCGCGGCGAGGTGGCGTCGGTCGCTGTCGATGTCGGGGGAGTGCGGGTGGCCCTCCGGGTGCGCGGCGACGCCGATCGAGGCCTGGTCACCGAGCACCTCGCGGGCCAGCTCGACCAGCTCGATCGCGTGCACCAGCTCCTGCGGGCCCGGGTCGGACCCGTCGGAGGGCGGGTCACCGCGCAGCGCCAGGACGTTGTGCACGCCCGCGTCGCGGTAGCGCTCGAGGATCGTGCGCAGCTCGTCGCGGGTGTGGCCGTGCGCGGTCAGGTGCGCCATCGGGGTGGTCGTGGCCAGCAGGTCCACGACCAGCTGGTGGGTGCGGTGGCGCGTCGAGCCGCCGGCGCCGTAGGTCACGGACACGAAGCTCGGGCCGATCTCGTCGAGCTGGTCGATCGCGCGGCGCAGGTTGCGCTCGCCGTCGTCCGTCCTCGGCGGGAAGAACTCGAACGACGAGGTGCGGCCGGCGGCCAGCAGGTCGGCGATGCGGGTCACGGGTCGGTCCTCGGGGTGCACGCGGGAGGAGGTCGCGCGGGGCACCGGACTCGATGACGCGTGTTCGCCGTCAACCCTACCGCCGCGCTGCCACCGCACGTCCGGCGCCGCGGCCCCCGCGGATCGCCCGGTGCGCCCCGCCGCCCCCGGCCGCGATCGGCCGTCGGGGGCTGGGCGGTCAGGGGGTCGCGACGCGGATGCGCACGTCCGCCGCGACGACGCCCTGGCCGTCGGGGCGGACGAACACGGGGTTGCAGTCCACCTCGACGACCTCGGGCAGGTCCTCGACCAGCCGGGCGATGCGGTGGAGCATGTCGCGCAGCGCGTCGACGTCCATCGCGGGGCTGCCGCGGTAGCCGTCGAGCAGCGGGCGCATGCGCAGCGCGTCGAGCATCTCGTCGACGTCGCGGTCGGTCACCGGCGTGACCCGCACGGCCACGTCGCGGACCAGCTCGACCAGCGTCCCGCCCATCCCGGTCATCAGCAGCGGCCCGAACGTCGGGTCGTGGGTCACGCCGACGACCATCTCGATGCCGTCGGTGACCATCGGCTGGACCAGGAACCGGCCGGCGTGCTCGGGCAGGTCCGCGTCGACCATCCGCTGGCGCATCTGCTCGACCGCGCGCTGCGCCTCGGCGGCGCTGCGCAGGTCCAGCTCGACCCCGCCGATGTCGGTCTTGTGCACCGGCGAGGCGACTTTGACGGTCACCGGCGCCCCGAGCTGCTCCACGGCACGCTCGACGTCCGCGGCGTCGTCGACGAGCCGGCTCGGGACCAGCGGCACGCCGTAGGCGGCCAGCACCGCCTCCGCCTCGACCTGCGACAGCCACGTGCTGCGGCCGGGCCGCGTCCCACGCCGACGCGGCGCGATCGTCTCGGCGGCCTGGCCGCGCCCGATCACGGTGCGGCCGTCCTCGCGGTCCTCGGCCAGCGCGGCCTCGACCACGGTGCGTGCCAGCGAGGTGTCGATGTCGTCGGGGTGCACGACCTCGCCGAGCGGGGCGCGCCGCCACGCGGCGTGGCGGTTGACGCGCCCGAGCGCCCGCGCGGCGTCCTCGGGGAACGCGAAGCTCGGGATCGCCGCGTCACCGAGCTCGCCCGGCACGCCGCGCTTGGACATGAACACGCTGACCACCGAGAGGTCCTCGCGCAGTCCCCGTCGCGCCTGTGCGAGCGCGCGGGCGGCCGCGTCGGTGTCGGTCGCGCCGGTCGGGATGAAGATCACCAGCACCACGTCGACGTCCGGGTCGGCGCCGAGCACCTCCAGCGCGCGCCCGTAGGCCTGCGGCGCGGCGCTGGCGGTGAGGTCGACCGGGTTGGCCACGCCGGCCTCGTCCGGCAGCACCTCGGCCAGCGCCTCGCGGGTCGCGTCCGACAGTGGCGGCACCATCAGCCCGTTGGACTCGCACGCGTCGGCGGCGAGGATCGCCGGGCCGCCGGCGTTGGTCAGGATCGCGACGCGGTCGCCGGACGGCAGCGGCTGGCTGGTCAGCAGCGTCGCGACGTCGAGCATCTCCTCGAGGGTGTCGGTGCGGATCACGCCGGTCTGGGCGAACAGCGCATCGGTCGCGACGTCGGTCGCCGACAGCGCGGCGGTGTGGCCGGCCACGGCACGCTCGCCGGCGCTGGTGCGGCCGGACTTGACCGCGACGATCGGCTTGCGGCGGCTGAGCCGACGGGCGATGCGCGAGAACTTGCGGGGGTTGCCGAACGACTCGAGGTAGAGCAGCACGACGTCGGTGTCCTCGTCGCGCTCCCAGTACAGCAGCAGGTCGTTGGACGAGATGTCGGGCTTGTTGCCGATCGAGACGAAGCTCGACATCCCGAGGCCGAGCTCGGTGACGTGGTCGAGCACGGCCAGGCCGAGCGCACCGGACTGGCTCGACATCGCGATGCGGCCGGGCTGGGGGAAGCTCAGCGCGAACGTGCCGTTGAGCCGCACGTCGGAGGCGGCGTTGAGCAGCCCCATGCAGTTGGGCCCGACCAGGCGCATGCCGTGGCTGTGGGCGACGGCCATCAGCTCGTCCTGGCGGTCGCGGCCCTGCTCGCCGGTCTCGGCGAAGCCGGCCGACAGCACGCACACGGCCCGCACGCCGAGTCGACCGGCCTCGTCGACGACCTCCGTCACCGCGGCGGCCGGCACGCAGACCAACGCCAGGTCGGGCACGTCCGGGCAGCTGGCGAGGTCGGGGTAGGCGACCACGCCGCGCACGTGCGGCGCGTGGTCGTGCACCGGGTAGACGACCCCGGAGAAGCCGCCGTCCATCAGGTTGGCGAGCACGAGCCCGCCGATCGAGCGCGGGTCGCGGGACGCGCCGACGATCGCGACCCGCTCGGGCTTGAGGAAGCGCTCCAGCGCGGCGCGGGCCGCGACGCGGTCGTCCTCGTCCATCACGCGCAGGAACTCGTCGCCGAACTCCAGGTCGATGTCGCTGCGCACCGAGCCGGCGTCGACGCCGGAGGAGTGGCTGTGCAGGCCGAGGTCGTGGACCAGGCGCAGCATCCGGGAGTTGTCGGCCAGGATGTCGCCGGTCAGCTGCGTGATGCCGTCGTCCTTGGCGGCGGTCGCGAGCTGGCGCACCAGCACGGTGCCGATGCCGCGCCCCTGCTGGTCGTCCTGGACCAGCGCCGCGAACTCGGCGCCCGGTGCACCGGGCGCGTCGCGCTCGTAGCGGGCCACGCCGACGATGTGCTCGTCGTCCCCGCGGCCGAGCGTCGCGACGAGCGCGAGCTGGTGGCTCGGGTCGAGGTCGGTGAAACGCCCGACGTTCTGCTCGGTGAGGTGGAACGTGCCGTGGAAGCGCATGCGGCGTGACCCCTCGGAGGTGCGCTCCCACATCGCCAGCATGCGCTGGCGGTCGTCGGGGCGGATCTCCCGGACGTGGACGGTGGTCCCGTCGGGCAGGACGACGTCCTGCTCCTCGCGCACCACGGCGTGCTCCTCGTCGTCGGTCCTGCACGAGCCTGCCACGCGCACCGGCCGGGTGCGCGCCCGGAGCGTGGGTCGTGCGCCCGGGCCGTCGGACGGGACCCGCCCGTGGTCAGTCCCGGCGGGGGATCCACGAGGTGTCGGACGCGTCGCGGTCGCCGACGTCCTGCTCCCAGCCGGGGCGGTGCAGCTTGAAGACCTCGCCGAGCGTCGCGTAGCTCGTGCCCGCAAGGCGCAGCACCGGGCGCAGCAGCTCGGGGTCGACGCGCCCGTCGCGCCACACCCGCGGGTCGACGTGGACGTGGGTCACCTCCGCCAGCACGACGTGGCCGTTGCCCAGCGTCACGACCTGCGCGAGCCGGCACTCCAGGTGTGCCATGGCCTCGCCGACGCGCGACGGGGTGACGGTCGTGGAGGCGACCTTGGTCACCCCGACGCGCTCGAACTCGTCGACGTCGCTCGGGGCGTCCACCGCGCTGGCGTTCATCTGCTCCAGGACGTGCTCGGTGGTGATGTTGACGACCAGCTCGCCGGTCGCCTCGATGTTGGTCAGCGTGTCCTTGCGCCCGGTCGAGCCGATCACCACGTGCGGTGGGTTGCTGCTGACGACGTTGAAGTACGAGTGCGGCGCGAGGTTGTCGACGCCGTCGGGGCTGCGCGTCGAGATCCATGCAATGGGTCGCGGCACGACCAGCCCGGTCATCAGGAAGTACACCTGGCGCGGGTCCCAGTCGGCCGGCGTGACCTCGAGGTCGACGTCGAGCTTCTCGGGCGGGCCGGGGTGGGAGGACGGCATGCGTTGCTCCGGGGCGGGCTGGGGTGACGTCGGCGTCAGGCCGGGCGGCGCGCCACCCAGACCTGCTCGGACGGTAGGTCGCGGGCCCAGTCGGCGGTCACGGCGAACGGCCGCTGCGTGGTGTCCTCGGGCGTGCGTGGCTCGCGGTGGTCGACCACGTCGAACCCGACCTCACGGAGCAGCCGGAACCACTCCGCGGGGGAGAGGGAGAACTCCACGCCGCCCGGCTCGTCGACGGCGTCGCGCCAGTCGTAGACCCGCTGGCCGAACCACGGCCGCACCAGCTCGCGCACGACCGGCAGCGAGCCGTCCAGCGGCGAGCACACGGTGGCCAGGTGGTGGTTGGTCAGCAGCCCGAGCCGGCCGCCGGGGCGCAGCAGCCGCCATGCCTCGCGGACCCAGCGTTCGGGGTCGGCCCACGTCGCCGCGCCGTACTCCGACACCGCGACGTCGAACTGGCCGTCGGGCAGCGGCACCTCCTCGGCACTGGCGTGCAGCAGCTCGAGGTCGACCCCGTGCTCGTCCGCGAGCCGGCGGGCCGTGGCCAGCTGGGCGGTGGAGGTGTCGACGCCGACGACGCGTCGGGCGCCACGTCGAGCGGCCCAGCCCGACACGTAGCCGGTGCCGCAGCCGAGCTCGACCACGTCCAGCCCGGTGCAGTCGGTCGGCAGCAGCGGGGCCTCGTCGTCCGGCACGCCCCACTGACCCCACGTCGGTTCGTCCCTGGCCCAGAGCCGTTCGCCCGACGCGACCCAGTCCGCGGCCATCCCGTCCCAGTGGGCGACGTTGGCCGCGACGTGCTCGGGCAGATCGTCGGGCAGGTGGTCCGGCAGGTGGTCCGGCAGGTGGTCCGGCAGCCCGCCGGCCGGTGGCCGCTGGTCCTGCGTCATCGTTCGGTCCTCGCTCGGTGGTGGCCGTGGCCGCTCGGGCCAGCCCGCCATCCTCCCACGGACGGTCGGCCGGGGGCAACCCCCGTCGGGCGGCCCGCGCGCTGCGCTTCGCTCGCACTCCGCCGACGGACGCCGCTCCTCCCGCCAGTCGGCCCCGCCCCGCCTCCCACGCACCCACAGGACCCACCGTGCCCACGATCGCGACCCTCGACGTCCCGCCCTTCTGCCTCGGTGGGAACGTGTTCGGCTGGACCGCCGACGAGGAGGCGTCCTTCGCCGTGCTCGACCGGACGCTGGAGGCGTTCGACGGCCGGCTGTTCGTCGACTCCGCCGACGTCTACTCCGCGTGGGCGGACGGGCACGGCGGGGGTGAGTCCGAGGCCGTCCTCGGCCGCTGGATCAAGTCGCGCGGCGTGCGCGGCCAGGTCGTGGTGGCGACCAAGGTCGGGATGAAGGACGGGCTGACCATGCTCGACGCGCAGACGGTCCGCCGGGCGCTGCAGGCGTCGCTCGACCGGCTCGGGATCGAGCAGGTCGACCTGTACTACGCCCACACGTTCGACGAGGACACCCCGCTGGCCGACACCGTCGCGGCGTTCGGCGGGCTCGTCGAGGAGGGCCTGGTGCGCCACGTCGCGGCGTCGAACCACGACGCCGCGCAGCTCGCCGAGGGCCTGCGCCTGGCCGACGAGCAGGGCGTGGCCGGCTGGGTCGCGGTGCAGAACGGCATGTCGCTGGTGCGCCACGAGACGCACGGCGCCGACCTCGCCGCGGTGTGCCGGGACAACGGCGTCGCGGCCGTGCCGTACGGCGCGCTCGCCGGCGGGTTCCTCACCGGCAAGTACACCCCGGGCGGCCCGACACCCGACACGCCCCGCGCCGAGCGCACCCGTCGCCACCTCGACGCCGCCCGAGGCCCGGCCGTGCTCGCCGCACTCGGCGAGGTCGCCGCCGGCCACGGCGTGCCTGTCGCGGCCGTCGCCGTCGCCTGGGTCGCGCACCAGGACGCGGTGGTCGCCCCGATCGCCTCGGCCCGCAGCGCCGAGCAGCTCGAGCCGCTGCTCACCGGCGCCACCCTCGAGCTGACCAGCGAAGAGCTCGACGCCCTGACCACCGCCTCCCGCCTCCCCGGCGCCGACTGACGCCGCCCAGCCCTCTCGCCCGGCCCTCTCGCCCGGCCCTCTCGCCCGGCCCGTCCGCCCGGCCCGTCCGCCCGGCCCCCAGCAAACCGTGCGCGGATCTGCACATCCGGATGTGCAGATCCACTCACGGTTGACGCGGGTCGTCCCGCCCGACGCCGTCCAGTCGGATGCCGAGGGCGGTCCGGAGCCGGTCGACCACCTGCGGCCCGTGGCGCGTGACGTCGTCCCAGCTGAAGCGCAGCACGGCGCGCCAGTCGCCGGCGAGGACGATGGCGGACTCGCGCCGCAGGTCGTCGTTCCAGTCGAGCAGCGTCCCGTGCTCCTGCCTGGAGTCCAGCTCGACCGCCACCTGCTCGTCGAGCCACACGGCGTCGATCCGTCGTGACCGCCCGTCGACGTCGCGCACCGGATGGTTCATCGCCGTCGGTTCGAGCCCCGCGCCCCGGACCAGCTGGAGGAACCGATGCTCGAGCTCGCTGGCGCAGTCGGCGTCCAGCGGGGACAGCTCCTGGACCAGCGCCCGCAGCCTCGGTCGTCCCGTGAAGCGGGGCCGCCGGCCGAGGGCAGCGCCGAGCCGCTGCGCGTCGGTGCGCCCGGTGCGCACGGCGTGGGCGACCAGCGAGCGGATGCTGCGGGGACCGAGCTCGGCGGCGAGGTCGCAGATCGTGCGCTCGACGCCGGTTCGGCGCAGCGCCTGGTCCTGGGCGAGGTCGTCGGCGTGGATGCGGCGGCTGCGATGGACGACGACCCAGTCCGGTGGCGCCAGCACCCGGTGGCCGACGAGCAGGTGGACCGGGTCGTGCTCCGGCGGTCGTTCGGGTACCCGTAGGCCGTCGACCCGGGCAGCGGTCCAGCGGGCGAGGACGGCGTCGCCGGACGCCCACAGCAGCGCAGCCTGCGCGTGCATCTGCCACGCGGCCGGCGTGCTCGCGGCGGCCAGCACGCCGGGGAGCACGCTACGAACGAGCCCGCGTCGCAGGAGTTCGTCCAGCGTTCGGCGGGACACGCCCAGGTCCGACGCCTGCCGTCGCGACCAGCATCCGTGCTGCTGCGCGGCCAGCGGGGCGACCACCTTCAGTGCGTGGGCGTCGGCCATGGAGCCCACCCTGCCGTGCACGTCGTCGCCGTGCCGACCGCAAGCGATCCACGGTGTGCACGACCGCCGTTCGTGACAACCGTGTGTGGATCTGCACACCCGGATGTGCAGATCCACACACGCTTCTCGGGGTGGGCCGCGGCGATCGCAGGGGGTGCGGGGTGCGGGGGTGCGGGGGCCAGCGGGGGAACCGGGGGGTGCGGGGGGTGCAGCGCGTTGTGCGGGTGCGGTCAGCGGGCGTTGAAGTACTTGGCCTCGGGGTGGTGCACGACCAGCGCGGAGGTGGACTGCTCGGGGGACAGCATGAACTCGTCGGTGACCTCGACGCCGATGGCCGAGAAGTCCAGGATCCCGTCGAGGGTGACCTGCATCTCCAGGTCGGGGCAGGCGGCGTAGCCGAAGCTGTAGCGCGAGCCGCGGTAGCCCTGGCGGAACAGGTCCCTCGGCGTCGGGCCGTCCTGGTCGGCGATGCCGAGCTCCTCACGCACGCGCACGTGCCAGTACTCCGCCAGGGCCTCGGCCATCTCCACGCCGAAGCCGTGGGCGTAGAGGTAGTCCTGGTAGCGGTCCTCGGCGAAGAGCCCCGCGGCGACCTCGCTGATGCGCTGGCCGACGGTCACGGCCTGCACGCCGAGCACGTCGACGCGACCCGAGGACACGGGCGCGAAGAAGTCGGCGATGCACAGCCAGCGGCCGCGGTCCTGGCGCGGGAAGGTCAGGCGGGCGAGCTCGCGCTCGCCGGGCGCCTCTGGGTCCCAGACCACCAGGTCGTCGCCGTCGCCGTTGGCGGGCAGGTAGCCGTACACGACCTCGGGGGTCAGCACCTTCTCGGCCCGCGCCCGGGCGGTCCACTCGCGCAGCACGGGCCGCGCGGTGTCCTCCAGCAGCGCCTCGTACTGCTCGGGCGAGCGGTCGCCCGGGCCGAAGCCCCACTGGTTGCGGAACAGCGCGACCTCGTTGAGCAGCGGCGCGAACTCGTCGACCTGGATGCCGCGCACAACACGCGTGCCCCAGAACGGCGGCTCGGGCAGCTCGTCCAGCTCGACCACGGCCGAGCGCGGGCGCCCGGCGGCGTCGACGGCCGGTGGCGCGGTGGCCTCGGGGCGCCTGTCCCCGCGGGCGCGGCGCTGCTTCGGGCCGACCAGCTCGGGCGGCAGCGCGACGCCGGCACGGCGTGCCTCCATGACCTGGTCGAGCACGCGCAGGCCCTCGAAGGCGTCCTTGCAGTAGAACACGGTGCCGTCGTAGACCTCGCGCAGGTCCTGCTCGACGTAGCCGCGGGTCAGCGCCGCACCACCGAGCAGCACCGGCACGTCCACGTCGCGCTTGTTCATCTCCTCGAGGTTGTCCTTCATCACCACGGTCGACTTGACCAGCAGCCCGGACATCCCGATCACGTCCGCCCGGGCTTCCGTCGCGGCCGTGAGGATCTGGTCGATCGACTGCTTGATCCCGATGTTGTGGGTCTCGTAGCCGTTGTTGCGCAGGATGATGTCGACCAGGTTCTTGCCGATGTCGTGCACGTCGCCCTTGACGGTCGCCAGCACCACGCGGCCCTTGGAGGTGCCGGACTCGCCCTCCTCCATGTGGGGCTCGAGGTGCGCGACCGCGGCCTTCATCGTCTCGGCGGACTGCAGCACGAACGGCAGCTGCATCTGGCCGGAGCCGAACAGCTCACCGACCGTCGCCATGCCGGACAGCAGGTGGGAGTTGATGATCGTCAGCGCCGGCATCCCGACGGACAGCGCCTCGTCGAGGTCGCCGACGAGCCCGTCGCGGTTGCCGTCGACGATGCGCTTCTCGAGGCGCTCCTCCAGCGGCAGGTCGGCGAGGTCGGGACCGGACGTGACCGGGCCGGACACGCCGTCGAAGTGCGCCATCAGCGCGTGCAGCGGGTCGTAGTCGGCGTCCGCCGTGCCGCCCTGCCCGGCGCTGCCGCGCAGGTCGTGGACCAGGTCGCGGGCGATGACCAGCGCCTCGTCGTCGATGCGCGACAGTGGCAGGATCTTGCTGGCGTGCACGATCGCCGAGTCGAGGCCGGCGTCGACCGCCTCGGCCAGGAACACCGAGTTGAGGACCTGCCGGGCCGCGGGCGACAGCCCGAAGCTGACGTTGGACACCCCGAGCGTGGTGTGGCAGCCGGGGATCTCGGCCTTGACCCGACGGATCGCCTCGAGCGTCTCCAGCGCGTCGCGCCGCAGGTCGTCCTGCCCGGAGCCGAGCGGGAACGTCAGGCAGTCGAAGATCAGGTCCTGCGCCTCCAGGCCGTGGTCGTCGATCGCGATGTCGGCGATGCGCCGGCACACGTCGACCTTCCAGTCGGCGGTGCGGGCCTGGCCCTCCTCGTCGATGGCGAGCACGACGACCGCGGCGCCGTAGCGGCGGGCCAGCGGCAGCAGCACGTCGGCCTTGGCGCGGCCGTCCTCGAGGTTGACCGAGTTGATCACCGCGCGGCCGCCGAGCCGCAGCAGGCCGGCCTCGACGACGTCGAGCTCGGTGGAGTCCAGCACGATCGGCAGCGTCGACTGGGTCGCCCAGCGGTCGACGACCTGGACCAGGTCGTCGACCCCGGGCCGACCGACGTAGTCCACGCAGAGGTCGAGCACGTGCGCACCGTCGCGGGTCTGCGACCGGGCGAGGCCGACCATCGTGTCCCAGTCCTCGTCCAGCAGCAGGTCACGGAAGGCACGCGAGCCGTTGGCGTTGGCGCGCTCGCCGATGACCAGGATCGAGTTGTCCTGCTCGATCGGCACGGCGGAGTACAGCGACGCGAGCGACGGGCGGTACTCGACCTCGACCGGGTCGACCGGTCCGGCGACGCGCCGGCCGGCGTCCGGCCCGGCGGCGGCCGCGGCGACGACCGCCGGGTCGATGCCGACCCAGGCGGGCGCGTCGTCCCCGCGCCCGTCGGCGCGGTGCTCGGGGCGCAGCAGCGACGGTCGGTCGAGCACGCGCGGCCGCGGCAGCAGCCCGCCGACCTGCTCGACCAGCACGCGCAGGTGCTCGGGCGTCGTGCCGCAGCATCCGCCCACGACGTTGACGCCGAGGTCGGCGACGAAGTCGCGCTGCGCGTCGGCCAGGCCCTGCGGGTCGAGCGGGTAGACGGTGCGGTCGTCGACCAGCGAGGGGATGCCGGCGTTGGGCACGACCGAGATCGGCAGCCGCGACGTGCGTGCCAGGGTGCGCACGTGCTCGCGCATGTCGGCGGGCCCGGTGGCGCAGTTCATCCCGAGCACGTCGATGGCCAGCGCGTCGAGCGCGGCGATGGCCGCGCCCGGCTCGCTGCCGAGCAGCATCGTGTTGATGTCCTTCTCGACGGTGAACTGCACCATCACCGGCAGCCGCTGCTCCCGTTCGGCGAACACGTCGTGGCACGCGGCCACGGCGGCCTTGACCTGGAGCAGGTCGAAGCAGGTCTCGACGAGCAGCACGTCCGCGCCGCCGTCGAGCAGCCCGCGCACCTGCCGGGCGTAACCGGCCTCCATCGTGACGGTGTCGATGAAGTCGTTGGTGGTGCGCGGGTCCTTGCCGAGCGACAGCGTCGGAGAGCGCGTGCCCGGGCCGATCGAGCCGACCACGAAGCGCGGCCGGCCCGGGGTGGCGTGGGCGTCGCAGGCCTCGCGCGCGATGCGGGACGCGGCGGCGTTGAGCTCCTCGGTCTCGTCCTCCAGGCCGTACTCGGCGAGCACCCACGGCGCGGCGCCGAAGGTGTCGGTCTGGACGGCGTCGACGCCGACGGCGAGGAACGCGTCGTGCACGTCGCGGACCACGTCCGGGCGGGTGCGCACGAGCACCTCGTTGCAGCCCTCCAGCGCCGCGCCGCCGAAGTCGGACTCGGTCAGGCCGCGCTCCTGCAGCGTCGTGCCCATCCCGCCGTCGAGCACGAGCACGCGCTCGCGCATGGCAGCGAGGAACGGGTGGTCGACGGGTGCGGGCAGGATCATCCCTGGCGCCTTCCGGGTGGTGGTCACGCGCGTCCGCCGAGCGGCGGAGGCGGGACCGGGACTCCGGACCGCTGCTTGCTCTGCCGCAGGACGGTACCGAGACGTTCGGCGCGGCCACCGCGCAGGTCGGGGCAGCGGTGCGAACCGCCGGGCCCGGTCCGGTTGGCACGGGGGCGCCCGAGCAGCGATCCTGCGACCCACCGCGGTCGAGCGTCGTCGGCCCGGGCCGACGCTGGCCGTCCCGGGAACGGCGCCGGACCGACCCCGGACCGGCGGGCGCAGACCGACGCAGACCGACGCAGACCGACGCCGACGGACCGACGACGGAGCACGCCGTGGCCCTGTTCCAGCGCACCCCCCCGCTGCCGCCCGAGCACGCCGACGCGTGGCAGGCATTCCTCGACTGCGCCGCGGTCGTGGAGGGCGGGATCCGCACCCTGTTCTCGACCCTGCCGGTCGGCCGGGTCGAGCCGGCGCCCGTGGCGGTCGGGGTCGCCGCGATGCGCACCGCGATCGCCGACGCACGCGGGTGGATGCCGCGCTGGCGGATCGACGGGCTGGTCGCGGACTGGGACGACTGCGTCGCGGCGCTCGACGAGGCCGAGGGCAACCTCGAGCACGTCGCCGAGGTCGCCGCGAGCACCGACGAGCTGGAGGAGCTCAACGAGGCCGTCGGCGAGGTCGTCGGCCCGCTGGATGCCTTCGCCGACGCCGAGCGGTCGTGGCGGCGCACCTGGAGGGTCCCGCGCTCGTAAGGGGCGAACCGGTTCGAGCACCTTACGGACAGGTACCCTGGGTCGAGGTCCGACGATCTCGACGACGGGGACGCGGTGCGCTTCGACGAGGGTGCGAACAAGGCTGCCGAGCAGGCGGCCGGCCTGGTCAACCTCGTGCGCGAGGACGCACTGGACGCGGCCGCGTTCCACGCGCTGCGCGAGGTCGCCGACGAACCGGGCCCGGTCGACGCGGCCGTCCTGGCGCGCCTGGTCGACCTCGGTCACGCGCTCGCACCGGTGTTCGCCGGCGGTGATCCGCGTGGCACCGTCAACGCGCTGCTCGCACAGGTGCGCGTCACACCGCACGTGACCGACCACGACGACCGCGGACCGCACCTGCACTTCGAGCCGCCCGGCGCGGGCGTCGCCGAACGCTTCGAGGCCAACGCCCTGATGGGGCTCGCCGCCCTGCTCTGCGACGACCACCAGCGGCTCGGCACGTGCGCCGCCGACGGCTGCGACAACGCCTGGGTCGACACCTCGCGCAACGCCCGGCGGCGGTTCTGCTCGCCGTCCTGCGCCAACCGCACCCACGTTGCCGCGCACCGCGCCCGCCGGAGGGGCGCGTGAGCGAGGGCCCGGGCGTCACGGCGCTGGCGGTGGTGGGGCTCGACCCCGAGCGGCCACGCACGATCGACCGACGCGTGGTGGCGCTGGCCGTACCGGCCGTCGGTGCGCTGGTCGCCGACCCGCTGCTGGGTGTGGTCGACACCGCGGTCGCCGGTCGGGTGTCCACCGCGGCGCTCGGCGCGCTCGGCCTCTCGGTCGCGCTGCTCTCCGCCGGCACGTGGGTGTTCAACTTCCTGGTCTACGGCACGACCTCGGCCGTGGCCCGCGCCGTCGGCGCCGGTGACCCGGTGGCCGCGGGCCGGCGCATCGTGCACGCCGCGGTCGTCGCGACCGGGATCGGCGTGGTCGTGGCCGCGCTCCTGCTGGTCGGCGCGCCGACGCTGGTGCGTGCCGCCGACGCCGTGCCCGAGCTGGTCCCCCCGGCGGTCGACTACCTGCGCGTGCGCGCCGTCGGCCTGCCGTTCCTGCTGCTGGCGATGGTCGGCCACGGCGCGTTCCGCGGCGTCGGCGACACCCGCACGCCACTGCTGGTCGTGGTGCTGGCCAACGTGGTCAATGCCACCCTGAACGTCGTGCTGGTGGTGTACGGCGGGTTCGGCCTGGCCGGCATCGCGTGGGCGACCGTCGCCGCCGAGGTCCTGGCGGTGCTGGTCTTCGCCGTGCTGCTGCGCCGGCTCGACCTCGACCTGGCCGGCCACGGCCTGCCCGACCGCGCCGCGCTGAAGGAGCTGCTGGTCGTGTCGCGCGACATCGTCCTGCGCACCGGCGGGCTGCTGCTCGGGCTGCTGCTGGTCGCCTCCGCGGCGGCCCGCATCGGCGTGGTCACCGCCGCGGCCCACCAGGTGCTCTACCAGGTGTTCCTGCTGTCGAGCTTCCTGCTGGACGCGCTCGCGGTCGCGGGCCAGGCGATCGTCGGCGGCGCCCTCGGGCGCGGCGACACGGCGCTGGCGCTGGCGACGGCCCGACGGCTGGTGCGCTGGGGCATCGGCGCCGGGCTGGCCGTGGGCGCGCTGCTCGCCGCGCTCGGTGGCGTCGTGCCGGGCCTGCTGACCCAGGACCCGACCGTGCTCGCGGCGGCCGGCGCCGCGTGGCTCGTCGCGGCGCTGGTGCAGGTGCCGGGTGGGATCGCGTTCGTGCTCGACGGTGTGCTGATGGGCGCGGAGGACTGGGCGTACCTGCGCACCTGGACCGTGCTGGCCGCCGTCTCGGCGGGCGCCGCCGCGCTGCTCGTCGCGGCGGGGGGCGGCGGGCTGGTCGCCCTGTGGTGGTGCGTGGTCGGGCTGATGGTCGTGCGTGCCGGTGCGCTGCTGCACCGGGTCGCCCGGCCGCGCTGGCTGCCCGCGGACGCGGTCCCGGCGACCGCCGGCCCGACCACCGGCACGACCCCCGGCTGACGCGCCCTATCGTCCGCCGCTCGCGCCTCGCACCCCGCGAGCCCGCTTCGTCAGCCTGACCCGCCAGCCTGCTCCGTCAGCCCGCTCCCTGCGAGGACGACCGTGGAACCGCTCACGCTGCTCGCGCTCGGTGTCGTTGCCATCGCGGCCGGGGCGATGGACTCGGTCGCCGGCGGTGGCGGCCTGCTGACGCTGCCGGCCCTGCTGATCGCGGGCGTGCCCCCGACCACCGCGCTCGGGACCAACAAGCTGCAGTCCTCGGCGGGCTCGTCGACCGCGGCCCTGGTCTACGCCCGCGGCGGTGCGGTGCAGCCGCGCACGCTCCTGCCTGCGATCGCCACCACGCTCGTCGCCGCGGCTGCGGCCGCCGCGCTGGTGCGCACCCTGGACACCTCGGCGCTGGAGCGCTGGTTGCCGGCCCTGCTCATCGCGGTGGCGCTGTACGTCGCCGTCCAGCCGCGCCTCGGCGAGGTCGAGACGCGTGCTCGCGTGGGTCCCCGCGCCCACGCGCTCAGCGTCGCACCGCTGATCGGGGCGTACGACGGCTTCCTCGGCCCCGGCACCGGATCGTTCCACGCGCTCGCGTTCGTCGGGCTGCGCGGCATGGACCTGACGCGCGCGACGGCGCACACCAAGGTGCTGAACCTCACCTCCAACGTCGCGGCCCTGGCGGTGTTCCTGCTCGGGGGCGACGCGGTGCTGGTCGCCGGCGCCGTGATGGCGCTCGGCCAGGCCGTCGGGGCGCGGCTGGGGGCACGTGCGGTGCTGCGCCGCGGCTCGCGGCTGGTGCGTCCGCTGCTGGTCGTGGTGAGCCTCGCGATGAGCGTGCGGCTGCTGCTGGCGGCCTGACGAGGGGGCCGGACGGGCACGTGGCCGTGCACGTGTCACCGCAGCTCGCCGCCCTGCCGTGGGCCGTGCTGCCCGTGGTCGTGGTCGCGCTCGCGGTGTGGACCGGCACGCTGGCCCGCACCGGTCCGGTCCGTTGGCTCGACGCGTGGCTGCGGGGTGTCGCCGCCCTGGTCGGCCTGCTCGTCGCGGTCGGTGCCGATTCCCCCGTCACCGTGGTCGCCGCCGCCCCGAGGTGGTTCGAGGTGGTTCCTCGTCTCCGCGGTGATCGTCCTCGCGCCGCTGGTCGGCCTGGGCGTCCACCTCGCCCTGGGAACGGCGTCGCGGTCGGTGTCGAGGTCCGCCGCCGCCGCCACGGCGTTCGCCGCCATCGGCTCGCTGGCGGTCGTCCTGGGTCCGTTCCGGGTGGTCGTGCTCTGTCTCGGTGCGGCCTGGGGCGTGCTGCACCTGGGACTGGCGATCGTGGCCGACCACCACGCCCGTCGCCTGCAGGGCTCGCTGTTCGAGGCCCGGCTGAAGCTGCTCCACGCGGGTGCGCTGGTGCTGGTGGCCGGTCCGCTCGCGCCGGCACTGCCGACCGCGTCCGCGGCCCTGGTCGGGTTCGCGGTCGTCATCGCCGTCGTCGCGTCCTGGGGTTCGCTGGCGGGCCTGTCGCTGGCAGGGTCGCACCGCTCGGACGTCACCGCCGCGATCCGGGCGATCGACGCGGCGCTGCGCGACCCGGACCAGCGGCCCTCGGCGCTGCAGCCGCTGCTGGAGCTCGTCGCGCAGCTGCTCGGTGCCACCGGCGGGGTGACGCTGGTCGAGGACGGTCGCGTGCTCGCCGCCACCACCGACGCCCTGCCCGTGCACCCCACGTCCGAGGTCCCCCACCGGCGGGTCACGCGGCTCGGCCCGGGCGACCACGAGGTGCGCGTCGACACCGGCCGCGGTGACCTGGTGCTGCGCCTGGCCATCACCTCCCACCTCGTCGGCCGCGCGGAGATCGACCTGCTGGAGGCGACCGCCGAACGCATCGGCCTCGCGCTGGACCGTGCAGAGGCGCGCCGGCTCGCGCACGACGCGACCGTCGAGCGGCTCGCGGCCGAGCGCATGCGTGACGACTTCCTCGCGACCATCTCCCACGAGCTGCGCACGCCCCTGACCTCGATCCGGGGCTTCAGCGAGGTGATGTTCGCCCACGGGGGCGACATCGACACGGTGCAGTACCGCGACCTGCTCGGCCGCATCCGCGACAACGCGGTCGACCTCGAACGCACCCTGGCCGCGCTGCTCGACCTCGCGGCCGCGCGGTCGCGCAACCGCCCGGAGCGCACCGCCGAGTACGACCTGGCCGATCTGGTCGACCGGGTCGTCGCCGGCACCAACGGCGAGCTGCTGCTGCACACCGTCGACGTCGACGTCGAACACGTCACGGTCTGCACCGACGGTCTGTCGCTGGCGACCGTGCTGCGCCACCTGCTCGACAACGTGGCCAAGTTCACCCCGCCGGGCACCCGCGTCTGCGTGCGGGGGCGTCCGCTGCCGGCTGCCCGCGCGGTGGAGCTGGTGGTGCTCGACGACGGTCCGGGCGTGCCGGAGGACCTGCGTGAGCGCGTCTTCGACCCCTTCTCACGAGGTGGCGAGGTGCTGACGCGCGAGACCCGTGGCGTCGGGATCGGGCTGACGATCGCCCGCGAGCTGGTGCGCCAGCTCGGTGGGACGATGACGCTGGACCCGAGCCTGCGGGGCACCGCGGTGCGGCTGGTCCTGCCCGCCCACCTGTCGCAGGAGACCCCCGCGCGCACCCCCGCGGCGACGTTCTGACAGCCTCCGCCGGGGCGTCGCCCCGGCCGGTCCGCCTCAGAGGATCTGGCTGAGGAACAGCTTGGTGCGGTCCTCCTTGGGGTCCTCGAAGAAGTGCTCGGGGGTCCCGACCTCGACGATCTCGCCGTCGGCCATGAACACCACGCGGTCAGCGACGGCGCGGGCGAAGCCCATCTCGTGGGTCACCACGACCATCGTCATGCCCGACTCGGCGAGGTCCTGCATCGCGTCGAGGACCTCCTTGATCATCTCGGGGTCGAGCGCCGAGGTCGGCTCGTCGAACAGCATGACCTTCGGCTCCATCGCCAGCGCCCGGGCGATGGCGACGCGCTGCTGCTGGCCACCGGACAGCTGCCCCGGGAACTTGTTGGCCTGCTCGGGGATCTTGACCCTCGTCAGCAGCTCCATCCCGTGCGCCTCGGCCTCGGCCTTGGGCTTCTTGCGCACCTGGCGCGGGCCGAGGGTGATGTTCTCCAGCACCGTCATGTGCGGGAACAGGTTGAAGCTCTGGAACACCATGCCGCACTCACGCCGGATCTCCTGGATGTTGCGGATGTCGCCCGACAGCTCGACGCCGTCGACGACGATGCGCCCGTTCGTGTGCTCCTCGAGGTGGTTGATGCAGCGGATCATCGTGGACTTGCCCGAGCCCGATGGCCCGATGATCACGACCACCTCCTGCTGGCCGACCACCAGGTTGATGTCCTTCAGCGCCTGGAAGTCGCCGAAGAACTTGTCGACGTCGGACAGGGTGATGATCGCCTCCCCGGTGCCCCCGGGGACGATCGCTGCGGAACGGAGGTCCTCGGTGGTGCTCATCGTGTGCCAACTCCGAGTCGGGTCTCGAGGCGCTGGGAGGCGCGGGACATGGTGAAGCAGATGATCCAGTAGACGAAGCCGACGAACGCGTACGCCTCGGGCGAGAAGCCCTGGAAGCGGAACTGCTCGCCACCGAGGATCGGGGCGATCACGCCGAGCAGGTCCTGCAGGCCGATGATGACGACGAGCGAGGTGTCCTTCAGCAGGGAGATGAACTGCCCGATCAGCGGCGGGATCGAGTTGCGCAGCGCCTGCGGCAGCACGATGCGCCGGGTGATGGTCAGGGGCGAGAGGCCGACGGCCTGGCCGGCCTCGGTCTGGCCGTTGGGCACCGACTGCAGGCCACCGCGCACGATCTCGGCGACGTACGCGGCCGAGAACAGCGTGATCATGATCATCGCGCGGGGGATCGGGCCGGGCGTGTCGGTGTTGGGTGGGAACAGGAAGCCGAGCGCGAACTGGCCGATGAACAGCAGCGTGATCAGCGGCACGCCGCGGATGAACTCGATGTAGGCGACCGCGATCGGGCGGATCAGCGGGAAGCTCGAGCGACGCGCCAGCGCCATCACGATGCCGATGGGGAAGCACGCTGCGATGCAGACCAGCGACACGGTGATCGTCAGCAGCAGCCCGCCGAAGTCGTTGACGTTGCTCGGGTCCCAGCCGGTCATGAACCCGAACGCGACCAGCAGCAGCACCAGTGCGAGCAGCCCGACGCGGCCGCGCTGGGCATCGGGCACGCGGGTCGCGAGGCGGAATGCGACGAAGGCAACGGCTGCCACGGCGACCGTCAGGAGCTTGGGAGTGATCGTGTCCGTCATCGACAGGATCAGCACGATGCCGAGGCCGGGCGCGCCGATCATGGCGACACGCGTGCGCGGGCGCATCGGCGGTGCGTCGGGGTCCGACAGCAGCCCGAAGGCGATGCCGGCGGCGGCCAGCAGCACCGCGATGCCGATCCAGACCGACGAGAGCGTGACGCCGGTGCCGAGGAAGTTCGGGCCGAGCATGTAGATCTGGAGCCGGTCGGACACGACCTCCCAGCCCGAGCGCTCGACGCCGTCGATGACCTTGGTGTTGAGGAACACGAAGGTCAGCCCGCGGTACAGCGCGTACAGCAGGGCGCTGCCGAACACCAGCGTCAGGACGGTGTTCTTGGCGTCCTTGAACAGGTTGTCGGTGAACAGCTCCTTGATGTTGCTGACCGGCAGCTCGGGCAGGTCGGGCGCGATCGGCGTGCCCTCGTCGCCAGCACCGCCGCCAGCCCTCAGTCCGAGGGGCGTGCCCTGGTCGTCCTTGGGTCCGTCGGTCATCAGCGCTCCTCCAGGGCCAGGCGGCGGTTGATGACGTTGGCGATCACCGAGATGCCGAGCGAGAACGTGAGGTAGAAGCCCATCAGCACGATCAGGGCCTGCAGCGCCGGCGTCGCGTTGTTGCTGATGCGCTGGAAGATCGCGGTCAGCTCGACGTAGCCGACCGCCACGCCGAGCGAGGAGTTCTTGGTGATGTTGAGGTACTGGCTGGCCAGCGGCGGGATCGCGATCCGGGCTGCCTGCGGCAGGATCACGAAGCGGTAGCGCTGGTAGGTGTTGAGCGCGACGGCGTTGGCCGCCTCGGTCTGCCCCTTGGCGATCGCCTGGATCGCGCCGCGCACGATCTCGGCGACGTGGCTGGCGGTGTACAGCGTCAGCGCGGCGGTCAGGCCCGCGTACGCAGGGGCCATCGAGATGCCGCCCTCGATGAGCAGGATCCCGTTGTCCTGCTCGACCAGCATCGGCACGTCGAGGGCGAGCGCGCTGCCCGCCACCACGTGGCCGATCCCGACCAGCACCAGGAAGGCGACCAGCCCGAACAGCCCCCCGCGCGCCGGCTGCCCGGTGCGGGCGTTGACGCGACCGCGCCAGGCGGCGACGAGCACCGCGGCCAGCAGGCCGAGCCCGGCGAACGCGACGAACGTCGCCACCGACGAGCCCGGGTTGAACCACGGCACACCGATGCCGCGGTTGGAGAACACCGAGATCCCCAGCGGCGTGACGCGCTCCTCGATCTGGGGGATGTTCTCGACGAGGAACACCGTGGTGATGAAGAAGATCCACAGCAGCGGCGGCACGTTGCGGAAGGTCTCGACGTACAGGGTCCCGACGGCGCGGACCGCGGCGTTCTCGGACAGCCGCGCGATGCCGATCAGGATCCCGAGGGCCGTGCACAGCGGGATGCCGATCAGGATCACGCGCACGGTGTTGAGGTAGCCGGCACCGAATGCCCGCAGGATCGAGTAGTCGGCCGCGTTCTCCAGGCCCGGGATGGCGCTGCGGAACTCGAAGCCGAGGAAGCTGAAGCCCGTGGGCAGGTTGCGCGCCGCGAGATTGTTCACCGCATTGCTGTACAGCGTGAACAGGAACAGCAGCACGATCGCGACGACGACCAGCTGGCCGACGAGGCGGATGGTGCGCACGTCGCGGTACAGCGGCGGCTTCTCGGCGGTGCGCAGCTCGGGGATCGGTGCTGCCACGGACGCTCCTCGTCAACTGCTCCGGGCGGACCCTAGGTCGACCGGGACGACGGGTGGGGGAATTCTGCGGCGCTGCCGCGTCGCGTCGATGGTCGCGGCGCTGCGCGACCACCCACGCGACGCGGGGGACGGGCCGAGGTTCTCGGCCGCCCCCGCGTGCGGGGTCGTGGCCGGGTCACGCGGACCCGGCCACGGGGTCGATCAGCGGAATGGCGGGGCGTAGATGATGCCGCCCTGGGTCCACAGCTGGTTGACGCCCTCGTCCAGGCCCAGCGGGACGATGTTGCGGTCGAAGATCTCCTGGTAGTTGCCGACCGCCTCGATCACGCTGACGGTCCAGCCCGCGTTGGGGAAGCCCAGCTGGACCTCCTCGTCGGAGCTCTCGATGAAGCGCAGGACGTCGGGGTTGGTCCCGTCGTACGAGCCGATGTTCTCGCTGGTCAGCTCGAACTCCTCGGCCTGGAAGGTCGCGAACACGACCCACTGGACGATGTCGAACCACTCCTCGTCACCCTCGCGCACGGCCGGGCCGAGCGGCTCCTTGGACATCACGTCCGGCAGGATGCGCACCTCGCCACCGGTGTAGTCGTTGGCGAACGACGCCAGGCCGGAGCGGTCGGTGGTGTACGCCTGGCAGACGCCGTTGGAGAAGTTCTGGGTCACGGCCGCCTCGTCGGGGACGGGGACGGGCTCGTAGGCGATACCGAGGTTGTCGAAGTAGGTCTCGAGGTTCAGCTCGGTGGTGGTGCCCGTCTGCACGCAGATCGTGGCGCCGTCCATGTCCTCGACGGCCTCGAACGGCGCGTCGGCGTTGACGAGCATGCCCTGGCCGTCGTAGTAGGTCGTGGCCATCCACTGCAGGCCCAGCGCGCCGTCGCGCGACGCGGTCCAGGTGCCGTTGCGGATGAGCGTGTCGACCTCGCCGGACTGCAGCGCGGTGAAGCGCGTCTCGGCGGTCAGCTCGACGTAGGAAACGGCCTCGGGGTCACCGAGGACGGCGGCCGCGACGGCCTTGCAGTAGTCGACGTCGAAGCCGGAGAAGGTCCCGCCCTCGTTGAGCGAGAAGCCGAGCAGCTGGCCGTTGACGCCGCAGACGAGCTCGCCGCGGTCGAGGACCTGCTGCAGCGTGCCGCCGCCCTCGGTCGCGGTGCCGGCGTCGGGTGCGTCGGTCTCGGACTCGGACTCCGTCTCCGTCCCGTCTCCGTCGGCGTTGGTGGTGTCATCGGAGGAGCAGGCGGTCGCGACGAGCCCGAGGGCGAGCACGATGGCCGGCAGCCTCCACGTCCTGGAGATGCGCACGGGCGCCTCCCTTTCGTGGGTTGAGGTTGCGGCCAGAGGTGGCCGCGGTCGGTCGTGGCCGACCCTACTACTCCACTAGTGGAAGTGGACCCTTTTTCTTGATGGGCCCGTGCGCCCACCGCAACGATGCGTTTCCGTCGCGTGAACGTTGGTTCCGCGTGGTTCGGGGCACGTCCGGAGCGACCACCGAGCGTGATCGTGCGCGTCCCGCATCAGCGGAACAGTCGCGCCACCGCCTCGACGTGGTGGGTCATCGGGAACAGGTCCACGGGCACGACGCGCTCCAGCCGGTAGCCCTGACCTGCCAGTGCGGCGGCGTCGCGGGCCAGCGACGCCGGGTCGCACGCGACCAGCACGACCTGCGGTGGACCCGCCCTGCCGAGCGTGCGCATGGTGTCCTCGCCCACGCCCGAGCGGGGTGGGTCGAGCACGACCACCTCGGCGGGCTCGACGAGGCTGTCGGGCGCGCACCAGTCGTCCAGCGTGTCGCGCACGTCCTCGGCCTCGACGCGCAGCGCGAGGCCGTTGCGCTCGGCGTTGGCCACGGCAGCGGCCGCGGCGTCGGCGTTGCCCTCGACCGCGACGACCTCGGCGCCGGCGCGCACGAGCGGCAGCGACAGCAGCCCGACGCCGGCGTAGAGGTCCCAGACCAGCGCCCCGCTCGGGTCGCCGACCGCGTCGAGCACCTCCTCGACCAGCGCCTCCGCGGCGGCGGTCGAGACCTGGAAGAACGCCCCGCGTGGCAGCGTGAACGACAGGCCCGCGACGGTGACCTCGAGCACGCCGTCGCCGGACAGTGCCACCGACGAGCCGTCCGGCTGCTCCAGCAGCACGTCGCCGTCGACCTGCGGCACGTCGAGCGGCCCCGGACCGGGCTGCAGCACCACGGCGCCGCCGCTGGCGCCGGTCACGCCGTCGGCACGGACCTCGACCTCGACCGCGCCGGAGCGGTCGCCGACCTGGCTGCGCAGGCGCTGCGCCGCGGGGGTGAGCACGGGGCAGTGCTCCACGGGCACGACCTCCGTCGAGCCGGCACGGTGGAACCCCAGCCTCCCGTCGGGGGCGGCGTGCAGCCGGGCATGCGCCCGGTAGCCGAGTGGCGTGCCGACCTCGCGGGTCGGGGCGACGTCGGGGGCGTCGAAGCCGCCGAGGCGCTCGAGCTGCTCGCGCACGACCCGGCGCTTGAGGTCGCGCTGGCCCTCGGGCGTGACGTGCTGCAGGTCGCAGCCGCCGCAGGTGTCCGCGACCGGGCACGGTGGGGTGGTGCGCGTCGGTGCCGCGTCGAGCACCTCGAGCAGCTCGGCCCGCGCCCAGCGCTTGCGGTCCTCGACCACGCGCAGTCGCACGGTCTCGCCGGGCAGCGCGCCGGGGACGAACACGGCCTTGCCGCGCACGCGGGCCACGCCCTCACCGCCGTGGGTGAAGCCGTCGACGGCCGCCTCGAGCGGGTCGGTGGGCAGGGGTTCGCGGGCCACGTCGGGCTCCTACAGGTCGAGGTCGTCGAGCGCGACCTCGACCACGGTGAGGTGGGCCAGCGCTCTGCCGGCCGCCTCGGGTGCGAGTGCCGCGTCCTGCGCGCCCATCACGGTCCACGCCAGCGCCCGCAGGGCCTCGCCCTGCAGCGCGAGCACGTCGGGTTCGGCGGCGTCGAGGTCGGGTGCGTCAGCGGCGTCGACGACCAGGGCGAGCTGGTCGCCCGGGGCGCGTTGCCATGCGCCGAGGTCGCCGGCGAGCGGGTCGGCGAGCAGGCGCTGCACGGGCTCGCCGGCGCCGCCGGCACTGCGCGAGGCACCCAGCAGCGTGGTCAGCAGGTCGCCGTAGGCCACGGTCTCCTCGCGCGAGGAGTCCGGCCCGGGCAGCAGCGGCGGGGTGTCCTCGCCGGGGTTCGCCACCTCCACGCCCTCGCCGACGACGCCGGTCGGCTCGGCGACGAGCAGGCCGAGCGCGGTCGCCAGCGCGTCGGTGTCGCCGCCCTGCGCGGCCTCCAACGCCTCGCGCGTCGCGGCGACCGTGGCGCGCAACTGTGCGACGCCGGCCGCCAGCGCCGCGCGCTCCGGCGATGCCGCGGTCGGTGTCGGCGAGGCCTCGGCGTCCTCGGTCGGGTCCTCCTGGGGCAGCACGACGTCGTCGCCGACCTGGCACGCGGCCAGGAGCAGCGCGCACGCCAGCGCGGCGAGCAGGGGGCGGGGCGGTCGGGTGGTCATGGTCGCGCAGGGTGGCACGTCGCCGGGGCCCGGGCCGACGGCGGGCGGTCCGGTCGGACCGGGGTCGGACCGGGGACGGCCTGCTCAGGCTGCCGGCGGTCGGTGCAGCAGCGCCGACCAACCGTCGCGGTCTCGGCGCTCGACCAGCGGTGCACCGGCGGCCGCGAGCGCGGCGGCGACGCCGTCGGCGCGCTCCTGCGCCACGCCGCTGGCAACGAGCAGGCCGCCGGGCGCGGTCGCCGCGACCAGCTCGCGGGCCAGGTGGTGCAGGGTCGGGGTGAGCAGGTTGGCCAGCACCAGGTCGGCGGGGGGACCACCCCGCTCCACCCCGCCCTGGAGCACCTCGACGGTCGCGTCGTTGTCGGTCGCGTTGACGCGCGCGGCGTCGACCGCCTGCGGGTCGACGTCGACGCCGACGACCGCGCCGGCGCCGAGCAGCGCCGCCGCGATCGCGAGGATCCCCGTGCCGGTGCCGACGTCGAGCACGCGCTGCCCCGCCTGCAGGTGCTCCTGGAGCAGCTCCAGGCACAGGGAGGTCGTGGCGTGGTGGCCGGAGCCGAACGCGACGCCGGGGTCGAGTCGCAGCAGCACCTCGTCCGGGCCGAGGGTGTGGGTGTCGGCCAGCCACGACGGCACGACGTGGACGCGACCGACCACCACCGCGTCGAGGTCCTCGCGCCAGGTCGCGAGCCAGTCGCGTTCGGGCTCGACCGACCAAGCGCCGCCGGGTGGCAGCCCCTCGACGCGGTGCTCGAACCATGCGACCAGCCCGTCGTGCAGCTCCTGCACCCCGAGCGCGCCGTGCTGCCACAGCCGGGCGGCGACGAGCTCGCGGTCGTCGCCTCGGGTCAGGTGCAGCTGGTAGCGGACGCTCACGCGGGGTCGTTCGGCCGGGGCGGCGGCAGGATGGCGGCGCGCCCGGCGGGCATCCCTGTGCGGCGCCCACGCGCGCCGCCCGCGTGCGTTCATCGCACGTGGACCCGGGGTCGCCGGACGCGTCCGGGCGTCGGCCTGACGACGCGCCGGGCCGCCGCGAACATCGGGTGCGTCATGTGGACGGCTGGCGCGGGAGGACCTCACCGCGGACGAGTCCGGGATGGAGGGGGCTGATGGCCCAGCTCACGCACAGCCGGGACGCGACCGTCGCGGCCGGGCGGGGTGCCGCGCTGGCCGCGCGCCTCGTGGTCGCCGCGGGGCGCTCGTCGGGTCCGCTCGACGCGCTCGGGCCGATGCTGGCCGAGGTCGCCGGCGCCTTCGGTGCCGCCAGCGCCCACGTGCTGCGGCGTGGGCCGGGCGGGCCGGTCGTGCTGGCCGGCCAGCACGGGCTGGACCACCTCGCCGACCGCCTGGGGGTGCCGGGCGTGCTGCCCGGCGAGGGGCAGGCGGGGGAGCTGCTCGACGGTGCACCGCCGCGGTACGTGCCGTCGACCGCCCGGGCCGCACCGTGGCTCGACCTGTGGCAGCGGGGGCCGGCGGGGTCCGCACTGCTCGTCCCGCTGTCGGTCGACGACGCGCCACCGTGGGGCTGTCTCGTCGTCGAGCACGTGGACGCCGAGGCCTTCTCGGAGGCCGACCTGGTGGTCCTGGCGTCGATCGGTGAGGTCGTCGGTGGGCTGCTCGACGCGCTCGAGCGGACCGGGGCGGCGCGTGAGCACGCCGAGCGCGAGCAGCTGCGTCGCCGGGTGCTGGCCGCCGGGGCGGCCGTGGTCACGGCAGGGCTCGGTGCCCGCGAGGTGACGGAGGCGGCGGCAGCGATGCTCCCCGTCGCCGTCGAGGAGCTCGGGTGGCCCGCCGTCGGCCTGCTGCGGCGCAGTCCCTCCGGCTGGGACGTGGTCGCGGTCGCCGGAGGGGTCGAGGTGGAACCCGGTGACCGCCTCGCGGCGGCCGGCGTGCTGGCCGACCCCGTCGAGCAGCACACCGTCGAGCTCGATGCTGCCACCGCGCCGTTGCTGTCGGCGGCGGGCCGCGCCGCGGTGCTCGCCCCGCTCTGCAGCGGCGGGCCGGCACGCCACCTGCTCGTGGTCGAGCAGGGGGGTGGACCGAACGTCCCGGCCGCCGTGCTGGAGGGGGAGGTCGCGTCGGTCGGCGCGCGGGTCGCGCTGGTGCTGGAGCGACTCGAGCTGCTCGCCACCGAGCAGCAGGCCCAGCAGCGGCTCGCCGAGGTCGACCGCATGCGTGCGAACCTGCTCGCGGTCGCGGGCCACGAGCTGCGCACCCCGCTGACGGTCGTCCTGGGCTACGCCGACACGCTGCGCGAGCGGGCGGGACAGCTCAGTCCCGAGCAGCTCACCGCCGCGGCCACCAAGCTCGGCGACCGCGCGCGCCACCTGTCCGAGCTCGTCGACCGGGTGCTGCTCGCCGCGCGGCTGGAGTCGGACGACGTCGAGGTCGTGCCCCGTGCCGTGCGGCTGGAGGAACTGGTCGAGGAGGCCGGCTGGACGGCCGGGGTCGAGCTCGGGTCGGGCCTGGTGGACGCCGTGGTGCGGGCCGACCCGCGCTGGCTGGACCGCGCGCTCGGGCTGCTGGTCGAGCAGAGTCGCGCCGCCGCGCGCGAGCACGTCACGCTCGACGCCCGCGAGCGCGACGGCCGGGTCGCGATCATCGTGCGCGACGACGGCCACGGCATCCGCGGCTACGAGCGCGAGCGCGTCTTCCGCCCGTTCACCCACGACGGCGTCGCGGGACAGGACACCGGGCTCGGGCCGGGCGTCGCACGCGGGCTGGTCGAGCTGATGGGCGGTGAGCTGCGGCTGTACTCCGCGCCCGGCTACGGCTCGACGTTCCTGGTGCTGCTGCCGGTCGCCTGACCCTCACCCGCCCGACCCTCACCCGGGCCGCCCGTGCCCGCCGGGTCGACCCGGCGCGTGGCCAGCCACGGCACGTCGTCGCGCCGCCGCGGCGGGGCCTGCGAGGTCAGGCCGTGCTCGAGCACCTCGTGGCGCTCGCCGTAGGCCGAGACCAGCGCGGCGACGATCGCGGTGACCGGCAGCGCCAGCAGCGCACCTGCCGCGCCGAGCAGCGCACCACCGGCCAGCACCGACAGGAACGCGAGCGCCGGGTGCAGCGCCAGCGCCGCCTCGGTGATGCGCGGCGCGACGAGGTAGTTCTCCACCTGCTGGTAGGTGACGAGCACGCCGCCGACCCACAGCGCCGCGGTCGGGTCCGTCGCCAGTGCGATGACCAGCGGCAGCGCCCCGGCGATGTAGGTGCCGACGACCGGCACGAGGCTCGACACCACGCCGACCCAGACGCCCAGGGCCACCGCGTACGGCAGGCCGAGCATCGTGAACGCGATGACGTGCACGACGCCGGAGACCGCGGCCGTCAGCACGCGGCTGTAGACGTAGCCACCGGTCTTGGCGATCGCGAGCTCCCAGACCTGCAGGAGCTCGCGCTGGCGCCCCGGGTCCAGCCGGCCCGACAGCGTGCGGCGCAGCCGGGGGCCGTCGGCGACGAGGTAGAACGTCACCAGCAGCACGGTCAGCAGGTCGAGCACACCGCCCAGCACCGTCGTGCCGAAGCCGAGCGCGCCGCGGCCGAGGGTCGCGGCGAGGTCGCCCATGCCCTCGGGCAGCGCGTCGGCGCCGCCGCGCAGCAGCTCGGCGGCCTGCTGGCCGAACGGTTCCGGCAGCGTCGAGGCCCGCAGCGCGAGGGAGTCGAGCAGCTGCGGGCCGCTGGACACCAGCGTGCGCAGCTGTCCCCCGACCAGCGCCGCCAGTGCGATCCCGAACGTGGCGGTCGCGAGCCCGGCGGCGACGAACACCAGCGCCGTGCCCGGTCCGCGGCGCACGCCGCGCTGGTGCAGCCACTGCACCGCCGGCTCCATCCCGAACGACAGGAACAGGCAGATCAGCAGCAGCACGAGCAGGTCGCGCAGCCGCGAGACCGTCGCGCCCACCAGCCCGGCCAGCAGCAGCCCGCCACCGACGCCGAGCGCGATCGTCACGGCGCGCGACCACTCGATGCGGTCGGCGCGCCGTCGGCGTTCCCGGCCGTCGCTGTCGGCGTGCTCGTGGTCGCCGGCGTCCGCCGCACCTGCCCGGCCCGCGGCCGGGTCCCGGTCGCCGCCGCGGTGTCCCCCCACGTGCACGTGCTCGTCGCCCCCGCCGTGCGCGGCGTCGTGGTCGGCGACGGCCATCGGCGGGCCCCCGGGGTCGCGTGGTGGTGCCCGGTCGACGGAGCGGCCGGGCGGCTGCTGGTGGGCAACGGTAGGGCCCGGACGACCCACGCGGCGGCGGTACGGTCCGACGGTCGCACGGCGACGTGGACGACCCCGCGGCACGGAGGGTGGATCGAGGTGGCTGCGCCGTCGATCCGCGTGTCCGGGCTCGTCAAGCGCTACGGCGACGTCGTCGCCGTGGACGGGCTCGACCTCGACGTCGCCGCCGGCGAGACGCTCGCCCTGCTCGGTCCCAACGGCGCCGGCAAGTCCACGACCGTCGAGGTCTGCGAGGGCTACCGCCGCCCCGACGCCGGCCACGTCGAGGTGCTCGGACTGGACCCGTGGCGCGACGGCGACGCGCTGCGCGCCCGCGTCGGCGTGATGCTCCAGGAGGGCGGCATCTACCCGACGGTGCACCCGCCCGAGGTGCTGCGCCTGTTCGCCCGCTTCTACGCCGACCCGCTCGATCCGGACGTGCTGCTCGAGCGGGTCGGGCTGGCCGACGCCGCGCGCACCCGCTACCGCGACCTGTCCGGGGGCCAGAAGCAGCGGCTCTCGCTGGCGCTCGCGCTGGTCGGCAGGCCGGAGGTCGTGTTCCTCGACGAGCCCACGGCCGGCCTGGACCCCGCCGCCCGGCGAATGGCCTGGGCGCACGTGCGCGAGCTGCGGGCCGAGGGCGTGACGGTGGTGCTGACCACCCACCTGCTGGACGAGGCCGAGGAGCTCGCCGACACCGTCGTGATCATCGATCGCGGGCGGGTCGTGGCGCGTGGCACGCCGGCCGAGCTGACCCACGGCGAGCAGGCCGACCTCACCTTCAGCGCGGGGCCGGGGCTGGACGTCGCCGACCTCGGCACGGCGCTCGGCGTCGTCGTCGTCGAGCAGCGCCCCGGTCAGTACCTGGTCGCCGGGGCCCCCTCGCCGCGGCTGGTGTCCGAGCTGACCGCGTGGCTGGCCGCGCACGACGCGCAGCTCGGCGAGCTGCGCGCCGGCAAGCGCACCCTGGAGGACGTGTTCCTGCGCCTGACCAGCGAGGCCTCGGCCGCCGCACGCGACGACGTGGACGCGCGGCGCCGGGGGCGCCGGTGAGCGCACCGTCCCCGCCGCTGCGTCGCGTGCTCGCCCAGGCAGGGCTCGAGCTGCGCCTGCTGCTGCGCTCGGGCGAGTCGCTCGTGGTCACCTTCGGCATCCCGCTGGGGATCCTGGTGTTCTTCGGAACGCTCGACGTCCTGCCGATCGACGCCGCCGACCCGTTCGACGTCCTGCTGCCCGGCACGCTGGCGATCGCGGTGCTGTCGACGGGCTTCGTCGCCCAGGCGATCTCCACCGCGTTCGAGCGCAAGTACGGGGTGCTCAAGCGCCTCGGCGCCTCCCCGCTGACACGGCCCGAGTACCTGCTGGCCAAGGGCGTCGCGGTCGCGGTCGTCGTCGCCGTCCAGGTCGTGGTGCTGGTGCTGGTCGCGACGCTGCTGCGTGGAGGCCCGCCGGGCGAGGGGCTCGCACAGGGCCCGGGAGCGGCGCTGCTGCTGGTGCCGCTCGGCGTGGTGCTCGGTGCGGTGGTGTTCACCGCGCTCGGCCTGGCGCTGGCCGGTGCCGTGCGCGCCGAGCTGGTCCTGGCCGGCAGCAACGGGATCTACCTGCTGCTGCTGCTGGTCTCCGACCTCGTCTTCACGCTGCCCGAGCAGCTGCAGCCGCTGGTGCTGGCGACGCCCTCCGGCGCGCTCGGCATCGTCCTGCGCCGCGCGCTCGACCCCTCGACGTGGGCGGGCGCCGTGCTGTCGGGCCGGGTGCTGCTCGCGCTGGTCGTGCTGGTCGCCTGGGGCGTGGCGGCCGTGCTGGTCGCGGCCCGCACCTTCCGTTGGGAGCCGTGACCGCCGACCACCCCCGGCGACGACCCGGCGACCGTCCCGGCGACCTTCCCGTCGCCCCACCCGGCCGGACGCCGACGGGGCCGCTGTCGTTGGGAGGGGGTCGTTCGGCCACGGTAGGCTCCGGCCCGTCGGCGCGGCTGCCCCAGGGCTGCCACCGACCGCACCGGAACCACGGGGCCAGTACCCGCGACTCCCCGGTACGAAGCACCAGCGAAGGCGCGGAGCGGAGTTCCCGACGCCGGTGTGCTGCCAGCCCCCAGACTGACACCCCGGAGACGTCAAGTGCGTGATCCGCGAACGCTCGCCCCCAGCCAGCGCCGTCGTGCGCTGCTGCTCGCCGGGCTCATCGCCGTGCTGTCCGCCTGCGGGTCCGCCCCGCAGACCGTGCTGAACCCCCAGGGTCCCCTGGCGGAGCAGCCGGACACCCTGTTCCGCGTGGTCGTGGTCATCGCCCTGGTGGTGTTCTTCATCGTCCAGGGCCTGATCGTGTACGCGGTCGTGAAGTTCCGCGACAAGGGCGACGAGACCCCCGAGCCCGAGCAGGTCCACGGCAACACGCGCCTGGAGCTGGTCTGGACGCTGATCCCGGCCCTGATCCTCGCCGGCATCGCCGTGCCGACCGTGCAGACGGTCTTCGACCTGGCCGAGGAGGACCCCGACGCCCTGATCGTCGAGGTCATCGGCCACCGCTGGTGGTGGGAGTACGTCTACCCCGACTCCGGCGTGGTCACGGCCAACGAGCTGGTGCTGCCGGTGGACACCCCGGTCACGCTCAAGATGCGCTCCGAGGAGGGTGGCAGCGCCGAGCGCGGCGTCCTGCACTCCTACTGGGTGCCGGCGCTGGCCGGCAAGCAGGACGTGGCGCCCGGGCGCATCACCACGCTGAACATGCAGGCCGACACCACCGGCGTGTTCATGGGCCAGTGCACCGAGTACTGCGGGCTGAGCCACGCGAACATGCGCAACTACGCGACGGTCCTCTCGCAGGCCGACTACGACCAGTGGGTCGAGGACCAGCTGGCCGACGCCCCGACGCCCGAGCCCGGCTCGGAGGCCGAGCGCGGCGCGGAGCTGTTCGTCCAGCAGCGTGACCGCGCCGACGGCACGGGGCAGGCGGCCTGCAGCTCGTGCCACATGATCAACGGCGAGGGCGGGATCATCGGCCCGAACCTCACGCACCTGATGAGCCGCGAGATGTTCGCCGGGTCCATCTTCGACCTCTACGAGCGGCCCGAGGGCAGCACGTGGGGCGACTGGACCGACGAGCCGAACCGCGACCAGCTGACCGCCTGGATCGCCAACGCACCGGCCGAGAAGGCGATGCGTCCCGGCGACGGCATCGGCATGCCCCAGCTGGACCTGACCGAGGACGAGGTCGCCGAGCTGGTCGACTACCTGTTGACCCTCGAGTGACCCGCGCGGCGCGAGCGGACGCGCCGGACACCGACAGACACTGAGCCGGACACGGACACGGGCCCGCCGGCCCCAGACAGCACAGCGGGCCAGCAGGCCCGACCAAGGAGCAGCAGATGGCGAGCACCACGACGCCGAAGCCCGTCGCGCTTCGTCGGCCGATGGCCACGAAGGGTCGCTGGTCGTTCCTGACCACGGTCGACCACAAGAAGATCGGCATCATGTACTTCTGGACCGTGCTGGTGTTCTTCGCACTGGCCGGGTTCGAGGCCCTGGCGATCCGCACCCAGCTCGCCCAGGCCGAGAGCACGCTGATGACCGAGGAGGTCTACAACCAGCTGTTCACGATGCACGGCGTGACGATGGTGTTCCTGGTCGTCATGCCGCTGTCGGCGGCGTTCTTCAACTACCTGATCCCGCTGCAGATCGGCGCCCGCGACGTGGCGTTCCCTCGGCTGAACGCGTTCAGCTACTGGATCTTCCTGTTCGGCGGCATCTTCCTGTACAGCTCGTTCTTCCTCGGCGGCGCGCCCAACGGTGGTTGGTTCGGCTACGCCCCGCTGTCGACCGAGATCCCGGGCAACAACATGGCGTTCTACGCGATGGGCCTGCAGATCGTCGGCATCTCGTCGCTCGCCGCGTCGGTGAACTTCATCGTCACCATCCTGAACATGCGCGCGCCGGGCATGACGTTCATGCGCATGCCGGTCTTCATCTGGATGTCGCTGGTCGTCAACTTCCTGCTGCTGTTCTCGCTGCCGATCATCACCGTCGCACTGCTGATGCTGCAGTTCGACATCGGTCTCGGCACCTCGTTCTTCCAGGCGTCCGCCGGCGGCGACCCGATCCTGTGGCAGCACCTGTTCTGGCTCTTCGGCCACCCCGAGGTCTACATCCTGATCCTGCCCGCGATGGGCATCGTCTCGGAGGTCCTTCCTACCTTCTCGCGCAAGCCGCTGTTCGGCTACGCCGCGGTGGTCTTCGCGGGTGCCGCGATCGGCTTCATCGGCTTCGGCGTGTGGGCCCACCACATGTTCACCTCGGCGATCGGCCCCGTGGCCCGCGCCTCGTTCGGCATCGCCACGATGTTCATCGCGGTGCCCACCGGCATCAAGATCTTCAACTGGGTCTTCACGATGTGGGGCGGCAAGATCAAGTTCACCACGCCGATGCTGTTCTCGGTCGGCTTCGTCGCGATGTTCACCATCGGCGGACTGTCCGGCGTGACCCACGCGATCGTCCCGCACGACTACCAGCAGACCGACACGTACTGGGTGGTCGCCCACTTCCACTACGTGCTGTTCGGCGGTGCGCTGTTCGGCCTGGTCTCGGGCATCTACTACTGGTTCCCGAAGGTCACCGGCCGGTTCATGTCCGAGAAGCTCGGCCGGCTGCACTTCTGGACCTGGTTCATCGGCTTCAACCTGACGTTCGGCCCGATGCACATGTCGGGGCTGCTCGGCCAGCCGCGCCGCACCGCGGTGCTGCCGCAGGGGCTCGGCGGCACGGTGGAGCTGTACAACCTGCTGTCCACCGTCGGCGTGCTGGTCCTGGTCGTCTCCTCGCTGATCTTCCTGTTCAACCTGATCGTGTCGATCCGCAACGGTGCCCCCGCCGGCACCGACCCGTGGGACGCGCGCACGCTGGAGTGGGCGACCGCGTCGCCCCCCGCCGAGCACAACTTCGACACGATCCCGGTGATCAAGGCGCGCGACGACTTCTGGCACTCCAAGTACGCCGAGGACGAGGCCGGCATCCCGCGCCCGATCCCGGCGGGTGCGTCCGACGACCACGACGCGGACGCCGAGCACGCCGAGCACGAGGGCGAGCACATCCACATGCCCGACCCGTCCTACTGGCCGATCTTCATGACCGCGTCGTTCCTGCCGCTGGGCTACGGCGTCGTCTACCAGTCGGTGCCGGTGCTGGCGCTGGCCGTGGTCTGGATGTTCGTCGGCATGTACGGCTGGATCATCGAGCCGGTCGCCGAGGGCGACGACGACTGACCACCCGACGACTGACCACCCGAAGACTGACCACCCGAAGACTGACCACCCATTGACACCCGGTGTCCGGGGCACGACCCCGGGCACACGGCAAGGAAGGGCACACCGTGTCGGCACAGGCACACGAGACCACCCTCGGGCTGGACCACCGCAAGCTCGCGATGTGGGTGTTCCTCGGCTCCGAGTTCCTGTTCTTCGGGGCGTTCATCTCGACGTTCCTGCTGTACTTCCGGCGCACCAACGGTGGCCCCGGCGTCGAGCTGTTCGACATCGGCTTCACCTCGGTCAGCTCGTTCATCCTGCTGATGAGCTCGCTGACGATGGTGCTCGCCCACCACGCGCACTCGCAGCGCGACCTGCGCCGGTTCCGCATCTGGCTGCTCGCCACCGCGTTCCTCGGCACGATCTTCCTCGGTGGCCAGGCCTATGAGTTCACGGTCTTCGCCAAGGAGGGCCTGACACTGACGAGCTCAGCGATGTCATCGGCGTTCTTCGTGCTGACCGGCCTGCACGGGGCCCACGTCGCGATCGGCATCATCCTGCTGCTGTCCACCTGGACGCTGTCGCGCACCGGCAAGATCAAGGCCGACCAGGACGTCAAGACCGAGATGGTCGGCCTGTACTGGCACTTCGTCGACATCGTCTGGGTCCTGATCTTCACCGTCGTCTACCTGATCCCCTACGACCTCGTCGTCTTCGGCGGCTGACCCACCCGCCGACGCCAAGGAGGCCCGCACCATGAGCCAGACCGACACCGCCGCGCAGGCGAGCGACGCTGCGCACGACGACCACCACGGTCCGACGACCAAGCAGTACGTGCAGATCTTCGCCGTGCTGTTCGTCCTGACCGGCCTCGAGGTCGCCGCGTCGTTCATCGACGTCGGCCGCGTGTTCGTGCCGCTGCTGATCGGTCTGATGGCCCTGAAGTTCGTGCTGGTCGTCGGTTGGTTCATGCACCTGCGCTTCGACACCAAGCTGTACTCGCGCCTGATGTACACCGGCCTGACCGGTGCGCTGGTGCTCTACACCGTCGTGCTGCTGGTGTTCTCCGACGCCGTGCTGGCCTGAGGCGCCTGTCATGACGATGTCGATCGGTGGCCAGCAGGTCCCGCTGCAGCTGCAGGTGGACGTCCTGCTGCTGTGCATCGGGCTGCTGTTCGGCTATGCCGTGCTGGTCCGCCGCTACGGGCCGGTGCTGGTCGGCGGTGACGGCCCCGCGGTGACGCGCCGCCAGGCGACCTGGTTCGTGCTAGGCGTCACCGCGCTGTGGATCGCGTCCGGCTCGCCGCTGCACACCCTGGCCGACGGCTACCTGTTCTCGGCCCACATGGTCCAGCACCTGCTGCAGGCGTTCGTGGTCGCGCCGCTGCTGCTGCTCGGCATCCCCGGCTGGATGTTCGAGCTGCTCACCGCCAACGCGACCGTGCGCCGCACGCTGCGGGTGCTCGGCGGGGCGCTGGTCGCGGGCCTGTCGTTCAACCTCGTGCTGATGCTGATCCACTGGCCCGGCGTGGTGCGCGGCATGGTCGAGTCGGGCGTGTTCCACGGCGCGATGCACGTGCTGCTGGTCGGCACGAGCCTGCTGATGTGGCTGCCGCTGCTGTCGCCGAGCGAGGCAGTCGTGCACCGCCTCAACCCGCTGCCGCGGCTCGGCTACCTGTTCGCGATGACGATCCTGCCGACCGTGCCGGCGTCGTTCCTGACCTTCGGCGACCCCGCGTCGCCCGTCTACCCCGTCTACGCGCAGTTCCCGCGGCTGTGGGACCTGCCGGTCGGGGAGGACATGCTCATCGCCGGCCTGATCATGAAGGTCGGCGGCGGGTTCCTGCTGTGGGGCATCATCGCGACGATGTTCTTCCGCTGGGCCGCGGCCCAGGAGCGCGCCGACCGGGCCGAGCGCCGCACGCCCCGGCCGCCCGAACCGGCCCCGAGCACCTGACGCCTCGTGCCACCCCACCGCCGCAGCCCCGCACCGCCCCGCACCACCCCGTCAGAACCCGTCCGACCCCGACCGACCCCGACCACCGGCCGCCCGTCGCGCCGACCTCGAGGACACCATGGACTCCGACCTCCGCAACCGCGTGGTCCTGCCGATCCTGCTGCCGCTGGGGATCCTCCTCGGCCTGGCGGCGGTGGTGGGATCGGTCGCCTTCATCCTGCTGTACTCGACCAAGGGGATCGCGATCCTCGCCGCCGGCCTGATGGCCACCGGCATCATGGTCGCGATGTCGCTGGCGTCGAGCACCGAGCCGGACGACCTCGACACCGCCAAGCGCGGCGTGATCGTGCTGTCCGGCCTGGTGCCGGTGCTGGCCTCGGCGGGGCTGGCCGTCTACCTCGGCAGCACCGCGCCGGAGTCGATCCAGTTCAACGTCGAGCCGATCGCGACGTTCCCCGAGGGCGCGGTCACCGCGGCCCAGAACTCCGAGAACTTCTGCATCCTCGGTGAGGACGGCGAGTCCTGCGAGGACACCCAGGAGTACACCCTGCCGGCCCAGCCGGACTCGCCGACGTTCTCGTTCCAGTTCGTCAACCTGCAGGCCAACGTGCCGCACAACCTGCAGATCTTCGAGCTGGCCGAGGAGGGCGGCGAACCCGCCCCCGGCGAGCTGGTCTTCGGCGTCGCCGAGGGCTCGGCGACGATCAACGGGGTCGCCGACATCGTCTACCAGGTCGACCAGAGCGCGGGCGCGTTCGAGCCGGGCCAGGAGTTCTACTACAACTGCGTCGTGCACCCGGTGATGGACGGCGTGCTGACCGTCGGCGAGCCGGTTGGCTGACCCGCTGCCGTCACCCGGCGGTGCGCAGCAGCACGTAGGCCGCGGCCGCCAGCAGCAGGGCGACGGCGGACAGGACCTCGCCCCGGGTGGGCAGTGCGCGCCCCGTGCGCCGGGACGGTGGTGGGGGCCGGGTGTCCGGCTCGACCTGGTCGAGCAGCGCCGCGGCCTCCTCGGCGTCGGCGTCGGGCACGCTCAGCGCCCAGCCGCCCTGGCCCATCGCGACGTTCGGCACGATGCCGCCGAGGTCGTCGGCGGAGACCTCGGCGCGCAGCCCACGGGCCCGCAGCATCCCGGCCGCGAGCTCCGCCGCGCCGCGCGAGGGGAACGAACCGACCAGGGCCACGGCGTCAGACCGCGTCGAGCGCCGCGGCCACGAACACCAGGGCGAGGTAGCTGTTGCTGTAGTGGAACAGCTGCATCGCACGCTGGACGGTCTGCTCGCGGCGCAGCCGGTGCGCGAGCGCCAGGAACCCGAGCGTGAGCACGCCGGCGGGCAGGGCGAAGACCAGCCCGCCGCCGGAGACCACGGCGTACAGCGCCACCAGGGACAGCAGCAGGTAGCTGTACAGCAGGATGTGGCGGGTCGCCTCGGCCGCACCGAACGTCACCGGCAGCATCGGAAGGCCGGCCGCCGCGTAGTCGTCGCGGTACTTCATCGCCAGGGCCCAGAAGTGCGGCGGTGTCCACCAGAAGACCAGCGCGAACAGCAGCCACGGTCGCGGGTCGGACATGTCGGACCCGGGCACCGCGGCCCAGCCGGTGAGCACCGGCACGCACCCGGCCGCCCCGCCGATCACCACCGCCTGCGACGTGGAGCGCTTGAGCCACATCGTGTAGACGAAGACGTAGAACAGGATCGCCGAGGTCGCCAGCGCAGCGGCCAGCAGGTTGACGGTCGTGGCGAGCAGGGTGAAGCCGAGCACGCCGAGCACGACCCCGAAGCGCAGCGCGTTGCCGGGGCTGATCGTGTCGGCGGCGGTCGGGCGCTTCGAGGTGCGGGCCATCGCGGCGTCCACGTCGCGGTCGAACCAGTTGTTGATCGCGTTGGCCGAGCCGGCGCAGAGCCCCCCGCCGAGCAGCGTCAGCAGCACCAGCCGGGTGCCGGGCCAGCCGCCCGCGGCGATGACCATCGCCGGCACGGTCGTGACCAGCAGCAGCTCGATGATGCGTGGCTTGGTGACCAGCAGGTAGCGGCGCAGCACGTCGGCGACCCCGCCCTGCGGCTGCAGCGACTCGTAGCGCCCGGCGCCGTGCATCGGACCGACGACCGAGGCGTCGTCGGGCACGCCCGCGTCGAGGTCCGCGCCGTGCTCGGGGGCGGTGCTCACGCGCGTGCCTCGCGGCGCATGCGCCAGCCCATCCCGAGCAGCAGGAACCCCGCGCCGAACGCCGCGACGTACAGCACCGCGTGGACCACGACGAAGCCCGTGCTGCGGGGCTCGGGGTCACCGACGAGGTTCACCAGCCGTGTGGTCCAGAGCCAGACCTGGAACAGCCCGAGCCCGAGCAGCACCAGTGCGCGCCGGCCGTGCGTGGCACGGTCGGTCGGGGCGGTGCGCGGCGCGCCGGCCAGGTCGATGCTCACCAGGGCCTCCGGTGGTCGGCCGAGACCCGCGGCGAGGGGTCCGGCACGTCACCGCAGGGTACGGGGCGCACCGTGCCGGCACCATCCGGCAACGGCCCGTGCGCGACCCTCCCGACGGGTCGGTCGGACCCGGCAGCGCGTACCCTGCAGGCCATGGCAGCCACCCTCCCCCCGCAGGCACGGCGCTGGTCGATCGCCGCGCTGGTGACCAACGTCGGCATCGTGGTGACCGGGGGCGTCGTACGCCTGACCGGCTCCGGGCTGGGCTGCTCGGACTGGCCCGCCTGCGAGGGCACCTCGGTGGTCCCGCCCGCTGACGGTGGGGCCGGCTGGCACACCTGGATCGAGTTCGGCAACCGCCTGCTGACGTTCGTGGTGCTCGCCGCGTGCGTCGGTGCGTGGTGGGTGGTTCGGCGCAGCGCAGCGGCGCGGCCGCGGGCCAGGCGTCTCGCGTTCCTGCTGCCCGTCGGCGTGCTCGCGCAGGCCGTCCTCGGCGGCGTCACCGTGCTGACCGGGCTGCACCCGCTGACCGTCGCCGCCCACTTCCTGCTCTCCGCGGCGCTGATCGGTGTCGCGGTCGCCCTGTTCGACGAGGTCGTGCGGCCGGGCACCGTCCCGGCCCCCCGCTCCCGCCGGCGCAGCGTCGCCGTGCTGGTGCCCACGGTCGGGGCGGTCGTGCTCGTGCTCGGCACCCTGCTGACCGCCGCCGGCCCGCACGCCGGCGACCCGGGAACCGAGCGGCTGCCGCTGTCGATCTCCGGCACCGCCCGCGCCCACGGGCTCAGCGTCTGGCTGACCGTGCTGGCCACGGTCGCCGTGCTGGTGCTCGCACGCCGTGCCGGTGACCGCGCGCTGGCACGCGGCGCGGCGCTGCTCCTCGGCCTCGAGCTGGTGCAGGGCGCGGTCGGCTACTGGCAGTACTTCACCGGCATCCCCGTCGCCCTGGTCACGGTCCACCTGCTGCTCGCCTGCCTGTTCTGGGCCGCGGCGGTGCGTGTCGGGCTGCTCGCCACACGTGTCCGGCCGGAGCAGGTCCACGGCGCCGGAGCCGTGCCGGACGTGGCCGCGGCGACGTCGTGACACGGTTCCTCGGCCGGCCGGTGCCGGCCGACGACCCGCGCTTCGCGCCGGGGCGGACGCGAGCGCACCCGCGCGACGACGTGCGGGTGGTCGTGGTCGGCGACTCGTTCTGCTTCACCGACGGCGACGGGCCGCAGCTGCCGGACGCGCCGCAGCTGTGGCCCAACGTGCTGGCCCGCGGACTGGCCGACGCGGGTGGCTGGGACGTGGGGGTGCAGGTCCTCGCCCGCCCGGCGCAGACCGCCCGCACGGCATGGGACCTGGTGCACAAGGACCGCCACGCGCAGTTCGAGGTGCTCGCCCACGCCGACGTGGTCGTGGCGGCGTTCGGCTCCTACGACCACGCCCCGCTCGGGGTGCCGGGCCCGGTCGAGGACCTGGTGCCGTACCTGCGACCGACCGGCCTGCGCCGTGCGGTGCGTCGCGGCCTGCACGTGGCGTACCCGTGGCTGGTGCGGGCCACCGGGGCGCGACTGGCCCGCACCCCGGACGCGGAGTTCGCACGGCTGTACGCCGCGACGCTCGCGCAGCTGCGGGGCCTGGCGTTCGCCGCCGCCGGCGTCGCGCTCGGACCGTCGTCGCACCGCACCGGGTACTACGGCGGCCAGCACCCGCGCTTCGACGCGCGGGTCGACGCCCAGCTGCGGATCGCGGCGGGTGACGGCTGGGCGACGCTGGCGCCGTGGCCGCTGGTCGAGCCGTTCGCCGACCGGCTCAACGTCGACGGCATCCACTGGCCCGCACGGGCGCACGCCGCGGTCGGGGCCGCGCTGGTCCCGCTGGTCGACGCCCAGCTGCGTGGCGACGCCCCGCGCCCGCCACGGCCCGGGCTGTCCGACTGATCGTCGGCGACACCGGTTGGTCCGGTGGGTGCGGTAGTCCCGGTCGGTCCGGTGGGAAAGGGGAAGGGCGGGGGTGGCCGATGGCCACCCCCGCCCTGCACCCGACACAGCGAGGACCCGGGACCGGCTGCGGGAGAACCGCCGGTCCGACCACGTCCGCTTTCGCGGTGCACCCGGGGTCGGCGGGTCCTGCGCTGTGCGGCGCATGAAACAGGCGCCGCGTGGCGCGCAGGTCAGCACCGTGTTACGGGCCGGTGACGATGTGCCCGGTCCTCGCGCCCACCGTTCGGGTCAGGTCACGTCGGTGCGGTGCAGCGGCTCGTCGTGGCCGCGTGCGCGCAGGCAGCTGGTGCAGCGCCGCGCGTCGGCACAGACCGACCCTTCGGGCACGGCGACCGAGCGCCCGCAGCTGCAGCGGAAGCGCGTCGTCGACGGCTCCTCGCTGCTGGTGGTGGTCGTCGTCGTGCTGTTCGACGACCCGGTGCCGGGGTCCGGCGGTGGCGTCATCAGGTTGCCTCCGTCCACCCGTCTCGTCGGCACCCGTGGGGCCCGCTCAAGCCCGGGGCGCGTGCGCCGGGGTGGTGGACGACCACGATCGTAGGTGGCCCCCTGCGTCGCGCGCAGGAGCATTGACGCATCCAGCGAGCCCTGCGCCTCGCCCGGCTCGGCCCCGATCGCCGAGGCGATCAGTCGGACCTCCGCCTCGCCCGGCTCGGCCCCGATCGCCGAGGCGATCAGTCGGACCTCCGCCTCGCACGGCTCGGCCCCGATCGCCGAGGCGATCAGTCGGCGACGGCCAGGACGGTGCGGGCGACGGGGCCGACGTACGCAGCGAGCGCGTCGGCGGCGGCGGTGGGCGGGTTCTCGCGCAGGGCGTAGGAGTTGGAGCGGCCCTGGTCGCGCACGGTCACCAGGCTGGCCTGGCGCAGGATCGCCAGGTGGTGGTGCGCCGTGGTCTTTGCGACGTCGAGCTCCTCCATGGCGTCGGTCAGCCCGATCGGGCCGGACGCCATGCGGCGCAGCAGCCGCAGCCGGCCCTCGTCGCCCAACGCTTTGAACAGCTTGACCAGCGCCGGCGGTGGGGCCTGGGACGGCAGCGCGATGTGCTGGTCGGCGATCGGGGTGGTGAACACCTCGGTGCGCTCGTGCCGGGCGATGATCAGCCACGGGCGGAACCAGTACGACGGCAGCAGCAGCACCCGCTCGCTGGACAGCCCCTCGCCGAGCTCGTAGCCGTTGGTCGCGGTGACGACGAGCTTGCGGATCGGTGTGCCGCCGTCGCGCTCGGCGACGCGGGCAGTGGTCTCGCGCTCCATCGGCCCGAGCGCCTCGGCGACCATGTCGGCGCCGATCGCGGCGTGGAAGCGGCGCAGCATCGACAGCACGTGCGCGCCGACCTCGCCCGCCTCGCGGTCGAGCAGCCAGGCGACGGCCCCGGCGTGCGGCTCGCCGATCGCGTCCAGTCGGGTGCGGACCTCGTCGACGCCGGCCTCGCCGGCCAGCACGCGGCCGGCCAGGCCCTGGCCCTCCTCGGACGCCTCGTCCTCGAGGTGGCTGGCGACCAGGAAGCGCCAGGCCAGTGCCGGGTCGTCCTCGAGCAGCGCGAACAGGTCCTCGACGCTGCCGGGTGCCTCGAGCCGGGCGACGAGCGCGGCGAGCAGCAGCCAGTTCTTGCCGTCCTGGCCGCTGAACGCGTCGACCTCGTCGCGCAGCTCGTCGCCGAGCTGGTCACGCAGCTCGGCGATGCGCTGCTCGCCGACGTCGAAGTCCTCGCACAGCCCGATCGCGAGGGTTCCCAGCGCCCGGACCAGCTCGGCACCGGTCGAGGCCCAGACCTCCAGAGCGGGCTCGCCGGGGCGCCGTGGTCGGCGCAGGTCGACCAGCTGCACGGGGCTTCCGTTCGATCGTCGTCGGGTGCGCAGCGTACCCCGCGGCCCGGATTCGGCACCCGTCGCGTCCGATGACCGTCGTACGACGACCGTACGATGGGACACGGCCGGTGTGGTGGCGATCGTTCGAGATCTGTCGTACGATAGATCTCGCACCCCGACGGGATCTGTCGTACGAGACCCGTCGAACACTCCCGACAGGACAGGTCCTCCATGGACACCCGCCTCTACAGCGTCGTCGCGTTCGAGCGACAGCAGGCCGCGCAGCAGCGCGCCGACCTGCGCCGTCGCCGCCACGCCACGTCCACCTCCCACGCCCCGCGGCCGACGACGCGCCCCGTCGCCCGTCCGCGCCCCGGCGGTCCGACGCTGGCCGACGCCCGCTCGGACCAGCGCCTGGCGGCCTGAGGGCCGGCTGGACCCACTCCTGCCCGCACGTCCCGCAGGACTCCCCGCAACCTCCCGCAGCACGCACGAGGGCGCCCCACCCGGGGCGCCCTCGTGCGCGTCAGCCCGTCCGCTCGTCAGCCGAGGCGGTCGGCGAGTTCGGCGAGCAGGTGGACCTCGGCGGCGACGGCGTTGGCGAAGTCCCCCAGGTGCAGCGACTCGTCCTCCCCGTGGGCGTTGGTGGCCGGGTCCTCGACGCCGGTCAGCAGGCACGGGGCCCCGCCGAACGCCTCGGAGAACGGCTCGACGAACGGGATCGACCCGCCGCAGCCCATCACCGCGGGTGCGCGGCCGTAGCCCTGCTCCAACGCCGCCATCGCCGCCTCGAACGCCGGGCCGTCCGGCTCGGTCGTCCACGCCGGGTTGTGGTGCCCGCGGGTGAGGGTGACCTCGGCGCCGAACGGTGCGTGCGCGACCAGGTGCTCCTCCAACGCCTGCAGCGAGCGCTCGGGGTCCATGCCCGGCGCGAAGCGGCACGACAGCTTGGTGGTCACCTCGGCCAGCAGCGTGTTGCTCGCCTCGTTCGTGCCGGGCGCGTCGATGCCGATCGGCGTGATCGTCGGCAGGTACCAGATCCGCTCCCAGCGGTTGCTGTCGGGGTCGCCGGTGTAGGCGACGCCGTCGAGCATGCGGGCGTCGCGGCGCACGTCGTCGCTGTCGGTGTCGAGCTCGGCGAGGCGCCCGCGCTCCACCGGTGACAGCTCGCGCAGTCCCTGGGTGAACCCCTCGACCGTGATCGCGCCGTGCTCGTCGTGCAGGGTGGCGAGCAGCCGTGCGGTCGCGGTCAGTGCATCGGGCACGGGCCCGCCGTACATCCCGGAGTGGACCGGTTGCGCCATCGTGCGCACCCGCACGCTCAGCTCGCCCATGCCGCGCAGCGCCACCGTCAGCCCGGGCCAGCCGACCTGCCAGTTGGGCAGGTCGGTCAGCACGATCACGTCGGCACGCAGGCGCTGGCCGTGCGCGTCGAGGAACTCGTGCAGGTGCGGCGAGCCGATCTCCTCCTCGCCCTCGACCACGACCTTGACGTTGCACGGCAGCCGGCCGTGGGTCCGCAGCCACGCGCCGACCGCGGCCACGTGGACCATCACGCCGGCCTTGTCGTCGGCGGCGCCGCGGGCGAACAGCCGTCCGTCGCGCTCGGTCGGCTCGAACGGCGCGCTGGCCCAGCGCTCGGGCGTGCCCACCGGTTGCACGTCGTGGTGCGCGTACAGCAGCACGGTCGGTGCGTCGTCGCCGGCGTGCAGGTGGTCACCCACCACGTACGGGTGCGCGCCCTCGACCTCGAGCAGCTCGACATGCTCGAGGCCGGCCTCGCGCAGCAGCTCGGCGGTCGCCCCGGCCGAGCGACGCGGCTGCTCCGGGTCGTGGCCGTCGGCGGAGATCGACGGGATGCGCACCAGGTCGGCCAGGGCCGCGACGGTCGTGTCGATGTGTGCGCGGGCGTCGGCCTCGGCGGCGCGGCGCGCGTCGGGGGAGGTGGCAGGGCTGGCGGCGGTCACGGGGGCTCCGGGGTCTGCGGCGTGGTCGGCCAAGCATGCCGTGCCGGGGCGTCGGCCCCACGGATCCCACCACCTCCGCCTCGCCTCGCCTCGCCGGCGTCGCGCGTCGTGTGCGTTGCACGCCCGGCGAGGGGGGTCGACGGGGGCCGGCGCACACCGACCGCGATGCCTGTGGATAGAGCGCTGGTTGTCCACAGCACCGTCCACAGGTATGTCCACAGCACGGGTGTGCGAGTACCACGGATGTTGTCCGCGAGAACCGGCCCCCAACGGCTGGATTCCTACGATTCCTGGCTGCGAGGTGCCGTTGCGTGCCAGATCGGGGCGCGACGACGCCAGGCTGGACGCGCCTAGTCGTCGGTCGGCTCGGCGTCAAGGAGATGCCTGTGGAACGGCTGGGGACAACGCCTGGTCGGTCCTGGGCGGGCGAACGTCTATCCTTCGACCTCCCCGGCGTGTGCCGGGTCGAGGGCACGCGGGGGGCAACCGCGGCCGCGACGACGACGAAGGACCGAACCGTGGGCCACGCCGCCGACACGTGGACGCGTCTGAGCCAGATGCTGGAGTCCGCAGACCTCAAGGAGATGCCGTCCCTGTACGACCAGGACGCGCTCTACCTCGAGCCGTACAACCCGCCGCACCGCGGGAACCTGCTCATCCAGGCGTACCTCAAGGACTACCTGGCGGGGAAGGAAGACGTCGACATCGCGGAGAAGAAGGTCATCGAGTCCGAGGACGGCGAACTGCTCGCCGTCGAGTGGACGATCTCCTACACCGCCGCCGGACGTCGCTGGTCCGACCTGCCCCGCGGGTCGTTCTTCCGCCTCGACACCGACAGCGGCAAGATCCTCGAGCACCGCGACTACGCCTGAGCGCCCTTGCGGGCGACGCCTGAGCGCCCTTGCGGGCCGATGTCTGGGCGCCCCTCCGGGCGACGCCTGACCGGGTCAGGCGTCGCGGGAGAGCAGGCGCCAGGCGAGGGCGGCGCCCGCCAGCAGGCCGAGGCCGAGCGCCAGCACGCCGGGGTCCGGGGCCTCCACCTCGGGAAGGCGCGAGCGCAGGCTGACGGGGCTGCCGAAGTCGCGGACCTCCCAGTCCAGCGCCGTGGCCGCGGCGCGCAGCTCGCGGTCGGGGTTGACCGCGACCGGGTTGCCGACCACCGAGAGCATCGGCAGGTCGGTCACCGAGTCGGAGTAGGCGCTGCACGCCGCCAGGTCGTAGCCGCGGACCTCGGCGACCTGGCGCAGGGCCGTGGCCTTCGCGCGGCCGTAGGCGTAGAACTCCAGCGTCCCGTCGTAGCGGCCAGCGTCGTCGACGCCCGAGCGGGTCGCGATCCAGTCGCCGACGCCGAGGTGCTCGGCGAACGGCTCGACGACCTCCTCGCCCGACGAGGTCACCAGCCAGACGTCCTCGCCACGGGCGCGGTGCACGGCGATCAGCTCCATCGCCTCGGCGTACACCAGCGGCGCGATGATCTGCTCGACGGCCTCGCGCGCGACGGCGCGCACGCGTTCGGCCTCCCAGCCGAGCGTCATCTCCAGCGCCGCGGCACGCATCTGCTCCATGCGGGCGTGGTCGGCGCCGGCCAGCTGGTAGACGGCCTGGGCGTACATCGAGCGCAGCACCGTCACCGGTGAGATCAGGCCGTCGCGGTACAGCGGCCGGCCCATCACCAACGTCGAGCTGCGCGCGATCACGGTCTTGTCGAGGTCGAAGAACGCCGCGGCCGTCGCGCCGGTGCGGCGTGACCGGTGGCGTTCCAGGGCAGCGTCGTTGAGGCGGTCGGCCTCGGGACGCGCGTAGCGCTCCTCGGTGCGCTGGGCCTCGGGGGAGGGCGGCTGCTCGGGCAGCTCGACGGGCTCGTCCACGCGTGCCTCCGGCGGGTGCGGGTCGGGGCGCACGCCCGCAGCGTAGGTCCGGGCCTCGCGCCGCACCTCGGCCGCCCACAGGGGCACTGCTGTCCACAGCCGTGGCGTGCTCGGGCCGGCGGCGCGACGCCGGCCCGGCGTAGACCGGCGGTCGGACGAGGTGGAGGACGGCGGGGTGGACCGGGACGAGGTGCTCGTGGCGCTGGCCCTGCGCGGTCCGGCCGGACCCGGCGTGGCGCGCGTGGTCGAGGCGGCGCTCGGCTGGCACGTCGTCGCACCCGACGACCCGGTCCTGCCGGCGCGCTGCCGCCTGGTCGACCTGGCCGGGCTGCGGGCCGCAGGTCGCGTACCGGGACTCGTCGACGTGCTCGTCGTCGACGCCGACGACCCGCCCGGCGAGGTCGCGGCCGCCGCGCGCGAGGTCGCCGGCGTGGTTGGGCCCGACCCGGGGCCGGACGACCTGCGCGGCGCACTCGACCGCCTGGCCCCGGCGGCCCCGGCCGTCGGGCCCTGGCGCAGCGTCGGCGCGTCCGCCGGCGGGGTGGGCTGCACCACCGTCGCCGCCGCGCTGGCGGGTCTGCGTGCCTGGCGCACCGGCCCGACGCTGCTGGTCGCCTCCGGTCCCGCGCACCTCGACGCCGTGCCGACGCTCGGACCCTCAGACCTCGCCTCGCCGAGCGCGTGGGCCGCCGCGCTGCCGGCCCCCGGCGTGCCCGACCTGCGCATCGCACGCTGGCGCGGTGCGTCCGAGGTGGTGCCGGGGGACGTCGTGGGTCCGACCACCGTCGTGGACCTCGGTCCCGTCGACGTCGCCGCCGGACCACTCGACGTGCTGGTGGTGCGGCCGGACCGTGCCGGGGTGCGCACCGCGGGCGGGGCGCTCGGCCGACCGGTCGTGGTGGTCGTCGGTGACGGTCCCTGCGGCGTCGACGCCGTGCGCCGGGCGTCCGGCGGCCCGGTCGTCTGCGTGGCCTGGTCGGTGCGGGTCGCGGCCGCCGCGGCGCGGGGCCGACTGCCGGCGGGACTGCCGGGACGTTGGCTGCGGCCGCTCGTGCCACTGGTGCTCGACGCCACGGTGGTGGCCGCATGAGGTCGTCGACGGTGGGTGGTGCGGCCGGGTCGGGCGGCGCGCGGGTCGAGGCCGGGCCGGGGGCAGCGCTGCGCAGCAGGGTCGCGGAGCGCGTCGTGGGGGACGCCGTCGTCGCGGCGGACCCGAGCGACCGCAGCGCCCTGCGGCGGGCGGTCGCCCGGGCGCTGGCCGCCGAGGGCGTGGTCGCGCCACCGGCGCGCTGGGCCGCGCTGGTGCGCGACCTGGTCGACGAGCTCGCCGGGCTCGGACCGCTCGAGGCGCTGCTGCGCGACCCGGCGGTGACCGATGTCTGCGTCAACGGCCCCGACGAGGTCTGGGTCGAGCGCGCCGGCCGTCTCGCCCGCGTCGACGTGGCGCTCGACGACGACGCACACCTGCGCCGCCTGCTCGACCGCGTCCTCGGCCCGCTCGGCCAGCGGGTCGACGGCGGCAGGCCATGGGTCGACGCGGTGCTGCCCGGTGGGGTGCGGCTGCACGCGCTGCTGCCCCCGCTGGCGGACCACGTCACGCTGACGTTGCGACGGGTCGCGCCGCACGTGCCCGGATGGGACGACTGGCTCGCCGCCGGTGCGCTCGACGAGGCCGGCCGCGACGTGCTGGTCGAGCTGGTCCGCGCCCGCCGCAACGTGGTGGTGTGCGGGCCCGCCGGGTCGGGCAAGACGACCCTGCTGGCGCGGCTGCTGGCCGAGGTCGGCGACGCCCGTGTGGTGGTCGTCCAGGACGCGCCCGAGCTCGCCCGGCCCGCGCCCCACACCGTCCACCTGCACGTGCGTCCGCCGACGCCGGACGGGGTCGGCGGGGTGGACACCGCGACGCTGGTGCGCAACGCCCTGCGCATGCGGCCCGACCGGATCGTGCTCGGCGAGGTCCGCGGCGCCGAGGTCGCCGACCTGCTCGAGGCGATGAACACCGGCCACCACGGGTCGATGACGACGGTGCACGCCAACGGGGCGGCCGACGCGCTGCCGCGGCTGGTCGGCATGGCGCTGCGCTCGGGGATGCCGCTCGCAGCTGCGCGTGCGCAGCTGGCCACCGGTGTCGACGCGGTCGTCGCGCTGCGCCGCGACGAGGGGGTCCGACGCGTCACCGAGGTCCTCGCGGTCGACGCGCACGGCGAGCCGGGGGAGCGGCTGTGGCCGTGACCGACACCGCCCACGCAGCCCTGCACGACGCGCTCGGTCGTGTCGCGGTCGGCGCCGCCGTGGACCCCGCCCGGCTCGACGGGCGCACCCGCAGGGCGCTCGACCTCGCCCGCGACCTCGGCGCGCCCGCCGCCGAGGTGCTGCGCGCGGCGGCCGTGCGGGCCGACGCCGACGCGGACGCGACCCGGGCGCTGCGGCGAGCGTCGGCCCAGGGTCGTGCCGTGGCGGTCGGCCTCGCGCTGGCACCGCCGGTCCTCGCGCCCCTGCTGGCGCGGCTCGTCGCACCGGACGGCAGCGCGTTCTGGTCCACCTCCCTCGGTCGCGTGGTGCTGCTGCTCGCCGGCGCCCTGTGGCTGCTCGGGGTCGCGGTCGTGGCGCTGCTGCTGCGCCGCGCCGCCAACGACCCGTCCGGCACGGCCCCGGGCGGCGGCACCGGGTGGCTGCTGCTCGCCGCGGCCCTGGCCGTCTCGGGCCGGCCGCTGCTGGGACTGCTCGCCGGGCTGCCGGCGCTGCGGGCCGGCCGCCCCGTGCCGTCACCGGGCCGCGACGAGCTCCTGGAGCTCGTGTGCGTCGGCCTGCGTGCCGGCCTGCCCCTGGGCCACGCGCTGCGCCGCGGCGGCGGAGTGCTGCCGCACCTGTCCGACGCAGCCGCCCGACTCGCACTGTGGCTCGAGCTCGGTGCCGCCGGCGACCCGCCGTGCCTGCCGGCCCTGGCCGTGCCGCTGGCGCGTGCCCACCGGCTGGGTGCGCCGGTCATGCCGGTGGCCGAACGTCTCGCGGGCGAGCTGCGTGCGACCGCCCTGCAACGCCGTCTCGAGGCCGCCGAACAGCTCCCCGTGCAGCTGACCGTGCCGACCACGCTGCTCCTGCTGCCCGCCGCCCTGCTGGTGGTGCTGGCCCCGGTCCTCGACGCCGCGCTCGCGCCGCTGCGCTGACGTGCACCGACCGACGGACCCGACGAGCGCTTCCGCGGAAGCGCCGCGCCACCTCTCCCGCCGGAGCGCCGCGCCACCTCTCGCGCCGAAGCGCCGCGCCAGCGCTCCCGCGGAAGCGCCGGCCGGGCCCCCGCCCGCCCCAACCGTGCGGAGCGCTTCCGCGGAAGCGCTCCGGACCACCGACCCCGCGCCGACCGGCGCGGCACCCGCGCCGGCAGCGCCGGCTCGAGCACAGGAGCACGTCATGACGACCCCCGACCCCACCGGCGAGCAGCAGGCCCGACCGGCTGCCGCCGACCTGCCCGCCTCCGACCCCGCCTCCGGCCCCCGGCGGGGAACGCGCGCCCCGGTGGTGCCGCTCGTGCACCCGCCCCCGACCGACCCGCCGGTGCGGCGCGTCCCGCCGCGCTGGGACGACACGCTCCGCGTCGATGCGCGCCCCGCCACGGGCCTGGACGCCGAGGACGGCTCCCTGGTGACCGAGTACGGGCTGGTGGCGGTGCTCGGGGCGACCATCGTCGGCCTCGCGGTGCGCTGGGCCTCCGACGGTGCGATCACCGAGCTGCTCGGCGCGCTGCTGGCCCGCGTCCGTGAGCTCGTCGGTGCGTGAGCGCGCCGCGCGTCCCGGTCCCGGGCTGCGCGGGCTTCGGGCGCAGGGCGGCGTCGTCGCGCTGGAGGTCGCGCTGGTCGCACCCCTGGTGGCGCTGCTGGTCGTCGCGGTGCTCGCGGTGCTCGGCCCGGTCGGCGACGTCCTGGCGGTCGAGGAGGCCGCCCGGGCCGGGGCCCGCGCGGTCGCGCTGACCGGGGACCCCGCAGCCGGCACTGCGGCCGCCCACGCCGTCCTCCCAGGGGCGCAGGTCGTGGTCGACCTCGACGCCGAGGTCGTGCTGGTCGAGGTCACCCACGTGCGTGACCTGTTGGGCCGCAGCGTGGCGACCAGCGGGCGCGCCGTCGCCGCGCTCGAGCCGGCGGCCGCAGGATGAGCGCACCGTGGCGTGCGGAGTCGGGCAGCGTCGCGCTCGGCCTGGCGCTGCTCGCCGCGCTGCTCGCGAGCGTCGTCGTGCTGGTCGCCTCCTCGGCCGCCGCCGTGCTGGTGGCGCGCCAGCGCGCCGCGACCGGTGCCGACGCGGCGGCGCTGCAGGCCGCCCGGCGCGCGCATCCGCTGGCCACCGCCGTGGGCTCGCCCCGCGCCGCCGCCGATGCCGCCGCGGCCCGTGTCGGCGGCAGCGTGATCGCCTGTCTCTGCACGCCCGGGCTGGAGTTCGTCACCGTCACCGTCACCGTGCCGGTCACCGCCCCGCTGGCCGCCGCCCTCGGGGTGGTCCACGCCACGGCCACGGCCCACGCGACCCTGGTGCCGTGACGGTCGCGCCCCCGCGCCCACCGGTCGCGCCCACCGGTCACGCGCGCCGGTGACGGCTCCTCAGGTCCGGGCGGGCTCGGGGCGGCCGGCGCGCAGTGCGGCGGCCAGGTCGCGGGCGGCGGCCCAGGCGTCGGCCTCGGCCTGCGGCCCCGGCGGCTCGGGCCGGTAGCGGCGGGCCTCCTCGTCGGCCAGCACCAGCGCGAGCGAGTCCGCGTCCAGCCACGGGCGCAGCAGCCGCAGCGACGCGACCCACTCGCGTGGTGTGGCCGCATCCGGCCTGGCGACGTGCTCCTGCGCGGCACGCACCAGCAGCGCGAACGGCGTTGCCGGCGGTGGCGGCGCGGTCAGCCGCCGGCGCAGCAGCCAGGCCGCTGCGGCGAGCAGCCCCAGCGACCCGGCGAGCGTCGCGCTGCCTGCGGGGCCGAGGCGTGCGTACAGGGCCTGCGCCTGCTCGCCGAGCTCGTCGAGCCAGCGCAGCGCCAGCACCGAGCTGCCGCCGTCGGCCCCGTCGGCCAGCGGCACCGCACCGGTCGGGTCGAACGCAGTCCAGCCGTTGCCGGGTACCCACACCTCGACCCACGCGTGCGCGTCGGACATGCGCACGTCCCAGACCCGCGACAGGGGGTTCTGGTCGCCGGGCTGGAACCCGGTCACGAACCGTGCCGGCACATCGGCGGCGCGCAGCAGCACGACCATCGACGACGCGATCGGCTCGCACCAGCCGACCTGCCGCTCGAACAGGAAGTCGTCGACCTGGTCGACGCCGCCCGGCGGGGGCGGCCCCTCCAGCGAGTAGGCGACGTTGTCGCCGAGCCACGCCTCGACGGCCTCGGCCTTCGCGTACGGCGTGTCGGCGTCGGCGGTCAGCTCCTGCGCCAGCTCGCGCGTGCGCGCGGTGACGGTGTCCGGCAGCGCCAGCCAGAGCTGCTCGCCCTGCGGCGGCAGCCCGTCGTCCATCCCACGCAGCTGCGCGGGCGGGGTGGTCGAGAGCACCGACTCGACCGAGTAGACGGTGCCCTGGTCCATCGGCGTCGACGTCGAGATCGTGCCGTCGGCCCACAGGTTGGCCGACTGCCCGGCGATCCAGATCCGGGTCACGTCCGCCGCGCCGTAGATCAGGTTCGGCGTGGGGGTGAGCACCTCGATGGTCTGGGTGAAGGTGCGCACCTGCCGTCCCGGGAACGCCGGCGGGTCGAAGCGCACCGGCAGTCCGAAGGTCGGCTCGGGCAGCTCGGTCTCCGAGCGGGTCCAGCCGCGCCCGTCGTAGGAGTCGAACACCATCCCGCGCCACGGTCGCCCGATCGGCGAGCGCACCCGCAGCACGGGCGTGTCGGGCAGCTCGCCGACGGTGCGCAGGTCGACGTACTCCGCGAAGCCGAAGTAGGCCGACTCGGAGAACGCCAGCGGTGCGTCGCCGGAGTCGGGCCGCTGGTTGCCGCCGCCGGGCAGCCCGGGGTTGTCCAGGGCGCCCGACGCCAGCAGCCCCGCCCCGGGCAGCTCCGAGAACGGCAGCCGGCCGAGCGAGCCGGAGTCGACCCGTGGCAGCAGCGCCAGGGCCGCGACGCCGGCGAGCAGCGCCGCGAGCACCGCGCGGCCGGTGTGGCGCGCCACCCGGGACACCGCGTCCGGTCGGTCGTCGCCCGGCACGGGGTCGCACGTGACGGCCTCGCCGAGCACCCCGGACGCCAGCTCGCTCGGCAGCGCGTCGCCGGCGGCGACGTGCTCGGCGAGCTCGCGCGACGCCGAGCGCTGCACCAGCACCAGCGCGGCGGTGGCCAGCGCGACGTACACGACCACCAGCGCACCGAAGGCACCGGCGTGCGTGCCGGTCGCGCCGAGCGTGACCAGCGTCAGCGACGACGCCAGCGTGAACCCGAGGTCGCGGCGCTGCGGCAGGTCGAAGCCGTGCAGCACCTGCACGGTGACGAACAGCGCGGCCAGCGGCAGGCGGGTGTCGTCGACGGTCTGCGCGGTCTGCACCCCGACGAAGAACTCCCGCAGCGCCCAGACCGCCCCGATCGTCAGGGCCGCCTTGATGCCGAGGTTGTCGCCGTGGCGGCGCCGCCACGACACCCACGCCCCGACCGGCAGCAGCACCAGCGCCGCGAGCGAGACGTCCACCGGTGCGGTTCCACCGACCAGCACGGCCAGGACCGAGACCTCCACCGCGGCCAGCACGAGGATGCGCAGGACCGGGTCGTGCTCGGGGCGGCGGGTGCGGTTGACCTCCTGCACCGCGTCGATCAGGCGTCCCACGCGCCACCCCCGTCCCCGGCGCCGGACAGTGCCAGCGGGACGCTGCCGAGCGCATCGCCGCGCACCTCGATGCCGCCGCCGCTGCGTGCCACGTGCACGACGTCGGCGCGGGGGTCGAGCTCGGTGGCGCGCAGCGGCCGCGGCGCGACGCCGGCCGCGGGGGGCAGCGCTGCCAGGTGGGCCCGGGCGGGCGGTCCCCACGCCAGGCGCACGCCGTCGGCGCAGACGGTCACGGGCCGGCCCACGGCGACGCCCTCCTCGGCCAGCTCGACGACCACGGCCACGGCCAGGTCGAGCCGCCGCTGGTCCCACGCGCCGGGCTCGAGCACGACGTCGCGGTGCTCCTGGCGGGGCTGGCGTGCGTCGCGCGAGACCAGCTCGTCGCGGCGGGCCGTGGCGCGCCAGTGCACGGTCGCCAGCGGGTCGCCGTGCTGGTGCTCGCGCAGGCCGAGCAGCTCCGGGCCCGGGTCGCGGCGCTGCGACGGCTCTCCGCCGTCGCGCTCGCCGCCGCCGCCCTGCCCGCCGCGGTCGCGTCCGAGCAGCGACGCGGCGGCCGGCAGCACCAGCAGCGTCGAGGGGTCGGGGACCCGGCGCCACGCAGCGACCAGGCCCAGCGGGTCGGTGATCCGCAGCAGCACGTCCCCGCCGCCGGCACGTCCCCGCGCCAGGGCGGCCAGGCCCTCGACCAGGTCGGCGCCGCGGTCGGCCACGCCGACCAGCCCGGTGCCGGGGTCGACGACCAGCACCGACGCGAGCCCGCCGCCGACCACGCGCACGCCGACCTCGGTGCGGCGGTCGGTCGAGGCGACGTCCGGCAGCACCCGTTGCGCGTCGAGGTCGCCGGCGGTGCGCCACACCAGCAGCAGGGCCCAGCCGACCCCGCCGAGCGCCATGGCCGCGACCAGCAGCGTCCAGCCGGAGGACACGTTCGCGCCCGCCGCGTACAGCACCGTGCCGAGGAACAGCAGCAGCACCCCGCGGCCGGTCGGGACGGGGCGCCCACGGCCGGCACCGACACGGGCGCGCTGCCAGCGTCGCATCCCCCCGCGCGCGCCGCGTGGCTCGTCCGCCCGGGCGGCGTCGCTCACGCCGGCACCGGCACCCGCGCAACGGCCTCGGCGACGATCTCCGACGCGGCGCGGCCGTCCGCCGGCATCACGCGGTGGGTCAGCACGTCGGGAGCGAGCAGCTTGCAGTCGTCGGGCAGGACGTGGTCGCGGCCGCGCAGCAGCGCGGTCGCCTGCGCGAGGCGCAGCAGCTGCACCGACGCACGCGGCGACGCGCCGAGCGCCGTGCCCGCACGGGTCGCGCGCACCAGCGCCACGCCGTAGCGCACCACCGGGTCGGCGACGTGGACGCGCCGGACCGCGGCGCGCAGCCGCAGCACCGCGTCGACGTCGAGCACCGGCGTGACCGTGTCGAGCGGGTGGGCCAGCATCTGGTCGGTGACGATCGTGGCCTCGTCGGCCTCGCTCGGGTAGCCGAGCGAGGTCGAGACCATGAAACGGTCCAGCTGCGACTCGGGCAGCGCGAAGGTGCCGAGGTGCTCGGCCGGGTTCTGCGTGGCGACCACCATGTGCGGCCGCGGCAGCGGGTGGGTGGTGCCGTCGACGGTGACCTGGCCCTCCTCCATCGCCTCCAGCAGCGCCGCCTGGGTGCGTGGGGTGGTGCGGTTCAGCTCGTCGACCAGCACGACCTGGGCGAACACCGGGCCGGGCACGAAGCGGAAGTCGCGCATGCCCGGGTCCCACACGTTGGAGCCGGTGATGTCCGCCGGCAGCAGGTCGGGGGCGCCCTGCACGCGCTGGAAGCGGGCGTCGACCGAGCGGGCCAGGGCGCGCGCGAGCACGGTCTTGCCGACGCCGGGCACGTCCTGCAGCAGCACGTGGCCGCCGGCGGCGAACACGGTGACGCAGCGCTCGACGACCTGGCGCTTGCCGGTCACGACGCGTTCGACGGCGGCGACCAGCGTCGCCAGCGCCTCGGTCGCCTCCTGCGCCGCGGGCGCCGTCGCCGTGCCTGGTCCGCCGCCACGCTGCGACGCACGGGCCGTGGTCGCGGCCGCCGGTGGCGGTGGCGGCGACGCGGGCGCGCGCGGCTCGGTGGGGTCGTCCATCCTGGCTCCTGCACCTCGCGGCGGACCGTCACGCAGCCGTCATATGGTCCCACGGCACGTCGGCGCGCCCACCGCAGCATGCCGTGCCGTTCCGCACGCTGCTCGCACGGCACGTTCGGAGCGGGACCACACCGGTCGTGCCCCGTCGCGTGTCTCGTGGCCCCCCGCGGCGACGGTCGTCACGACCGTCGTCACGACCGTCCGTCACGACCGTCCGTCACGACCGTCCGTCATGACCGCCGTTGACGCCGGGCCCGCTCAGCCCGTCAGGTGCTGGGCGAGGCGGTCGAGGACCGCCACGGCGCCGGGCTTGTCGAGCGGGTCGTTGCCGTTGCCGCACTTCGGTGACTGCACGCAGCTCGGGCAGCCGTCGCGGCAGGGGCACGCGGCCACGGCCTCGCGGGTCAGCGCGACGTGCTCGCCGAAGCGCGCGAAGCTGCGCTCGGCCAGGCCCGCGCCGCCGGGGTGCCCGTCGTACACGAACACGCTGGGCAGGCCGGTGTCGCGGTGCCGTGCGGTCGACAGCCCGCCGAGGTCCCAGCGGTCGCACAGCGCCAGCAGCGGCAGCATCCCGATCTTCGCGTGCTCGGCGGCGTGCAGCGAACCGGGGGTGGCGCGCGGCCCGACGCCGGCGGCGCGGAGCTCGTCCTCGGGCAGCGTCCACCACACCGCCACGGTCGGCAGCTCCACCGGCGGCAGGTCCAGCGCGACCCGCCGCACGGGCTCGTCGGCACCGGGCAGCAGCACGTCGTAGCCGGTGACGGTGGTGGTGACCAGCACGCGCCCAAGCCGCAGCGCCAGGGGTCCGTGGTCGGTGCCCTGCAGGACCTGCTCCACGCTGACGTCGGTGTCGGTGCGTGCGCGGGTGGTGTGGGTCGCGTCGCTGCGCTCGACCGCCGCCAGACCGCGGTCGAGGTCGAGCGCCAGCACCTCGAACGTCTCGCCGCGGTGGACGTACACCGCGCCCCGGTGCACCGCCTGGCGGGCCCGCGCCCCGTCGACCGTGCCGACGAGCGTGCCCGTGACCGCGTCGACGATCTTGACCTCCCGCCCGCCGGCCGAGCGCAGGCCGATGTCCCGCGCCGGGCCGCGACGGCCGACGTGGTGGGCGCGGTCGCCCCGCCGCCGCAGCCGGCCCGCCGCGACCTCCGCCGCCAGCACGTCGGGCGCGGCGGGCCCGAACCAGTGCGTGGCGTCGTCGTCGGTCAGCCCCGCCTCGTGCGCCGCGCAGCGCAGGTGCGGGCCGAGCACGTAGGGGTTGGCCGGGTCGACGACCGCGTCCTCCGGCGTGCGTTCGAGCAGCTCGTCGGGGTGGGTGACCGCCCACTGGTCCAGCAGGTCCTCGCCTGCGACCAGCACGCCGACGGCGGCGTCCTGCCCGCGTCCGGCGCGGCCGAGCCGCTGGTGCAGCGCGGCGGTGGTGCCCGGCCAGCCGCACAGCAGCACGGCGTCGAGCCCGGACACGTCGATGCCGAGCTCCAGCGCGCTGGTCGCGGCGACGCCGAGCAGGTCGCCGTCGCGCAGCCGCTGCTCCAGCGCCCGACGCTCCTCGGGCAGGTACCCGGCGCGGTACGCGCTGACGCGCTCGCGCAGCGGCGAGTCCTCCGGCAGCGCGTCGCGGGCGACCTGTGCGACGACCTCGGCACCCTTGCGCGAGTTGACGAACGCGAGCGTGCGCACGTCGGCGGCGACGAACGCGGCCAGCAGCTCACCGGTCTCGCGCAGCGCCGAGACGCGCCGGCCGTCGCCGGACCCCGGGTCGCGCTCGGGTGGGCGCCAGAAGCCCAGCACCCGCGGCGGGGTGGGGGAGCCGTCGCGCTCGACCGCGACCACGTCGCGGCCGGTCAGCGCCGCGGCGTGGTCGGCCGGGTTGCCGATCGTCGCCGAGGCCAGCAGCACGCGCGGGTCGGCGCCATAGCGCTCGCACAGCCGCAGCAGGCGGCGCAGCACCAGGGCCACGTGGCTGCCGAAGACCCCGCGGGCGACGTGGGACTCGTCGACCACGACGTGCCCGCAGCGGTGCAGCACGTCGCCCCAGCGGCGGTGGTCGCCGAGCAGCGAGGCGTGCAGCAGGTCGGGGTTGGTCAGCACCAGGTTCGCGGTGCGGCGGATCGCGTCGCGCTCCTCGTACGGGGTGTCCCCGTCGAGCACCGCGGCGCGCACCTGCGGCAGCTTCAGCGCCCGGATCGCGCGCAGCTGGTCGCGGGCGAGCGCCTTGGTCGGCGCGAGGTACAGCGCCGTGGAGCGGTCGTCGGCCAGCAGCGCCTCGAGCACCGGCAGCAGGTAGGCCAGCGACTTGCCCGATGCCGTGCCGGTCGCGACCACCACGTCGTGGCCGCTGCGGACCAGCTCCAGCGCCTCGGCCTGGTGCGACCACAGCTGGTCGACGCCGGCGAGCTCCAGGCGTGAGCGCAGCAGCCCCGGCAGGTCGTCGGGCACCGCCACGGCCTCGGCCCGCCGTGCCGGCAGCGGGCGCACGTGCAGCAGCCCGTCGCCGGCGCCCGCCGCGTCGGTGGGTTCGTGCGCCCCGCCGGTCGCGTCCTCGGCCACGTCCTCGGCCGCGGCGTCCGCGCGGCGGGCCGCGACGCTCGCCGCGACCACCTCCAGCACGTCCCGTGGGTCCACCTGCTGCCTGCCGCGCGCGTGCCGACCGACGCTACCCAGCGGCGTGGCGCCACCCGGCCGCACGGACGCCCCCGGGGGCCGTGGCGCTAGGTTCGCGCCCCCACCCCGACGAAAGCGTGCCGCGTGCCGTTCCGTACCGACGACCTCGACCCGAGGACCCGTCGATCGATCGACGCCTACGACGAGCACGCGGCCGACTACCAGCTGGGACTGCGGCGCCACCGCCCGCTGGCCGACGTCAAGCGCTTCGCCCAGACGGCCGAGCGCGGCAGCGTCGTGCTCGACGCCGGGTGCGGACCGGCCAGCGACCTGCGGCTGCTGCGCGACGCGGGGCTCCACCCGATCGGCCTCGACCTGTCGCACGGCGCGCTGGTGCACGCGCGCATGCTGCTGCCACGCGACGGGCTCGTGCGTGCCCCGATCGAGGACCCGCCGTTCCACGACGGCGCCTTCGGTGGGCTGTGGATCAACGGTGGGCTGACCCATCTGCCCCGCGCGCAGTGGCGCGCCGTCTTCACCGCGCTGGTGCGCACGCTGGCGTCCGGCCCGGTGATGCTGACCTGCTACCGCGGCACCGTGGACCTGCTCGAGGTCGACGACGAGGTGCTCGGCCGCATCCACGTCTCCGCGGCGACCGAGGAGGAGGTCGTGGGGATGTTCGAGGAGCGCGGCATGCAGGACGTGCACGTGGAGGTCCGCCCGGACCCCAAGCACGGTCGCCGTCGCCCGACGATCGTCGCGCACGCCCGCCTGCCCTGAGCGCGGCTGGCGCCGGCGGTGTCAGCCGCCGCCGAGCCGGCCGTTCTGGCGCAGCGCGATCGCTGCGACCAGTGCGACGGCGACGACCAGCGCGACGATCTGCAGGACCGGCAGGCTCCCGCCGTCCTCGTCCTCGGCGCCGCCGTCGGCGTCGTCCTGGTCCGCGGTGTCGCTCGTGTCGTCGCCCGTGTCGTCGGCTGCGACCTCGCCCGCGTCGTCGCTGGCGTCCGCGTCACCGGGGTCCACGTCGGGGTCGTCGGCCGGCGCGTCCTCGGGCTGGGCCGGGGCGGAGGTCTCCGGCTCCTCCTCGGCGGGCGGGTCGTCGTCGAACTGGTCCTCGCCGATCGGCGCGTCGTCGACCTCGTCGGTGTTGCCGACCACGTCGGCGTCCGGCGGACCCACGGTCACGGTGGGTGCGGGCCGGTCGCCACCCTCCCCGATCCAGGCCACCTGGATCCCATCGGTGTAGGCCTGCACCGTGGGCAGCACCCGCTGGCCCTGCTCGTCCGGCGCCGTCAGCGTGAGGCCGAACTGCTCGAGCGCCTGGTCGCCGTCGCCACGCGCGAAGGACACCACGGTGCCCTCGGACCGCTGCTCGACGCTGCAGCTCCAGCCGGCGTCCTCGACGCAGCCCTCGACCGTGAAGCCCTCGGGCGCGAGGATGTCGACGAGTTCGTTGCCCGGCCCCTGCCGCTCGACGGGGACGCGCATCACCACGTCGGTGGTCGAGCCGGCCGGAAGCTCGGAGACGTCGAGGCTCGCGTGGGCGAGCGCGGCGGTCGGCGTCAGCAGCAGCGCGGCGGTGGTCGCGGCGGTCAGCAGCAGGGTGCGGCGCACGGGGGTGTCCTCGGACGGTCGGGGGCGGGCAGGGTGCCGCACGTCCGTCCGCGCAGGTGCGGGAGGGCCGTGCGTCGTGCCCGGCACCGGCCGGGACCGTGACGCGGGTGGCACCACGCGGGTGGTCGCTGCCCCACCCGGTGCGGTTCCCACCGGTCGACGCCCCGCCCTGCCCCCGTCCTCGCCTGTCGTCAGGCGGCGCGGGAGTCGCGGACCTTGCGGATGAGCGCTGCGGCGTCGGTGACGTCGGGGGTGAGCTGCTTCTTGGTCAGCTCGGTGCGCAGGCGCGCGACGTCGCCGGTGTGCTCGGCGTTCTCCCGCGCGCGCTCCAGGCCGTGCTCGGCGGCGACGCGTGTCCGCTCCGCAGCGTGCTCGGCGGCCGTGCGGGCCTGCTGCACGGTGTGCGAGGCCTGCTGGCCGGCCAGCGCGGCGCCCGCGAGCGCCTTCTCGCCGGTGTGCTCCAGGGCCGTGCGTGCCCGCTCGGCGGCGTGCTCGGCGGCGGTCCTCGCGCGGCCGACGGTGTGGGCGACCTGCTGGCCGGCGAGCGCCGTGCTCGCCAGCGCCTTGTCGCCGGCGTGGTCCGCCGCGATGCGGGCGTGGTCCACCGCGTGCTCGGCCTTCCAGACCAGGCTCGGCTCACCCTCGCGGTCGAGCATGGCGAGGATCAGCCCGCCGAGCAGGCCCAGGTTCTTCAGGAAGTGGATCCGGTGGTTGGCGCGCAGCTGCGGGTCGTGGTGCTCCCAGAAGCGGTGGGCGGCCAGGGTGGTCGGCACCAGCGAACCGGCGAGCAGCAGCGCGGAGATGCGCGGCATCTTTCCGAACGCGAGCAGCAGGCCACCGACGACCTGGACGATCCCGTTGAGCTGCACGAGCTCCTCGTTGCTCGCGGTCCCGAGCGCCGGCACGGCGTCCTTGACCGGTTCGGCGACGTCGGCCGCGGCCGGGGCCTTGCCACTGGGGTCGCGCAGGGCGTCGATGCCCCCGGCGACGAACATCGAGGCGAGCATGGGACGGGCGAGGGTGCGCAGCACCGGATCCTCCGCGGGTCGAGTGGACTGCCAGCGAACCGCCACCTGCGGGCCGCGCACCGGCCGATCGTCCGCCGAGCCCACCCGCGGGCCCGCGCGGCGCCGCCCGGTGGGCGGGTGAGCGGCCCTCACGGGACGGGCACGTCGTCCTCGCCGAGGATCGTCGGGCGCGGTGGCACGCGCCGCTCGGCCGCCGCGCGTCCGGACGGTCCACCGACGGGCGGCTCGGCGCTGGGCGGAAC
>Ga0306912_1000030_pt1 | contig 83248 bp, 92 predicted proteins | sample AntRauFillE10628_FD_190443 | JGI IMG/M metagenome (GOLD analysis project Ga0306912, IMG submission 190443) | Saline lake microbial communities from Rauer Islands, Antarctica - Metagenome Filla E10 #628 (v2) (version 2) | ecosystem: Environmental > Aquatic > Non-marine Saline and Alkaline >...
ACAAAGATTTGCTATACTGCGATCCATTACCGATACCGCCATCAAAAATGGCCAAAATGTGCTGAATTCACTACTTTGTCTGGCGATGTTGGAAAAGACTGATTAGTTACAAAAAATATTGTCATAAAAACCAGTCATTATTACGAAGCTTCTTGAGCATAGTCCTACTTCTTATCACACCCGTACAAAATACTTGCAGGCTTTATATTTCTTCCTAGTTATTTCTATTAAGTGATTAATTACCCTCATTACCTCTTACCAAGCTCCTTTATCATCCGCAATTTTCTGTAGTTTTGAATACCTAAATGAGTATCAAAAAGACCCTCCATATTCTACCCGCCGGTGGCTTTTCGCGTGAAGTAGCTGCCTTAGCCTTAAGCTGCGGTTTTAGTGCTAGTCAATTTTATGACGACTATAAATCTAGCGCCACTATTTTAGCTTCGGAACAACTAAAAGCGGGGACAGACTTGGCTCTTGCTATTGGCTCTTCGAGCGAAAGGAAAAAGATATTTGCTTCTTTGCAGCGGGATTTTCACTTCCCCCAACTACAGCACCCCTCCGCTATTTTAATGAAGCCCAAAAGTATTAAATTGGGTAAAGGCCTTCTTCTTTGTGCCGGAAGCATTCTCACTGTTGATATTCAATTGGGAGATTTTGTCATCATTAATCTACACGCTAGCGTCGGTCACGATTGCGTGCTAGGCGACTTCGTTTCTTTGATGCCCGGAGCCCGTTTAAGTGGAGGCGTTATTTTAGAAGATGAAGTTTACGTGGGCACAAATGCCAGTATTCTTCCCGGTTTACGCATTGGTAAAGGGGCAACTATTGGTGCGGGTGCGGTAGTGACTAAGGATGTGGCAGCAAATTCTACCGTAGTAGGTATTCCAGCGAAGGAAATTTTGTGAGCATTGTAATTCCGTGGGAAGGAAGTAGGTTGAGGCGAAGAAATTCGGTGGGAAGGCAATGTAATTCCGTGGGAAGGAAGTAGGCTGAGGAGAGGAAATTCGGTGGTAAAGCAATTGTAATTCCGTGGGAAGGAAGTAGGTTGAGGAGAAGAAATTCGGTGGTAAAGCAATTGTAATTCCGTGGGAAGGAAGTAGGTTGAGGAGAAGAAATTCGGTGGTAAAGCAATTGTAATTCCTTGGGAAGGAAGTAGGTTGAGGCGAGGAAATTCGGTGGTAAAGCAATTGTAATTCCGTGGGAAGGAAGTAGGTTGAGGCGAGGAAATTCGGTGGGAAGGCAATTGTAATTCGGTGGAAAGGAAGTGGATTGGGCTGAGGGAATTCGGTAGGAATTCTATTGTAATCCAGTAGAAAAGAAGTGGATTGGGCTAAGTGAATTCGCTTGGGATTATTGAGGTTCTGAAGCAGGTTCAGAATAACCCTAACTACTAAAACGTCGCACTACTGATCAGCAATTTCCCCGGAATAATTTTCTTTCTCAACATTCTTTGCCCGACGTTTTAAACCGGCAATGGAGGCGTTGAGCTCAAAGCCGACAATTAAAACCAAAGCATTAATGTAAATCCACAAGAGGATAACCATTAAAGTACCGATACTACCGTAAAGCTTGTTGTACTGACTGAAATTAGCAACGTAGAAACTAAAGCCCCAAGAAGATACCAAAATAAGGACGGTGGCTAATATAGCCCCTGGCGAAATAAAGCGCCAAGCGCGGTTTCCTGAAGGACCGTAATTGTAAAGCAATACAATTCCAACAAAAATTTGCAGGACTAGTAAAATGAAGCGAGTAATCTCTACCGCAATGGCCGAGATTGCCTCTAAGCCAAAAAAGGATAAAAGTCCATTTAATACATCAGAGCTAAAGATAATAATGATGATACCGACAATAAAGTTAAAAGCAATAACCACGGTAAGTCCAAAAGAAACTAAGAGTTGTTTCCAAAAATTACGTCCTTCTATCTGATGAATAGTCTGGTTAAAATTGCTAATAATAGCATTAATCCCGTTGGTAGAGAAAATCATCGCTAAAAAGAAACCTATTGATAATAAGCCGCCCCTTTTATTACGCAAAACATCCTTAATAGTACTAAAGGCAGCTTCGTAAGTATCTGGTGGCAAGGCTCGCTGAAACACCGCAAATATTTCTTGCTCTAGAGAAGCTACTGGGAAGAAGGGAATTAAGGTGAAAAAGAAAATGATTCCTGGAAAAAGTGCCAAAAAGAAAGAATAAGCAATAGAGCTAGCTCGACTGGTTACACTGCCTTCCACAATTCCTTCGTAGAAGAAGCTGCTTACATCATAAAGGCTTAGTCCTTCAAAAAGGGGCAGCTCAATCTTTTTGCTAGCCTTGGTAACACGACACCAACTTTTAGTTAAACGCCTTTTAATCCACATAAATAATTATTGTTGCAAAGATAATTTAGAATGCCAGTTTTCTGCCAATGTGTTGAGTTAAATCAATAACACTAATGAGAAGAATCGAGTTTTGTTCTGCATCTACCGAAAGGGCAAAATTAGAGCTTAGACTTTAGACTCATATCTAAACCACTTACTGAATGAGTTAAGGCGCCTACCGAAATAAAATTTACCCCCGTTTCAGCATAAGACTTTAAGGTCTCTTCATTAATTCCACCGGAAGACTCAGTTTCTAAACGACTGCCGACCAATTGTACCGCCTTAATGGTGTCTGCGACACTAAAATTATCGAACATCACCCTTAGCACTCCAGTACATTTTAGCAGCTCCTCAATTTCTGCAAAATTGCGTGTTTCCACTTCTATCGGGATATCTAAATTATGTTCCTTCAAATATTCCTTCGCCTTAGTTACGGCCTCCGTCACCCCGCCGGCAAAGTCAACGTGATTATCTTTTAACATCACCATATCAAATAAACCAAAACGATGGTTGTGTCCACCACCAAGACGTACTGCCTCTTTTTCGACAATGCGTAGATTAGGCGTGGTTTTACGAGTATCTAAAAGGCGACAATCGGTATGCTTAATAAGCTGAACCAGAGCCTGCGTATAAGTAGCAATACCGCTCATTCTTTGCATTAAGTTGAGAGCAATTCGCTCGCCCTGCAACATGGCGCGGATGGGACCGGAAATATAAAAAGCGATATCGCCCTTTTTTACTGCAGTACCGTCGCTAATTAACTTTTCAAATTGAATACTAGGATCTACCTCAGCGAAAACGGCTTGGGCTACCTTAACTCCAGCCAGAATACCGTCTTCTTTCACAATCAGTTGCATCTGCCCTTTAGCACTAAGGGGAATCGCGCAATTAGAGCTATGGTCGCCACTGCCAATATCTTCGGCAAGGGCTTGTTTTATAATCTGGCTATAAGGGTTTTCCATCTTGCAAAAGTAATATTATGCTTTGAGCGGACGCCCAACAATCGAAAATTGATCTACTTTAAACTGAGTTTATCCTTACTCAAAATACCATAGATTAGGGCAAAACTGAGATTCGCACAAACAAGCTCCCATACTAAAGGAAGGTCCAAGTATTTAAAAAAAGCTACCAAGAATGTTGCCCCCAGAAAAAAGAAAAGGGTGCGATAAAAAATGGGGCCAAAGGGACTGATTTTATGAAAGCGCTTGACTAAGAAATACTTTATGAGGTTGAAGCTGCCAATGGCTATCATGCTTGCGGCAGCCGCGCCACTAATTCCGTAAATTGGAATCAGTATCCAATTACTAATTAGGGTAAAAACAATCAGAAAGAGGCCGCTGTAAAAGTTGTAGCGCTGCTTATTAGAAACGGTTAAGATAAGTCCATTAGCTCCCGTTGCGCTGGCCAAAACCTGAGTTAATCCAATAAAGAAAACCACGTTAACCGCACCTGGATCTTGATACTTCGGCGGTAAAAGCATTAAGGCAAGGTCTACATTAATCCAAATTAATAGAAACAGGGCACTAGTAATAAGTAATTGTACTTGTGCGCTTTTACGGTAAAGTTTTTCTATTTCTAAAGTGTTGGCATCGGCCCAAGCTTTAGCAATAAAGGGTCGAAGAGAAACTAAAATTGCACTAACCGGTACCGCCACCACGCTGCCAATAAAAAAAGCTATTCGATAAAAAGCAACCGGAGCGTCACCTAACATGCGGCTAATCATTAAAACATCCAGACTATTAACCAACATAATAGAGCCGCTGGCCAACATAATAAATAGTCCGTAGGAAAGTATATCCTTTACATCTAGCGCATCAAAGCGCATACTTAATTTAGGGATTTTTGGAAGGGTGTAGCCAATTACTAATAACAACTGCAAAGCATAGCCCCAGCCGAGAATCTGGTAAAACTGCTCGCTCCCATCTCCGTGAAAATAGGACCATGCGAGGGCAAGCACAATTATAATGCGGCGGTAAACATTCTTTAAAAACTGGGGAAATATCACCAAGCGGTAGTGCTGACTTAAGCTGGCAAATACTTCGAAAAGACCCATGCCTAGAGTAATAAGCAAACCCATGGCTAACCTCTGTCCGCTCACGTCACCCCAATGGTAGTAAGCCAATGCGCCCAAAAGCAAAAGAATGCTACTGCCTAAGTTTAAGACTAAAGCGAGACTAAAAAACTGCTTCTGCTGTAAAGCGGAAAAGCGCGGAAAATAAGTAACGAGACTTACGGGAATTCCCAAATGACTGAAAGTACTGAAGATAGTGGCAATGGCGAGCAAGGTATTGACCTGCCCCATGAAGCTGGGGTCATCCGCGAAAACTTGTGGGAAAAGAATAAGCGTGTTAAAGGCGCCAATACCTACCCCGAGATAGGCGTTTATGCTATTAAAAAAACTTTGCTTGGCTACTATCCCCATCCTTAATTAGGCAATCCATTTACGCAACATACTTAATCGCCATACTAAACGCGCATGGCGGTTATCGCCGGCTTGATATTGCTGCACCACCTGCCTAACGGCATTCTGATCTAAAAAGTGCAGCGGCCGTGCCAATAAGTCATCTACCAAGTGTTTCATTCCACCGCGCAACCATTTGCTTTCTCCGGGTGTAACAAATCCTTTTTTATCCTTTCGGTCTATAATTTCTTGGGGCATAATTCCGCGCATCGACTCGCGTAAAACCTTCTTACTCCAACCCTGCTCAAGCTTCAATTTATCGGGTAAATTAAAACTATACTCCACCAAACGGTGATCGAGAAAAGGAACGCGTGATTCGATAGAAAAAGCCATGGAGTTACGATCCTCGTTATGCAAAAGCGAAGGCAAAGAGCTTCGCATGGTTAATTGGTATAAAAACTGATTAAGTCGACTACCTCCCTTAGGCTGCCATAGACTGGGAGCTTGGGGAGCATCTTTCCCCATAAAAGGATGATACTTGCGATATTCGAGACCGTACATCTGCTCTTCGCTGCTAATTGCGGCTACCAAAGATTTGGCATAAGTACCCATATGCGCCGCTGTACTGCGGGGACGTAATTTCTGAAAAGCCTCCAGTTCGCTAATAAAACCGCCCACTTGACCCTTTCTCAATTTACCCGCCGCTAAGCGATAAAAGGAATGGTCGTAACCGGCTAAAAACTCATCCGCTCCTTGTCCATCTAAAAGCACTTTCATGCCTTGAGTTTTCGCCAACTTCATTACGAAGTACTGCGATAAAGGCGACGATCCCGCGGGAGGAAGCTCAAAATGATCAAAGAAATTTTCAAATTCCTCTAATAACTCATCTCCCTGAGGGGAATAATCGTGCGACTTTAAACTAGGGTAATCGCGGTGCACCATATTGGCCCAGGGACGCTCATCTACCTCATCTTTTCCGCCATAATAAATAGTAAAAGTGTTAAAGTCCAGTTTCGGGTATAATTGTCCTACGCTACTGCAGATGGCCGAACTATCTAAGCCCCCCGACAAGCATGCACCTACTGGCGTATCAGCACGCATGTGTAATTTCACGCTGTCCATAAAAAGGCTTTGAAACTCCTCTTTTGCCTCCGCGGCGCTAATATTTTTCTGTTCTAAAGCAAGGTCCCAGTAACGATGCATACGAATTTTTCCGTTCTGGTAAATTAAATTATGTGCTTCCGGTAAAGCCGAGATACCGCTGTAAAAAGTTTCATCCTGATAGGTCAACCAACCCAATTGTAAGTAACGCAGGAGGTGATCTTCGTTATACTCTTCTTTATGTAAAGGGCTTAATTTTAAGGCGCGGTATTCAGAAGCGAAGTAAAATTGCTCGCCTGTATTTTGGAAGTAAAAAGGTTTAATACCGAAACGATCGCGACTGCAAAAAAGCTTCTGTTCTTTTTCATCCCAAATGGCAAATGCCCACATGCCCATAAAATGCTGGACACAGTCTTCGCCCCAATGTTTGTAGGCGGCACAAATAACTTCGGTGTCCGAACTAGTGCTAAAAGAATAGCCTACTTGTAATAAGCTCTCTTTTAATTCTAAGTAATTATATATTTCACCATTAAAGGTGAGACTGAGATCTTGATAATGAAAAGGTTGATGAGAGGCTTCGCTTAAATCAATAATACTAAGGCGATTGTGACCAAGCACTAGTGCACCGTGCTGCCAGTTACCGCTGTAATCAGGACCGCGATGTTTCATGCTGAGTAGCATGCCTACAATTTGCTCTTTTTGCTTTTCTTTAGTAGTGATGCGTGGGTCTATAAAACCAGCGATTCCGCACATGAAAAATGAATTTTAGCAAAGATAGTTTTTAGTTAGTACTAAGACCGCTACGCTAATAGTATTAACCCGAGTTCGATTACAATTCCAAACCTTCTATCGAAAAAAACATATACATAGATATACGAGGTATTGTCTTTCTATGTATATTTGAACTATGTATTCAAAAGAATTAATAAAAGGAACCTTATCTACCATCGTCTTAAACCTTTTGGCCGAAAACGGGCGGATGTATGGTTACCAAATTTCTCAGCGTGTAAAAGAGCTATCCGACGGTAAAATATTATTAAAGGACGGCTCCCTGTATCCGGCTTTGCAAAAAATGACAAAGGATGGCCTGCTGACTTATGAAGAAGAGTATATCGGTAAAAGAGTAAGAAAGTACTATTTACTGACCCAAAAAGGCGAAGAACAAAAAAAGTTACACCTAGATGAACTGAAAGACTTTTTTGCGACCCTCAATAAAATTGTCTTTCCTCAACTCAGTATAGCATGAAGTTAAATCCTGAACAAGAAAAACTAATCTACGATTATGTGGAGGGGCAAGGATTAAAAATCCAGACTCTGCGTGATGACCTTGTTGACCATTTATGTTGCGTAGTAGAAAGTAAGCTAGGCAAAAACCAATCCTTTGAGCAATTATTAGATGAGGCAGTGAAAGAGCTATCCCCTAATGGCCTCTCAGAAATTCAAGAGCAAACAATTTTTTTACTAAACTCTAAACGTATAATTATTATGAAAAAAGCACTTTTTATAACCGGTTTCTTGGGTTCTGTAACCCTTACAGTAGGTGTAACCTTAAAGATAATGCATCTACCCATGGCCAATGTATTATTTATGATAGGCTTTTTAACTCTCCTATTAATATTTATTCCCCTTTTGGCGATTGATCGTTATAAAGTATCCCTCTCGAAGTCCGTTTCGGTAAAAACCAAAATCATTATGGGAGCTTCCGCGGGTATCATTACTGGCTTATCGGGAATTTTTAAAATAATGCATTTACAAGGCGCTAATGTGCTATTGGTTTTAGGAGCCTTTATTTTTGCCTTTGGCTTCCTTCCCTTTTACTTTTTCACCATGTACAAAAAGTCAGTTTCCTAAGATGTGATTTTAGCTACGGTCAAACTATACCCCTTGTATCTGCACCAATATTCTAATCTGCGAAAAGCGGGAGAAAAATGTTAGTACTGAGTAATAAATACTTAAACCTTTTTTACTAAGTTTGCAGCCCCAAAATTTACAATTAATTAACCGGGTCGGGAACCCTTTAACAATTAATCAATGGCAACTAGAATTAGACTTCAACGCCACGGACGCAAAGGCCGTCCAATTTTCACCATCGTAGTAGCGGATAGCCGCGTAAAACGTGATGGGAAAATCATCGAAAACTTAGGTCAGTATAACCCTAACACCAATCCTGCTACTATCGACTTAAACTTCGATTCTGCCTTAAACTGGATGATGAATGGTGCACAACCAAGCGACACAGCACGTGCTATTTTAAGCTACAAAGGAATACTTCACAAAAAACACCTTTTAGAAGGTGTTCGAAAAGGAGCCTTTGATGAAGCAGAAGCGGAAAAACGTTTCGAAGCTTGGATGGCAGATAAAGAAAGTAAGATTGCAGCGAAAAGAGACGGTTTAACCAAGGCTCAACAAGAAGCTAAGGACAAAGCTCTAGAGGCAGAAAAAGCAGCTAACGAAGCGCGAAAATCAGCAGAAGCAGCCGCTTTAGCTGAGGCAAGTGCTGAAGAAGCTCCTGCAGCGGAAGAAGCTAGCGAAGAGGCAGCTGAAGAAAGCACCCAAGCTTAATAATACCTTTGACTGATGCTTTTAGAAGAGTGTTTTCAACTCGGACACATCAGTCGTTTACATGGCTATAAGGGATCGGTAGTAGCGTTTTTCGACACCGACCGTCCCGAAGCCTATACAAAATTGGAATCAGTTCTTATCGAAAACGATGGGGAGCTGATTCCTTTTTTTATTGAAGACCTTAGTCGTAATTCCAAAGGTCATTTTATCTTAACCTTCGAAGATTTGGAGCTGGAAGAAGCTCAATCCTATATTGGCGCCGAACTCTACCTTCCCCTTAATCTTTTGCCACCCTTAAGTGGTAAACAGTTTTACTTTCACGAAGTACTGGGCTTTGCCGTTCATGATCAAGAGCAAGGTCTCATCGGGCGCTTAGAGGCGATGCTCGATAGCGGTGCTCAACCCCTCTTTAAAATTATCAGCGTGGATCAAAAAGAAATTCTCGTTCCTGCTATCGATGATTTTATTGAAAGTATTGACCGCGACAAAAAAGAGATTCACCTCATCTTGCCGGAAGGACTTTTAGAAGTCTATTCTTAGACGAGGAATCTAAAACGCTCCTACAGCAAATCAAGCTATGGACAAACCCTTTCGCTTTAAAAAATTCAGTCTTTCCCATGCTAACAGTGCCCAAAAAGTTGGCACCGACTCCGTTATTCTCGGCGCTTGGCTCAAGGCAGATGCGCCCCAAAAAATTCTCGATGTGGGCAGTGGCTGTGGACTTTTGGCTTTTATGATGGCGCAGCGCTTTCTGCAAGCGCAAATTATAGGCGTAGAAAAAGACCTTCCCTCCTGCCTAGAAAGCCTTCAGAATTTAGAGTCTAGTCCTTTTAAGGAGCAGGTGAGTTTTATTAAAGCTGATTTTGCCCAATGGGAAAGTAAAGAGCAATTTGACCTCATCGTCTCCAATCCGCCTTATTTTGAAAGCGGTCAGGCGACCGACCGACCCGCACGAGACAATGCTCGTAGGCAGAAAAGTTTGAGCCACGCCATCTTGCTACAGCAAATGAAAAAGCACTTAAGCCCCACTGGTAGTATCCATTTGATTCTTCCACCAATGGAAGCGAAAAGTTTTATTGAGAATGCAAAAAACCAAGAGCTCTATTTAAGCCGTTTTTGCGCCCTGAAATCGAGAGCAAATACAGAAACCAAACGTTGCCTTTTTAGCTTGAGTAGAACGGAAAGTACCTACCAAAATGAAGAGCTAATCCTTTACTGTGAAGATGGGGCTCGTCACCCTCAGCATACTCAGCTTACGCAAGACTTTTACCTCTAAACCTCAACTCCTAGTCTAAACTACTAAGCGCCTGGTAAAGGCACATAGGTCTCGTCATGGGGCACCCTAGGCCAATCCCAAGTTTACCATTTTTCTTTCGCTTCTTCAATAGTTTCTGCTTCGGAAGCGACAAAGTTCCAATAGATATGGCGTTTTTCGGGGAAAGCTTCTCCGCCAAAGAATAGTAAATGACTACCCGCTTCTAGCGAAAGCTTGCAAACGTCTTCTTCCTTAGCTACCAATAAATTTCCAGCTTCTACTCTATTGCCGCAAGCATTAATCGCTCCTTCCACCACACAAATACCAATCTCCCCTTTTAACTTATCGCTTAAATCGACTTCACCTGCGCTGGCTGATTTCAACTCTACCATAAACAAAGGCGAGTGCACCGGTACCGGCGACTTTTTTCCAAATGCTTCACCTGCTATTAGACGAAAATCCAAATCGCCTTCCTGCCAATGTGGTAACTCATCGGCCGCAAAGTGGTGAAAGGACGGCGCTACCTTTTCGACTTCTATAGGCAGGGCTACCCAAATCTGATAGCCGTGCATTAAATAGGGTTCAGCCGTCCGCAATGGCACAGGACTGCGCTCGGTATGGCTTACGCCTGATCCCGCAACCATCCAATTTACCGACCCGGGGCGAATAAGCTGTGTAGTACCTAAACTATCGGCATGGACTATTTCTCCACTTAACAAATAGGTCAAAGTTGCTAGGCCTATATGTGGATGCTGATCGACATCCATAAATTTACCATTCCCCATTTGAGTGGGGCCCATGTGATCTATAAACCTGAGTTCGACCTAAAATTATAGCCTCAGATTTTAAGTAAAAGGAAAAGACTAGTCTGGATCGTGCAGCTGTAGCGGGCTACAGCAAATGAGCTAGATGCAGAATTTTTGCTTTTATTGGAAAAACTTATAGCCTCTTCTGAAAAGCGGTTTTTGGCGCCTTAGCCGTTTACAATAGCACGCTATTGCTTCACCGCTTCGGCTTATAACCCACTATTTATAAGAGGTCTGAGGCCTGATTTTACATCAAACTCAGGTTTTAAAAATGAAAGGGCCCACCATACGTTTCTTTCGAAAGGGTAATAAGCGACCCACCATAAAGTCGCCAATATCCCGGCTCCGTTCGGGAATAATTAAATCATTGTTAGACATAGCTAAGCTTTTTTACAAATTTATAGTCTAGGCCAGTTTCAATTCCAAGAATTGCCAGTATTTTCGTAAAAAATGAAGAGATGGGGATCTTTTGGATAATTGTACTGAGCTTATTTCAACCTGCGCACAACTTTCACGTAAGCATAAGTCAGGCTGAGTGGGATGAAGGACTAATAAAATGTACCATTCGTGTTTTTAGCGACGACTTGGAAAATAGTCTACAAAAATCCTATGGCACGGAGTATCGCTTGGAATCTGCCATAGAAGACGAGCGCCTTGCCCGCTACCTTTTAAATAATTTCGGTTTCAAAATTAATAACGAAAGCCTTGAAGGTGAGTTTATAGGCATGGAAATCGAAAACGATTTAAGCTATTTATACGTCCAGTTTCCTTTAAAAGAAGTTCCCTCCTCTATTGAAGTTTATAACCTTCTTTTTTTCAATAGCTTTGATGACCAAAGTAATATTGTGAATGTTAAGTTCGGCTCCATGCTTCGCTCGGCATTCCTATCGCCTCGAAAAGACTCACAGATACTAGAATTTCAATAATGCATCCATTTACTAATTATCTGCGTCTCGGCTATGAGCACATTATCAGTTTAGCCGCCTTAGACCATATTCTTTTTCTGATTGTACTAATGGCCGTTTACCAGACTAAAAATTGGTTAAAAGTGGTTATTGCTGTTTCATTTTTCACTTTAGGCCACTCTATTACCTTAAGTCTTGGCGCCCTAGAAGTTATAAAAGTAGACCAAGCCCTAATTGAGTTTCTAATTCCGCTTACCATTGTCTTTACCGCTTTAATTAACCTGAGTAAGTTTGGCCAAAATCAAAAAAGCAATTTCAAATACTGGATTGCGCTCATTTTCGGCCTGATTCACGGTTTGGGTTTTTCTAATTACTACGATATGCTGGTAATGGGAGAAAGCAATTATTGGCAAGCCCTGCTGCCTTTTAACTTAGGAATAGAATTAGCCCAGCTCTTGGTGGTCTTTATCATGTTAATGATAATGGGCGTCTACGGATTTTTATTAAATAAGAAAATTAGGGATTGGAACCTATTTATTTCCGGCAGCGCTTTTGGCTTAGCCCTTATAATGTGCATTGAGAATTGGCCATTTTAATGAAAGGAAATGGACTTTATTAAAAACCCTAATTTCGACTCCAATCCAAAATACAGGCAAGCCGCGCAAACATGGGGTAACTTATTAATGTCTCTCAAGCCTTTTGAATTATGCGAAACTAGCCTCGGCATTATTGAATCTTACAACAAAAAACACGCTGTAGCGCCTGAAGTAAAGGAAGCCAGCAAAACCTTGCGCAAAGCACCACTTGCTCTCGAACAGTCACTGGTGAAAAACGATAAGATTTTCCGTAAAAACTATAACCGCGATACCTGGATGGTATTAGGTATGAGTAGCATTGGACTTGGCCTCGGCGTAGGTTTAGGCGCTGCCTTAGGATCGATGGCGTTTATAGGATTAGGCCTCCCGATTGGAATGGCCATTGGTCTACTTATCGGCAAAAACATGGATCAAAAAGCAGAAAAAGAAGGGCGCGTTTACTCTCGCAATTCATAAATAACTAAGCCACTGCGTAGTTTTGGTTCGATGTAAGTGCTTTTAGGTGGCATAATTTTGCCATTATCACTCACCTCTTTTATTTGTTCCATACTAACGGGAAAGAGACTAAAAGCTATGTGATAAGCTCCACCGTCAACTGCTTCTTCCAGTTTTTGCAAACCGTGCACACCCGGCACAAAATCTACCCGATCATCATTTTTAAGATCGGCAATATTAAAAATTGGCGCTAAAATATTGCGACTTAGTATTTCCGCATCTAAATGTCCGACCGCATCACGCGGATCGAAACTCCCCATTTTAGGACTGAGCTTAAACCACTCCTTATCCATATACATTCCCATTTCGTGTAGCTTCTCGGGGTGAAAGGTGTTTGGCCCTTTCGGCTCGATGTGAAATAAGCGCTGCAGCTCTGTTAAAATTTGAATTTTCGGTTTGCCACTATCATTGATCACTAATCGATTAAAATCATAGATCTTCATCTGCTCCTGGCCAATTAAGAAAGCCATAAAGTATTGATGCAAGTCCCCTTCCTCGCCCGCCTCTTCCAGACGATTAGCCAATAAAGCGGAACTAGCAGAACGGTGGTGACCATCGGCTATATACATGGCTTTTTGTTCTTTAAAAGTGGCCGTAATAATGGCGCAATCACTTGCCTCAGTAATGGGCCAAATGCGATGATAAACTTTATCAGTACTAGTAAACTCGTATTCCGAACGGAGCTCTTCGTAACGGGCAAATAGCTGATTCAGCTTAAAACTATCCTGATAAACCAAAAGCACCGGTTCGGCATTGAACCCTGTGTGCTCCAAGTAGTCGGTAAACATTTCTTCGCGCGCGCTCAGCGTATTCTCATGCTTTTTTATCCTTCCCTCCAAATAATCATTAACGCTTACTGCGGCTATTACTCCAATGTATTCATTACCATCTTTTACTTGGCTATACAGGTAATACGCAGCATCCTTATCCTTTTTAAAAATACCTTCTGCGCACCAGTCCAAGTAAGTTCCTTTCACCAAATCATACTTCTCCTTAGAAGCGGGCATTTTCCTTACATCGGCTGGGTTTACCACATGCATAAAGGTAAAAGGATTGTTATTTAGCTTTTCATCCAACTCTTCGTCGGTATAACTTTGATACGAACGTGTCGCTACTAAATAAGCTTTATCGCGGGGTGGCCTGCTGGCACGAAAAGGACGGATAGTAATCATGCCACGAAATTAAACATTCAAGCACTTAATTCTTAATTTTAGGCCCACATTAGCAAAATATGAATTTCCTCTCCGAAGATTTAGAATTATACCTCAGCAATCACCACGATAAAGAGAGTGAACTTTTAGCCGATCTAAATCGCCAAACCCACCTTAAAATACTGCAGCCCCGCATGTTAAGCGGCCCATTGCAAGGACGGTATTTGGCCTTCCTCAGTAAGCTTTTAGGGGCAGAAAGGATTCTTGAAATTGGCACTTACACGGGTTACTCGGCACTCTGTTTAGCGGAAGGTCTCGCTCCCTCGGGCAGATTGCATACCATTGAAATCAACGATGAGCTGGAAACTTTCATTCTTTCCTATTTTAATCGTTCCGCTTATGCAGATAGGTTAAAACTGCATATTGGCGATGCCCTAGAAATTATGGACACTTTGCAAGAAGCGTGGGATCTCATTTTTATAGATGCCGATAAACCGCGCTATCTGGATTATTATAAAAAACTGGTCCCCCAATTAAAATCTGGTGCGGTAATTTTGGCCGACAATGTGCTCTGGAGTGGTAAGGTTTTAAAAGAGCCCGATCCGCGCGACGAAAGTACTTTAGCGCTTTTAGAATTTAACCGCTTTGTGCAAGAAGATGAACGAGTAGAAAACCTGCTCTTACCTTTACGGGATGGCTTAATGTGCATCCGAAAAAAATAAAAACCGCATCTGCGAAAAGCAAAATATACCATGAAAAAAATACTTGCTCTAATAATATGCAGCTTTGGCCTACAGGCCCAAAATGTATTAATCGGCCAAAGTGATCTACTCAAAGGCAGAGGCTACTGTGAACCCAGTATTAGTATTAACCCTAGCGATCCCGCCAACATTGTTGCCGCCTGTATTTTAGACAAATTTTTCTATTCCAACGACAGTGGCAAAACCTGGCAAGAAGATCAATTAAAATCGCCTTATGGCGTATGGGGCGACCCCGTTTTATTAACCGATACGGCGGGTGATCATTATTACTTTCACCTTTCTGACCCAACCGGTAAAAACTGGAAAAGCGAGGAAATACTCGATCGTATTGTAGTGCAAAAAAGTAAGGATGGCGGCGAGACCTGGTCCGACGGTAGTTATATGGGCATGAACCACCCCAAAGACCAAGACAAGCATTGGGCAGCTTTAGACCCACGCAACAATACAATTTACACCACTTGGACTCAGTTCGATGATTATGGTAGTGCAGACTCCTCCGACTTCAGCAATATCCTCTTTGCTAAATCTACCGATGGAGGCGAATCATGGTCGGAAGCACTGCAAATAAATCAGATTTCCGGCAATTGCTTAGACGGCGATAGCACTACCGAAGGCGCCGTGCCCGCGGTTGGACCCGATGGCACCATCTACGTTTCTTGGGCCTTCAACGAGAAACTTTATTTCGATCGTTCCAGCGATGGCGGAAAAACCTGGATGGATGAAGACATTTTAGTAGCCGAGCAGCCTGGTGGTTGGGATATTGATGTACCAGGCGTTTCCCGGGCCAATGGTATGCCCGTTACGGTATGTGATCTAAGCGAGGGAGACTATTCGGGCAGACTTTACGTGAACTGGGTAGATGATCGAAATGGGAACTACGATGTTTGGCTAATTAGCAGTGATGATGGTGGTTCTACTTGGACCAATCCCCTCCGGGTAAACAACGACTTGGATTCGGCCGATCAATTTTTCACTTGGCTGACGGTAGACCAAAGCAATGGAAACTTATACGCAGTGTTTTACGATAGACGCGGTTTAGAAGGCTTTGAAACTGATGTTTATTTAGCCTCAAGCTCCGACGGTGGCCAAAGCTGGCAAAATGAAAAAATAAACGAGGAGACTTTCAAAACCAATCCGGTGGTATTCTTCGGCGACTACAACCACATTAGTGCTCACGATGGTATGGTTCGACCGATTTGGACGGCTCTTTACGGCACCGAAATGGGAGTTTACACCAGTTTATTGCAATTTAAAACTAAGTAGACCCAAGCTATTACGGGGCTGATTGATTAACTTCGCGCCAAGCAAAAAAATAAATTTACCCTTGGCGCTTTGTCGCCATTCGCATTATGAATTCCTCCCCCAAACTTCCGAACAACAATAGTCGCTTGCTAATAATTTCCACCAGCAAAATTCACGGCTCTGCCTACATGGAATATATTGCAGAAGAGGTGAAGGATTTCTTAGGCGATAAAAATGAATTGCTATTTATACCATACGCGCAGCCAGGTGGAATTTCGTTTGATGAATACACCAGCTACCCTAGGGAAGCTCTAAAAAATTATGGTATCCGCGTCAAAGGCATTCACGAATACCCATCTGCCTCTAAGGCCATTGCTCAGGCTCAAGCTATTTTTACCGGTGGTGGTAATACTTTTTTACTCTTAAAAACTCTTTATGAGCAAGGCTTAGTAGGCCCTTTACGGGAAGCGATTTCTAAAGGCACTCCTTATATGGGTAGCAGCGCCGGCAGTAATATAGCCGGCAATAGTATCGGTACAACTAACGACATGCCTATTGTATATCCGCCCACTTTTGAAGCTTTACAATTCTTACCCTTTAACATAAACCCGCATTATTTAGATCCCAACCCTAGTTCTAAACACCAGGGGGAAACGCGGGAAACGCGTATCAATGAGTTTCATTTTCAAAACAGCCAAAAGGTTATTGGTCTGCGCGAAGGCTCTTGGTTAAGAGTTGAGGGTAAGCAGATACTTCTAAAAGGAGAACATAGTGCGCGCCTTTTTGAAGCGGGTAAAAAAGCGCAAGAGCTAGCACCAGTAGATATCAGCACTAGCCTACTTTAACTTGAGCTGCAATCTATTCTTAGAATCGCACTTAACTCTCGCTGATCCTTGCTTTAAAATGCAACTGCGAGAATATCGGTTAAAATAAGCGCTTATTCATTTAAAACCTGACACTATAATTTTACGTCGAACTCAGGTTTAAACACTTATCTCAAGCTAAACTCTTGCAATCTTGCATAGCTCTCTCTACATTTGAAAATGAGACCGCTACGGACTTTGCTTGTGCAATGTAAAATACCTTGACCGGTCTTAATTTAACCAAAATCTATAGTATGATTAAGTTAATCTGCCCGCTCAAAAATCCCTTATTAATCATTCTCCTCAGCCTTAGTTTTAGCGCTTTTGCTCAAGCTCCCATTCGCTTCAAAATTGAAGCCGGTTATGGGCTCGGCATGCCAACTGGCTCCTACCTCGTCTCTAAGAATGAAATTTTTTTATCAACCTTTAGCTTAGAAAAAATTCAGACTGCGGGTGGACTGCAGCTGGGTGCTTCTATTGGTAGTGAATTAAAAAATGGCATACGACTTAGTGCTCATTTTCATTATCAGAAAACTGGTAACCAAACTTATAGGGATTATCAGAATTATCTCGACACTAATAATCCCACTGAGCTACTGACAAGCGAAAATGTCTACAGCATAAATTATCAAACAATCAGTTTTAGTCCGCTCATCACCTTAATCCTCAGCGATATTAATTCTCCCTTTAAGCCTTTTATCAGTGTTGGTCCCACCATGATTCTCAGCGGACAAAATGAAAGAAAAGCAGATTATTACGACGTTCAATTAAGTCAAAATATAAGTTCAGTAAAAATTGATAAATTCTCCCTAAGCTTTGGAGCGAGAGCTAGTTTGGGTTTTGAGCGCCAACTAAATGAGGACTTCTCTCTCCAAGTTTCCGCACAATTTAGATGTGCTTATTTAGAGCCCAGTAGTTACACATTTACTAAATATTACGTTGACGGAGTAGATCAGCTACAAAGTCTCAGCCTCCGCGAAAGAGAGGGTGTTTACGTTAATGACGCCTCCTTTCAAGGAGACCCTAATCAGCCTCAGCAAACACTGCACCCAGAATTGGCCTGGCTAGGAGCTGACCTTATGCTCGGTATAGTTTACAAACTCTAAAAACTCCCATTTGCAACGTTTCTCCTCTCTAACAAGGACTTAATCGCAAAAAAAAACGCGTAGTCTTAATCATCTAATTTCACCTCGCACTCGAGCTGATAGCCAGAAAAATAGTAGGCTTTTTAGCAATCTTTACCTTCTGCTCAAATGCATTAAGTAAATTTGCCGCCTAACTATTTATCATGAGTGAGAACAAGCGTACGGCACTAATTATTTTAGATGGCTGGGGGATTGCCCGAAATAAAAATGTTTCAGCCGTTGACAAGGCCAAAACTCCTTTTGTAGATTCACTTTATCACGACTACCCTAATACGCGCTTAGAAGCTTCCGGACTTGCCGTAGGGCTTCCAGAAGGCCAAATGGGAAACAGCGAAGTAGGCCACATGAATCTTGGTGCAGGACGCATCGTTTACCAAGATTTAGTAAAGATAAATTTAGCCGTTAAAGACGGTAGCCTCGCGCAAGAACCTGTCTTGCAAGAAGCTTTTAACTATGCCAAGAAAGAAGGTAAGAAAGTTCATTTTATGGGCCTCTTATCTGACGGGGGCGTGCACTCACATATTAGCCACTTAAAAGGCTTGCTCAGTGCAGCAGCTAAGGCGAATTTAAAGGATGTCTTCGTACATGCGTTTACCGATGGTCGCGATACTGACCCCCAAGGCGGTTTGGGCTATGTAGCCGATTTAGAGGAACACCTAAGCCAAACTACGGGAAGCATTGCCTCTGTAATAGGGCGCTATTTTGCGATGGATCGCGATAAGCGTTGGGAGCGTGTTAAAAAAGCCTACGATTTAATGGTACACGGTACCGGTAGTGAAAGCGCATCTGCGCAAGCGGTATTAGAAGCCAGTTACAAAGCAGGTACCAGCGATGAATTTGTAGAACCAGCCATCATAAATAAGGAAGGTACTATTAGTGAAGGTGATGTAGTTTTATGCTTCAACTTCCGCACCGATCGCGGGCGACAAATAACCACTGCACTTAGTCAACAAGCCTTTCCCGAACATGAAATGACCCCGTTAAAATTGCATTACGTAACCATGACGCGTTACGACGATACTTTTAAAGGAGTTAAGGTTATTTATGAAAAAGACAACCTCAGTGAAACCATGGGCGAGGTACTTGAAGCAGCCGGTAAAAGCCAAGTGCGTATTGCTGAAACTGAAAAATACCCACACGTTACCTTCTTCTTTTCAGGAGGACGTGAGAATGAATTTAAAGGAGAACGCCGCTTAATGGTTTCTTCTCCTAAGGTTGCAACCTACGATATGCAGCCCGAAATGAGTGCCTATGAAGTGCGCGACTCCATTATTGAGGATATTAATAATAACACACCCGATTTTATTTGCCTAAACTTTGCGAACCCAGATATGGTTGGACACACTGGCGATATGGACGCAGCAGTTATTGCTTGTGAAACCGTAGACGCTTGTGCGGAAGCGGTGGTAAAAGCAGGTTTAGCGAAAGATTATACTTTCATTATTTTAGCCGACCATGGCAATGCCGATTGTATGCGTAATGAAGATGGCAGTCCTAACACTGCCCATACCACGCAGCCAGTTCCTTGCTTTTTAGTAGGAAATACAGTGGCTGCCATGAAATTACACGAAGGTGTTTTGGGCGACGTAGCCCCCACCTTATTAGACTTATTAGCAGTTTCTAAACCAGCTGCCATGACAGGAAAATCGTTGATTATATGATTTTAGAAAATTCTAAAATAATTGCCGTAGACTTTGACGGAACCATTGTAGAAGACATGTATCCCGATATTGGAAAGCCTAAAAACTTCGCTTTTCAAACCTTGAAAATGCTTCAAAATGACGGTCATCGCCTCATCCTTTGGACTTATCGTCGCGGGAGGAAACTCGATGAAGCGGTAAAATTTTGCCAAGAAAACGGCATTGAGTTTTATGCGGTAAACAAAAGTTTCCCCGAAGAAAATTTTGACGAAAGAGAAGCAAGTCGAAAAATTGCCGCAGACATTTTCATTGACGATAGAAACCTACAAGGCTTCCCCGGTTGGGGTGAAGTATACCAGAAAATTGGTGACAAGGAACAAGAAACCGTCAACAACAATAAACCTAAAAAGAAAGGGTTCTTTAAATTTTTATGATAAAGTATAAAAGTCCTGCGGAAATTGAAAAACTCCGCGCTGCTGCCCAAGTAGTTAGTCGAACTCTAGGGGTAATTGCCAAAGAAATTAAACCGGGAGTAAAACCGGTAGATTTAGATCGCATTGCTGAAGAATACATCCTTTCTCAAGGTGCAAAGCCAGGTTTTAAAGGTCTTTATGGTTGCCCTAGTACGCTTCTTATTTCAAAAAATGAAACAGTAGTGCACGGCTTACCTACCGATATTCCATTGGTAGAAGGCGACATTGTAAGCGTTGACTGCGGTTCCATCTTAGACGGTTATTACGGCGATCATGCTTACACCTTTGAGGTTGGCAGGGTAGATCCAGCAGTGAAAAAATTATTAGACGTCACTAAAGAGTCACTTTACCTAGGTATTGCGGCCTTTAAAGCCGGTAATCGCTTAGGCGATATCGGTCACGCTATTCAAAAACATGCTGAAGATCATGGCTACGGTGTGGTACGTGAGCTGGTGGGCCACGGTATTGGCACCAAACTACACGAAGATCCTCAAGTTCCTAACTACGGTAAGCAAGGCAAGGGAAAGCTGCTTAAAAACGGAATGACTCTCGCCATCGAACCGATGATTACCATGGGGACTTTTCGCGTTAAGCAATTAAGTGATGGTTGGACCATCAACACTGTGGATGGTAAAATGGCCGCACATTTTGAACATGATGTAGCCCTGGTTGACGGGAAACCCGAAATCTTATCTACCTTCGATTATGTATACGAAGCCTTAGGCATAAACCCAGAAGATGATAAAATCAGCATTTAAGTTTGCCCTTAACACTATTCCACGCCCCATTCTTATTCGCTTAAGTTATGCTGCAGCACCGTTATTGGCACTTTTTTACCGCGGAAATAAATTCGAAGACCCTATTGATGGGCGCCAGTATAGTAAGCTTCTGCCCTATGGTTACGAAGGTCGTCAGCGTGAAAACGCCCTTGCGCCTGCCTCACTTTCACTAGAAAGACATAGACTGCTTTGGTTATACCTAAAAACGCGCACAGATTTTTTTACCAAAGAGCAATATCTCTTACACATTGCCCCCGAACAATGTTTTTACGGTCGCTTTCGCAAGATGAGTAATTTGCAATATCTCACCGCCGACTTGGACTCCCCCATCGCTGATGTTAAGATGGATATCCACAACATCCAATACGATGAAAACACCTTTGATGTAGTCTTTTGTAATCACGTTTTAGAACACGTTGATGATGATCAACAGTGTATGCGCGAATTATGCCGCGTGCTTAAACCGGGTGGCTTGGCCATTATGCAAGTTCCTTTTGAGAAGGGCCGTAAAATAACGGATGAAGATCCTACTATTACCGATCCCGAAGAAAGAATTCGTCGCTTTGGTCAGTACGATCACGTTAGGGTTTATGGCCTTGATTATGCCATAAGACTTAAAAACGCTGGCTTTAAAGTAGAAGCTGTCGATTTTTCAGAAGAATTAGAAACAGAAGAGTATAAAAAATACGCCCTGATGCCAGGTGAAATTCTGTATGTCTGCACTAAGTAGAAAGGCGAATATTAAATATTTTTATAGAAAAGGTCGCAACTAGAGTTTAGCTGCGACCTTTATCTTTTAAAATATTCCAGGTTTCACCGGTTAATAACCCTTATAAGGGACTTCTTTCTCATTAAAGATAATATCATTTTCGGCTAGCTCTGCTAGCATCGGCTCATATATTTCCTTGGTAATAGGTATTTGTACCCCCGGAGTTTTAATATTTCCATTTAAGATATTACGAGTGGCGATAGCTACTGGTAAACCAACGGTACGAGCCATGGCTGTTTCTTTAGAGTTAATTCCGATGCTTACCATGCTAGACTCGATCATGTGAAGTTCACCCTTTAGTTCGTAACCGAATTTATGGTACATCACAATCATATCCTTGTCCTCTTTTTCCAATTGCCACTTATCTTGCAAGATTTTTTGCAGCACCTGAGCGGGAGTTGGTTTATCCATACCAATCTTAGTATTACTAAAAATACCCAGCCATTTTAGTTTGTCCATTATTTCACTATCCTGAGGGATATTTAGATAATGCATCAACTTCAGCTCCACCGAATCTTGGGGGTTATAGGCCAAAAAGAGATTAGTAAAATCGCGGTAGGTTTTCTCTTGGCAATCTTCTAATTGATAGGAGTCATCGGTCATACCTAATTTTACAAAAACATCCCAAGCGCGGCAGAAACCCGGTCTACGTAAAGTACCACGGTAAATAGTAGGAATCTTGTCTAGGCCGTATACCTCCCGATAATTAAGAGAGTCACGATTGGCATAGCCTTCAAATCTGCCAAAACTCTCCACCTCAATAATTTCGGTGCGTCGGAATAAATTGTGATAGGGAATATATTTATAATTCCCTTCTTGTTTAAACTTCACTGCCCCGCCCGAGCCGGCTAAAACTACATTACGTGGATTCCACGTAAATTTGTAGTGCCATGGGTTATTATCACTTTCGGGGGCAATTAACCCACCCGTAAAGCTCTCAAAAAGTTTCATTTCACCTCCCTTAGCTCGTATCTCATTTAGCACTTTCATGGCGCTTAAATGATCTATACCGGGGTCTACTCCAATCTCATTTATTAACACTACCCCGGCTTCCTTGGCTCTTTTATCAAGAGCTTTCATTTCTTCACTAATGTAAGAAGCGGTTACCATATGCTTACCTAAAGCAATGCAATCGGTTGCCACCGAGATATGCATATGCGCTGGCAACATAGATATTACCAAATTCGCCTTAGATATAGCAGCCACGCGGCTTATCTCATCAGTAACGTCAAACTCCATAGCAGTTATTCGTGCATGATCGGCTGCTTTTTCTTGGGCTAATGCCAACGATTGATCGGCAATTGTTATCTGCCAATCTTCCGTAGAAGCATGCTTTTTTAGATAATCAACCAGGGAGTAGGTGGAGCGACCCGCTCCTATTAAAAGTATTTGTTTCATAGTTTATAAGTCAATGCCGACAAATTTATAATTATAGCAAGGTGTTTTACCTTTGAGGCAATTTAAATTTAGAATGTCGCACAATTCGAAGCTTTTCTTTCTCTTGTTATTAATGCCTATCTGCCTAAGCGCGCAAATAAGCCTAATGCTAGAAGATGAAACAAAAACTGGTTTTAAGCTAGTGATAGATGGCTATTTACAAAATGAGCAACCGCTGAATAAACTTAATTTACAAGGTTTGGTTGTCGGCCAGCATGAACTCATTTTCCTGATGAATGACGGGGAAAAACTGAGAAGAAAAATAGATCTCGACCAATCTTCTCACTATCAGTATGTTTTGCATCGTAACTTTATGGGCGAAACAAAACTTCGTTTCCGTGGCTCTCACTCTAGCCTCAAGCAATCGGCAATGGTTTTAGATTTTAATACGAAAACCGCTTATCAGGATATTAGGGAAGCCATTGCGGTGGTTGACAGTATGCCACATCACACTAAAGTAGAGGAGCCCAAACAAATTAGCGCAGACCCAGAACCTATGCCCAAAAAGGACAGTGCTAAGGAGGCAGTAATAGCAGTCGCTTCACCGTTAAAGGCTGCCACAGCTGCGCCAGTGATTGCCGCCACAAATAAGCCAGCCGAAACTAAAGATATTGATGTCGCTCGCTCGCCTATCAACATCAAGGATCGTCAAGCAAATGGTTTTAGTGCCCTACAAAAAAGTATTAAGCTCAATAATTTCGAATTCGATAAAATTCAAATGATTGAAGAGTTTTTAGTAGCTGAAAACATTAAACCCAGCCAGCTAGAAACTCTCCTGAAAGAATTAAAGTATGACCAAAGCCGCTTGCAAATTTTAAAGTCCGCCGCTAGTAAGCAAGTGGATCTAAAAAAGGATATAGCACTCTTTCTTGCTACGCTCGACTATGAGCTTAGCCAACAAAAAGCTGAAACATTTTTCCCATGAAAATAAATAAAACCACCTTGGCCTGGGCGGCCGGATTTGCTGCCATTGCCGTGATTTTTGGAGCTTTAGGTGCTCATGCCTTAAAGAGTGAATTACCTGCCAGCAGTTTAGATAGTTTTAAAACCGGAGTCCGCTATCAGATGTGGCACGCTTTAGCCCTTGTGTTTCTTTCTTTGATCTCTCCAAATGACTTATCCTTTAAGTGGGTAAGAGGCCTCTGGATTACGGGAATAATTCTTTTTTCGGGCAGTATTTATTTATTAAGTATTGCTCCATTAATCAATTTTAATTTTAGTTTTTTAGGACCGATAACACCACTGGGAGGATTAGCGCTAATTTCTGGCTGGATACTACTGTTAATCAAATCATTAAGGACTCAAAAACAAGCTTAGTGTACTTTTTACGCTAACAAAAAGTGCTTATTTTTCTTAATTTAAGAGGGTATTAAGCAGCAATAAGTATTAATTTTGCACCACAGAATTATTGCAAATTTAAACGCAACACTATTATGTTCAAAGAAGTGAAACCTAAACACTCCTCTCTAGAGCAATATGGGATAAAAAATGCCAAAGCCCTTTGGAACTTATCCCCCGAAGATTTAACTAAGATTACTGTTGACAAGAACCTTGGAGAAATCGCTGACAGCGGTGCCTTAACTATTGATACTGGCGAGTTTAAAGGCCGTTCTCCTCTTGATAGATTTATTGTAAAAGACAATATCACTGCCGACTCTGTTTGGTGGGGAAATATTAACATACCCTTTGACCCTGAGCACTATAGTGCTTTAAAAGGAAAGGTAATGGATCACTTAAGTGGTCAAGAACTTTATGTGAGAGATGTTTATGCTTGTGCAGATGAGAGATATCGCATGAAAATTCGTGTAATCACGGAGATGCCTTGGTCAAATCTTTTCGCTAGTAATATGTTTATTGAGCCAAGCGATGAAGAGCGTGCAGATTTCGAACCGGAATGGATCGTATTTAACGCGCCTCGCTTTATGGCTAAGGCTGAAGAAGACCATACCCGTCAGCATAATTTCGCCATCTTAAACTTCAGCGATAAAGTAGCTTTAGTTGGCGGCACCGGCTACACTGGTGAAATTAAAAAGGGAATTTTCTCTGCTTTAAACTTCATCCTACCTCATCAAAAAAATGTACTAAGCATGCACTGCTCTGCCAATGTTGGTAAGCAAGGTGATAGTGCGCTTTTCTTTGGCTTATCTGGAACTGGTAAAACTACTTTAAGTGCAGATCCTAACCGTAGATTAATCGGTGACGATGAGCACGGTTGGACAGCAGACGATGTGATCTTCAACTTTGAAGGTGGCTGTTATGCCAAAGTTATTGACTTAAGCGAAGAGAACGAACCAGATATTTACCACGCTATTAAGCCTGGTGCTTTACTGGAAAACGTAATCTTTAAGCCCGGAAGCAAAGAAGTTGACTTCGAAGACAGTAGTAAAACCGAGAACACACGTGTTAGTTACCCGATTGATCACATTGACAATATTCAAGAGCCATCAACGGGTGAGAATCCTAAAAATGTATTCTTCCTAACTTGTGATGCCTACGGTGTTTTACCTCCTATCTCTAAGCTTACACCGGGACAAGCTGCATTCCATTTTATTAGCGGATACACTGCTAAGGTAGCGGGAACCGAGGAAGGTATTACCGAACCAGTAGTAGCTTTTTCTGCCTGTTTTGGTGCTCCTTTTATGCCCTTACACCCAACTAAATATGCCGATATGCTTAGCGCGAAAATGCAGCATTCGCACGTAAATGTTTGGTTAATAAACACTGGCTGGTCTGGTGGTGGTTACGGCGTAGGTAAACGTATGAAGTTGAAATATACTCGAGCTATGATTACCGCCGCGCTGAAAGGTGAATTGGATAAGGTAGACTTTAAAAATCACGAAGTATTTGGTTTAGCTATGCCAACCGAATGCCCTGAAGTGCCTCAAAATATTTTGTTCCCACGTAATACTTGGGCCGATAAGGATGCTTACGATGAAACAGCTAATAAATTGGCTGAGAAGTTCGTTAAGAATTTTGAGAAATTTGCGGATAATGCCAGCGATGAAATTTTAGCCGGCGCTCCTAAAGTTACTGGAAAAGTGGGTTAACAGATTTTTCAGAACTCAGGCCCTGTGGTTATTAATCACAGGGCTTTTTTTATTCCTTTTAGCAACATACCTTTGGCTTTTAGCAAAATGACCCGCACCGCCAAAACCATCAACCACTCAGGTTGGATATTAATGACCTTCGGTCTTACCTTAATTATCATTCCCGAAGAGGTAATGATTTTTTTCTGGAAAGATTTAGTGGCAAATTATTGGTTGCGTACCCTAGGTTATTTCATTTTTATTGAAGGCTTGGTTAGCTATAAAAGCTCCTTTTATGAAGTAGACGGTCTATATCGGTGGATTATCAATTACCGTCTATTACAGCCTGCTTTTTTCATCACCATGCTTATCGCCGACTTTGCTAACCCCGGCCTAATGCTGTACTCCACCACTGAGTTGGTCCTCGGTATTTACTCTTTTCTTGCCTACAAGCAAGATAATGCTTAAGCTTTACAGCAGTTCATTAGCCAAGTTGGCCAACTCCGAACGCTCTCCCTTTTCTAATAATACGTGTGCAAATAAAGGATTGCCTTTTACTTTATCTATCAAATAGCTTAAACCATTAGACTGTTCATCTAAATAGGGTGTATCAATTTGTCGCACATCGCCCGTAAAAATGAACTTAGCATTCTCGCCGGCACGGGTTATTATTGTTTTCACTTCGTGCGGAGTAAGGTTTTGTGCCTCATCTACAATAAAAATAACGTTCGATAAGCTTCTGCCTCGGATATAAGCTAGAGGAGTGACCAATAACTTTTCAGAGTTTACCATCTCATCAATCTGTTTAAACTCCTTGTCCGCTTCGCTAAATTGATTTTTAATAAACTTCAAGTTATCCCATAAGGGCTGCATGTAAGGATTTATTTTGGCTTTCATATCGCCTGGCAAAAATCCAATATCCTTATTGCTCAAAGGCACTATCGGTCGGGCCAGATAGATTTGCTTATACTCGCGTCTCTGCTCTAAAGCACCTGCTAAAGCCAATAGGGTTTTCCCAGTCCCTGCCACCCCACTAAGCGTAACCAATTTAACCTCGGGATTAGCAATTGCGTGCAAGGCAAAAGTTTGTTCTGCATTACGCGGCTTAATGCCATAGAAGCTTTTCTTCTCCACCTGATCTAGCGTCATTTTATAGGCATCGTAAAAGGCTAAAGTGCTGCTCTTCTCCCCCTTTAAAATATAAAAGTGATTGTTCTCCGCTTTAAAGTCTTTTTGCGCCTTGCTGACCTTATCAATATCGAGACTGTGCTTCTTATAAAGGTTGTCAATCGTCTTCTGATCAAATGAGTCTAGGGTCGACTTACCGGTATAAAGATCAGCTACATCTTTAATCTTACCCGTTTCGTAGTCTTCGGCAATCACATTAAGGGCTTTTGCCTTAAGTCTTAAGTTGATGTCCTTAGTTACCAAAATCACCTTGCGATCCTTTTCCTTAAAAGCCAGATTTATGGCCGCATTAAGAATTTTATGGTCATTTTTATTGGCACCAAATATCTGCTGCGCATCCCTATCGGAGGCACGTGTATCCATTATCACCTTAAACTTGCCCTTGCTTCTGCCGTTCAAAGCAATCCAATCATTTATATTCTTTTCACCCGCTTTTTTATCAAGTAGGCGGATAAACTGACGTGCCTCAAAATTCTTGGTATCACTTCCCTTTTTAAACTCATCTAGTTCTTCTAAAACGGTGATGGGAATAGCCACATCGTGCTCATCAAAGTTCATAATGGAGTTGTGATCATAGAGAATCACCGAAGTATCTAGCACAAATATTTTACTGGATTTCTTAGAGGCCGCTTTCTTTTTGCTAGGACTTGTCTTGGTACCAGCCTTTGACTTTGCTTTTACAGGCATAAAGGAGTTTTAAGCTAAAATGTATCATTAAATTTAAGGAAGTGCCGCAAAGCTTCAACCACCAAATCCTACTACATATAAACAGATTTCGCATTAAGCTGTTGATAAACAGATTTGAAGCTTGATCTGCTTTTAACAATTACTAAGCATTAACAACGCCTGTGGCTAAGGTTGGCAAAGAAATTTCTACTTTTTACCTTCTTTGTTTAAGCCCCTAAAAGTTTGCCGGCTGAACGCCGTCTTCTTTTAAAAAACCGCCTTGGCTATCGCTTCAATATTATCAGGTTTACCCATAGAATAAAAGTGAATGGCCGGGGCGCCTTTCGCTTTCAATTCTTTTGCTTGGGCAATGCCCCATTCAATTCCAACCTGACGTACTTCTATATTAGTCTTGCAATTGATGATGGCTTTTACCAAATCATCGGGCATATCTACTTTAAAGAAGTGTGGTAAAAAGCTTAAGTGTTTTTTAGTCGCCACAGGCTTTATACCGGGAATAATAGGAACGTTTATACCGGCAGCGCGGCAACGATCTACAAAATCGAAGTACTTCTGATTATCAAAGAACATCTGGGTAATTACATAATCGGCACCGGCATCTACCTTAGCCTTTAAGTTCTCAATGTCATTATTTAAACTCGGGGCTTCGTAGTGTTTCTCGGGATAGCCCGCTACGCCAATACAAAAATTACTGGGACTGCTATTCTGTAATTCTTCCTCTAAGTAGCGACCTTCATTCATATCTCTAATCTGCTTCACCAAATCAGATGCATAGCCGTGACCATCTGCCTCAGGGGCGAAAAGAGTTTCATTTTTCATACTATCGCCACGTAGGGCTAAAACATTCTTGATTCCTAAAAAGTCCAAATCAATTAGAGCATTTTCGGTATCCTCCTTACTAAAGCCACCGCATAAAATATGCGGCACCGTATCAACCCCATAATGGCTGTGTAAAGCGGCACAAATGCCTACTGTACCCGGTCGTTTCTTTACCACTTTTTGTTCCAAAAGACCACTAGGTAAGCGCTTATAAACCACTTCTTCGCGGTGATAAGTAACGTTAATAAAAGGGGGCTTAAACTCCATTAAAGGGTCTATCACCGAGTAAATGTCTTCTATTTTCTGACCTTTTAGAGGCGGTAAAATTTCAAATGAAAATAGCGTATCCTCTGCCTTCTCTATATGTTCCGTAATCTTCATTTCGCTAATAATTTAAATTTGGGCGTAACCACTTTTCCGCCTCTTCTACATTAATATTTTTCCTCTGCGCAAAGTCCTCCACTTGGCTACGATCTATTTTACCCAGCCCAAAATATTTACTTTTTGGATGCGCAAAATAATAACCGCTTACGGCTGCAGAAGGAGTCATTGCTAAACTTTCAGTTAATTCCATGCCAATTTGCTCTGGCTTTAGCAAAGCAAAAATGCTAAGTTTTTCTAGGTGATCGGGACAAGCAGGATAACCCGGAGCAGGTCTAATTCCAGAATACTCCTCCTTAATTAAAGCATCATTGGCTAAATTTTCAGCCTGATTATAGCCCCAAATTTCTTTCCTTATTTTAAGGTGCAAGGCCTCCGCTAATGCCTCTGCTAAGCGATCGGCTAATGCTTTTAATAAGATGCTATTATAATCATCAAGATCAGCGGCAAAGCGTTGTAAATGCTCTTCAATACCCAAACCTGCTGTTACAGCAAAGGCTCCCACATAATCTTGTAAGCCGCTCTCTTTAGGCGCAATAAAATCGGCTAAAGACATATTGGGCTGTCCTTTGGCCTTGGCCGTTTGTTGCCTTAAAGTGCGAAATAATACGCTTTCGCTAGATGCGGTTTTAAGTGCTATATCGTCATCGTGAACGCTATTGGCTTCCCATATTCCGTAAACCGCTTTGGCTTGCAACCAATTTTCAGCAATAATCTTATCTAACATTTCTTGCGCATCTGCATAAAGCGCAGTGGCCTCCTCGCCTACTACCTTATCTTCTAAAATACGCGGAAACCTGCCGTGCAACTGCCAAGTCTGAAAGAAAGGCGTCCAATCAATAAAGTCTCGTATGGTGGTTAAATCAATATCATCCCAAACAAAAGCTCCTAATTTTTGCGGCTTTACTATATCCTCCGCTTTAAAGTCTAAACGTAATTTATTGGCACGTGCTTCCTTGATACTCAGGAGCTTTTTTGCTTCACTGCGGTTGAGATAATTCTCGCGTAAGGTTTCGTACTCAGTCCTGATTTTTTCGGCAAAGGCGGGACGGGATGAATCATTGGCAATACTTTGCGCAATAGGAACACTACGGCTAGCGTCGTTAACGTGCACCACAATATTAGAATACTCGGGAAAGATCTTCACCGCGGTATGCACGCGCGAGGTAGTAGCTCCGCCAATCATAATGGGAATGTCCATTTCCTGACGTTCCATTTCTTGCGCTACGTATATCATCTCATCGAGAGAAGGGGTAATTAAACCACTGAGGCCAATTACGTCTACCTCTTCTTCTTTAGCCCTTTTTATGATCTCCTGTAAAGGAACCATTACGCCTAAATCAACAATATCAAAATTATTACAAGCTAGTACTACGCCCACAATATTTTTGCCGATATCGTGCACATCGCCTTTTACTGTAGCTAATAAAATTTTACCTTTTTTCCGAGCCTTACCGCTAGCCGCCGCTTTTTCCGCTTCTAGGTAAGGCTCTAAATAGGCAACGGCCTTTTTCATAACCCGGGCCGACTTAACCACTTGGGGTAGAAACATTTTACCCGCTCCAAAAAGGTCTCCTACCACATTCATTCCATCCATTAATGGACCTTCAATAAGACCTAATGTTTGGGTGAAATTAGGACGCGCTTCTTCCACATCGCGTTCAATATAATCTACTATTCCCTTTACTAGGGCATGTTCAATGCGTTTTTCTACCGGTGCTTCACGCCAAGATAAGTCCTTCTCTTTAGACTTTGCTTCTCCTTTTACGTTCTCAGCAAAATCTAATAATCTTTCGGTGGCATCATCGCGACGGTCTAATAAAACATCCTCTACGCGCTCTAAAAGATCTTTAGGTATTTCTTGATAAACCTCTAACATGGTGGGGTTTACAATACCCATATCCATACCGTGCTGAATGCCGTGATACAGAAAAGCCGAGTGCATCGCTTCCCGCACCCTTTGGTTTCCGCGAAAGCTGAAAGAAACATTACTTACCCCACCGCTAACCTTAGCTCCCGCTAAGTTTTCTTTAATCCACTTAGTAGCCTCAAAGAAGTCGAGTGCATTCCTTCGGTGTTCCTCTATTCCCGTAGCAACGGGAAATATATTAGGATCAAAAATTATATCCTCCCCTGGGAATTGTAGTTTTTCCTGCAATAAATTATAAGAACGGGCACAAATGTCAATGCGCCTTTGGTAGGTATCGGCCTGACCTTTTTCGTCAAAAGCCATTATAACTACCGCGGCTCCATAGCGTTGACAAAGTTTAGCCTGACGTAAAAATTCCTCTTCTCCCGCTTTAAGCGAGATGGAATTGACAATTGATTTTCCTTGTAGGCACTTCAAGCCTGCTTCAATAATCTCCCATTTAGAGGAGTCGACCATTACAGGAATACGCGCGATATCGGGTTCGGCCGCAATAAGATTAAGATAGCGCACCATAGCTTCCTTGCCATCGAGCATACCTTCATCCATATTCACATCGAGTACCTGCGCCCCGCCTTCCACTTGATCGCGGGCTACTTCTACCGCTTCGTCATAGCGATCTTCTTTTATCAACCGTAAAAACTTGCGCGAGCCAGTTACGTTGGTTCGTTCTCCGATATTAACGAAGTTTGAAGCCTTGTTTATGTTTAGCGGCTCTAGTCCTGATAATTTCATTTTGAAAGTCTTTTAATCAATAGTAATTCGGTGGGAAGACATTCTTTGTGTAAAAGGAAATTCGGTGGGAATTCAGTAGGAGAAATAACGATCTGGCTAAGACAATTCATAAGGAATTTTGTAGAAGACATAGCTTTGTAAAAAGAGGAATTGGGCTCTCCTAAATAGTCGTTAAGCGGCAAACCTACTAAAGCATCATCTTGATGACAAAGCCTTCTTAGCTCTGTGAAAACCAAATATGCGAAAAGCAAAATGGTAAAAATATAGATCAATATTATCATGTCTTTTTTTTTATCTGCTTGGCAGTCGCCGTTATATAATTATTTAGCTTCACGCCTAAGTCATTTATAAACCGCACCATTTCTTCGTACTCATTCTGATCTAATAAATCGCGGGCAGCGGCTTTTGCTAACCAAGTTTTTGACTCATACAATGACCCTCTCGAGTAATAATTAAAGCGCTGTCTATCTTTATAATGAAAACGTCCAAAACCCTCACTGATATTTGCTGCAACAGAATCAATAGAGCGCACCAATTGCTTACCTATCGTGTCTTTCGCAAAAAAGTCCCAAGTCAGGGTTAGTTTCCAAACCTTCTCACCTATTTCAAGCGACTTATTGTATATCTCTAAATCCTCTAGCTTCATATCTATCAGGTCATTTATTATATCCACTTTCCGCAACCCTTCCAAAACTTTTCTCACAGTCCTTTTACTTTCCCATTTAATTACAATTGACTTACAACCGAATTTCCCTATCCACCATCCTCTTATTTTCCTACCGAGTTCCTTGTTCCTCTACCAAATCTGCAATGGCACGGATATGCTCTGGCGTCGTTCCACAACATCCACCAATAATGTTCACTAGACCTTGATCGAGGTATTTCTTAATCAAAGCTGCCATTTCTTCTGGGCCTTGATCGTATTCACCAAAGGCATTGGGTAGGCCAGCATTAGGATGAGCGCTAATCAATAAATTAGATTTTTGTCTTAAAGTCTGTACATAGGGTCTAAGCTGATCTGCCCCGAGCGCACAATTAAGCCCAATAGAAAACAAGGGCACGTGGCTCAAGCTAATTAGAAATGACTCGGTGGTTTGCCCTGATAAAGTTCTACCGCTGGCGTCAGTAATAGTTCCTGAAACCATAATGGGATATTCTCTCCCCAACTCATCGTAAAGATCTTGAATGGCGAATAAAGCGGCCTTAGCATTAAGCGTATCAAAAACCGTTTCTACCAAGAGTGCATCCGCTCCGCCTTCGAGTAAAGCACGTGCTTGCTCTTTATAATTTGCCGCGAGCGTATCAAAGTCAATGGCTCTAAAACCGGGATTATTTACATCGGGAGAAAGACTAGCTGTCTTATTAGTTGGACCAATACTACCAGCCACAAAGCGGGGTTTGTGGGGTTCTTTCGCAGTAAACTCATCTGCCACCGAGCGGGCAATACGAGCCGATTCAAAGTTCAGTTCTGGCACCAAGTCTTCCATATGATAATCGGCCATGGAGATACGGGTACTATTGAAAGTATTGGTTTCTACAATATCAGCTCCCGCCGCGAAGTATTGGCGGTGTATGTCGGCAATAACCTCTCCCTGCGTAAGGCTTAGTAAATCATTATTACCTTTAAGGTCGTGGGCGAAATCGGCAAAACGCTTACCACGATAATCCGCCTCTTGAAACTTATGACGCTGAATCATGGTTCCCATGGCGCCGTCTAAAATGAGGGTGCGCTGCGCGGCTATTTCGGAAAGAGTATTCTCTGGCATACTAATATTGTTCAGTATTTATTACCAGAAAGTGCAGAGGGGAAAGGTGTTAACCGATCTTATCTTCCCTTAACAAAATCGTTAAGGTGGGAGGTAGCACCCGGCTGTTCCACGGGTTGCTAAGACATCAACGGGCCCATTCCCTCAGTCTTTCTGGATAAGTAGCCACAAATGTAAGCGGCAAGTTTCAATGCTGCAAATCTTTAGCCGCAACTAAATTAATTTTGCTCGGATTTTGCTTTTTAAATTTTGCAGACTCATACTGAGCAATTATTGCAGCGATAAAATTATCCCTACTCTGTGAAAACTCCCATCAATTTTTTACTACTTTTGGCCGCTCAAGTGGAAAAATTTGGCTGATTGCAACCACACTAAAAAATGCTAAACCAGATTAGCATACTGCATTTCAGCCCATTTTATTTAGCCTTAAACAAAAAAGCAGTATGTCATATTTATTTACCTCTGAGTCCGTATCTGAAGGACATCCCGATAAAATAGCCGATCAAATTTCTGATGCCATCATTGACCATTTCTTGGCCTTTGACCCTGATTCTAAAGTAGCTTGTGAAACTTTAGTAACTACTGGACAAGTAGTTTTAGCAGGCGAAATTAAGTCTAAGGCCTATGTTGATGTGCAAAAAGTAGCACGCGAAACCATCCGTAAAATTGGCTATACCAAAAGCGAGTATATGTTTGATGCGGATAGCTGTGGAATCTTATCGGCCTTACACGAGCAATCGGCTGATATTAACCAAGGCGTAGACCGCGGATCTTTAGAAGAGCAAGGCGCGGGTGACCAAGGAATGATGTTCGGTTATGCTACCAACGAGACCGAAAATTATATGCCTTTGGCCTTAGCATTAAGCCATACTATTTTACAAGAATTAGCAGTTTTACGTCGCGAAGGAAAAGACATTCCTTATCTGCGCCCCGATGCTAAATCGCAGGTTACCATTGAATACAGCGACGATCACGTACCTCAAAAAATAACCACTATTGTAGTGAGTACGCAGCACGATGACTTTGCTTCGGAAGCGGAAATGGGTGCTACAATTCGTAAAGACCTTATTGAGGTTTTAATGCCACGCGTTAAAGCGCGTTTAAAGCCGGAATTGCAAAAACTTTTTGAAGGAGACATTGAATATCATATTAACCCGACGGGTAAGTTTGTAATTGGCGGACCGCACGGTGACGCTGGCCTTACGGGCAGAAAAATTATTGTAGATACCTACGGTGGTAAAGGTGCTCACGGTGGTGGCGCGTTTAGCGGAAAGGATCCGAGTAAAGTAGATCGCTCCGGTGCTTATGCCACTCGCCATATTGCTAAAAATATGGTAGCGGCTGGAATCGCCGATCAAATGCTGGTGCAGGTTAGTTATGCCATTGGTGTAGTTAAGCCCACTGGTTTATACGTAGACACTTACGGCAGCGCCAAAGTGAATATGAGTGATGGCGCCATCGCGGCAAAAATTATGGAGATCTTCGATCTTCGTCCCGGTATTATTGAAAGAGATCTAAAATTACGTAACCCTATTTATTCGGATGCTGCGGCATACGGACATATGGGCCGCGATTACCAAGAAGGGGTGGAACGTACTTTTATGGAAGCGGATGGCAGCGAAAAAACCATGAAAGTGGATCTTTTTACCTGGGAAAATCTCAATCGTGTAGACGATGTTAAAAAAGCTTTTGGTTTATAATTTTCAGCCTATACAGTTTAAAGAATGCCCAGTTTTATCGCTGGGCATTTTTTTTGTTTAAAGCTTAACTTTAGAGGACTTTGGGTTTTTCTAGTAAATATTTCCCAAAATATAGGCTCGGAAAAAGTAGCTTTAAAAAACGGAATGATTTGGGAGCAGAAAATAGATTCTTACGAAGGGTCGCCCATGAACATATTTCGGATTGACAGACACAACTGGAAAGAGCAAACCGGTGATTAGCAACAAACGCATGGTTGATAATTGTGCTTGCAAGAGATTGCTAATTATTGAGAATGAAAATTGCTTATCTTAACTTCGTATAATAAACACTGCCCAGCATTTATTCAAACCCTTAGCAAACATTAAAAAATATTGGCATGAAAGCATGGACATTTAAAATAAAAAGTAGTCAAGAAGATATTAGCGATAAACTAGAGTCTAAACTAAAAATTATTGGCGGCTTTGTTTTTAACGTGAATCGTGAAAAGCATAAGTCCGTGACTTTTAAAATACGTAAAAAGATTCTTTATCCGTGGTATATGGCATTCCAGAATTGGACCGTTGTTAAAGGTGAATTACTAAAAGGCGACAAGGAAAATGTGACTAATGTAGAAATTACTTTTCATCAACATTTTTTTATACGACTGATAATACTCACTCACACTATTTTACTTTTAGCCTTTATTATTGCTCTGACTGCAAGGACAAATGCCAATTTTCCCATGTACATTCTCGGAGGATTACTTTTAGGTTTTGGCATATTATTATGGATCTCAATCCTTAGGAAATTTAAAAAAGATGCTTATAAATACCGATCTTTAATTAGTGAAATATTTAAAATCCAATAGAAAACGTTTGCCATAAATTAATAAAAACAAGGCGGTTAATGCGACATTTAAAGAACGCTTGTATTGAGAGCAAACAGCAGCCAGCCTTTATTTAAGACCCTTGTTCCTCCCTCCTATTACCCTGATAAAAAACCTAATCACCCAGCAGTCGCTATGACCTGCAAAAACAAAAAAATCCGCCTCTCAGCCCCAAGGCCAAAAAGCGGATTTCAATATTTCCTGGTAAAGCTTAAAACTTCACCATCCAGTTATAAGGATCTTCCGTTTTACCGCTACGTAAGTCGGTAAGGGCTTTTTTAATTTTCATGGCATAACCATCAGCAGGCGTACCTACTTCAAAGTCAGTTCCGCGGAAACCTATGGTAGAGATCGGGCTAATTACTGCCGCTGTCCCCATACCGAAAGCTTCTTGTAAAGTTCCTGCTTCTGCGGCCGCAACCAACTCTTCTACTTTAATGGGTCTTTCCTCAACCTTAACAATGTCACGATCGCGTAACATGGTCAAAATGGAATCACGAGTAATACCGCCTAAAATTCTATCGCTTAAAGGAGGAGTAATAAAAGTATCATTAATAATAAAGGCCACATTCATGGTTCCCGACTCTTCAATTAACTCATGGTTTTTATGATCGGTCCAAATTACTTGCATATAGCCTTCTTTCTTAGCCTGGTCGGTGGCATAAAATGCACCGCCGTAATTTCCCGCACATTTGGTAGAACCAACACCACCCGTAGCCGAGCGCGTATAGGTTTCCTCCACTTTTACTTTTACGTTACCCGCGTAATAAGGCCCTACTGGTGAAGTAAGAATACAGAAAATGAATTTTTCGGAAGGACGGGCTGCTACAAACTCGGAGCTACCGAACATAAAGGGACGGAGATATAAAGAGTGATTTTCTTCTTTAGGCACCCATTCTTTGTCAATTTCCACTAAAGCTTTAATTCCTTCCAAAAATAAATCTTCGGGGAATTCGGGCATAAACATGCGCTTGGCCGAATGGTTTAAACGTTTTGCATTAGCATCGGGACGAAAAATACCGATGTTGCCATCTTCCATATAGTAAGCCTTTTGGCCTTCAAAAATAGCCTGACCGTAATGTAAAGTGTGCATGGCGGGGGTGAAAGACATGGGACCGAAGGGTTTAATTTCTGGCTCAGACCACTTACCATCGCTGTATTCAGCTACCAACATGTGGTCGCTAAATTGCGCACCGAAAACTAAATTGGAGAAATCCACCTCATTAATTCTCGACTTGCTTGTTTTAGTAATTTTCATCTTTTAAATCTTTTGTGAAAGATACCGAGGCATCTTTATTTTGCGTCCTTGAGAGATTGCTATCTTTGCTATTCTAAATTAAAATTAACGATGAAAAAAATCGCATTATTTGTTTCAGCCTTAGCACTTCTTAGCGCTTGCAAAAGTAATACAAAGGAAGGGGACACTGCAACTGAAAACGCAACAGATACTGTAGCGGTTCAAGAAGAAGTTCAAGCTCCTGAAAATCACTACTATGGAGATACCATTACGGAAGATAATGCCGTAAGTACCACCCAATTACTTGCTTTAATGGAAGGTAAAGACTCCGTAAACCTGAAACTTACTGGCATCGCAAACTCTTCTTGTCAGAAGAAAGGTTGCTGGATGAAAATGGATATGGGTAATGGTAAAGAAATCCGCGTAAGTTTTAAAGATTACGGCTTTTTTGTACCGAAAAACTTAGACGGAGAGCAGGCGATTGTTGAAGGTGTAGCCTTTGTTGACACGATTGACGTACCCTTCTTAAAACACCTAGCAGAAGATGCTGGTAAAAGTAAAGAAGAAATAGCCGCGATTACTGAACCAGAAATTAGCGTGAACTTTACCGCTAAGGGTGTAATTATCAAGAGCTAAACATGACTATTAAGAAATTAATAATCGGAGGGTGCCTTATTGGGGCATCCTTTTTTGTTGGCTGCCAGAACCAAGGACCGGAAGAGGCATCTGCGGAAGGGCAAGAACAAAATAAAAATACCACTAGCAAAGAGACCGAGCTTGATATGCACGAAGCCAGCGAGCTTGCCTTGTTGATGCGCGATATGTATCAAAAAAACTTAGACCTCCGTCAGCAAATTATTGATGGCGAAATTCCCGAGAGTTTCCCTGAAGATTTTAAGACTATCCACACGGCCGATGCCTCGGAGGAACTTAACGAAACCTATAAGAGCCTTGCCGTACAGTACATTGCTAATATGGAGGCCATTACCCAAGCGAAAAGTCCCGCAGCCGGCATTGAAGCTTACAATTCCATGATTAACACCTGTGCGAGCTGTCACACCATTTACTGCCAAGGGCCACTCGCAAAAATTAGGAGAATGCGCATTAGCAGTCCTGGAGCTGAATCGTAAATGAAGCGAGAACTTATTCGTACTAAGGATAATTCCTACACCCTATTTGTGCCGGAATTGGATGAGCATTATCATTCAATTCACGGCGCTTTAGCGGAAGCCGAACACATATTTATTAATGCTGGTCTTAAACCTATTGAAGGCCGCTCCCCTATTTCTATTCTTGAAATTGGCTTTGGCAGTGGTTTAAATGCGTGTCTTACTGCGCTTTACGCAGATGCGCAGGGATTAAACATTTTTTATCAAGGATTGGAGAAGTATCCCGTAGCGCCCGAGGAATGGCAATCTTTAAATTACCCTGACATTATAGAGAACGAAAACAGCCAGACCATGCTAGAGGCGATTCATGCGGCAAAGTGGTCGGAAAGATCTGTTATTAGTCCCCATTTCGATATACTTAAAACGGAGGTCGATTTTCGCAATTTTCAGGGTGAAGCTAATAGCTTTAATCTTATCTATTTCGATGCCTTTGCCCCATCTGCGCAAGCGGAACTTTGGAGCTTAGCCATTTTTCAAGAAATGTTTAAGGTCTTAAAACCTGAGGGCAGATTAGTTACCTATTGCGTTAAGGGCTCGGTGCGTCGCACCATGGTGGAAGCTGGGTTTAAAGTGGAAAAAATACCCGGCCCACCCGGAAAAAGAGAAATGGCACGCGCGCTTAAGCTCATTGAAGAGTAGCCTTTAATCATTTCACATAAATCAACTCTCTTTCCGTTAACCTTTTCCAGAAATTAGCGTCATACTTGTATGTTCATGGCTACTAAAAAAGAAACTTTTCTCTTTTTATTTTTCTCCTTCTTTACCTGTTTTTTACAGGCTCAACCAGAGGGCGAGAAAATCTACTATGGCTATGATGATATTTCGAGCACCGAAGTTAGCGTATTCGCTACTGGCGAATACGCGGTTATTGGCAGCTCGGGTGAGTCGGCGGTGGTGCTATTTTTTGATGCTTGCGGCGATACCCTTTGGACGCGCGAGTTTTTTAAAGATGATAATTTTGATCGCATAATTCGTGCTCAAAATGACAATGACTTTCTATACCTCGCGGCGGCTTTAGGCTCCAGTGCTGACACTGCTATTGGCCTAATTAAACTGGATAAATCGGGGCAGCTAATTTTTAGTAAAGCTATTAGCTCACCAGACAATTATCGCTGGTACCAGTTTCACATTGATGAGGTTAATGATTTATATTTCACCGGAAACTCAATTAATAGTAATAACAACTTAGCTAGTATCATTTTAAAGCTAAATGATCAAGGCCAAGAGATTCACGCCTTCCATTACGGCTCTAGTTTTATTTGGGGCATGTCTACTCCCGCTCAAAATGGTGGTATTTTAAACAGCACTGGGCGCACTCTTTTTAAGGTAGATGCCAATGGCGCATTACAATGGACCAAAACCTACACTGGCTTCTATCAAAGCTCCATCCCTCCTATTTCTCTCAATGATGGCTATCTAATATTTGGTAACTCTGTGGGCGCAATAGACAGAAACGTAGTATTTAAAATTGATTTGCAAGGAAATTTTCTCTGGTCTAGCGATGTTTTTTTAAGTGTAAACTTTACCAGTGCCGATTTAGACCCGGCGGCAAATATAATTATCAGCTTTACCCTATTTGGCAATAATGGTCCCGAATGGGGTATCCAAAAAATTTCTTCCACCGGAACTAATATTGATTCTTGGACTCTTCCCTTTTCAGCAGGTGAAGGAATATATAGTCAAGATGTAAAGCTCCTCGATACTAAAAGAATGCTGCTAGCCGGAATAGTCGACTTTACCTTTGCTAATTACACTGCACTCTCTCTACGTCATTTACCCCTAGAGCTAAATAAATTGGAGACTTGCAAAGCCACTCTTTTCGGCCTTTCAACGGAAACCAGTCAGGTAAGCTTAGAAACCAATTCACCTAATTTAAACCCTGTACCCTTTAATCTCTTCCAAATTAATAATGAGCCTTTTAATACTCGAGCCACTACGCTTAATGAAAATAGTTTTTGTCAAAGTACTCACGCTAACTTCGAGTTTGACCTTGGTGCTGATACACTAATTTGTGCTAATCGTGAGCTTATTCTCAAAGCAGATACCAATGACGGTAATTTCACCTATTTATGGAGTACGGGGGAGACTACCGCCGAGGTAATCGCCTTTGAAGAAGGACTATACTGGCTGGAGATATCCAACAGTTGTGGAAGCTTTATTTTTAGGGATAGCATATTTATTGACCAATATCCTACCTCTAAGTTCCAAAGTAGCTTTAGTCCCAAACAAGCCCTACCCGGTGAGGAAGTAACTTTTACTGCCCAAGGAAGCGGTCGTTTTAATTGGTACTTCGCTAATGAAGTAAAGCAAGGAGAATCCATAGGCTTTCCTGCTAGTAGTGCTTTCGCAGATGGGGTTATTGTAGAGTTTATCGACACTAATAACTGTCTTAGCTATGATACCCTTTTTCCAAAAATTCTGGATGCCCAAATCTATATGCCCAATGCATTTAGTCCTAATAACGATGGCTTAAATGATGTATTTGGGATCCCTGAGGGTACCGTATCCTTTTACAGTCTCGAAGTATTTGACCGCTATGGACAAAAAATTGTCAGCCTAGAAAATGAGGCTTGGGACGGCGGTGAGTATTCTGGCGGATCTTATATTTACCTTCTTCAATATAAAATCGCACCCGCTGCGGAGATGAGAACTTTAAAAGGGGTGGTAAATCTAATTCTATGAAGGGAGTACAAGCTTTCACGATACGTGTATATGGCTTATTAATTTCCGATGAAAGCCTATTGCTTTCGCAAGAAAACATATACGGTAGTATTTACACCAAATTACCAGGCGGCGGCTTAGAATTTGGTGAAGGCACCATTGCTTGTGTAAAGCGCGAGTTTATGGAGGAAGCCCGACTTGATATTACAGTAAAAGAACACTTTTACACCACAGAAGACTTCGTGGTTTCCGCTTTCAATCCACAAATGCAGGTAATGAGCATTTACTATCGGGTTAATTGTAAAGACCTTAACCCACTTGCGCATCTGCCGCAGAGCGACTTTAAAGAACACGGCGACCAAAAGCTTTACTGGCGCAAACTTTCGGAGCTGAGTACCGCCGACGTAGATTTACCCATCGATAAAATTGTTATCGAAAAGCTAATTAAGCTTAGTCCCACTCTAAACTAGAAGCTCTGTACTGCTAGTCACCTATCAAATAGGGCCCCTAGGCTATTTTTGTAAAAACTATTTACATGCACCTAGCCTCTCTTCTACTCACTTTTTTGCTCGCTTTCTCAAGCCAAGCGCAAAGTAATTTTAACTTTTACCTAGAACCACTATCCATTAGTGGGCTTAATGGATTGCAATCTTTTGCTCACGGCGAGTATCAAGGTAAGTGGATACTTTTTGGGGGAAGGCTAGACGGTTTACACCAAAGGCAACCTTTCGCGGCATTTAGCAATAGTGACCATAATGACCAAATTATTGTGGTGGATATCAACGCAGAAAGCAGTCAGTCTTATGCGACTAATATGCTCCCCGATACGCTTTATGACCAATTGCGTTCTACCAATATGCAGTTTTATCAAGAAGATAGTCTTCTGTTTTTGGTAGGTGGTTATGGCTACTCATCTGCGCAAGCGGACCATATTACACACCCCTACCTAACGGTGGTGAACTTGAAGGGATTATTAGGTGCTTTAAACAACGGCACGAATATCAATGCGCATTTTTACCAAGTTTTAGATCAGAATATGGCCCTTACCGGTGGCTATTTAAAGCAACTTTACAATAATTTTTACTTAGTAGGGGGGCACCGTTTCGACGGACGCTACAATCCGCACAATGGACCAAGTTTCACCCAAAGCTACTCCAATGCTACCCGACGTTTTGAAGTACAAAACAACAATGGTAGTTTTAGTATAAACTGGCTAGCTCCTTTCAGTAATGCGGCTCTTTTTCACCGCCGCGACTATAATGTACTTCCGCAAATCGGCTTAAATGGTCAAGCTAGTCTAATCGCTTTTTCTGGTGTTTTTCAACAAAATGTTGACCTGCCCTTTTTAAATGCTGTTTATATTGACAGTGCTGGTTATAATGAGATACCTAATTTCTCTCAGTATTACAACCACTACCATTGCGCAAGTTTTTCGATGTTCGACTCTACTAATCAAGAAATGCACAATGTGTTTTTTGGAGGTATTGCGCAATATTTCGATCAAAACGGTGTGCTCACCCAAGATAATGATGTACCCTTTGTAAAAACCATTGCCCGCGTAAGTCGCGATGCACAAGGAAATTATAGCGAACATAAGCTAGTTTCAGAAATGCCCAGTCTTTTAGGAGCCGGCTCTGAGTTTTTTCCAGCCGCGGGTATTGCCCAAGCTGAGAACGGCATTATTAAGCTTGACCCCTTAAATGGCGACAGCATTTTAGTAGGTTATATTTTAGGTGGTATCGAAAGCTCCGCTGCCAATATTTTCTTTAGCAATACCGGAACACAAAGCACAGCGAGCAATAAATTATTTAAAGTTTTTCTCTTGCAGAACACGAGTATTGGCACTAGCGAATTAAACCCGCAAAGCAAGCAGAACTGGCAACTTCAAATTAGTCCCAACCCTAGTTCAGAACATTTAAACCTACAATTCTACCAAGAGGCAAATGTGCTTTATACGCTTTCATTGCGCGATACTCAAGGTAGCTTAGTACGTAGTGAGCGTTTAGTGCCCATCGCGACTGCGGGCTTAATAACAAAAAAAGTGAGCTTGGAAAAGCAAGCTGCTGGAGCCTATTTTATTGAGTTGAAAAATAATGAAGGAGAACTTGTGCAGCAAAAGGTAATTATCCGCTAATTAGCGCGCTAAACTAAATGAGTTTTAATACGTTTAGCCCTATAGATAGAGGTATATGACAGTATTAATTAGCGGCGGAAGCGGCCTAGTAGGCGAAGCGATTACAAAAATTTTACTCCAAAAAAAATATAAGGTGCGGCATCTTAGTCGCAGTGCTACATCTCGACCCGACGGGGTGCAAGTTTTTGCTTGGGACCCTGATAAAGGCAGCATTGATGAAGCTGCGTTTAAAGACCTAGACTATATTGTAAACCTCGCTGGAGCAAACATAGCCAAGCGTTGGACGCCCGAACACAAAAGTGAAATATTACGTAGCCGGGTAGACGGCACGCGCTTGTTATTTAACACTACCGAAAAACTTGGCACTCCCTTAAAAGCATTTATTTCCGCCTCTGCCGTGGGCTATTACCCAAATAGTTTTAAGAAAACTTTTACGGAAGAAGATGCTCCTGGTAGCGATTTCCTTTCGCTAGTTTGTCAAAAATGGGAACAAGAAGCCATGAACTTTGAGCAATTGGATATTAAAACTTTGCGCCTGCGTATTGGCATTGTGCTTTCTACCGAAGGTGGTGCGCTTCCGCAGATGGCGCTACCAATAAAGTTTGGTGCGGGAGCTCCCCTTGCTAGCGGCAAACAATGGATGCCGTGGATTCACATTGACGATTTAGCGGGACAGTTTGTGCACTGTATAGAAAGTCCAACCATGGAAAGCGGTGTTTATAATGCGGTTGGACCAAAGTCTGTCACAAACAAAGAGCTCACTTCTTTAATTGCTAAAACCTTGAATAGGCCCTTAATTATACCTACCGTTCCTGCCTTCGCCCTGAAGCTAATGCTGGGAGAAATGTCAGAAACTGTACTGGCTAGCAACCGTTGTTCGAGCGACAAAATAGAAGAGACCGGCTTTAAATATAAATTTATCCTATTAGAGGCCGCATTGCAGGACCTTTATGCCAAATAGATTTCTATTTTTGGCATCCATAAAATGAAGCATTAAATTATATGAATCGATTATTAGTAATACTTAGTGTATTCAGCTTTTCTCTTTTGGCTCAAGGCCAGAACACCAACCAAAGTAAGTTTAGGCAATTATCCGATCAATTAGCCACACCCAACATGTATCGCACGGGCGGTGGCGCTCCGGGAGCTTTTTACTACCAGCAGCAGGCGAATTACAAAATGGAAATTCGTTTAGATGACGAGAATCAAAAAATTTACGGCGAGCAAACGGTTACTTATATCAACAACGCCCCTGAGTCTCTAGACTACCTATGGGTGCAGCTAGATCAGAATATGCGTGCGCAAAACAGCCTTACTCAACAGATGCGAACCGGTTCTGTCGGTCGTGGTATGTCCGCAAGAGAAATACAAGGGCTCTTTTATGATTTCGACGGCGGCTTTAAAGTAGATCAGGTTAGTAATGAAGTAGGGGCCAACCAGAGCCACACCATCAATTACACCATGATGCGTATAAACTTAGAGAAACCATTAGAGCACGGCGATAGTATTAGCTTCGGCGTAAAATGGTGGTATAATATTAACGATCGTGCAAAGTTAGGAGGACGTTCTGGTTTGGAATACTTCGCCGATGAAGACAATTACCTTTATACTATCGCACAGTTCTTCCCGCGCATGGCTGTTTATAACGATGTAGAAGGCTGGCAGAACAAACAGTTTTTAGGTCGCGGAGAATATGCGGTGCCTTTTGGAAACTACGATGTGAAAATCACCGTTCCCTCCGATCATATTGTAGGGGCTACCGGAACCCTGCAAAACGCCGAAGAAGTGCTTAGTGCCGAACAGCTTGAGCGTATGGCTGAAGCCAAGGAAAGCACCGATGATCCCGTTTTTATTGTGACCGAGAAGGAAGCGAAAAGCACTGAAAAGAAAAAAGCCGAGGGCGAAAAGACTTGGCACTTTATCGCCGAGAATGTGCGCGACTTTGCTTTCTGTTCTTCACGTAAATTTATTTGGGATGCCATGGCTGTAAAATTTGGTGATCGTACCGTTTTAGCTATGAGCTATTATCCTAAAGAAGGAAATCCCTTATGGGAGCGCTATTCTACTCGCGTAGTGGCTCACACTCTTAAAATTTATTCTAAATACACCTTTGACTATCCTTACCCCGTGGCTATTTCAGTACATACTGATAGAATTGGTATGGAGTATCCCATGATTTGCTTTAACGGTGGTCGCCCAGAGGCAGATGGCACTTATAGCAAGCGCACCAAATATGGTATGATTGGGGTAATTATTCATGAAGTAGGACATAACTACTTTCCGATGATTGTAAATAGCGATGAGCGCCAGTGGACTTGGATGGACGAAGGTTTGAATACCTTTTTACAATATTTAACCGAGCAAGAATGGGAAGAAGATTATCCTAGCCGCCGCGGACCAGCTTATAAGATTGCCCCTTATATGCGTTCCGAGAAAAGCGATATGGTGCCTATCATGACTAATTCTGAGAGTATCATACAGTTTGGTAACAATGCTTACGGAAAGCCCGCTACAGCGCTTAATATATTGCGTGAAACAGTAATGGGACGCGAACTCTTTGACTACTCCTTTAAACGTTATGCCCAACGCTGGATGTTCAAGCACCCTACTCCTTCTGATTTCTTCCGCACCATGGAAGATGCCTCGGCAGTAGATTTAGACTGGTTTTTTAGAGGTTGGTTTTATACCACCAATAACGTAGACATGGCCTTAAGCGACGTGAAATGGTACCGTTTAAACTCTAAGAACCCAGAAGTAGAAAACCCAATTGAGCGCGAGGAAGCTGAAAACGAATTTATTGGTGATAGTAGAAATAATGAGCTACTGAAGGGAAAGTATTACAGCGATGCCCACCCTGAAATGTCTGATTTTTATAATGAAAATGATGACTGGACTGTATTCCCCATCGACATTAAGGAATATGAAAAATACCGCAAATCTCTCACTGAAGAAGAAAAAGAGGTTTTAGATGCTGGTTATAATTTTTACGAAATCAACTTCGAAAACAAGGGCGGTTTAGTTATGCCTATTATCCTTCGCTTCACTTTTGCAGATGGTACTACCACGGTAAGTCGCCATCCCGCGGAAATCTGGTTGAAGAATGAAGAGGCTTTCACTAAAGTATTTGTCTTTGAAAAAGAAGTGAAACAAATAGAGTTAGATCCCTTTTTGGAAACCGCTGATACTGATTTAGATAATAATAACTGGCCACCGAAAGTGACCCAAAAGCGCTTTGACCTTTACAAAAGCAGAGACTATTCTCGCGAAAATAAAATGCAGCGCGCTAAAAAATAGGGCATATGCCGTATGGTGCAGAACTATTTGATGTACCATATTTGTATTGACAAAAAGCACATGCTTTAAGTGTCGTCCCCTCCTTTAGATAAAGAGGCCAATTAGCTCAGCTAGTTGGCCTTTTTTTTATTGATACAATTAGGGAAAGAAATGGGGGGACTGAGCTATGTTCAGCTAGACTAAAGCCTTAGGTTAATAAGAAAATCATGTTGAAAATTCATGGCCCGTGCTTTAAGACCCCATCTATTTAAACCGCATTTTTGTGGCGATGAAAAATGCCTCGCGCAGCTTTACACTACTCTTCCTTCTCAGCATGGCTTCCTGTAAGTCTTTGCAAAGGCCATCTCGTCCTAATAGTTCTTCCAGTCCGGCAGTAGAACATGAACTTTTAAGGGGAGGAGAGAGCGGTAGAAATAATCAGGAAAACACGCGAGACGATAATGACGCCAAAACGAGCATAAAAGTCACCAAGAGAGAGGAGAAAGACTTAATGGACTTTATTGAAGATTGGTATGGCACGCCGCACAGAATGGGAGGAACCACTAAAAAAGGGGTAGACTGTAGTGGTTTTGTGATAGTAGCTTACCGCGAAGTTCTTGCTAGGGATTTTACTGGTCGCAGAGCAGAAGATCTTTTTGCAGAAATGGAAATGGTGAAGTGGGAGGACCTCGAGTTTGGCGATTTAGTCTTTTTTAAAGTAAAAGGTCGACGGATAGATCACGTTGGCATCTATGTTGGCGATGGTAATTTTGCCCACACCAGCTCTAGTCGCGGTGTTATGATTAGCGCCTTAGACAATCCTTACTGGTCCCAGCGCTACTTTAAGGCAGGTCGTTATAAATCCTAACGCAGCTTACTCCCCTCAGCTGCCCACCAAGGATGTACTTCCACTGTGAGTCTTTTCGCTTTTACCGCAGGGTCTGCCATGCACAAGGCCTCCGCTTCTTCAAAGCTGGAAACTCTTAGTATCAAGACCCCTCTTACCTCGCCATCATCGCCAAAAGGGCCAGCTATATCAAGCACACCAATTTTTGCTAAGCTATCTAGGTGGGCCAAATGTGCCGCTTGAATTTTTTGGGCCTCTTCCTCATTTTGACTGCGCACTGCACCTGATTTCAAGAAAACCATAAAATATTTCTTCATCAGGTAGGTAGTGTCGCCCTCTTGGTACAAAAAGCGTTCAAAACCAAGACTATCTTTTTCTACCTGCGCATCTACCGTAAGGTTTAAAAGACTTAAAAAGGTGATAAGGAAAAAGTATTTCATGCGAGATTATTTATTCCAGCGCTCCCAGCTAATTTTATTACCCGCTTCGATTCCTTGTTTCTCCGACTCGCCTCCTAAAAGTTCTAAAACATAAGAAGCTGGTCCGGTGCTCGGTAAACTAGTTTCGTTTAGTGGCTGTGCATTTTTCTGGATACTGACAATTTCCATTTGTTTATTAATAAAAATGATATCCAGCGGAACAAAGGTGTTCTTCATATAGAAGCTTTGTCTGCGCTCCTCTCCGGCCATTAAAAATAGCATGCCCGTATTGGGGTCCATGCTTTTACGGTACATCATACCGTATTGTATCTCGTTCATGGACTCGGCCAATTCAATATCAAACACCTTTATGGTATCGCTTCCGCTAGAATCTAATACGGCTAGTACCGCCTCTTTGGTGAATCTTGGCTCAACGCCATTCACTTTTTTCTTAACCTGCACTCCTTTACTGCCACCGGTTGGAAGGACGGTGAAAACCAACCATAAGCCAAAGGCTACCAAAAGGGCTATGGCGACAAATCGTTTATTACTCTTTTTCATTTTTCTTAACTAATGCGGCAGTTACAAAGTATAGGCCTACCAAAACGGCAGGTATACTCAAGCTTTGCCCGATATTAATACTGCGACCTTGCTCAGCAACTACCTGATTTTCCTTTAAAAATTCGATGCCAAAGCGGAAGCCAAAAAGCAAAACTAAGAACAAGCCAAAAAGTAAGCCTTCTCTAGATTTACCCGCTTGCGTTTGAAAAATGCGTGCTAAAATAAAGAAGATCAAAAGATAAGCTAAGGCCTCAATAATCTGGGTGGGTCTGCGAGGATAACCGCGCGCTTCAATGTAAGCCAAACCTTCCTCTTCTGCATCCCACTCTAGTCTGGTTCCCGTTATTACCATATGAAGATCTTCTTTAGATCTATTGGCTAAAGTAGGCTTAACCCTATTTAAGACGAATGCTTCCGCTACCTCTAAGTTGGAGATTTTCGGAGAAAAACGCAGGGCGATATCGTATAAAGGGTAAACAATACTATCGCTAATTTCTTCTTCACCTAATTCAATAAATTCTACTTCTGTAATGTACTCGCCGTAACTGCGCATAATAGACTCGCGCACTGGGTTGGTAAATACGGTTTCCCAAGATGAGTTACTAACGTCGCCGTATATTTCACTGTTGGCAAAGTTTCCCACTCGGATTAAACAAGCCGCCAAAGCGACCGTTATTACTACCCGATCAAGCATCCATAAGGGCGAGCGCTTTAAGACTTTTCGGCTGAATATTATGACCGCGATTACAATTGATATTGCTGCTCCATGGCTTGCTAAACCACCTTCCCAAACTTTAATGATTTCGCCCGGATGTTGCGCGTAATAATCCCATTGATAGAAGAACACATGCCCTAACCTAGCGCCGATAATGGTGGCGATAACCACATAAGTAAGCAGCGTGTCTAGTTTCTCAATAGCAATCCCTTCCGTCTTAAAGATACGCTTCATTATCATATACCCTAAAACAAAGCCCAGAGCGAAGAGTAGGGAATAATAGCGCAGAGTGAAGAAGCCTAAATCAAGTCCTCTCCCTAAATCCCAGGTTAGCGTTAAGAATGTATTCATAGTAGTTTTTGAGTGGGGGAAATTACAAAAATTGCCGGCTTAAGGCAGTCGTTCTAAGCCCACTCTTGCTTTTTGCTGCACACCTTCGTGAAAGGCATACGATTTTAAGCCAAGCGTTTGAAGAAAGTAACGTCTGCTAGCCTTGATATCTCCCTTTTCTTCGAAGAGAAACCCTAACTGTAAGAGACTATTGCCCAATGCGTAGGATTCGTAATCAGACCAAGAAACTGCCTTCAAAAAGCTCTCAAGTGCTTTATCTTTAAAACCCAATTCTTGAAAAGCTCTGGCACGGCGATAGTAAAACTCTTGTTGAACCCAAACTTCATCGTCAATAACACTGAGATTATTAGGGTCTAAATCTTTAACAATCTTGGTATAACGACCCGCATCAAAATCTAAACGTGCTCTTATTAAAAAGACATTAAAGCCTCTTTTAGCTTCTTCAACAGCCTGCTTATCAGAACCCGTTACGGTAGTAGGCTCCATCAATATTTTTTGTTGATACTCCTTGGCTTTTGCCTTTTCACCCTTAAGCAAATGATACCAAGCTAAGTAGCGATAGGTCGATTTAATATTTCCATTATCGCGCGAGTCTTTGAGAAAATTCAAAAAATATCTTTCTGATTTCTCAGGTTGAACCATCAAGGCTATTTTTCCAGTATAATAATCAAAGAATGGGATATTTATGTAGCCTTCGCCCTTAGGACGATTTTCCATCAGCTGTAAAGCGGCACTGGCCTGACCATTCGCCAATAATTGCTGTGCCTCTAGAGAAGAAAAAAAGCTAGAGCCTTTAACATTCATATCTAAAGTGGAGAGCGATACCTGTTCGTTAGTAGCCAACTCAAAGTTTACATAAGCGTAGACAAAGCCAAAATAACTCTGATGAAATTTAAGTTTTGGATCGGCAATGCTATAATAGTAAGCTTGTCGAATCATTTTCAATCCTAATTCTATATCACCGTTAAAACCAAAGAGGCTGGCAATGGACTTATAGTCATCTGGTAAACTTCCTACTGCGGTTTTCAAAACACCGAAAGGAACAAGGGTAGGAGCAAATTGTGGGAACTTCTTATAATTATCTCCCAGCAGGTTATACGCCTGGTAAAATAACCAGCCCGCTTTAATGTTAGACTTAAACTTACCATAAACCCCAGCCCGTCCTAAATATAGTTCCGCAAGAAAAACTCTTTTATAAGGCTCATTGTCTGGCAGATCTTCCAGACGGGAAATCAAGAAGTCGAGTCGCTCCGATTTACTTTGGTAATAATCCTCGTTCTCTGCCAAAAATATGCGGATACACATAGCTACTCCCTCCAAATAATCGCTTACCCTATTCTCCGGATTTACTTTGCGTTCTTTGGCTAAAATAACTTGCAGGTCATTACCACGCAGTTCGGTAATGGCATTGATACCATTCTGCATATTAGCATTAAAATCTACGCTTTGCGCGGCAGAGGATAAGCTTAAAAGGGCGATTATGAAAGTGAGAATCTTATGCATAAAAAAAGGGATCAACTAAGGATCCCTTTAATATTGTAATGATACTTATTTCTTGTTTGCGGAAGTAAAAAGTTTTTGCATTTTTTCTTCTTCCTCTCTAGCCAAGTCTGGATCAACCAGAATACGACCAGAATGCTCATCAGATATAATTTTCTTACGAGCAGCAATTTCCAATTGTCTTTGCGGCGGGATTGTAAAGAAAGAACCACCAGAAGCACCGCGTTCTACGGCAACAACTGCTAAACCATTACGAGCGCTACTACGTAGACGTGTGTAAGCAAAAAGCAAACGGTCTTCAATAACACCTTGTTGTTTCTTGGATTCTTTAATCAATAAATCTTCCTCATCCTGTGTTTCCTTTAGGATATTGTCAAGTTCGCTTTTCTTGAATTCTAAGTGAGACTTACGCTCGGTAAGTTTCTCAGTGGCCAAAGCAACAGCTTCTTTCTTAGTATCCATTTTAGACTTGAATTCGCGAATGCGTTTTTCAGCTAATTGGATTTCTAATTCTTGAAACTCAATTTCTTTTGAAAGAGCATCAAACTCGCGATTATTACGCACGTTTTTTTGCTGAGTTTCGTATTTAGCGATTTTCTCCTCCGCCTCTTTGATAAGGTTTTTCTTGGCCTTCATCTCAAGGTCAAAATCCTTAACATCGGCATTAAGCTTATCCATGCGGGTTTCAAGGCCGCCAATTTCGTCTTCCAAGTCTTCCACTTCCAAGGGTAATTCCCCACGGATGTTACGAATTCGGTCGATGCGTGAATCAATAAGTTGAAGATCGTAGAGAGCACGTAGCTTCTCTTCAACAGTAACTTCTTTAGCCATAGAGCTATATATAATTGATCGGGTTTGTACTGTTTTCCGTTAAAAGAACGGCAAAAGTAGGGAATTTTTTCCGCAAATACTCGGCAATCAGGCTAATAGTAAATTGTTCATTTTCATAATGGCCGATATCGGCAATAAGTATTTCATTATCAGCCTCGAAAAATTGGTGATATTTAAAATCAGAACTCAAAAATAGCTCCGCTCCTACTTTTTTGGCATTATCTAATAAGAAGCTTCCACTGCCTCCGCACCAGGCAATACGCTGTATTTTGCTCGTAGGCAGATGCGTATAGCGCAACATTCCGCCAAAAGTATTTTTGATTTGCTTTAGTAAAGTCATCGCATCAATTGGTTCCGCTAAATCGCCATACATTCCTGAGCCAATAGTGGGGTGCTCATTTTCTATAGTATAGAGCTGGTGAGCCACCTCTTCATAAGGGTGATTAGCATGCATGGCTTTTAAAACCTTATTAACGCAGTGTTGCTCCACCAAAACTTCCAGGCGAATCTCATCCTCATGATGCAAACTACCGCTTTTGCCTAGGCTGGGGTTTGCTTGCGCTAAAGGGCGAAAAGTACCCAGCCCTTCACTTCTAAAACTACATAGATCATATTCACCGATGCTCCCTGCCCCAGCAGCCCAAAGAGCTGCACTCAACGCCTCAGCATTGGCCTTAGGAACAAATACTACTAACTGCTTAAGAATCCCTTTCTTAGGCGCTAGTATTGTCGGCTTTTCAATCTTTAGCTTCTCAGCAATTTTCGCATTTACACCTTGTGAGACATTATCAAGATTAGTGTGTAAGGCAAAAATGGCAATGTCATTTTTAATAGCCTTAATAAATGCACGCTCTGCATCATTCTTACCCGTTAGCGATTTGATGCCGCTAAAAATTAAAGGATGGTGACTGATAATTAAGCCTGATCCTTTGGCAATCGCCTCATCTACTATTTTCTCAGTCACATCTAGGCAAACCAAAACAGCATTTAGCTCTTGGTTACTGCTATTATACAATAGACGACTATTGTCGTAAGACTCTTGATACTCGGGAGGAGCAAGAAGCTGCAACTCTTTAATGATTTCGTTTAAAAGCATAAGCAAAAATAAGGGATGTGAGAGAATGCTAGGTCCTATTAGCTAATCATTTTATTGGGAAATGACTTTATGCTTATAAAGCAAGCTTGCTGGTATGAGACTGATATGATGAAAGAAACATCCAACCATGTAGGGGAAAATGTTCGGCCGCGTCGTCCTAAGCATCCGGTTTCAGCATCTCCACCTATAATTTTCATTAAAAGACCCCAAAATGAATTAAGGCTAAAAACAAAAAAGCCCCGATTCTTGCGAACCGGGGCTTAGTATTTAGGAAGAAAATAAGTTTTACTTATCCTCTTTTTCGTCTCCTTCTTCCATTTTCTGCTTCAACTGACTTAGCGCGTCAAGATCACCTAAAGTAGAACGCTCTACGTTAGAGTTATTTGATTTAACGGCTTTAGTAGCTTTAGTTTTTTCAACCTTAGCTTTTTCAGCTTTTAGCTTCTTGTGAAGTTCAGTATGAGAAGCAACTACACGACGACCATCAGCATTGAATTCAATGATTTTAAAGTCGATACGCTCGTCTGCTTCGATTTCAGATCCGTCTTCTTTAACCATGTGGCGAGAAGGAACAAATGCCTCAACACCTAAGTTTTCGAATACAATCTCTGCACCTTTGTCTACTTTACGAAGAACCTTTCCTTCAATCACACTACCTTCTTCAAGAAGAGTGGCGTAAGTTTCGAATGGATTGTCTTCTGCTTGTTTGTGACCTAGGCTTAAACGACGGTTTTCAACATCGATATCTAAAACAACTACTTCCAATTTATTACCTACTGAAGTAAATTCAGATGGGTGCTTAATTTTCTTAGTCCAGCTTAGATCGCTAATGTGAATTAAACCATCAATACCTTCTTCTAATTCTACGAATACACCAAAGTTGGTGAAGTTACGTACGGCACCTTCATGCTTAGAACCGATTGGATATTTAGTGGTAATGTCAGTCCAAGGATCTTTAGACAATTGCTTAATGCCAAGAGACATTTTGCGCTCCTCACGATCAAGAGTAAGAACCACTGCTTCTACTTCATCGCCAACTTTCATAAAGTCTTGCGCTGAGCGTAAGTGTGTGCTCCAGCTCATTTCACTTACGTGAATAAGACCTTCAACACCAGGAATGATTTCGACAAAAGCACCGTAGTCAGCTAAAACTACTACTTTACCTTTAATCTTATCGCCTTCGGCTAATTCCTCAGGAAGATTGTCCCATGGATGTGGCTCTAATTGTTTAAGACCTAATTGTATACGAGTTTTATCCTCATCAAAGTCAAGGATTACTACGTTAAGGGCTTGATCTAATTCAACCACTTCAGATGGGTGATTGATACGGCTCCAGCTAAGATCAGTAATGTGAACTAATCCGTCAACACCACCAAGATCGATAAATACTCCGTAAGAAGTAATGTTTTTAACGATACCTTCTAGTACTTGACCTTTTTCTAGCTTGCCAATAATTTCACGTTTTTGCTCTTCAAGATCCGCTTCAATAAGCGCTTTATGAGAAACAACCACGTTTTTAAACTCATGATTGATTTTAACAATCTTGAATTCCATATTTTTATCTACGTAAGCATCGTAATCGCGAATTGGCTTCACGTCAATTTGCGAACCTGGTAAGAAGGCTTCGATACCGAAAACATCTACAATCATACCACCTTTAGTACGACATTTGATGTAACCTTTAACCACTTCTTCGCTATCGTGAGCTTCATTAACACGTTCCCACGCTTTAATAGAACGAGCTTTACGGTGAGAAAGAACTAATTGTCCTTCTTTGTCTTCTTGCTTGTCAACTAGTACCTCTACTTTATCACCAGTTTTTAATTCTGGGTTATAGCGGAATTCGTTTAGAGAGATAACACCTTCACTCTTATAACCGATATCAACAATAGCTTCACGGTCGGTCATGTTAATAACAGTTCCTTCAGTGATAGTGTGCTCGTCGATAGAAGTTAAAGTCTCTTCGTACAATTTGGTTAGCTCTTCACGTTGCTCTTTACCTCTAGTGGCAATACCGTTCTCGAACTCATCCCAATCGAACTCAGCTGGCTCTTCTTGAGCAGGCGCTTCCGTTGCTTCAGCTGCTACTTCTTCAGTTTTAGCTTCCTCAACTTTAGGCTCTTCAGCTTTAGTTTCCTCTGCTTTAGTTTCCTCTGCTTTAGTTGCTTTAGCTTTCTCAACTTTAGGCTCTTCAGCTTTGGTTTCTTCTGCTTTAGCTTCCTTCGCTTTAGGCTCTTTAGCCTTTTTTTCTTTAGCTTTAGGTTCTTCCTTAGCTTCAGTTGCTACTGTTTCGCTTTTCGCTTCCTCAGTTTTCGCTTCCTTTTTAGCTTTAGTCTCCTTCTTAGCCTTAGTTTCTTTCTTAGCTTTAGGTGCTGCTGCTTCGCTTTTCGCTTCTTCAGCTTTCACTTCCTCCTTAGTTTCAGGAGTAGCTTCTTTTGTTGCTTTGGTAGTTTTTTCAACTTTTTCCTCAGCTGGTTTTTTGTTTTCGTCTGACATGCAGAGAATCTCTTTGTATTTCGCGTTGCTAATGACTTTAAGGAGAGCGCTACGAAAGTTATTTACAATAAATTGAATTTCAACCTTTTCCCTTGTCAATAATCTCCCCGGAAAAAGGAGTGCAAATTTAGTATTTTTCTACATACCACAAGAAGGTAATTTGAATATTTTTCCCTTGATTTTCAGGACTCTGCGAATTACTAAAGCTAAAAGCTTCTAAATAATCTCAATTTAATTCTAAACCTGACTATTTGCTCCAAAAATCTCATCTATATAAATGAAAAAGCCCCGCAAATGCAGGGCTTTAATATTATTTTAAGGAACGAATTCCTTATTTGGCGTATTGCTTTTTCAGTAATTCCGTGGTAGTACTACCCGGGCGCTCAATTGGCATTCCTAAAGCTCTGTCCCAAATCAGACTAGCTAAAGTCCCTAAAGAACGACTAACACCGAAGAGTACTGTATAAAAATCATACTCTTTTAAACCATAGTGCATTAACAATTGTCCTGAGTGGGCATCAACATTAGGCCAAGGATTTTTTACTTTACCTAGTTCTTGCAGCACCGCAGGCACCACTTCATAGATGCGAGATACTAAGCCGAAAAGCTCACTGTCTGGCATGTGCTTTAAAGCAAACTCGCGCTGCGCGGTGTAGCGAGGATCCGTTTTACGCAATACTGCGTGACCAAAACCAGGGATAACTTTTCCTTCATCCAAAGTTTTACGCACGTAAGTTTCAATAGCCTCTTTAGAAGGTAAGCCACCGCCTAACTCTTCGCGCATCGCCAAGGTCCAACGAATAACTTCTTGATTAGCCAATCCGTGCAATGGGCCGGCTAAACCATTCATACCTGCTGCAAAAGCTTGGTAAGCATCGCTTAAAGCGGATCCTACCAAGTGTATGGTATGTCCTGAAACGTTACCCCCTTCATGATCTGAGTGAATCGTAAGGTAAATACGCATCAACTCGCGGAATTCTTCGTCTTTAAAACCTAACATGTGAGCGAAATTACCACCCCAGTCTAAGCTAGGGTCTGGTGCTATATGTTCGCCATTATGGTAGGCTCTGCGATAAATGTAAGCGGCTACTCTTGGTAGACGTGCGATAAGATTCATCACATCCTCGTAAGTAGGCTGCCAATATTCCTTTTTATTGATACCGTCGTGATAAGCCTTTTGGAATTCACTTTCAGTACGTAAAGCCATTATCCCCGTAACAAATTGGGTCATGGGATGCGTGTCCTTAGGAAGTGCATCTATTACTTTAGTTACGTGAGCGGGCAAATCTGAACGTTCCGCCCATTCGCGCGAAAGTGCGGCAACTGCCTCATTAGATGGTAACTCGTTAAAGAGCATTAGGTAAAACACGCCTTCGGGCAAAGGCTCCTCACCACCAGGGGCAGTAGGTAACTTTTCTTGCAATTCGGGAATGGTATAACCACGGAAACGAATCCCTTCTGCAGGGTCGAGCTTAGAAGTTTCAGTGATTAACGCTTGGATACCGCGCATGCCTCCGTATAACTGACTGATCTTTACTTCACCAACAACTTGGTCGCCGTGTGAAGCTAAAAAGTCCTTTATTTCTTGGGCTGCTGGTCCAATTTTACTAGCAAAATGCTCTTTTAAGTTTTCCATTGTATGAGGGAGGGTTATTTTATTCTTGGTTACTTGATATATTTGAAATTCTTTCCTTGATACTTAGCCGTCTCGCCTAACATCTCTTCGATACGTAATAGCTGATTATATTTTGCCATACGATCACTACGAGAAGCTGAACCAGTTTTGATCTGCCCGGTGTTCAAAGCAACCGCTAAATCGGCAATAGTTGTATCTTCTGTTTCACCACTACGGTGACTCATTACGCAAGTCATGCCATGACTTTGGGCTAATGTTACTGTTTCAATCGTTTCCGTTAAAGTACCAATCTGATTTACTTTTATAAGAACGGAATTTGCGGCCGCTTGTTCAATACCTCGTTGAACTCTTTCCACATTAGTAACAAATAAATCGTCGCCTACTAACTGCACCTTTTCACCAATAGCGGCATTTAGTTTGGTCCAACCAGCCCAATCATCTTCGTGCAGGCCATCTTCAATTGATATAATAGGATATTTCTCAACCCATTCTGTCCAATAACTTACCATTTCATCGCTGCTGCGTTTGGCACCATCACTAAAGTGATACATCTTGTCATCTTCGTGATAGAATTCGCTGGCAGCCGCATCCATAGCAATGTAAACATCTTTTCCTGCCTTAAAACCGGCTTTCTCAATCGCAATTAACACGATTTCTATAGCCTCTTCGTTCGACTTAATATTAGGAGCAAAACCACCTTCGTCACCAACATTGGTGCTAAAGCCTTTGTCTTTCAATACCTTCTTAAGGTGATGGAAGATTTCTGTACCCCAGCGCAAACCTTCTGAAAAGCTTTTTGCACCGAAAGGCATCACCATAAATTCTTGAAAATCGATAGCATTGTCTGCATGCTCACCACCGTTTAAAATGTTCATCATAGGAACCGGTAATTGACGTGCGTTAACCCCACCAATATAATTGTAAAGCGTTTGCCCGCTAACTTGTGCAGCCGCTTTAGCTACTGCTAAAGAAACAGCTAAAATAGCATTGGCTCCGAGTTTAGCTTTATTGGGTGTACCGTCTAACATGATCATTACCTGATCAATAGCAGTCTGATCGGCTACAAACATTCCTAAAATTTCGGGAGCAATTATTTCGTTAATATTGGCAACAGCCTTCAATACTCCTTTACCCATATACTCAGAACCACCGTCACGGAGTTCTACTGCTTCGTGCACACCGGTGGAAGCGCCAGAAGGAACTGCTGCTCTTCCCATTGCTCCGTCCTCGGTAAACACATCAACCTCTACGGTTGGGTTTCCGCGACTGTCTAAAATCTGTCGTGCGTGTATTGCTGAAATTATTGGCATATTTTTTATTTAAGTTGATTTACAAATTGATCAAAAAGATATTCAGAATCATGGGGTCCAGGGAAAGCCTCTGGGTGATATTGCACACTGCTAACCTGTTGGTCTTTTAAGCGAATTCCTTGCACTCCATCATCGTTAAGATGTTGATGGGTCAACTCTACGTTATCATTCGATTCTACGGCATCCATGCTTACCATGAAACCGTGATTTTGGGTTGTGATCTCTCCTTTACCCGTTAGTACATTCAGTACTGGGTGGTTAATGCCACGGTGACCCTGATGCATTTTAAAGGTAGTTAATCCTTGGGAGATAGCAATAAGCTGGTGTCCCAAGCAAATCCCAAAAACAGGTAATCCAGAATGTACAATTTCATTCACGATATGTACAGTATTTTGCATCGCCGCGGGATCACCGGGTCCATTGGATATAAATAAACCGTCTGGGCTCCAAGCTTTCATTTTTTCGAGGCTAGTGTCCATGGGGAATACTTTCATGTAACAATCGCGTTTAGCGAAATGTCTTAAAATATTGCGTTTTACTCCTAGGTCCAATACGGCCAACTTATGACTAGCAGTCTCTGCACCATAAAAGTAAGTTTCCTTGGTAGCTACCTTGGAGGAAAGCTCTAAGCCCTCCATAGAAGGTACCGCCTTAAGCTGATCTCTGAGAGCAGGGATATCTTCGGTGTGAGTGCTTATGATAGCATTCATGGCTCCTTTACTTCTGATATGACGCACCAAAGCACGGGTATCAACATCTGCAATGACCAATTTATTATTTTCTCTAAAATAGTCTAATAATGAACCTTTAGCCCCCACTCTACTATGCTTATGAGTAAAATTCTTACACACAAGACCTGCAATTTTGATAGAATCAGATTCTACTTCATCGTCCTTTACGCCGTAGTTGCCTATGTGGGCATTAGTGGTTACCATTAACTGTCCGAAGTAACTAGGATCGGTGAAAATCTCTTGATAACCAGTCATCCCGGTATTAAAACAGATTTCTCCAGTAGCACTGCCTTCAATACCCACGGAACGGCCCCAAAATAGAGTTCCATCTTCTAAGATAACTACGGCCTTTTTTCTTGTATGATTGGTCATAATATTAAAACTGTTCAAAGTTAAGTTGTAAACCCTCAAGCACAAAAAAAAGGGATAAGAACTATTAGCTCTTATCCCTTAATATTTGTTTAGAGAACTCAATTATTCGCTCTCTTTTTCTTTCGTATCAGTCTCAGATGCTGCTGGAGCTTCCTTTTTTGCCTCTACTTTGGTTTCAGCCGCGGCTGTTTGAGTTTTCTTCGCACCACCTCTACGGCTACGTTTACCCGTGGCTTTTTCTTTACTATTGGTGTAAATTTCGTTGAAGTCAACAAGCTCAATCATACACATTTCGGCATTATCACCTAAACGAGTACCTGTTTTGATAATTCGAGTATATCCACCCGGACGATCAGCAACTTTTGCAACTACTTCCCGAAACAACTCAGTTACCGCATACTTATTCTTTAAGTATGAGAATACAATTCTACGATTGTGAGTATTGTCTGATTTTGCCTTAGTAATTAAAGGTTCCACGTATCTTTTTAAAGCTTTCGCTTTAGCAACAGTGGTATTAATCCTTTTGTGCTCAATTAATGAGTTCGCCATATTGGCCAACATGGCTTTACGGTGAGGAGCCGTTCTACCCAGATGATTTATTTTCTTTCCGTGTCTCATCGGTTATTAGTCCTTGTCTAATTTGTATTTTGTGATATCCATACCAAAGGTTAACCCTTTAGTTTCCACTAATTCATCTAATTCAGTTAGAGATTTCTTACCGAAATTTCTAAATTTCATCAAATCACTTTTAGTGAAAGTAACTAGGTCTCCCAGAGTATCTACTTCTGCTGCTTTTAAACAATTCAAAGCACGTACAGAAAGATCCATATCTACTAACTTAGTTTTAAGAAGCTGACGCATGTGAAGAATTTCTTCGTCGTACTTGTCTGCTTCAGCAGTAGAGCTTTCTTCTAGAGATATCTTTTCATCACTCACTAACATGAAGTGTTGAATTAAAATCTTAGCTGCTTCAGTAAGTGCCTTTTTAGGGTGAACACTACCATCAGTGTTAATGTCTAAAATTAACTTCTCGAAGTCAGTTTTCTGCTCTACTCGATAATTCTCGATGCTATACTTCACATTTTTAATGGGAGTATAGATAGCATCAACTGCAATTGTTCCTATGGATGAATTGCTCTTTTTGTTTTCCTCAGCCGGAACATACCCGCGACCTTTTTCAATAACGATCTCCATTTCCACCTTTACAGAAGGATCTAGATTACAAATTACTAAATCGGGATTAAGTACTTGAAAAGCACTCGCGAATTTACCTAGGTCACCTGCTACGATACGATCTTGTCCACTGATGCTCACGTTAATTGATTCAGACTCTTGGTCTTCAATTTGACGTTTAAAGCGTACTTGTTTTAGGTTAAGTACGATTTCAGTTACATCTTCTACTACGCCTTTGATTGTAGAAAACTCATGGTCTACACCATCAATTTTCACAGAAACAATTGCGAAACCTTCCAAAGAAGATAAAAGTACACGACGGAGGGCATTGCCCACAGTAAGACCATATCCGGGCTCTAAAGGTCTGAACTCAAACTGACCTTCAGTGTCGGTAGCGTGGTTCATGATAACCTGATCAGGCTTCTGAAAATTTAAGATCGCCATAGGGATAGGATTAATTTTATAATTTATTTAGAGTACAATTCTACGATAAGCTGCTCCTTGATATTCTCAGGGATTTGCGCTCTCATAGGAACACTTAAAATCTTTCCAGATTGTGTTGATTCATTCCATTCCAACCACTCTAAAGTTTCTTTACGAGAAGAAAGAGAGTTAGTGATTACTGACATTGATTTTGACTTCTCGCGAACCGCGATAATATCAGTAGCCTTTACGTGGTAACTAGGAATGTTCAAAACATCACCATTTACCGTAATGTGACGGTGACCAACTAATTGGCGAGCACCGCGACGGGTTGGAGCGATACCTAAACGATATACGATATTATCTAGGCGTGATTCACAAATCTGCAATAATACCTCACCAGTAATACCTTTAGCACGTGAAGCTTTGTCGAACATGTTCGCAAACTGACGCTCTAAAATACCGTAAGTGTATTTAGCTTTTTGCTTTTCAGCCAACTGAATAGCGTATTCAGATTTCTTACCTCTTCTGCGAGAAGAACCATGCTGTCCCGGAGGGTAATTTTTCTTTTCTAAAACTCGATCTGGACCAAAGATTGGATCACCAAACTTGCGTGCAATCTTTGAAACGGGGCCTCTATATCTAGCCATTACTTCTTAATCTAAATAGATTATTAAACTCTTCTTCTTTTCGGAGGACGACAGCCATTGTGGGGGATGGGAGTAACGTCAACGATCTCTGTAACCTCTACTCCACTGTTGTGGATAGTACGGATTGCAGACTCACGTCCATTACCTGGTCCTTTAACATAAACCTTAACTTTCTTAAGGCCATATTCTGACGCTTTAGTAGCACAATCCTCTGCTGCCATCTGAGCAGCGTAAGGAGTGTTTTTCTTACTTCCGCGGAAACCCATCTTACCAGCACTTGACCAAGAGATTACTTGACCACGATTATTGGTAAGAGAGATTATAATATTATTGAAACTTGCATTAATGTGTGCTTCGCCTGAGGCTTCCACCACTACATTACGTTTCTTAGCTGCTTTTCCTTGCTTCTTAGCCATAATATTCTACGTCTTATTTAGTAGCCTTTTTCTTGTTGGCAACAGTTTTTCTTCTACCCTTACGAGTACGCGCATTGTTCTTCGTACGTTGACCACGCAATGGTAGGCCAGCACGGTGACGAATGCCACGATTACAACCAATGTCCATTAGACGTTTGATGTTGATTTGAACTTCAGAGCGCAATTCACCCTCCACCTTGAAGCCATCCGAAATCACGTTACGGATCGCTGTCAACTGGTCGTCATCCCAATCATTAACTTTAATGTTCGGGTCGATGTCTGCCTTTTCTAAAATCATCTCAGCACGGCTACTTCCGATACCAAAGATGTAGGTTAGGCCAATAACGCCTCTTTTATTTTTTGGTAAGTCTATACCTGCAATTCTCGCCATATCAGCAAATTATTAACCTTGTCTTTGTTTGAATTTTGGATTCTTTTTGTTGATTACGTAAAGCTTGCCGTTACGACGAACAATTTTACAATCAACACTTCTCTTCTTAATTGATGCTCTTACTTTCATTTCTTTTAATATCGGTAAGTGATACGTCCTTTACTTAAATCATAAGGTGACATTTCTAGTTTAACCTTGTCACCTGGTAATAGTTTAATATAGTTCATGCGCATTTTGCCAGAAATATGGGCAGTAATAACATGTCCGTTCTCTAGTTCTACACGAAACATAGCATTGCTTAACGCTTCTACGATCGTTCCGTCTTGTTCGATTGCTGACTGTTTGGCCATAATTAATTTTAAAAAGCGCTAACCGCTCTACCTTTTAGTTTACCATCCTTCATTAAACCATCATAGTGACGATTCAATAAATAACTTTCTACTTGTTGTAAAGTATCTAATACAACACCCACCATAATTAGTAGGCTCGTTCCACCATAAAAATAGGCGAACTGTGTATTTATACCAGCTACCATTGCAAAAGCAGGTAAAATAGCCAGTAGTGCTAAAAATATAGAACCCGGTAAGGTGATACGTGACAATACCGTGTCTAAAAACTCAGCCGTTGATTTACCTGGTTTAATGCCAGGAACAAAACCACCGTTGCGCTTCAAGTCCTCAGCCATCTGATTTGTATTGACTTGAATTGCTGTATAAAAATAAGTGAATAGTATAATTAAGACTGCGAATACCAAATTGTAACCGAATCCTTGAATATCACTAAACATTGATACTAACCAACTAGCATTCCCACTCTCTAATCCGCTGTACGATAATACCGTTACAGGAATAAACATAATTGCTTGCGCAAAGATGATTGGCATAACACCAGAAGCGTTAACCTTCAAAGGAATATACTGTCTGGCCATATTACCCGTAAAGGTTCTACCACCAGTAGTTCTTTTTGCATATTGCACTGGCACTCTGCGTACAGCTTGCACCAAGGCAACTGATAAGAGAATAACAATTACTAAGGCTGCTATTTCAATTACAAATAGTACCAAACCACCACCTGAAATCTCCATTTTAGAGATTAACTCTTGTAAGAATGCCTGGGGAAGACTCGCTATAATTCCCACCATAATAAGTAAGGAAATACCATTACCAATACCTTTATCAGTAATACGCTCTCCCAACCACATGGCAAATACCGTTCCCGCCGTCAACACAATAATAGATAAAGGCCAGAATAACTCTACTCCTACTGCTGGATTAATTACCACCCCCTGTGAAGTAAGGTTAGCAATATATCCTGGTGCCTGAGCCATCGTGATTGCGATTGTTAAAATCCTTGTAATCTGATTCAACTTTCTACGACCACTTTCTCCTTCCTTCTGCATTTTTTGGATGCTAGGAACCGCCATACCTAATAACTGGATAACAATACTAGCAGAGATATACGGCATAATACCTAAAGCCAAAATGGAAGCGTTAGAAAACGCTCCACCGGTAAAGGCATCAAGAATACCAATCAAACCTCCGTCAGCCTGGCTTTGTAAGCCCGCTAAACTATCAGTGTCGATACCTGGCAATACCACATTCGAACCAAGGCGATAAATCAAAAGTAATCCTAAAGTGAGAAGAATCTTCTCCTTTAGCTCTTGAATCCCCCAGATGTTCTTTATGGTTTCTATAAATCGCTTCATGCCTGAGTCAATTATACTGTTTTCGCTTCGCCACCTAATGCTTCAATTGCTGCTTTTGCAGTAGCAGAGAAAGCGTGTGCTTCAATAACTAGTTTAGACTTCAATTCGCCGCGTCCAAGAATTTTAACCTTCTCTTTACGTGATACAAGACCATTGTCTACCAAATCACTTATAGAAACAGTGTCCTTAATCTTGCCGTTATCCAATAATAACTGTAGGCTGTCTAGGTTAATACCATTAAACTCTACACGATTAGGATTAGTGAAACCAAATTTTGGAACACGTCTTTGCAAAGGCATTTGACCGCCTTCGAAGCCTATCTTAGATTTATAACCACTACGAGACTTAGCACCATTGTGTCCTCGAGTTGCAGTACCACCATGGCCACTACCTTCACCGCGAGCGATGCGCTTTGTATTCTTTACAGAACCGTCTGCTGGTTTTAAATTATGTAAATTCATATTAAATTTTTCTAAGCTTAATACCTTAGTTTACTTCTTCTACACTTAACAAGTGAGATACCTTCCTTACCATTCCTAAAATCTGCGGAGTTGCTTCGTGCTCAACTACTTGGTTCATTTTCTTTAAACCTAGAGCCTGTAACGTTCTCTTCTGATCTTCTGGACGATTTATTTTACTACGAACTTGTTTTACAATAATCTTAGCCATTCTAATAAAATTAACCGTTAAACACTTTATCAACACTAATGCCACGTGTTTTTGCAATAGCACCTGCATCTCTTAGAGACAAAAGGGCGTCAAAGGTAGCCTTTACAACGTTATGTGGGTTAGATGATCCTTTAGATTTTGCTAACACATCATGAACGCCTAAACTTTCCAATACTGCACGCATGGCACCACCCGCAATTACACCAGTACCGTTGGATGCAGGACGTAAGAAAATACGTGCTCCACCAAATTTACCTAATTGCTCGTGAGGAATAGTGTTCTTAATTAAAGGAATACGAACTAAATTTTTCTTAGCATCTTCAATTCCCTTCTGAATTGCTTCAGAAACTTCCTTACTTTTTCCTAAACCATAGCCGGCAACTCCTTTTTCATCTCCTACCACTACGATAGCTGAGAATCCGAATGTTCTACCACCTTTGGTTACTTTGGTAACCCTTTGAATACCTACCACTTTATCGGTAAGTTCCAAACCACTGGGCTTAACCCTCTGAATATTTTTGTGTCCTTTAATCATGAGGTATACCTTAAAATTTTAATCCACCTTCTCTAGCACCATCGGCTAAAGCTTTAACACGTCCGTGATATAAGTATCCTCCTCTATCAAAAGAGCATACTTCAACTCCTGCAGCAACAGCTTTCTTAGCTAGGGCTGTGCCCACTGCTTTTGCTACATCTGATTTTGTACCTTCTTTAGTTACTTCCTTCTCTAATGAAGAAGAAGCAGCTAAAGTTTTACCACTTAAATCATCGATGATTTGGGCGTAAATCTCTTTGTTTGAACGGAATACCGCCAAACGTGGAGTTTCTGCTGTACCGCTAACTTTCTTACGAATTCGACTGCGAATTCTAGTTCTTCTTTGCGTTTTAGTTAGTGCCATTTCTTACTTATTTGCTAGCTGTTTTACCGGCTTTTCTACGTATATATTCTCCTACATAACGTACACCCTTACCTTTATAAGGTTCTGGCTTACGTAATGAACGAACTTTAGCGGCTACCATTCCTACTAACTGCTTATCGAAGCTATTAAGAATCACTATGGGATTTTTACCTTTATCAGAAACGGTAGTAACACCAACTTCTTTAGGGATTTCAATCACAATATTGTGAGAGTAACCAAGTGCCATATCTAGAAGTTGACCTTGATTTGAAGCACGGTAACCTACACCTACCAACTCTAATTTCTTTTCGAAACCGATTGACACTCCAATAACCATATTGTTAATAAGAGCGCGGTATAAACCGTGGCTTGCAACTGTCTGCTTTTCCTCGTCTAAACGATTTAAAGTTAGAACACTGCCTTCAATTACCACTTCTATTTGGTCGGATACTTGTTGAGTTAACTCACCAAGTTTTCCTTTTACAGTCACCAAGCCTTTGTCAACTTTAACGTCGACTCCTGCTGGGATATTTATAGGGGATTTTCCTACTCGTGACATTGCTTATATTTTAGTATACCTGGCAAAGTACTTCGCCACCTATATTTTCTTTACGTGCTTGCTTATCAGTCATTACTCCTTTTGAAGTAGAAACTATCGCTACACCTAAACCATTAATTACACGTGGAAGATCATTCGCACCATGGTAAGATCTCAAACCTGGCTTACTGATACGTTTCAAAGAACGTATAGCGGCCTCGTGAGTAATCTTATCATATTTCAAAGCAATCTTGATTGAACTCTGCGGTCCTTCTTCAATTACCTTGTGATTAAGGATAAATCCTTGATCTTGTAGGATACGAGTAATCTCAAGCTTCAAGTTTGAAGCGGGGATTTCCACAACTTTGTGTCCTGCTAAAAGAGCGTTACGAACTCTATTTAAATAATCTGCTATTGGATCTGTAGTCATCGCTATAATATTATTACCAACTGGCTTTTTTAACTCCTGGGATCAAACCTTGATTCGCCATCTCTCTAAAAGTAACACGCGAAAGTCCGAACTGACGCATATATCCTCGAGGACGCCCAGTTAATTTACAACGGTTATGTAAACGTACCGGAGAAGCGTTTTTTGGTAACTTCTGAAGTGCTTCATAATCACCTTCGGCTTTTAAAGCTGCTCTTTTTTCAGCATACTTTGCCACTATTTTCTCCCTTTTACGCTCACGGGCTTTCATTGATTCTTTAGCCATATCTTATTTTTTAAAGGGTATACCAAATTTTGTTAATAGAGAAAGTGCTTCCTTATCGGTTGCAGCCGTAGTTACGAATGTGATATCCATACCTGTTATTCTATTTACTTTATCAATATCAATTTCTGGGAAAATGATTTGTTCAGTAATACCGAGTGTATAGTTTCCACGACCATCAAAACCTGTGTTTTTGATTCCGTTGAAGTCTCTGATGCGGGGAAGAGACGACCATAGTAATCTTTCTAAGAATTCGTACATCTGCACCCCTCTAAGGGTAACTTTTGCACCAATAGGCATACCCTTTCTCAACTTGAAGTTAGAGATATCCTTTTTAGAGTAAGTTACAATTGCTTTTTGACCAGCAATCATTGTCATCTGCTCTACCGCTTGATCAACTAACTTTTTATCGCCAGTAGCTTCACCAATACCTTGGGAAAGAACGATCTTTTCTAGAGCGGGTACTTCCATTCTGTTCTTATATCCGAACTCTTCTGTAAGAGCGGGAATAATCTCAGTAGGGTACTTATCTTTTAATTTTAGAGAAAAATCCATTACTTAATAATCTCTTGAGTTTTCTTAGAATACCTTACCAATTTTCCGTTGTCATCTAACTTACGACCTACGCGGGTCGGCTCATTAGTACTTGGGTCAATTAGCATCAGCTTTGAAACATAGATGGGAGCTTCAGTCTCCTTGATACCTCCTTGCGGATTGTTTGCATCAGGTTTCTTATGCTTCTTTACTACGTTAATACCTTCAACGATAGCTTTTCCAGAACTGGTAACCATTTCTAGTACCGTACCTTCTTTGCCCTTATCTTCACCAGAAAGAACCTTAACCTTATCGCCTTTTTTAATATGAAATTTTTTCATTGCCATAATAATTAAAGAACCTCAGGGGCCAGTGAAACAATCTTCATATACTGCTTATCCCTCAACTCACGAGCAACAGGACCGAATACACGGGTACCTCTCATTTCGTTTTGTGGGTTTAACAATACACATGCATTATCATCGAAGCGGATGTATGAACCATCTGCACGACGAACTTCCTTACGGGTGCGAACTACTACTGCTTTAGAAACTTGTCCTTTCTTGGCGGTGCCAGAAGGAGTTGATTCCTTTATAGTAACTACGATACGATCTCCAACAGAGGCGTATCTACGTCCAGTTCCACCTAATACGCGAATAACTAATACTTCTTTTGCACCAGTATTATCCGCTACTCTTAGTCGTGATTCTTGTTGTACCATCGCTTACTTAGCTCTTTCAATGATTTCTACCAGCCTCCAGTTCTTAGTCTTACTCAGTGGACGAGTTTCCATAATGCGCACGGTATCACCGATATTGCAATCATTGGTCTCATCATGAGCGTGAAACTTTTTAGTAAGTTTAATAAACTTACCGTACATGGGGTGCTTTTGCTTTTTCTCAACTGCAACAACTATGGACTTATCCATTTTGTTACTAGTTACCAAGCCGATGCGTTCTTTACGCAAATTCCTTTTGTGTTCCATCTTGAACAAACTTATTAAGATGCGCTAGATAATGCACGAGAACGAAGTTCCGTACCTAGTCTTGCGATCAACTTTCTTTTTTGATTCAACTCTTGTGGATTTTCCAGAGGAGAGATATGATGAGCCATTTTAAGCTTATCATATGCAATTTTTTCCTCAGATAAACGATCACTGATTTCTTGTGTCGTCATTTCTTTAATAACAGATGCCTTCATTCTTTTTATAATTAGGCACCGGTATAATCCCGGCGAGTGATTATCTTACATTTAACTGGAAGTTTTTGCGCCGCTAAACGCAATGCTTCCTTCGCAACCTCCTGGCTTACTCCATCCATTTCGAATAAAATTCTGCCTGGACGAACCACTGCTACCCAGTGATCTAGTGCACCCTTACCTTTACCCATCCTTACTTCGGCTGGTTTCTTGGTTATTGGTTTGTCTGGAAAGATTCTGATCCAAAGCTGACCTTCTCTCTTCATGAAACGAGTAGCTGCAATACGAGCTGCCTCAATTTGACGAGAGGTAATAAATACCGGGTCTATAGCTTTTAAACCGAAACTACCGAAAGCCATTTCTGCACCGCGCTGAGCATTACCTTTCATGCGGCCTTTGAACGTCTTTCTATGTTTTGTCTTTTTAGGTTGTAACATTTTTCAATAAATTAAGCCTACGCCTATTATTTTCTTTTTCTTCTGTTACGAGCGGGACCTGCGTTACCTCCTTGTGCTGGGCCAGTCTTTTTCACTGATCCAAAAGGATTACTTAGATCTCGCTTGCCGTATACTTCACCTTTCATGATCCATACTTTAATACCCAATCTACCATAAGTAGTGTGAGCTTCACTTAAAGCATAATCGATGTCAGCGCGAAAAGTGTGTAGTGGTGTTCTGCCATCTTTATACATTTCAGAACGTGCCATTTCCGCACCATTCAGACGTCCAGAAATCATTACTTTGATACCCTCTGAACCCATACGCATTGAAGCGGCAATAGCCATTTTCACAGCGCGACGGTAAGAGATACGTCCTTCAATTTGACGGGCGATAGAATCGGCCACCAATTTTGCATCTAGTTCCGGACGTTTGATTTCAAATATATTGATTTGAACATCTTTCTGAGTAAGTTTTTTCAACTCCTCTTTAAGCTTGTCTACTTCTTGACCACCCTTACCGATTATTATACCAGGACGACTGGTTGTAATAGTAATTGTGACCAATTTTAAAGTCCGCTCAATTATGATTCTACTTACACTAGCTTTCGCTAGACGAGCATATAGATAACTGCGAATTTTGGCATCTTCCGCAATTTTATCTCCATAGTTACGACCGCCGAACCAGTTGCTGTCCCAGCCGCGAATAAATCCTAATCGGTTTCCTATCGGGTTAGTTTTCTGTCCCATTCGGCTATTCGTTAATTTCGTTAGTATCCTCAGTTAAAGCCTCCGCAATGCGAGGACTAACTACAATAGTTACATGATTACTTCTCTTGCGAATTCGGTGTGCACGGCCTTGTGGGGCTGGTTGAATACGTTTAAGCATTCTCGCACTGTCCACCTGAATCTCTGAGATATAAAGAGCAGCCTCATCTACGCTGGCATCTTCATTTTTCTGCTCCCAATTATTGATCGCAGAAAGCACTAATTTTTCTAATGGTAGACTAGCGTGTTTTGGGCTATGCCTTAATAAAAACAATGCCTTTTGTACATCTAATCCGCGAACCATATCTGCTACCAAGCGCATCTTGCGAGGACTGGTAGGATAATTTCTTAACTGAGCGCTGGCCACATTCTTGCGCGCCTCTTTAGTTGCCTCAGCTCTAAGTCTTTTTCTAGAACCCATATCTTAATTCTTAGCGCTTACCTTTATCTTTCTTATTGCCTCCGTGACCACGAAAAGTACGTGTCAAAGAGAACTCACCGAACTTGTGCCCTACCATGTTTTCTGTTACAAAAACTGGTACGAAAGTTCTTCCATTATGCACGGCTATGGTTTGTCCAACCGCCTCTGGAAAAATCATCGAAGCACGTGAGTAAGTTTTGATTACAGATTTTTTTCCGCTCTCAACATTACCCATTACTCGCTTTTCCAGCTTATGGTGAATGAAAGGACCTTTTTTTAATGATCTCGCCATAGCTACTTACTTTTTACGTCTTTCAATGATATACTTATTCGACTCTTTTTTAGGAGTACGAGTTTTATAACCTTTAGCAGGAATTCCGTTTCTAGAACGTGGATGACCACCACTAGCACGACCTTCACCACCACCCATCGGGTGATCAACTGGGTTCATCGCTACACCTCTTACACGAGGTCTGCGACCTTGCCATCTGCTTCTACCAGCTTTCCCACTGCGCTCTAATTGGTGATCACTGTTGCCAATGGCACCAATTGTTGCTTTACAGGTAACTAGTATCATGCGGGTCTCTCCACTTGGCATCTTTACAATGGCATACTTGCCATCTCTTGCTGCCAACTGTGCAAATGAACCTGCACTTCTTGCAATGATTGCTCCTTGACCAGGACGCAATTCAATGCAACTAATTACTGTACCTAGTGGAATATCAGAAAGTAATAAGGTATTACCTATTTCGGGAGCAGAACCTGCACCACTAATAACTTTCTGACCTGCCTGTAAACCGTTTTGAGCGATTACATAACGTTTTTCACCGTCTGCATAATACAATAGAGCCAAACGCGCTGAGCGATTTGGATCATACTCAATACTTTTTACAGTCGCTTCTATACCGTCTTTATCTCTTTTAAAGTCAACAACACGATACTTTTTCTTATGACCACCGCCTAATTGGCGTACTGTCATTTTACCAGTATTGTTACGACCGCCCGATTTGGACTTTCCTTTTAAGAGTGACTTCTCAGGTTTCGCCGCAGTCACAGTTTCAAACTGACCTGCAACTTTAAAACGTTGACCTGGAGTCGTTGGATTAAATTTACGTACTGCCATAATTAAATTTCGCTATAAAGGTCAATAGTTTCACCACTGCGAACTTGTACTATCGCCTTCTTATATTTTCCAGTGTTCCCTCTCGATACGCCTTGTTTGGTGTAACGAAATTTGCTTTTACCAGGCATAACCATGGTTTTAACACTTTCTACATTTATTCCATAAAGCTCTTCGATCGCCTTGCGAATCTCAACCTTATTGGCGTTTGTTGCCACCTGAAAAGCGAAACGATTGTTGTCTTCGCTATCGGCGGTTGCCTTCTCCGTAATGATTGGTTTAATCAAAATGCCCATGGTCTACTTTCTTAAAACGTTTTCAAGCTTCTCTAATGAATCCTCAGTTAAAACGATAGCTTGACTATTCAAAACTATGTAAGTGTTTAAATCTGAGGCATTTATAACCTTAGAGCCCTTAAAATTTCGGGACGACAAATATACAGATTTATCTGACTCTCCAAGCACTAATAAAGATTTTTTATCTTTTATTCCTAAAGCGTTCAAAATCTGTAAGTAAGATTTGGTACTTGGCGCTTCAAAACTGAAGTTTTCAACTACCATAATTTTGTCCTCTGAAGCCTTCTGACTGATGGCTGAACGACGGGCTAAAGTCTTTAGCTTTTTATTTAACTTAAAACTGTAATCACGCGGACGGGGACCAAATACGGTACCACCACCTCTTTGTACTGGAGACTTTAAAGATCCAACACGAGCGTTACCAGTTCCTTTCTGGCGGAAGAACTTCTTAGTGGTTCTTGAAACCTCTGCGCGTTCTTTCGCTTTGTGAGTACCTTGACGTTGGTTAGCTAAATATTGCTTTACGTCTAAATACAGAGCGTGATTGTTGGGCTCGATGGCAAACAAGTCATCTGACAAAGTCACTTTGCGACCTGTATCCTTACCCTCTTTATTTAATACTGCTAATTCCATTACTTCGTGATTATTACAAGTGAATTCTTAGGACCAGGAATGGACCCTTTTAACACTAGTAGATTCTTATCGGTATCCACTTTAATAACACGTAGGTTCTCCACCATTGTCATCTCACCGCCCATACGGCCGGCCATGCGCATACCTTTAAATACTCTTGAAGGATCAGAACCTGCACCAATAGAACCTGGCGCACGTAGTCTGTTATGCTGTCCGTGTGTAGCTTGACCAACACCATGAAAACCGTGACGTTTTACTACACCTTGGAAACCTTTACCTTTAGATATACCTTGTACATCTACAAAATTGCCTTCTTTTAGAAACTCTTCTAACTTAAGTTCGGAACCTAAGGCTAGATCTTCTGAGTAACCACCAGGGGCGAATTCTCTTAACATTTTTCGAGGACTTACTCCTGCTTTCTTAAAGTGACCTTTAAGGGCGGCAGTAGTGTTCTTCTCTCTTGCTTCTCCAAATCCAAATTGGATAGCTTCGTAACCGTCTTTTTCAACAGTCTTGATCTGGGTTACCACATTGGCTTCCACTTCGATGACGGTACACGGTAAGTTTTTACCGTTTTCGTCAAAGAGGCTTGTCATCCCGATCTTTTTACCGATCATTCCAGGCATTCGACAATCTATTTATTAGTTATAAAAAATTCTATCTATCACACTTTAATCTCCACTTCTACTCCACTAGGAAGTTCAAGTTTCATTAGCGCATCAATAGTCTTCGAAGAAGAACTATAGATATCTAATAAACGCTTGAAAGAAGAGAGTTGAAACTGTTCACGTGACTTCTTGTTAACGTGCGGTGAACGCAAAACAGTGTAGATTCGCTTGTTTGTTGGAAGCGGAATCGGACCGTTAACGATAGCACCAGTACTCTTTACGGTTTTCACAATTTTCTCTGCAGACTTGTCTACTAGATTGTGATCGTAAGACTTTAATTTAATGCGAATTTTCTGACTCATCTTATTTAAATAAAACCTTAAACTTTATTTCCTTTAATTTTAGCAATAACTTCTTCAGCAATACTCTTTGGAGACTCTGCGAAGTGCGAGAATTCCATGGTAGAAGTTGCTCTACCAGATGAGTTAGTACGTAAATCGGTTACATAACCAAACATTTCTGACAAAGGCACTTTAGCCTTAATCGTTTTTGCATTGTTACGATCACCCATGCCTTCTACTACTCCGCGACGACGGTTTAAGTCACCTACGATCTCACCCATATACTCCTCAGGGGTTAATACCTCTAATTGCATAATAGGCTCTAATAATACTGGATTAGCTTTTGGAATTGCAGTACGGAAAGCCATCTTAGCAGCTACCTCAAAAGAAAGTTGATCCGAATCCACAGGGTGGAAAGATCCGTCTTTTAAAGTCACCTTAAGGCTGTCCATATTGTAACCAGCCAAAACGCCAGTGCTCATTGCATCTTTGAAACCTTTCTCTACAGAAGGGATAAATTCCTTAGGAACGTTACCACCTTTTACAGCGTTTACAAATACTAAACCGGGCTCATCTGAATCACTTGGCTCTATGGTTACCACAATATCTGCAAATTTACCACGACCACCAGTTTGCTTCTTATATGTCTCACGGTGATCTACAGTTCCGCTAATAGCTTCTTTGTAAGTTACCTGTGGTGCACCTTGATTTACCTCTACTTTAAATTCACGACGTAAACGGTCGATAATAATATCTAAGTGAAGCTCACCCATACCGCTAATTACGGTTTGACCAGTTTCCTCGTCAGTATGTACACGGAAAGTAGGATCCTCTTCGGTAAGTTTGGCTAATGCCATACCTAGTTTATCTACATCCGCCTTAGTCTTAGGCTCTACCGCTAAACCAATTACTGGTTCTGGGAAATCCATAGATTCTAATACGATAGGAGAATTCTCTGCGCATAAAGTATCACCAGTTTTAATATCCTTAAAACCTACTAATGCACCAATATCTCCTGCACCTAGCTCATCAATCTGATTTTGCTTGTTCGCATGCATTTGGAAGATACGTGAAATACGCTCTTTCTTACCCGTTCTGCTGTTTCTAACATAAGAACCAGAAGGTAGTACGCCAGAATAGGCGCGGGTAAAACATAAGCGACCTACGAAGGGATCAGTAGCAATCTTAAATGCTAAACCACTAAATGGCTCCTCAAATGAAGGTTTGCGCTTTTCCTCTTCACCCGTATCTGGGTTTAGACCAATAATCGCATCCACGTCAATTGGAGATGGCATCAATTCCATCACCATGTCAAGCATTGCTTGTACACCTTTGTTTTTAAAAGCGGAACCGCACATCATGGGAACCACTTTGTTTGCAACGGTGGCTTCGCGTAAAGCGTCTAAAATTTCACGCTCCGTTAAAGACTCAGGATCTTCAAAATACTTTTCCATTAAAGTATCGTCGAATTCTGCCACTGCCTCTAATAATTTCTCTCTGTACTCGGTAGCTTCTTCCATTAAGTCGGCAGGGATATCCACTTCGCTGAAAGTCATTCCCATGTCATCCTCATTCCAAACAATACCGCGGAAGTTGATTAAATCAACAACTCCTCTAAAGTCACCTTCGGCGCCAATAGGCAATTGTAATGGAAGTGCTTGACTACCTAACATTTCCTTTACTTGTTTGCAAACATTAAGAAAGTCAGATCCCTGACGGTCCATTTTGTTTACGAAACCAATACGGGGAACGTTATAGTTATTCGCTAGTCTCCAGTTAGTTTCAGACTGTGGCTCAACACCATCTACTGCACTAAATAAGAATACTAAACCATCCAATACACGCAGTGAACGGTTTACCTCTACGGTAAAGTCAACGTGTCCTGGAGTATCAATAATGTTAATGTGGTAATCATCACCACGATAAGGCCAGGTAAGGGTAGTTGCGGCAGAGGTAATGGTAATACCACGCTCTTGCTCTTGCTCCATCCAGTCCATAGTGGCTGCACCATCGTGAACTTCACCAATTTTGTGACTCACACCACCGTAATACAGAATACGCTCGGTAGTGGTTGTCTTTCCGGCATCGATATGCGCTGCAATACCAATGTTACGGGTGTATTTTAAATTTCTTTTAGCCATGATTTTCTTTTCTCTATGATGACTTATTAAAATCTACCAAAGTGAGCAAACGCTTTATTCGCATCCGCCATCTTGTGAGTATCTAATCTCTTTTTAACTGCTGCGCCTTCTTCCTTAGCTGCTGCCATTACCTCTGCCGCTAAACGATTGGCCATAGCCTTTTCATTACGCTTACGAGAGTAAGAAATTAACCATTTCATCGCTACCGATACCTTGCGGTCTGGACGAATTTGAATGGGAATTTGGAAGGTTGCACCACCAACACGCTTAGAACGAACTTCTACGTGTGGCATAACATTGTTTAATGCTTCTTTCCACAACTCTAAACCGTTACCTTCTCCTGTTTTTTCAGAAATGATATCGATTGCATCGTAGAAAATACGGTAAGAAACACTCTTCTTACCATCTAGCATCATCATATTTACAAAACGAGTTACCAATGGATCACCAAAACGTGGATCGGGTAACAGGGGTCTTTTTTTAGCTCTTGCCTTTCTCATGAGACTCTTTGAATAAGATTATTTCTTGTCTTTTGGACGTTTCGTGCCGTACTTAGAACGACGCTGCATACGACCATTAACACCCGCCGTATCTAGGGCACCTCTAACGATGTGATAACGCACACCAGGTAAATCTTTCACTCTACCACCGCGCACTAGTACAATACTGTGCTCCTGTAGGTTGTGACCTTCTCCTGGAATATAGGCGTTCACCTCGTTTCCGTTAGTTAAACGCACCCTCGCTACCTTACGCATGGCTGAGTTAGGCTTTTTTGGAGTGGTGGTATACACACGCGTACATACTCCACGACGCTGTGGTGAAGACTGCAATGCGGCAGACTTGCTCTTCTTTGTGATCTTAGTACGTCCTTTGCGTACTAATTGCTGAATCGTTGGCATACACCTTTTTATATAAGTTTTTACAAACTGACTGAACCCCTCTTTTTTGGGGACTGCAAATGTAATATAAATCGATAACGTCGCAAGGCCTTGATAAAAAATGTTTTAGGGTTTTTTACTCCAGCGAAATGTTTGGCTATCAATTCGTTAAAAATAAGTCGCTTTTTCAACTCCAAAAACTAGCTTTCTTAGGGCTTTTCAATAGAAGGTAATTCAATCTAAAAACAATTCTTACTCTTTATTATTTAGACCTGACTCTCACCTCAGGCGACCCTTTTCGGCTAAACTTACTCAACTAACTGTTAGTATTTATAGATTTTAAGAATCTCAGCCTTCTTGATTGCTCCTTAAATTTAAGCACCTTTGCAGTCTATTATATATACTAGTAATTGTGACAGATTTTCTTTCAGGTTTAAACCCTTCTCAAAAGGCCGCCGTAGAAGCAACCGAAGGTGCCGTAATGGTTATCGCTGGTGCTGGATCGGGTAAAACACGCGTACTCACTTATCGCATCGCCTATCTTATGGCCGAGAAAAAAGTAGACCCTTTTAATATACTATCCCTCACTTTTACCAATAAGGCCGCTAAAGAAATGAAAGATCGGATTGGTAAAATTGTCGGCCCCTCCGAAGCTAAAAATATTTGGATGGGAACCTTTCACTCGGTTTTCGCCCGTATCCTTCGTAGTGAAGGTGATCGCCTCGGCTATCCTTCAAACTTTACTATATATGATTCGGAAGACAGTAAAAAGGCCATTGCTAATGTTATTAAGGAGTTAAACCTCGACAAAGACATTTATAAGACTAATGCCGTAGCGCGCAGAATCTCCTCCTTTAAAAACGGTTTAATTACTCCGCGTGAGTATTTTAATAGTCCCGAAATTATGGAGCAGGATGCCGCCGCACGCATGCCGCAACTGGGCGAGGTATTTAACGCTTATAATGAGAAGAACTTTCGTTCGGGCGCTATGGACTTCGACGATATTCTCCTCAACACTTATTTAACATTAAAGAACTTCCCCGAGGTTCTGGCAAAATACCAAGATCGCTTCCGCTATATCTTAGTAGACGAGTATCAGGATACCAACCGCGCGCAGTACCTGATAGTAAAAGCTCTCGCCAATCGCTTTCAAAACATTTGTGTGGTGGGTGATGATGCCCAGTCTATCTACGCCTTCCGTGGAGCGAACATCCAGAACATTCTTAATTACCAGAAAGACTACGACGAGGTGCGGGTTTATAAACTGGAACAAAACTACCGCAGCACTAAAAACATTGTAGGTGCCGCCAATAGCCTAATTGCTAAAAACCTTAATCAGCTTCCCAAAAACGTTTTCACCGACAATGAGGGAGGAAATAAAATAACCGTTCATAAAACCGTTTCTGATTCGGATGAAGGCGCTTATATCGCCCGTACCATCTTCGATAAGCAAATGAACGAGCGTAGAGCCTACAGCGACTTCGCTATTCTTTATCGCACCAATGCACAATCGCGTGCCATGGAAGACAACTTGCGCCGAAAAAATATACCCTATCGTATATATGGTGGCTTATCTTTCTACCAGCGCAGGGAAGTAAAAGACCTCCTCGCCTATTGTCGCCTATCGATAAACCCGAAAGACGAAGAAGCTTTGCGTAGGGCTATTAATTACCCCAAACGTGGAATTGGCGACACTACGGTAGAAAAAATTACTATCAAAGCGAATCAGGAAAGTCGCAGCATGTGGGACATTCTCGAGAACATCGACTTCTTCCCCGACATGGGCATTAACCGCGGCGCTATTAGTAAACTGAAAGATTTTGTCACCAAAATAAACAGCTACCGCATCTTAGCCGAAAAGCAAGAATCCTTTGACGTAGTGAGTCATATCGCTAAAACATCGGGCTTAATGCGCAGCTTGGGTGAAGATAAAAGTCCGGAAGGAATTAGCCGCGTAGAAAATATTGAGGAGTTACTAAACTCAGTAAAAGAGTTTTGTGAAGGGCAAAAGGAAATAGAAGACGGTAGTCCTTTACTGGAAAACTTTATGAAGGATGTGGCCTTAATAACCGACCAAGACAAGGATGACCCCAAAGACACCAATAAGGTTTCTTTAATGACCATTCACTTGGCCAAAGGCTTGGAGTTCCCCATTGTATTTATTGTCGGGATGGAAGAAAATCTCTTCCCCAGTATGATGACGGTAAATAGCCGCGCTGATCTGGAAGAAGAAAGACGCTTATTCTACGTAGCATTAACGCGCGCCGAAAACCAAGCTTTCCTTAGTTATGCGCAAATGCGCTATCGTTGGGGAAAATTAATTGACTGCGAGCCTAGTCGCTTCTTGGAAGAGATCGACGAGAAATATCTTGACATTAACATCCCTGAGTTTAGCCCCTTTTTAAGTAGCGACGAAATGCGTGGCTTCCGCTCAGATGGCACAAATCAAAATTCTGGCGGTTCGCAAGGAAACGCTGCTGGCAGTCGTGCGCCGCGTAGTCCACGCACTAGTACAAATGCCGGTGCTAGCTCATCTGCCGGGCGCAGCCCAGAGCGCAGTGCTCCTCGACAAGTACCTTCTAACTTAAAGCGTATTAACCCTAGCGCACAGCAAACTCACAGCGGAAACTTTACCGCTTTACATGACCTTAAAAGTAATGAACGAGTGAAGCATCCTCGCTTTGGTCACGGCATAGTGAAAGCCCTAGAAGGAGAGGGAGACAATAAAAAAGCAATCATTGCCTTTGATAATGTGGGAGAAAAGAAATTATTACTCAAATTTGCCAAACTAGAAAGAATTGGTGCTTAGCACGATTCACCTTATCTTGGCCATCTGCCTAGAGCAGAGCAAATAAAAATTATATGGATATAGAAACCATTCGACACGACGACGAAATCGACATGGAATATAACACGAGCCGCGAGCGAATGATTATTCCTGAATACGGCCGAAACGTGCAGCGCATGGTCGATTACCTTTTGACCATCGAAAATAGAGACGAACGCAATAAGCAAGCGCAAAACCTAATTGCCATTATTGCCAATCTCAATCCGCAGGTATACGAAACCGACGAAGATCCCGATCACAAATTATGGGATCACTTGCATATTATGTCTGATTTTAAGTTGGAAGTAGATGCACCCTACCCTCCCCCCGCTCCTGAAAGTTTGATGGAAAAGCCGGAAGAGGTAGCCTACCCCGTAAATTCACGTCGCTTCAGACATTATGGCCGCATTACGCGTCAAATGATAGATCATGCCGTTAGCTTACCCGAGGGGGAAGAGAAAAAAGCACTCACTGAAGCGGTAGCCAACTTAATGAAGAAGAACTACATTATTTGGAATAAGGATAATGTAGACGATGCCGTGATTTTGGATAATCTGAAAACACTTTCGGAAGGACAGCTTGACTTAAGCGATATTAGCTTCGCCGATAAACGCGAGCTGATACAACAAGCTCCTAGTCACAACAACCACAATCAGAAGAAAAATCGCAAGCGCTCTAACAATAATTACAAGCGTAAAAACCATAAGCATAAAAACTAAATGGGTACTTTTCAAATTACCGGCGGACAAGAACTAAAAGGTTCTATTACTCCGCAAGGCGCAAAAAACGAAGCGCTACAAATCATCTGCGCCACCTTACTAACTGCCCAAAAAGTTACCATTAGCAATATCCCAGATATTCACGATGTGAATAAGCTGATAGATATTTTGGCCGACTTAGGCGTTAAAGTGCAGCGTAAAGGACATGGCATTTACAGCTTTCAGGCCGATGATTTAAATCTCGACTATCTTGAAAGCGACGAGTTTAAACAAAAAGGCTCTTCCCTACGCGGAAGCATTATGATAGTTGGACCTTTATTGTCGCGTTACGGCAAAGGCTATATACCCAAACCAGGTGGCGATAAAATTGGCCGTCGTCGTTTAGACACCCACTTTATTGGTTTCCAAAAGCTAGGCGCTAAATTCCGCTATAAAGCAGATGAATCTTTTTACGGAGTAGAAGCGAAAAAACTCAAAGGCTGCTATATGCTTTTAGAGGAAGCATCGGTAACGGGCACTGCTAATATTGTAATGGCCGCCGCTCTAGCAGAAGGTACTACTACTATTTATAATGCCGCCTGCGAACCTTATCTACAGCAACTTTGCGATATGATAAATCGCATGGGAGGAAAGATTACTGGCATCGGTTCCAACCTTTTACAGATTGAAGGCGTAACAGAATTAGGTGGCTGTGACCACCGCGTTCTTCCAGATATGATTGAAATTGGCTCTTGGATTGGCATGGCCGCCATGACAGGCTCTGAAATAAGGATTAAGGATGTTAACTACGATAAACTAGGAATTATCCCCGAAGTTTTCCGTAAAATGGGCATCAAGCTACAGCGAGAGAACGACGATATAATTGTGCCTAAACAAGCACATTATGAAATCGAAACTTTTATTGATGGCTCAATTCTAACTATTTCCGATGCTCCTTGGCCCGGTTTCACACCCGATCTTTTAAGCATTGCCTTGGTAATTTCTACTCAGGCACGTGGTAGTGTTTTAATCCACCAAAAAATGTTTGAGAGTCGCTTATTCTTTGTCGATAAACTAATCGATATGGGTGCACAAATTATACTTTGTGACCCGCATCGCGCTACCGTTATTGGCATGGATAAAACAACAGCTTTAAAAGCAACTACTATGACTAGTCCTGATATTCGTGCTGGGATTTCCTTATTAATTGCTGCTTTAAGCGCAGATGGTGTCAGTACTATCCATAATATCGAACAGATTGATAGAGGCTACGAGAATATCGACGAACGATTACGTGCTCTTGGAGCCAAAATTGTAAGAGTTAACTAAATAGACATTATGAAATTATTCAAAAAACCCCTTTTCATTATCCTGCTAGGTACCTTATGCTTTATCGGTGTAAGCTTTGTTAGCAGTGATTACGAGAGTGGTGCAGAACAAAATAGATCAGTTTCTATTGGCGAAAAAGCGCCCGACATCGTAATGGCCAACCCCGAGGGTGAAATCTTAAAACTTTCAGACCTTAAGGGTAAAATGGTTTTAATCGACTTTTGGGCCGCTTGGTGTGGACCTTGTCGTCGTGCCAACCCACATGTGGTAGAAGTGTATAAAAAATACAAAGACACCGAATTTAAGGATGCCGATGGCTTTACCGTTTTCAGCGTGTCTTTAGACCGAAATAAAAATGACTGGTTAAAGGCCATTCAGCAAGACGGTCTAATTTGGGACTACCACGTTAGTGACCTAAAATCTTGGAACAATGCTGCTGCCACCCTTTACGGCGTGCAGTCTATTCCCGCTACCTATTTACTCAGCGCCGATGGCACCGTTATCGCCCGCAATTTAAATGGCAGAGCCTTGGAAAACGCCCTCGAGAAAATGAAAAAATAATTGCCCTTTTGCAATACTAAAGCCTCCTTTTAAGGGGGCTTTTTTTTTGGGGCACTATTCCCGCTTTCCACTGCAAGTCCTCGCTGCAAGCCTAAATTCGCCTAGCACTGCGGGTGCTTCCTGCGGTCGCATCCTCTTGGCTGGCTTCTTAAGGCCTTCGCTGCGGGTTTTTCGCTGCAATCGGGGTGCCTTGTCAATTCTCATTACCAATAACGCAGCGGTCCCATTACTACCGAAAAGATGTCGCAGCTGCCGCAGCTCTTCTTAGCGAGAACCGAATATCGGCTAAATTCCCTTCGAAGAAAAAAACATCCCTTTTTACCGTCCAGCCAATCTCAATACTCTGTACTCAAAGCGCAGCGGTCCCAGTACTACCAAAAGATGTCGCACCTACGGCGCTTGTTCTTCCGTTTTTACTATGATGCTATCGTGATATCGCCCCGCTGGGGCTTTAGCGTTATTGTGGACCTAGAGCTTTAATTAAAATATTAAAGCTGTGATTAATTGCAGAATCCAATCTCTCTACTCACTACCTTAAGCGTAGCGGTCTCAATACTGCGAGTGCAGCGAGCCTCAATACTCACTACTAATAGCGTAGCGGTCTCAATACTGCGAGCACAGCGAGCCTCAATACTCACTACTAATAGCGTAGCGGTCTCAATACTGCGAGCACAGCGAGCCTCAATACTAATTAATCAAGGTCAAAGTCCCACTCTCCTTCCCCTCCACTGTACCCGCCATAGAGCGTCCACGGTAATAAATTTGATACACATAAACCCCTGGAGTCAGTTCCCCATTATAGTAACCGTCCCAACTGGGCGTGCCTGCGCTTTGCTCATAGACCAAAGTTCCCCAGCGATTAAAAATTAAGAGCTCATATTCTAACTCTTCGCAAGGACTAACAATAACAAATTCATCATTTAAGCCATCGCCATTAGGCGTAAAAGCATTAGGGATAAAAAGCTCGCAAGAACAAGGGCGCTTCTCAATAGTAAAGCTCTCGCTAATACTGTCGCAATAAGATCCATAAGTGACCGTATAAGTCCCTGAATCGTTGACACTAATCGCCGAACTATCCGCGCCTGTGCTCCAACGGTAGAAATAGTTTTCATTATAGGGCAGTGATACTAAAAGGTTCGAATCCTGCTCGCAAAGACTGGTGTCGCGCAGACTTGCCAAAGGATCTAGAATATAATCTACCCAAATACTATCGCTCATTTGACCGCAGGCATTGGTGAGTTCTACTTGATACCAGCCCGCTCTATCTACGGTAATCTGCCCGGCAGTATCGCCTGTATTCCAACGGTATTGTACGCTGAAATCCTGAGAAACATCCAGCAGCAATTCTTCGCCTTCGCATAAAATTGTATCCTCGGGTAAGTGGAAATCTATCACTGGTAAGACTTCAACGCTATCGGAGAGCGTATGCAATACTTCTCCCCGCCACCACAGTTCCACGCGCACAAAATAAGTACCTGCTTGCGGATAAGTTACTACCGGATCGAGATCTTGGGAAGTATTGGCCGCACCTAGTGCTGGTTCGCCAAAGTTCCAAATAACGCTATCTACTCCCCGACCAAAATCTAGTCTAAATTGCACGCTGTCTTGGCAAGCATAAAGCATTTCAAAATAAGTGAAGTTTTTCTGGCGGCTAGTGAAATCGGGAAACATAGCGTAAGCCTGCCAAGGCTGAGTAGTCAAAAAATTTACTTGA
>Ga0306912_1000031_pt1 | contig 81822 bp, 70 predicted proteins | sample AntRauFillE10628_FD_190443 | JGI IMG/M metagenome (GOLD analysis project Ga0306912, IMG submission 190443) | Saline lake microbial communities from Rauer Islands, Antarctica - Metagenome Filla E10 #628 (v2) (version 2) | ecosystem: Environmental > Aquatic > Non-marine Saline and Alkaline >...
GTTGTGCCTGACGAAGATAATGAACGATTTGAAAGCAATTCACAACGGACTTGATGTAGCTGGTGTAGTTGGTAAAGTTGTGCCTGACGAAGATAATGAACGATTTGAAAGCAATTCACAACTTGCGGTTAAAATTACTTGTTGCATAATGAGTTGTGCCTGACGAAGATAATGAACGATTTGAAAGCAATTCACAACTTATTCTAGTAGATAAATTCATAGTGAAAAGTTGTGCCTGACGAAGATAATGAACGATTTGAAAGCAATTCACAACTGCATAAAAATCGCCAAATTTCTCGCATCGTTTATTCCTTACCATCACCCTTTATGGGAGGGCATAGTAAGTGGAATATTATGGAAGATGAAGGTTTAGAGAAATTCCCTCCTTTTTTCGCAATGGTGCCCGAAGTAATTGGAGGCCTGTTGGAAAATGAAGCAAAAGCTGTTTTTGATAAAACTCCTATGTGGATGTTTGGATCTAAGCCAGAATTTAGAAAGAGTTAAAACGCCCGTTTACATTTCTCCATTAGATGCTTAAAAAAGTCTTGATTTAGAGTTAGATGACTCACTTACAGCATCAAATATTTACGATAAACATTAATTATTTCAACGATATCTTTAAATAGCTACCTATTTAAGAGAAGTTAAAGTGTAAGTTTGTAAAACCCTTTAAGCAGGTAAGACATGAATATAGCGCATCACGCTAAAATATTTATTGTATTTGGATTATCATTAATAATTTCCGCAAAAGCTAAGGGGCAAGATAATCAGCGCCAGGTAGATTCATTATATGGCAAGATTGGGTATCATTTAGCTAATGACAATATCGACAGTGCAATAGCAGTAACGGGTTTGTTATTCCAGTTTCATTCTGAAAACTCCAACCAAATGGAAATGGTACGGGCAAAAGTGCACCGTGCTGAAATATTGAGAGATATAAATAGTTTAGAGCTTGCTTATCAAAGCTTGAAAGAGGTTGAGGACATAAACTTAGCTCTTGAGCCATCCACCGTTAAGTCGTATTATTTTAATCGGCTAGCTGCCATTGAGTTTGAAAGAAAGAACTCCGATGAGGCAATTTTAGCAGTTCGTAAGTCACAAGAAATAGACTCTCTCAAGAATTATAAATGGCGCATATTTTCCAACTTTAATATTTTGGGATCTATTTATCGCGACCGCGAGCAATGGGATAAATCGGTAGAAATTTTACAAAGTACCTATGTTAAGGCCAAGGAATTAAGCGATACCGCCGAAATGAATTCGGCCCTTAAAAATTTGGCCATGGCATTTTACCGAATGGGAGATTATCGCGGTGCCATTTCCGCTGGTACAAAGTATAGCGAAACTCCTTGGGCTTATACCCATAGAAAAAGCATCAGTGATAATTTTAGGATAATTGCTGCCGCTTATATGAAACTGGAAATTTTTGATTCAGCTTACTTTGCCCTTGATTCAGCCCATGCGCATACCTTAAACGGGATGCAGGCAATGATAGATACACGCACGGATAACTACCGGGTTGTTAATGAACTGGAAAAGCAAAAATTAGAGAACTCGGTCTTGCTTTCGGAAAGTGAAAATGCGAAGTTACAGAGTATAATGTTAATAATCACCCTGCTTTCTATTGCAATTATTGCTATTATTTTATACCGTCAAAGGCAAGGTTATAAGAGACTAAACGCAAAGCAACAAGAGCTAAACTTAGCTTTGGAGAAATCTCTAGGCTTCAAAAATCAACTAATTGGTATTGTTGCACATGACATCCGCAACCCTATGTCTTCTCTAACAGGAGTTATTCACTTGTACAATGAAGGTTTAATTAATAATGACGACTTAAAGGATATGATGTCGAAGCTTGAGGCATCTGCGGTGAGCGTTAACTTTTTAATTGAAAACCTACTCAGCTGGGTTTTGAGTCAGAAACAGACATTGATTGCTAATTATACAAGTTTTAACTTATTAAATCTGATAAATAAGACTTGTCATGAGGTAGAAGCTCAATATAAAACTAAAGGTATATCACTTAAGCTAAATGGCTTTGATTCGGAATTAGAGATAGAATCTGATGAGGTAATGTTAGGTTTGGTAATTCGCAATATTCTTTCTAATGCCATTAAGTTTTCACACGAAGAGTCAGAGATTATTATTTCTTATCATCTTCAGAAGGCTTCTCACCATATCACAGTCATCGATTTCGGAGTAGGGATAGATAAGGAACTGCTCAATAAATTAAAAAACGGTTTTACCGAAACCAAGGAAGGGACTAAAAGTGAGCGAGGCACTGGATTGGGATTAGAGCTAAGCAGAGAATTCTTAAACACCATAGGTGCTTCCCTTAATCTAAGTTCCGAAAAAGGCAAAGGAAGTAAAGTGGAGATTGTTATGCCAAGAGTCTAAATTGGCACTATTCGATTGCTCACAATCTCGGAATTATAGAAATTGATATTTACAAAATTGAGAGCTAGAACTTTTTTGAAGCAAGGAAGTCTTAATTTAGCAAGTATAGAATATCGCTTATAATGCACAAGAATACTTATTATCGCAGTTTTTTTATTATAATCTTCTCGCTAAGCTTTTCAAGTTTGGTTCTTTGTGCTAAAGACTTAACGAAAAGCAGGTTTACTGATTCTTTAAAAGGGAAAATCTGGAATCATTTAGATAATGATCAGATCGATAGCGCTTTATACGAAACCGATCTACTCTATGCAGTTTATTTGGAAGAAGGTAATACTACAGAAATTATAAGGACCAAAACTCAAAGGGCAGAGCTGCTTCGAACTGCTGCAAGTTTAGATTTAGCTTTGGCGGAGCTAGAGCTATTAGAAGACCTTTTAGAAACTACGCAATCTTCCACTGTTAAAGCTTTTTACTACAATCGATTAGCGGCAATTCAATTTGAAAGACAAGAAAAAGAGGCCGCATTAAAGGCTGTCCGTATTTCCCAAGAGTATGAAGATTTAGATTCGGGTGCCCAATGGATTGTTTACTCCAATTTCAACATATTAGGGGCTATTTACCGCGACCGCGAAGAGTGGGGAAAGTCTATTGAGGTTTTAAATAAGACAATTGAAGCTGCCCGAAAAATTGATGATAAAGATGAAATGTATTTGGCCTTAAAAAACTTGGGGCAAATGTATTATCGAAAAGGAGACTTTCGTGAGGCTATAAAGGCATTTCATCAATATCGGAGTAATGATTTTATTGGTTTAGATCGGGCAAATATTAGTGAGAATTATCGCCTTTTAGGACACTCTTACAGAGCTTTAAATATCTTAGATTCAGCCTACATTTTTCTTGATTCTGCACATGCGAGCACTCTGGAAGGGATGCAAGAGATGGTGAACAATAGAACAGATGATTACCGCATAGCAGCTGAACTCAACAAACAAAAATTAGAAAACGAAATTCTAAGTACTGAAAGTGAGAAATCACAATTGAAAATTATTATTTTGATAGTGGTCTTGATTTTTATAATTTCAATATCAGGAGTCTTTTTCAAACAAAAGCAGAGTTACAAAAAACTTAATGCCAAGCAGCACGAGTTGAATAAAGAACTGGAGCTTTCTTTAGCCTTTAAGAATAAGCTAATCGCGATAGTGGCGCATGATATTCGTAACCCTATGGCGTCCTTAAGTGGTTTACTACACCTTTACAATGAGGGCCTAGTAGAGAAGCAGGATTTAAAGGAAATGATGGCTAAATTAGAGGCATCTGCCGTGAGCGTGAACTTTTTAATTGAAAACCTGCTAAACTGGGTTCTAAATCAAAAGGAGGCTTTAAAATCTGTTAGTAAGCCTTTTAACTTATCGGAAGCGGTAGATAGGACATGTTTGGAGGTGCAATCACAGTTAAGGGCTAAAGACCTTAGCTTACAAGTCTATGGCTTTAAGTCAGATGAGCTTATTAATTCAGACGAGAGTATGCTCAGCCTTGTTATAAGAAACCTTCTTTCTAATGCTATTAAATTTTCAACAAAGGGCTCAGAAGTAATTGTATCCTACGCAAAGGATGGGAGTAATCACCATATTGTTATCCAGGACTTTGGCGTAGGCATGACAAAACTAGAGCTTGAGAACTTAGCTGAGGAGGAAGTTAGCTCTCAATTTGGGACTGAAAATGAAAAAGGCACTGGACTTGGTTTAGCGATAAGTAAAGAATTCTTAAAGGCCTTGGGAGCAAGTTTTGAAATTAACTCTGAAAAAGGAAAGGGTACTGAGTTTATAATTTTGCTGCCACTTAAATCTTAAAAATGAATCGACATAATAAACATATTGGGAAAGCTCTACTATTGATGGGTTTATTCTTGTTTATCTCTTGTTCTGTAAATAAACAGATTGTAGAAACGGAGGGAAGCTATTACCGACTTTTCAGCTCACCGGCTAATGGAGAGAAGAAGCTTTTTATAAGTCTAAACTTACCAAAGGAGAGCCCTGCATCGCCAGATAGCGTAATGGTTAATGGTGAAAGTGTAGCCTTTGAGACTATTAGTGGTAAACCCATACTAGAAGTATTTATTAGTGAATTTATGCAGCCTGAAAATACTGAAGAACAGGAGCAGAGGGAGTTGTTTCTTCGTTTGGCTGCGGCAGATGAGATTAACGTAAAAGTCAAATACCCATCTAAGTTTTTAATTTATGAGAATGTTCCCAAGCAAGTTTCTGAGCAATTGGAGATGATGTCTGCTCCACAAGGCAATTGATAGTAGGCATGGTGTCGATTTTTTAATTAAAATCTCGTCTTAAAAGTCCTTTAAATTAATCTTAAAAGAGTATTTTTGGTGAAATATGATTAATATGTTTCGCTCACTTATTATGAAATTAGATCGTTATTTAATCTCGATATCTTTTGTACCGTCAGTATTTACGCTAATTATAGCTTTCTTTTTTACAGGATACTTTTCTTCGGGCCAATGTAATCTTATGGCGCACTACCCTTTAGACGGTAACGCTGGGGACTCAAGTACATTTGGTAATCATGGAACCGTTTATGGCGGTGCCACTGCTGCACCAGACCGTTTCAACCAGCCAAACGGAGCAATGAATTTTGATGGAGTAGATGATTACATAAATACTTTTACCACCTTCGATTATCAAGAGAGAACTGTCAGCTTTTGGTTCCGGTCAGACAGACTCACGGGCCCTAATGCTGTCCTTATTCAAGACGCTAACACTTTAACCTACGGAGCATTTAGCACAAGAGTTTTAAATGGAGATATGCGAGGGCGAGCCGGACAAACAAGTGGAACTCTAATGTATGCTAATGTTAATTTAAATCAGTGGTATCATGTTGCTCTAGTTAGACGGACCGATAGCGCCATATATTATATCAATGGAGTGAAATCTGGTGGGGTGCTTTCTGCTTCAGGAGGAAGTCTTACATCACCCTATGATAAGCTGGTTATTGGTGCTGGGAGACAGAGGAATATAAATTTTTTTAAGGGCGATATTGACGATATTAAAATCTTTGATTGCGCTTTTACGAGTGTTCAAGTAGACTCCATCTTTCTTGGGCAAACTTTGTATTCTGCTTTTGATACTTTATCAGTGGATACAACACTTTGCTTGGGCGATACTTTATTTTTCAACCTAGATGGAAGCTCAAATATTGATTATTTATGGGATAATGGCAGTGTGGATACCTTACGTTCCTTGACAAACCCAGGAGTGTATACCTTAAGTCAAAGTAGGGGAGGTGATACTCTTTTAGATACTATTCGCCTTAGTTTCAGCACACCTTATAGTCCTACTTTTTTAGACACATCTTTCTGCAGTGGCGATACTATAAACCTAGATTATTCAGCCTTAAATGTAGATAGTTTGGTCTGGTTTGATGGCAGTACTAATAGACAACGTTCTTTTAATACGGCGGGAACATTTACCTTTTACATTTATCAAGAGTATTGCGGCGTCACTCGGGATAGTATTACTATAAGTTTAGACACTGTCTTAAGCCCAATATCTCAAGATACCAGTAGTTGCCAAAACTCTGTATTAATTGGGGCGCGATCCGAGTCTTATCTAACTTACCTCTGGTCGAGCGGTCAAGGGACACCCAATATTCAAGTCAACCAAAGTGGCATTTACACAGTGCGTGTATCAGGCGCGTGTAATTCGGTTATAGATACTTTTAGAGTCGAATTACCTGTACTTCTTCCAGTTCAATCACCAGCCGATACCTTATTTATTTGTTCCAATAATGACAGCGTGCAAATTGGTATTAGTATTGACCCTAATTTGTTTTTTATCTGGTCCAATTCAGCTAACAACACCTTACAATGGATAAGCCAAGCGGGTGAATATAGTCTGCAAGTGTTTAATAATTGTGACACTATTGAAAATCATTATACCATCCTTAACGAATCTCTTATTAGGCCAGAACCTCTTCCAGACACTACAGTTTGCGAATTGAATAGATTAAATTTAAATCTTAATCATATCGGGGTTGACGACATTTATGTAAATGGAAATATATTGTTTAGTAATACTTTAAGTATATCCTCAGGAGGAGTTTATATTGTAGAATATGAACAAGAATGTGGTTTATTGGTCGATACTTTCTTCGTAGATCAGATAAATTGTGAGTGTGATTTTATTATGCCAGATGCTTTTACGCCCAATAATGATGGTCTGAATGATAAGTTTCGTGTTGATAATCAGTGTGAGACTTTAGAGCATAATATTCAAATATTTAACCGTTGGGGCGTGCTTGTGTTTGAAAACAAATCTAACACTGACTTCTGGGACGGAAGACATAAGGGCCGGGAGATTTCTAGCGGAGTCTATATTTATAGAATGAATTACGAGGGCATTATTAATGGTAAAACCTACCGTGGCATTAAGAAAGGTTATATTACGCTGATACGATAGGTTTTTGGCCCTCTTATATTTTGGTCAGCGGAACCAAATTGAGACGTCCCCAAACAGACGCTAGAGAAAAGACATAATTTTTTAAGGCATAATTATTTTTTTTCAGTCTTTATCCTAAAGCTTGGTGCCTCATAGTCCTTGGGTAAATAATTCGCCGGAACGGTACTCATATTTCCATCCCTTGCCGCACGATAATGAGGTGAAAGGATTTCAATTCCCCCTTCGTTAAACACATCTTGAATATTTTGATGTAGGCCCGAGTAAATCAAAGCTTGCTTAGCAGCCTCTCTCGTGTAGGCATTAATTTGATAGGCCACGTAAAAGTCCTCTAAGCTAGTTTGCAAGACAAAAGGCTTCGGGGTTTTTAATAGATATTCGGTGCGCTTAGCGGCCTCATTTAAGGCCTCATGAACCTTTAACCAAGGCACATCATAACCAATGGTTACACTGCTATGAATAATAAGCCCTAACTCTTTACTAGCACTGGTATAATTAGTGGTGTTCCCGCTTAAAACGGCGGAGTTTGGAATGGTTATAATTTCGTTTTTAATGGTTCTTAAGCGTGTTACTAGTAGAGTTTTTTCCAATACATCACCAGCCACGTCACCAATTTTTATGCGATCACCTATTTTAAAGGGACGCATATAGGTAATTACCAATCCTGCAACCATATTGGCAATGGCAGAAGAAGACCCTAGTGAGAATAGTATACCTATAAAAACAGAGACCCCCTTAAAAATATTAGAGTCGGAACCAGGTAGGTAAGGAAATATCAAAATAAACATAAAGGCATATAGCAGAAAGCGCACGATACTGTAGGTGGGCATAGCCCAGTCTGCATGAAAGCCATTTATTTTCAACTTACTTTCTTCAATCTCATTGAATATGTACTTCACAAAGCGAATTACATATTTCATTACAAAGTAGATAACCAAAATGCTAAAGAGGTTGGGAAGATAATCCCAAATAGAGTGAAGCATTCCTTTAAAAGGTGACCAAATAAGCTGAAAAAGAGCGTTAGCCCAATTACGCGAGAAGGGGAAAATGCTGAAAATTATGGGTAAAGCAATATAAAATAATAAGGCGTAGATAAGCCACTGAAATATCTTGATGATTACTGCTAGTGCCTGTAATTGCTGACTTACACTTAAAAAGGTATAATCTTGATAAGACAGATCTTTAAACCAGATGCTCTCCTTTTGATCTAATGTTGTCTGCAAACGATTTCTACCTCTATTAACCAATTTTAAGGCAAGCCAAGTAAAAGTGATAACCACTATAACCAATAAGATTCTGATAAGAACTTTAATAAGACTATTATCTTCCCGGGTACTGGTTATGGAGTACTTTATTTTGCCAACTCTTTCTTGTGCAAGCCTCTCACTGGTAGTTTCCTCCCAAAGAGCATCGCTTTCTGAGATACTAGCAATAATATTGTCTAAGTAAATGATATCAGTACCACTCTCCGTTTTTTGCCAGCGCAGAGAATCCAATATTAGAAAGTCATCGTCGTATAGCTCTTGGATTTTACTACTAATTCGTAGGGCTCTTTCCTTGGCAGTAGAGGCACCAATTTTTGTATAGACAAAAAATAATGTGTCCAAGGCCGCTCCTGCAACCGGAAAGCCAGTGACTCTCTTTTTAAGCGATTCAATGTTAGATTTTTTCTGCTCTAAGCGAGATTTTGCTTCGGCCTCTATTGACGCTAACTGCTTAATTAGCTCATCTTTTTGCAGGTTATCGGTAGTCTTTAGCTTAAGTAATTGTTCTTCTAATTCAAGCTTTTTTAAAGAATCACTTTTTCTTAAATCTTTAATCTGCTCTATGCGCTCATTGTAAAGCTTAAGTATGCTATCATTCTTGGTATTAAGTTCTTTATTTTGAAGTACAGTGTCAGATTGCGCAGGTACCTGAAAAACCAAGATGCTTAAAAGTAGAACAAGCCAAATTTGTAATCGCATAGATGAAATTTTATGAGAAGGAATTTATAACTAATTATTTTAGAATCTTAAGACTGCGTTAATCGTAAAACCTCCAGTAAAAGTTAAAGATTCGATTGTAGAAATACCGCTTTATACTTTCTTTAGGTGCTCTTCTTAACCAGTTACCCTTTTTGGTAAAATCTTCATATCCCAATATGGAGTTGATAAAGCCAAAAGCGCGCGCAAAGTACTTTAGCTCCATGGGATGAATTTCTTCTTGCCATTTTAGCGAAAGGCTAGTTTTTAAGCCACTAAACTTCTTGCCAGTCATGCTGTTTCCTTCCCAAGCCTCTCCTAGAATGCTAGGATTAAGAAGGCTTTCGTGATACTCTAGTTCTAAAAAATGAGCGACTTTACGCATCGTTTTTTCTTGCTCTAAAATCAAATCCTCATACTTGACTAATAAATAGCGATCGGGGTAATTGCGTAAATTCCGCTGGAGAAAATAATAGTGATTGTACAATGTGCGCATAAAGCGCGACATTAATGGATATCCAAAGGCAATGCTTTTGAACTTGCGCATAGACACGAAGTTCTCATAGGGGTTGCGTACAATATGCAGAACCTTGGCCTGAGGATTTAAGCGAAAGATATCTTCGGTAAACTCAAAATTCTCAATAGACTTTTCAACGATACGCTTGCTTTCATTCTGACCGGTAGCAATAATTATAGCTTTGAGGTACTGTTCTAAAGAAGGACTTTTGCCAGCAGTAAAGCTTTCTAAACTGCTGCTAAAAAGCGCAAGGTCTATTTTATTGGCAGCAAAGTTATCAGCAAATTCACTACTGGTTTCATTTATCTCTTTAATAAAGGCAGTAAAGTCTTTACTACTAATGGGAGAAATTTGAGGTTTTGCAAACTGATACTCATTATCTACCCAGTTGCCAATCAACTTAAAGTAGTGACTTTCGAAGGGAACGGTACTCAATTCTGGGTGCCCATCTAAAAGTGCTCGTAATAAAGTTGTTCCCGATTTATGTAATCCGGTTATAAAGATTGGCTTCACAAGTATACCTTTGACATTGTTTTGCAAACTTACATAAGAATGAGCCCAAATCGTATTTTGTTTTTAGCTAGCTGGTTGCCGGAGCCAAACTCTCCTACCAAAGGGGTTTTTGTGCTTAAACATGCGAAAGCATTAGCTACGCGAAGGCCTATTCAATTGCTTTATGCTCGCGGGCAGAAGGGTCTAGCGAACTATCGGATTGAAAATAAAAAAGAGGGTAACCTGGATATCCGAATCATCCTTTACCCACAAACGATAAAAGGATTAAAAGATAATTGGGCTTTTTTGAAAGCCATAAATTTTGGCTATAAAAGCCTTAAAAATGAAGGTATTACCTTCGGTTTGATCCACGCAAATGTTCTTTTTCCAGTCGGTTTGTTCGCTTGGTTTCTAAGTAAAAGAACTAAGGTCCCTTATATTATCACCGAGCATTTAGATTTGTTTTTACGGGATATGTTGGGAGTAGAAAAAGCACCTAAGCCAGGCCTGATGCTGCGCTCTTTTATTCATCGGAAAGCCTTATTTAATACAGTATGTTCTAAACCAATGTTAGCTGCTTTTGCGCGGTTTAACTTAGCGAAGAATACAGAAGTATGGCCTAATGTGGTAGATTTCGGTCCCATGCCTACCAGAGAATTTCCTAAAGTGAAAAACGGAAAACCAGCACTTTTACATATTTCCTCACTGCGGGAGGATCAGAAAAACATTAGTGGGATACTGGAGGCCCTTGCTCTGCTAACTAAAGTAAGAACAGACTTTAGCTTTCATTTTATTGGTAGTGGTGCCGATCGCAACAAACACGAAAAGTATGCGGCTGATTTAGACTTACTCAATAACCAAGTATTTTTCGAGGGTTATGTAAGTGAAGATGAAAAACAAGCTTGGCTAGAACGCGGAGTAGCCCACGTAATGCATAGTCACTTTGAGGGTTTTTCTGTAGTTACAGCAGAAGCTATTGGTGCGGGCTTGCCGGTTATTGTAAGTGATAAGGGGGGACCTACTGATTTTGTGGATGAAAATAATGGATATCTCATTCCCACAGGACCAACAGCCCTAGCTGAGGCTCTCAATCAGCTTTTAGATGAGTATCAAAGTTTTGATCGACTAAAAATTGCACAAGACATTCGTAATCGATTTAGTGCAACAGAGATTGCGCACGATTTCCAAAAGCTATTGGATACTTATAATTCGTAATTGTACTTTAAAAGTCCATGCTTTAAGTAAGGCATGGCCAAGTCTAAATCTTCTGCTTTTAAGTTTTCTTTCCAGCGGCCCACACTGGCTTTAGAAATTGGATTAGCAACGTTTTGAAATGCCTCTAATTTACCTGCACGACCGAGCTTGCTTAAGTAGTCTCCGCGAATAAGCATACTTTCCTCGTACTCAAAACCTAGAAAGGATAAGATTTGACTCAGGGTGTTGACCGGATCCTCAACTAACTCTTCATATTTAACCAGCATAAAACTTTTAGGGCCATGCTTCTTTTCTAAACGACCGATATGCTTGATGCTATTTTCCCATTTTTTAGCAGCCCAAACAGCATCCGCTTCTTCATTTTTCTTCAAAATAGACGTGATTACATCACGGCCGTCTCGAACAAGTCCTATAAAGCGGGCATTTTTCTTAATAGCGGGATAAATAATATCAAAATGATCAGTTAGCATGGGAGACTTATTACCCCACATGCGGCTACTATGTTGGCTTTGCCTAAGGTATGCACAGAATATAGAATCTATTATTTTCTCAAAACTTCTCTCATCCAATTTTAAATCGAATAAATCCTGAATCAAATTTTGTGGGCTTTGTAGATTCCAGTCCATTGTTCCCCCTGCGCGTAAGAATTCAGCGGTGATAATGCTACTAAGATCTTTCCACTCCAAATGATTATACATTTTATATTTAACCACGGAGTTTGCTAAAACAAACTCTTCCGGGGGCACCGATAATTTTGTGTGTGAATCTAGCAATGAAGCAAGTAAAGTACTGCCGCTGCGACCGCATGAGATAACATAGAAGGGAGAGCAACTTAGATCTTGTTTGCTAGCTGAAACCTTATGCCTTCTCGGTAAGACTGCCATTAATTTTAGCAGAATTTTAATGAGCCACTTTTTCTTCATTTTCCTTTGGGGAAGATTTTAAGGGCGCTAAAATAAGCTCATTAATTTATTTCTAGTCCTCTCAGTAACATTTTAATCTTTTCCCCTAATCTTTGGCTAGCTTTGCAGCATGAATAAAGATCAGTCGGAAATTTTAGCAAAGCTCGGAATTGAGCGTCTAAAAAAAATGCAACTAGCAGCAATTGAAAGTATTAGCAGCGGCTCTGAGCTGATCTTACTTTCTCCCACTGGCTCAGGAAAAACGCTGGCTTTCTTATTACCGATACTACAATTTTTAGATCAAGACTTGGAGGAAGTGCAGGCGCTTATTTTGGTGCCTTCACGCGAACTAGCCACGCAAATTGAACAAGTTAGTCGCCAAATGGGCACTGGCTTTAAAATAAATGCTGTTTACGGAGGTCGCAGTGTAAGTAAGGATAAGCTAGAATTACAGCAACCGCCTGCCATATTAATTGGTACGCCAGGTAGGGTAGCCGACCACTTTGCACGCCACACCTTCGAAACCAAACATATTCATACGCTTATTCTCGATGAATTCGACAAGTCATTAGAAGTAGGCTTCGAAAAGGAAATGAAAGCCATTATTGATGCGCTTCCTAAATTAGAGCGTAAGGTTTTAACCTCGGCAACCGATAGAGGGGAGATTCCTGGTTTTGTGCGCATGCGTAATCCAGAAACCTTAAATTTTAGCGAAGAAGGTTCTTCTCGTTTAGGACTTAAACAACTGCAAGTTCCCCCCAAAGAAAAAACCCGTTTTTTAATAAAGCTTTTAAATGCCACGCAACCAGGAAGAGGGATCGTATTCTTCAACCTAAAAGAAACACTGATGAATGTAAGTGAGTGGTTACAAGAACAAAAAATTAGTCATACTTGCTTTTTCGGTGGTATGGATCAACGCGACCGCGAAGAATCGTTAATCCAGTTTCGCAATGGCACCAATCGCATTTTATTGGCCAGCGACTTAGCCTCCAGAGGTATTGATGTACCAGAGCTAGATTTTATTATTCATTATGAGCTTCCTTATAAGGAGGAGGAGTTTACCCATCGTAATGGCAGAACAGCGCGCATGCACAGCGAGGGGGTGGCTTATCTTATCTCTGAAAAGGGTGAAAACTTACCCCTATTTATAAAAGGGGAAGAGCGTTTTGAAATTAGTAGTCATCCTCAACCTATCCCTACAGATTGGGAGACTTTGTTTATTACCGGCGGCCGTAAAGACAAAATATCGAAAGGAGATATAGCAGGACTATTCTTAAAACAAGGACAATTGAACGCCAGTGAGCTTGGTTATATTGAGCTAAAGCAAGATTGTGCCTATGTAGCGGTCAATCGTAAAAAGGCTCATAAAATAGCGGAAATGCTGAATAACAGTAAGCTGAAAAAGAAGAAGGTGCGCATTAGTGTTTTAGATAAGGCGCCTTTTTAAGAAAGATTAAGGAGTAGCGTTAAGCCGTATGTTTGGGAAATAATTATGAGAAATTGGTTTAGCCGTCATTTCTCTTGTTCTACCTTTGTCTCAAATTCAACCCATGTACAAAAGCCTCATCCGTCCTCTATTATTTAGGCTTCCGCCCGAAAAGGCCCATCATTTCACTTTTTCACTGGTAAGGACTATTCACAAAATTCCAGGCGTTTCTGCGATTAACAGAAGTCTCTTTATGCCGAAAGTGAAAGCTAATGCAGTGAAGTTATTTGGCCTAACTTTCCCTAATAGGATTGGTTTAGCAGCAGGTTTTGATAAAGACGGAAAGCTTTTTGACGAATTAGCCAATTACGGTTTTGGTTTTATTGAATTAGGTACGGTTACACCTAAGGCTCAGCCGGGTAATCCGCAGCCCCGACTTTTTCGCCTTCCGGAAGATGAGGCTCTGATTAACCGCATGGGTTTTAATAACGAAGGTGTGGAAGCTCTAATTACCCGTCTGCGTAAGCGTAAAAACCATAAGGTAATTATCGGCGGAAATATTGGCAAGAATAAAGTTACGCCTAATGAAAAGGCTTTGGATGATTACCGCATTTGCTTAAAAGCGCTGCATCCCTATGTCGATTATTTTGTTGTTAATGTGTCCTCTCCCAATACCCCTAACCTTAGAGAACTACAAGAAAAAGAGCCGCTTAAAGCTTTGCTTTCTGCTTTAAAAGCTGATAATGCGGAATTTCCGCAACCACGTCCGATTCTATTAAAAATTGCTCCCGATTTAACCAACAGCCAGTTGGATGATATTATTGAAATAGTGGAGGAGACTAAGATTGATGGTTTAATTGCTACCAATACCACCATCTCCCGTAAGGGTTTAAGCACCGCGACAGGAGCAGTGGAATTAATCGGCATGGGCGGTTTAAGTGGTAAACCCCTGCGAATCCGCTCTACGGAAGTAATAAAATACTTACACGATAATTCGGAAGGACGTATTCCCATTATTGCGGTGGGTGGAGTGAATACTGCGGCAGACTATCAAGAGAAAATAGCGGCAGGTGCCTCACTAGTACAAGTTTATACCGGTTTTATTTACGAAGGCCCAGGGATGGTGAAAAGCTTGTTGGGAGGATAGTATTCGAATTGAGACTTCGGGCGTTTTTAGATTGCGTATGATTAATAAGCCCTTGCAATTCAATGGTAATTCGTTAGTAAAGGAAGTGGATTGTGGAGAGGGAAATTCATTGTTTGTGAGGGATCCCTGTCACAATAAGGTTTTAGATTTACTCTGAGGAGCAAGATTTCAAATTCTCCGATTCGCTCTGAATCCCGAAGGGGTGACATGATACTACAAAAACAGTTCTATCCAGTACCACAAACCCCGAAGGGGTGAAACATTTTAAATAGCCCTTTAAATAATATGATAATCAGTTCCTTAGGCTAATTTACCTTAAGAAGGCTTATTCATTAAAGATGAGGTCTATTTCTTGTCGGCCAATAATTGCAATAATTTCGACGATACCTCCATTATCTTTATAAAAAATGCTGTCCGCTCCACATGGACATCTCCTATAGCCGGGCCTAATATGATCCACAGCCTCAAATAATTCTGGATTATTAGAAATAAGCTCAAAGTGCTTAAAGAAATTTTCGAAATAGAGGTCTGCCAGTCCCATTCCAAATTTATAAACACCATAATTATGAATCCTAATCAAATCACTCTTAGCTTGTTCGGAGAGTTTGTATTTAGCCATCTACCCGGCTTTTTGCAAGCGCTAATATTTCTTCTTTGGATTGCTTTGTAAAGCCACTTTGTTCGCCAGACTCTAGCTTTGCTCTAAGAAAATCAACTTGTTGTTGCTGTCTGCGTGCTTGTCTGATTAAATCATTCACTAATTCGCTTTTGCTAGAGTATTCCTTATGCTCTACTTGCTTCTTAAGCCACTCATCGTTTGGCTCGGTTAAGGATATACTTTGTCTTCCCATATTCTTTTTTGGTGTAAATATACATCAAATTGGGATCTTTTTATGAAGCAGCCTTGTTGTGAGATCGGAGATTCGTTTCGTCTAATAATGCTTGGCAATTCAATGGTAATTCGGTAGGAAAGGAAGTGGATTGTGGAGAGGGAAATTCATTGTTTGTGAGGAATCCCTAGTACAATAAGGTTTTGGATTAACTCTTATCAGCACGATATCAAATTCTCCGACTGGCTCTAAATCCCGAAGAGATGACATTATTATAGACAGAGAGATCGACTTTAGACTACAAACCCCGTAGGGTGCCATGATTTATACCCTGCTTCTATATAATTTGAGATTGGGTTCGCCTAATAAAGCTTGGTAATTCAATGGTTGATAGGGATGCTCGTCTTTTGGCTTCTTGTGGGCATCAAATGACGATTATCAATCACGCTTTGCGTTCTCTCACCAGCCCTTAAACCGCTGAAAGGCTTTAATCATGCGGTTGCCATACCAACTAAATAACTCGCCGTCTACGATTTGCACAGCGGTTTTATTATCCCAAAAAGCGAGACTATCGCCGCTATTAAAAGCATAAGGTTCAGAGCTTAATAGAATAACTTCTGCCCCTAGCGCTTTAATTTCATCCATACTTAGACTTGGATAACGTTCCTCATTATGGGGAACGATATTTTCAAAGCCAGCCTCGGCCATCATGTGCGAAATAAAGGTATTGGGCCCAGCCACCATATAAGGATCTTTCCAAATAAAATAAAGGGCCTTGCGCTTGCGCAGATGAGTAAGAGATTGGCGTTCTTGTTGAATCTGGGAAATTATTTCCTGCGCTTTATTCTCTTCTTGGCAAACTTCGCCCAGGGATGCCATCATCGCCAAAGCATCGTCTACCGTATGAATATCACTCAGCCAAACGGGAATATCTTGGGCCAATTCTTCAATCTGCTCTTTGATGTTCTCTTCCTTATTGCCGATAATTAAATCGGGCTTTAGGCTTTTTATTTTTTCAATTTGTAGATTTTTAGTACCCCCGATTACCGCCTTCTGCTCTAAATAGGAAGCAGGATGGACACAGTAAGCCGTAATACCTACTACTTGCGCATCTAGGCCCAGACCGGATAAATACTCGGTTTGCGAGGGAACGGTTGATACAATGCGCGAGGGTTTCGACTGAATGTCAACTTTCCTTTGGCACTGATCTATATAAATGGGCACTAGCTTAAGGCGTTAATAATATCTTGCTTAGTAATAATGTGCATGCCGCCATTTTCTAATGAAACGATAATAGCGCTCACATCTTTATTAATGTGTTTAGCGACACTTTTAACCGTTTCGTTGTGCTTTACTATGGGGAAGGGCGCGTCCATAATATTCTCCACAAACTTCTCGGCCAAGTCTGGGTCTGCCATCATACTTTGAAATAGCTTACCGTCGTCTAAAGAACCGACCATTTCACCGTCCTTAATTACGGGAATTTGTGAAATACTGTGGTGCTTCATTTTGGTAATAGCTTGGGCAATAACCTCTTCTGGGCCAACCGATACCAAAGGCAAGTGGGCATGGCCTTTTACTAAATCACCCGCAGTGCTGTCTTGGGTAGTTAAGAAACCGCGGTCGCGCATCCAATCGTCGTTATACACCTTACCTACATAGCGGCTACCGTGATCGTGGAAGAGAACTACCACCACATCATCGGGCTTGAGCTCACTTTTTAGCTGGCGTAAACCTTGGAAGGCCGATCCACAAGAATAGCCTAAAAATAGACCTTCTTTTTTCGCTAATTCGCGGGTGGCCAGGGCACCATCTTTGTCGCTTACTTTCTCGAACTTATCGATTACCGAAAAGTCTACGTTTTTGGGGAGAATATCTTCGCCAATGCCTTCGGTGATATAACTGTAAATTTCTTTTTCGTCGAATTCACCCGTTTCGTGGTATTTTTTAAATACGGAGCCATAAGAGTCGATACCCCAAATTTTGATATTAGGATTTTTCTCTTTTAAATATTTCCCTACGCCAGAGATGGTTCCACCGGTTCCTACACCTACTACAAAGTGGGTGATTTTACCGTCCGTTTGCTCCCAAATTTCGGGACCAGTACTTTCGTAATGTGCCTGAGCATTGCCCGGGTTATCGTATTGATAAGGGTAATAAGAATTCTCAATTTCTTTATGCAATCGATCGGCAACCGAGTAATATGACTCTGGGTGTTCGGGTGGTACGCTAGTCGGACAAACGTGGATTTCCGCGCCCATGGCACGTAAAACGTCCATTTTTTCTTTACTCTGCTTATCACTTAAGGTGCAGATTAATTTATAGCCTTTCACAATAGCGGCTAAGGCTAAGCCCATACCAGTATTTCCTGAAGTACACTCGATAATAGTTCCACCTGGTTTTAAAAGACCTTCTCTCTCAGCATTTTCGATCATGGTCAATGCCATGCGGTCTTTTACCGAGTTTCCGGGATTAAAGTATTCCACCTTGGCTAAGACTTCACAAGGAAAATCTTCCACAATCTGATTCATGCGAATCATAGGGGTGTGACCAATGGTTTCGAGGATATTATTGTATATTTTTTTTATAGGACGCATAAAGTTAATTTCAAATTTGAGGCGCAAAGCTAATCAAAACGTATTGCTTTGTTAGGAGCGATGCGGCTAATTAAGTAGGAGGGAAGCAGCAAGCAAAGCAAGCAAATCACCACCGTTAAGATATTAATGCCTGCGATGTGCAAAAGGTTTATATCTACACTAACAACACTAACATAATAGGTTTCAGGATCGAGTTTTAAAAAGCCATATTCCTGCTGGAGATAAGCCAAGCCAAGCCCAATTACATTACCATAGAAGAGTCCTTTGGCAATTAGCACGGTGGCATTTAGTAAGAATATTTTCTGGATAGTAAAGTTGGTGGCGCCCATGGCTTTTAAAAGACCAATCATGGTAGTCCGCTCCATAATTAAGATGAGCAGGGCGATGGACATATTAATAGTAGCCACCATTATTATAATGATTAGGATGATGACAATATTAAGGTCGAAAAGATCTAACCACTGAAAGAGTTGCGCGTTTAACTGACGGGCACTAAGAGCATCATATTCAAATGGTAAGACACTGCGTAAGTTTCTGCTTACTGCATCACCATCAAAATTAGGATGTAAGAAGATTTCGTAACCACCTACTTCATCTTCTTGCCAATTATTTAGGCGACGCACATGGTTAATATCACCAATTAAAAAAGAGGCATCAATTTCTTCAAAGTCTGTTTTAAAAAGGGCGCCAATGGTAAACTTTCTGCGCAAGGGCGCTTTATTGGGCCTAATAAAATACATTTCACAAGCTTCGCCTAAACGTAAATCGAGGATAGAGGCTAATTTCTCAGAGATAAGAATCGAATCTTGGTAGCCTTTGGCTTTGAAATTAGGAATACGACCGGCCGTGATAAATTTGCTGAAGAACTCCCAAGAATAATTGGGTCCCACGCCTTTTAGTACAGCCCCTTCAAAAAGATCTTCCTTTTTTAAAATTCCGGCTTTGCGTGCATAGGATTGCACCAAACTAATTTCCTCACGCGCTGAAATACTCTCAATGAGTGAATCGCTCAGTATAACGGGGCTTTGTTCATAAGTTGGGGATGGCTGATAATTCAGCACTTGAATATCTCCACCAAATCCGGTTATTTTGTTTTTGATGGCATTCCTTAATCCATTGCCCGTAGAAATGGCAAGAATCATTATTAGGATGCCTAAAGAAATCGCCCAAATGGAAATATTAAGTACCGGCTTAGCTACCTTGCGGGTTGCAGAGCGATTACGAATAATACGTTGGGCTATAAATAATTCAAACTTCAAGCGAAATGCGGCTATTGAAATTGGGCTTCAAATATACTATAATGCTTGCGCTAGCGCTGGTAAATTCACCAATAAAAGCACAAGAGGTGCAAGTTTCTGAGCCAGCGATAATTCCCGCTGCCGAAAGACAAGGTGCATATCTGCCTTTACTCTACGGAAAGCGAGTGGCATTAGTGGCTAATCACACGGCAGTGGTGCAAGGTGAGCATTTAGCTGATTTCTTATTGAGTAATAATGTAGACTTGAAAAAGGTCTTTGCCCCCGAGCATGGTTTTAGAGGTTCCGCTTCCGCGGGAGAAACAATAAAGGACGGGCGCGATACCAAAACCAACTTACCGCTCATCTCCCTTTATGGTAATAACAAAAAACCAACAGCAGCACAATTAGCCGATATAGATCTGATAGTTTTTGATATTCAAGACGTGGGCGCACGTTTTTATACTTACATATCTACCATGTCCTATGTAATGGAAGCAGCCGCAGAACAGAATAAAAAGGTAATTATTCTCGACCGACCCAATCCGAATGGTTATTATGTAGACGGCCCGATATTAGAATTGAAGCACCGTTCTTTTGTAGGAATGCACCCCGTGCCGATTGTGCACGGAATGACCGTGGGTGAGTATGCTAAAATGGTAAATGGCGAAGGCTGGTTGCGCGGTGGTGTAAAATGTGATTTAGAAGTAGTGACTTGTCAAAATTATGATCACAGTAAGTATTACGAATTACCCATTAAGCCTTCTCCCAATTTACCCAACGCTAATGCCATTGCTCTTTATCCTAGCTTATGCCTATTTGAAGGAACCAAAGTAAGTGTAGGTCGTGGTACTGAATTTCCCTTCCAAATTATGGGCGCGCCTTGGTTCACGGAATACAATACTCAGTTTACCCCCGTAGATCGGGAAGGAGCGCAGAACCCGAAATACGAAGGTGAGTTATGCAAAGGCTTTAACCTCAACGACTTTTCGGAGCATTACTTAATTGGTTTGGGAGAGTTATACCTCTATTGGTTGACAGAATCGTATAAAATGGCGCCAGACAAGTCTCAGTTTTTCACTTCTTTCTTTACTCTTCTAGCGGGTACGGAGCAACTGCAGGCACAGATAGAGCAAGGCACAGATCCCGTGGATATTCATGCATCCTGGCAGGGGAATTTAGAGAAATTTAAAAATACTCGTCGCAAATATTTGCTGTATGCCGATTTTGAATAGCATGGCGATAGAGTTTAATCAACCATACCCGTCAAACTCAAATAAGCTTGCTCGTATCCCTTTATGGTAATCTCGCTGCTAAAGCGATTTTTGATACGCTCTAAGGCTGCTTTCCCCATAGCCTTGGTTTTCTCGGGCTCCTGATACATTTTTAATAAGGCTTTCCCCATGGCTTCTGGGTCAGCCTTAGGGACTACGTAACCAGAAACACCGTCTTCAATTAACTCGCGGTTACCAGGAATGGCGCTTATTAAAGCGGGTGTGCCCAAGCTCATACCTTCTAAAACAGACTTGGTTATTGATTCTCCGTAAAGGGAAGCCAGAATAAAAGTGTCAGCCATTTTAACAATACGCAAGCTATCGGGTCGCCAGCCTAAAAAGTGAATGTTTTGCGGATTGGGCAAGGAAGCAACAATCTTTTTATTTTCCTCGGTGTCCATGTCTTTACCCAGAAGTAATAGGTGAATATTAGCCTCGGCGGGCAGATGTCCAAAACTTTTCAGTAGATAGGGCACCCCTTTCATACGGCGGTTATTGGCGGCACATACGGCATAAAAACCATCTTCGGGAAGCCCTAATTCGCTAGGCTTAAAAGCTTCAACGTCCTTATACCATTTGAGGCGATGACCTTTGTTTACGGTAATTAAGCGCGGCTTACTAAAAATAGAGGCTTTAGCAATATGTTCTGCTACGCCTTCAGAATTACACATTACCGCATCTACCCGCGGGTGTAAGAATTTGAAATAAGCGGTGGGATCATACCAGTGTATATGCCCTTGGAAGCCACGGTATAAAACAACCTTTACTTTGGTGCCTTCGGCAGCTTGAATGCCGTTAACCATGGAGCGACCATTAAAGAGATGCATTACATCGTAATCGCCGGCCACAATTTCTTGGTGGATAAAAGCTATTTCTTTTTTATCTAATTTTTTCTGGCTGTGGAAATCAATCACTTTAATGCCAACTTCTTCAAAGTGGCTCACATACTCACTATCCCCGTAGGTCATGATAGTAACTTGATGTCCTGCTCTTTGCAGGCCGATAAAAATTTCCGCTTCGGGACGAACGGTTATGGTACTGCGGTAATTGCTAAGGACTAAAATTTTTAAGGGCATATCTCAAAATTTTGGCGAAGTTAACCTTTCCTATTGAAGAGCCTAGAAAGGCAAAAAATTAAGAATTTTACCTCGAACTCACCTTTTAAAAGTGGCAAGGGTTCTACCTTTGCTTATGATTTGGAAAAAACTTAGTCGCGACGAAATAAAAGAACGCGTTTTTAGTGCCTTAGACACTAATCGAAATTACGATAGCGATTTTATTCTGGGAATTCCTGGGACCTATTTAGACACGGAACAATTTTACCGCGATGCGGACTTTTTAGAGAACGCTCCTTTTCTAAAGACTTTTATTAATAATCCTAATCACATTGGTTGCCATACCCTTGCGGAAGATGAGGGAGAGGATCTCTTTCGAGGAACCCAAAGAATTGAGGTAGAATTAATTCGCCTTATTTCGGAGGACATTATGAAAGCAGAGCCTAAGTCTATTGACGGCTATATTGCTCCTGGTGGAACCGAAGCAAATATTCAGGCGATGTGGATTTATCGCAACTATTTCCGCGCGCAATTTAAGGCAGAACTTAATGAGATCGCGGTTATCTTTAGTGAGGACAGTCATTACAGCTTTTATAAGGGAGCCAATTTGCTCAATGTAAAAGCGATAGCGGTACCAGTGGGAGAGAAGAATCGAGAAATTGACGAAGCAGCTTTAAAAACGCATCTAGCGAAAGCGAAAAAAGAAGGTATAAAATACGTAGTAGCCATTGCCAATATGAGCACGACCATGTTTGGCTCGGTCGATAATGTAGACCTAATGGCTGATGCATTAGAAGCAACGAATCTCAAGTATAAAATACATTTAGACGGTGCCTTTGGGGGCTTTATATACCCATTTACTAATGAGGATAGCAAGATGAACTTTAGCAATACGCGGGTTACTTCCATTACTATGGATGCGCATAAAATGTTAATGGCTCCTTATGGTACGGGCGTGTTTTTAATTAGGAAAGGTTGGATGCACTATTCGGCTACTACTGAAGCAAGTTATGTGCAAGGCTTAGATTATACCATGGTAGGTAGTAGGAGTGGAGCACAGGCCGTTTCTATTTGGATGATTTTGATGATTCACGGCCCGAAAGGTTGGACTAGGATGATGCAAAAGCTGATTGCGGAAACCGATAAAATATGTGTGGCTTTGGACGAGTTAGGGGTGAATTATTACCGCAATCCGTATTTGAATATTGTAAGCATGCAGGCAGACCAAATTCCGCAAGGCATCCCGCAGCGATATCGCCTCGTTTCTGACAATTTTAAGGAGGAGCCTAGGTGGTGGAAGGTTGTGGTAATGCAACATACCTTGGGTAAGGTGGTGGATCGCTTTATTGCCGATATGCGAGCTGAATTAGCTTAACCTGAGCAAAAAAAAAGCACCCAAGAGAAATTTCTGCTGGGTGCTTTAATTGGAATATTAAATTATTAGGAGGCCTTAAATAAAGGCAGTTTTAATTTAAAGATTGCTCCACCATCGTTCTCAACTTTAATTTCGCCACCGTGCGCTTCAACATATTGTTTTACAATAGTTAAGCCTAAGCCAGTACCATCTTTTTTATTTTTAGTGGTAAAAGGTTCAAAGAGAAATGGCAATAGGTCTTCGGGGATTCCTGGACCATTGTCGCTAATTTCCAAGCAAGCGTAAGTTTCTTTAATCTCTGCGTGGATGGTGATTTTCGGATCTTCTATCTTTAAATCGAAAAGCACGTCTACCGCGTTAGAGATGATATTCATCAGTAATCTTTTCAGTTTACTGGGGTCACCGGCTAAATTGGCCTTACCATCTAGATTTACGTCCAGAGTGATAGGTTCAATGGTTTTGCGATTGTTGGCTAATTTAATGGCATTTTCTACTACTTCTCGCATAGGGACAGCTTCAAACTCAATCGGCGCTTCGCGCACAAAGTCTAAAAAGTCATCTAAAATGTCGGAAGCTTGCTGACTACTTTCATCTAAAAGAGAGAGAAGCTCCTCATTAGCCCCATCCTCTCGCAGTAAGTCTGCAATTTGCGGGATATTTTTAATCGGGGTCCTTAAGTCGTGCATTAACATTCCCAAGGCATTTCCTGCGGCAGTCAGTTTTTCCTTTTTGAGGAGAGCTTCCTGTAATTGTGCATTTTTAATAGCCTGAGTAGCGTTTTGAATAAAGAGTTGGATCAAGTATATTTTCTCCGTCTTTAAGGTTTCATTTGGCTCTAGAACAGCAAATACGGGATAGTCCTTCAGCATAGCCAGAACCACATTCTTTTCTTGAATGATACTATTCTCGTTATGACGTGCTTGGTTAATTAGCCCCAGTAAAGCCGCTTCATTAAGCTCATTTTCTATGGTACCTACTTTAAAAATAAAGTCCAATGTATTTTCGTCACTCAAAGTACCCATCATGGCGTTCTCTGTGCCTATATAGCGGGCTAACTGGTCGAAAATATTCTTTAATAAACTGTTTAGTTGAATTTCACCGAGACTAATTTTACCAGTAGTGGCAATTAATTCTTCTAGGTTTCTTAATTTATTATAATCGTTTACGCCTTTGGTAGCGATTTGTAAGATTTCCTCCGAATTATAGGGCTTAACGTGATAGCCAACATTTTTACCAGCTTGCTGTACGATTTGGTCAATACTATGATCGGAGTAGGCGGTAACAATAATAATTTCAGCCTTGGTATCTACCTGTCGAATGCGTTTAGCCGTTTCTAATCCATCCCATCCAGGCATGCGCATGTCTAGAAAAATAACCGCAAAAGGGCTATTGTCTTGTACCGCAGCAGCAACCATTTCAAAACCTTGCTTTCCATTAACCGCTTTATCCACTATAAAGTCTGGAAAGGTTTTATTTTCTGAAAGAACAGATTCAGAATTATTTTCCTCCTCTCCAAAAAGCAAATCTGCTGCTGACGACAATTTTTCATTTTTAGCAGCTTTTTGGGGAACCAATATTTCCTCAATATTGTCTCTTACCATTTCCTCATCGTCAATAATAAGGACCCTAGTATTTAGTATCTCTTTATCTATCATATTTCCTTTTTAGTCAGTTTTAGCTACGGTTAGGATTGCAGTAGCCCCTTTTCCTTTTCCTTCGCTAGTTATTTTCAAGTCTCCGTTATGGCTTTCGGCGACCGTTTTCCCTGTAGATAAGCCAATTCCCATTCCTTGCTCTTTGGTAGTAAAGCCGCGCGTGAAGATGCTTTTTTGAGTTTCTTCGTCAAATCCTTCACCGCTATCTTTAATCATTAGCTTGATAACATCAGCTGTTTCAGAAAGTTTGATTTCTAATTTTTTCGGACCCTTAGGATTATTATCAATGGCATCTACCGCATTTTTAATAAGGTTGATTACAATTTGGATGAGTTTAGTGCGGTCACCAATAAAACTAGATATGTTTTCTGGGAGATCACTTACAATTTCAATATCTCGTTTTTCAATACTAGCTAAGAGAATTGCTAGTGCGTCATAAATTACTCCTCTTAGGCTAACCGATTCTCGGGGTCTTGATTCACCAGTGGTGATATATTGTCTTTGTATATTTAGGATATCACTGATATGACTAGTAATCCCCATCTGTTCTCTTATGGTTGTTTCCAAGCCTTTAATCAGAGTATCTTGGTTTACTACTAAACCCTGAACTAAATCAATTAGTGCTTTGGCTTTAGCTTCTCCGATAGCTGTGCTAATTTCCTTTTCTTGACTGGATAAAAACTTCTCCAATTTCATCAAGGTACTTTGATCATTTTCAGCAATCATTTTTTTAGATCTACTGAGATGTGAACCAATGCCCACTGCGGCATTTCCAATATCGTGCAGTACCCCAGCGGCCATTTCAAACTTGCTTCTATCAATTGCCATTTCTTGATTAAGACGACTAAGTTCTTCCTGTGATTCGTGGTAGTTAGTAATGTCATCAAAACTAAATACAACGCTTTCTTCCGATACCTTATTGATAGAGTAGAAGAAATGTCTAACCATTTTTTGGCCTTCATGCTCTAACTCTACAGTTTGCTTTTGCTGGGTAAGTATGTAGCCCGATTTTTCTGGAAAATCGTTAATCTTCTCGGCAATTCCAGGAGCAATCATTTCTAAAAGGTTAACAATATTGTTAGGCTCCAAGCCGGTTTGCATAAAGAGCGGCATAACCATTTGCTCCGCCATCTGATTCATGTGTTTTATTCTCCCTGCCTTGTCTGCAACAATTAAGCCTATCGCAGCCTGTTGAATTACTGCTAATAAATCATTTTGAGCATTTTCCTTTTCTGTCATGTGATGGATAAATAGTTAGACTACAAATCTGCAAAAAAAAACCGCTACAACTCAAAAATTATAGCGGCTGAACATTTTTTATAGAAAAAGTTCTACTCTAAGAGTTTGTCTCTAAGAGTTCTTCTTCAATAACTTTTTTCAATTGATGTTTGGGCATAGCCCCTTTTGACATCATCGGTTGGCCCTCATTAGGGATAAATAAGATGGAGGGTATACTTTGAATTCCAAAAGCAGCCGATAGTTCTTGTTCGGCCTCAGTATCTACTTTATAGATAACAATGTCGTCAGAGTACTCGTCACTCAATTCTTCAAAAATTGGGGCAACCATTTTGCAAGGTCCGCACCAATCGGCATAAAAGTCAATAATAGCGGGTTTGTCTCCTGCGAATTTCCACTCTTTTTCTATGCTATAGTCGAATACGTCTTTTTTAAACTGTTCGGCTGTTAAGTTAATTGTTGGCATATCTTTAATTTTTATCTTCACAAAGATAAGAGAGACAATTGGAAACCAAAGTGTTATATGTTACGCTTGATATTTTTATTGTGAATCTTGATATAAGGGTAAGGCGCTTTCTAGCTAAAAATCAGGACTCTAATATGGTCATGACTGTTAGGCTGCATATCATTTACATCGTTAGCTTGTTAAGTAGGCTGAGTTCCAAAAAAAAGCTCCCCAATCTTAAAATTGAAGAGCTATAATAAATTTACGCTAAGCGACTAAGGCTTTTTGATATAGACCTATCTAAGCTTCTGCTTGTGCCCAAGACTTACACCAGCCACCACCAGCTACTGCACCATTGGCAAAAAGTTGACAGCCACCGCAGTCACCTTTAAATTTATTTGGCTTATAAAAGCGGCAGTTAGTGCAGTTTTGATCTGCTTTTTCGCTTTCTTTCATATAGCCCAGACTTTCTCTTGTCTTAAGATCAGTTTCAGTTAAATTCTTATTGTAGGTAGAGCAATCAATACTTTCCGCTACTTCTTCCTCCGCTGGAGCTGGAGCAGGCGCTGGTTTGGGGCTAGGGGAAGTATTACTTTCCGCTGGTGCCTCGCCGTTAGCACATGCCTGTAATAATGTAGACGCCGAAAGGGCACTCAAACCTAGTAAACCAAATTTTGCAATAAATTGTCTTCTTCCTGAATCACTCATAATCATTGTATTTATAGCTTAATAATACAATAGAAGTATAAAACTGTTATTATTAAAACGGTTTTTATGCTTAATTTGAACTTAGTCTAAGTTACTATAGGCCAAGATTTAAATCAAAAAGCTACTTTCTTTGCTTGTTATTAAGGCGTTTATTTTTGCAGGGTATTGCTTAGTAGAAGGGAAGAGGCTTGCTTCAGCCTCTTCAATAATTATTAAATCATTTTCTATTCGTACCTCCTTAGTGTTTAAGTCATTCTCCTTAATGGTGGTCTCAATTTCCTCTACTTTTTCAATTACACTAGCCCGAACCTGATCACTATTTTCGCAGTCTACACAAAGTAAACCTTGTTGCGTCATAGTCCAGTAGTGCCCATCCATATTATAGTCCCAGTAATTGTTGAGGTTTTTAATATTATATATGAGTTTCTCTGTTCCCGGACTTAAGTAAACAGTGTCACCTGGCATCATATATAAGATATGGTCAATTTTCTGCATACGGTATAAACTACCTTCATTTATGCTGTAATAATTACTAAAGTTCAGTGTATTGCTATCAACTGTAAAAATATAATCAAGACTCTGCGCGTTTTTTCGAGCATCTTGCCGATTGAGACCTCTGCTTTTAAATTCAGATTCTAAGTAAGTATATTCTTTGTCACTTTTCCTAATGTCTAGCTGTACATTCTTATAGTAGCTTTTTCCATTATTAATAGTCCATAGGTCAGTATTTATACCTTCGTAAAAACTGTAATAAATATCATCTTGTACTATTTCTAGCTTATAACTACGTGTATTTAAGTCTATTTTTTGTTCGCTGGTGTAGTAAGACTCAGATCGAAAGTTTTCACTTATTTGATAGACGGAACTTCCTAAAATTATCAGGCCTATAAGGGATAAAAACCCTAAGCTGCGACGTACTCCTCGGTTGAGAGGATCAACTCCAAATACCAAGCGTATACCATAATAAACCAATAGGAATAGGGGCCCTAAAACGAATAGACTTAATCCTAAAGTTATGGAATTATAAAGGCTACTATCGGTTGATATTAGTTGGAAGAGGTTTGAGATTTCTCCCCAAGTATAATGAGTATCATTTAAATTAAAACCGATAAAGACTGTGGCAGCCAAAGATGCCAGTGCAATAAATACGGCAATAAGGAAAATGAAGCCTATTGCTTTAAACACAAACTTTAAGATGAGCTTGACGATTTCGAGGAGACCATTAAAAAACCGCGAAAGCAGATCTGCTAAATTATTGGAACTGCGATTTATGCCTTGCGCTTTACGGCCCATGTTTTTAACACTATTACCCACAGCATGAACCTCTTCGCGCACAAAGGTTTCAATATTACTGAGGGTTACTGGCTTTCCCCGCATTTGCAATTTTTCTGCGGTGGTTCTAGCACTTGGAACTACTATCCAAAGAATTACGTAGAGAAGAAGCCCGAAACCGGTAAAAAGTAAAGCAATAAATAGTAAACGTGTCCAGATAGAATCAATATTCAGATAAGCGGCTAAACCTGCTGCTACTCCGCCAATAATACGGTTATCCACGTCACGGTGAATCTTTTTCGAATAGGGTTGGTACTGGTCGTAATGAGCACCAGCATGGGCATAATCTTCCTCTTGCAGATAATCTTCGGGTTTGCCTAAAATAGAAATTACCGCTTCCACATCAAGGGTATTAATTACCTCTTTGGTTTCGCCATTTCTTTCACGAAAGAGCTCCGCCATGCGTGTTTCTACATCGGCAATAATCTCATCGCCACCACTGGTGCGAGAAAACTGATTTCGTAAGGTTCCTAAGTATAGATCTAACTGATTAAAGGCGTCTTCGTCAATATGGAATATGAAGCCTCCCAAATTTATTGTTAATGTCTTTTTCATGATTGTGGTTTAATGTCTTTTTGAATGCTTTGATTTACCGCTGCTTTTAAATTTTCCCAGCTTTTTAATAATTCTGTCAGTGCAGCTTTACCTATTTCCGTGAGGGAGTAATATTTCCGCGGTGGGCCCGAGCTAGACTCTTCCCAGCGATAAGCTAAAATTCCTGAATTTTTCAAGCGGGTTAGTAAAGGATAGAGTGTTCCTTCCACTACAATAAGCTCGGCTTTTTTTAATTCACTAATAATTTCGTTGGCATAAGCATCTCGGTGATTGAGCATATTAAGTATGCAGAGCTCCAAGACCCCTTTGCGCATTTGCGCTTTTGCATTTTCTATATTCATTATTAATTAGTTTTAAAAATTAGATCGCCACTGAAGACAATTAAAATCGCAGTTCTGTCTCCTGGGTCGTTGAGTAAAATAGCGGCATTATCACTTTTTTGACCATTAGGTTTACGCAATAATATCACCTGCCCTGGTTCATCGTCATGCCAATCGGAAGGAATATTAGCCTGGCGATAGCCCCAGTGTAGCATCTGCTCTATAAATTCTTTTTCACTCTTTAAGCCGCGACGATAATTGTCAAATTTTAGGAAACGAATTCTATCGATCCGGCCGGATATTTCTTCGGTGTAATTGTTAAAATCAAAATCGAAGTCTAAATCACTAATCAGATCATGACTAATGCTGAATTTGAAATTATCCCCTTGGTCGGCAATGCGATTAAAGAGAGATTCTATCTCATTTTTAGTTTGGCCTTGCAATACATTTATTGCAATTACTAAAAGAATAAGGGTGATTACTGGTCTTTTCATTGTACGCTTCATTTGCAATACAAAGATATGTCAAAACATTAGTACTATGCAAAACAAAGTACTGTATGTATTTTTAATAAACTAAAAATCAGCACTATAAATTTAGTACCTAGGGATGCGTAATCCCACTAATCAATATTTTCTCGGTGGATGGTGGAAAAGAGTCGATATTTTGGGACAGGGAATAGCCCACAAAAAATCTAGCCCGAGTATTCGAGTAGAAATTAGTGTGAGAGGGGAGGAGAAGTGATTGTTTTAAGATTCAATCGCTTCATTCGAGTCTTAGAGTCGTATTTTTCTTAATCAGTCTCTTTTGATTTCAGACTTTCAAAGGGGCGAATGATCAATCGGATTTTGCGATCGTAACTGAAATAATTGACAAACCAATTTAGTAGGACTACTAAACGATTACGAAAGCCGACTAAACTAATAAGGTGAACTAGCATCCAAACAATCCAACCGGGAAAGCCCGTAAGCATGATTTTGTTGTAAAGTTCAACTACAGCTTTGTTTCTTCCCACTGTGGCCATGCTGCCCATATCATTGTACTTAAATGGGCGAAAACTTTTTCCTTTACTACTGCGAATAATGTTTTGTGCTAAGCTTTTTCCTTGTTGTATAGCCACTTGTGCTAACATCGGATGTCCCTTAGGAAAGTCCTTGGTGCTCATGGAAGCTACGTCACCCAAAGCGAAAATATCTTCATGCTGCCCCACTTGGTTAAACTCGTTTACTATATAGCGTCCTTTTTCGAAGTCTTCTTTTTCTATTAATCCTTCTATAACACTTCCTTTAACTCCTGCCGCCCATATTAGAGTAGAGGCAGGTAATTCAGATTTATTTGTCTTAACAGTTTTGCCATCGTAACCACTAACGGCTGTGTTTAGCCAAACCTGAACACCTAGTTTTTCTAAGTATTTTAGGGCATGATCAGAAGAGGATTTATTCATCGGTGGTAAAACCTTATCTGCCATTTCTACTAGATGAATACTCATCCGACGGAAGTCTAAATCGGGATAATCGTTGGGAAGAACGTGGCTCTTTAATTCAGCAAAGGCACCGGCAAGTTCGGTCCCAGTTGGTCCGCCGCCCACAATAACAAAGTTCATTAAGCGCTCGCGCTCCTTTAAGTCAACCGTTAAAGATGCAGATTCAAAATTTTGAAGGATTAAGCTGCGAAGATTTAGAGCCTCTGGGACTGACTTCATTGGCATACTTTGGCTTTCCACGTCACTCATGCCGAAATAATTAGTTTCGGAGCCAGTGGCAATTACTAACCTATCATAACTGATGGGGCCAATGTTAGTTTGGAGAATTTTATTATCGCCATCAATCCGTTCCGCCTTAGCCATGCGGAAATAGAAATTGGGGAAATCTTTAAAAATATTTCGAATAGGGTAGGCAATTGAGTCCGGTTCTAATCCAGCAGTTGCTACTTGATATAACAGTGGCTGAAAGGTGTGGTAATTATGCTTATCTAACATAACCACTTGCTTTCCTTTGTTTTTTAAGCTCTGTGCTAAATTAAGTCCGGCAAAGCCACCACCTATAATTAAAATGCGTTCTGTATTTGTTTTGGGTATGTTTAAGTCAGCCATGCACAAATATAAGTGACTAGGGGTGTTTCAAAAAGTAATATAATTGAATTCTATTTTATCTTTTCTTTTTAAGGGGGAGAGACTTTATCCAATTACTAGCTATAAATAATTTTTTTCTAGGGTCACACTACCTTTGCTCTGAGTTAGATAACAAAATGGTCGAATATTAAATGAGAGTAGACATCACATTTTATTTATTCATGGGTTTAGGGTTCTTTCTATTGTTAGTGGCACTCCTTACTTTTTTGTTTCTGGCAAAAAAAGCCAATCATCCATACGGCTACCGCACCGATCGGTCGATGCAAAACCGAGTAACTAGAAATTTGCCCAAAGTCCATAACCACCAATGTTCTTCCGTTTGTCCCTATAGCAGTTTACTATTGCTGGCTTGTGGTATTTTGTTTCGCGTCAACCTGATACGATTAGTATAGCGGTATTTCTACTCTATTTAGTGTTCACCTTTACCATAGAAAAACTTTGGACGGAGAAAAACTTAAAATGCTACTCTCGTTTTCAAAAAATGTAAGTCTTTACTGGAAAGGATCGGCAAACTTTTGATCATTCATCATCGCGGTATCACTGAGGGTTCCCATAAAAGCCACTAAAGCATCCTTATCCGCCTCACTTAAGTTTAGTCGTCTAATATTATTATTTGGCTGTCTTAGCGGGGCACTTAAATTAGGGTTGTCTTTAACGCCATTATTATAATGGTCAATTACTTCACGCAAATTGCTAAACCTACCATCGTGCATGTAGGGTGCAGTAAAAGCGATATTTTTTAGGGAGCCCACTTTAAAAAGACCTTCATCATTTTGATTGGCACTGGCACCAGCTAGACCAAGGTCTGCACTGTTATCTAAGTCTAGGCCGTTGTTCCTCGCTCTAGGCGCAATAAAAGCGTCCGTACCATGGCAGGCAGCACAACCAATCGCAGGGCTGAAGAATAAGGCTTTGCCGCGGTTCTCCGTTTGACTAAAATTTGGGAAGTTGTCGGTCGGATTATTTACTCTTGTTCTTCCTTCATCGTATTTGCTGGATACTGAAATCATGCTACGTACAAATTGAGCGAGGGCGAAACTAATGTTGATTCTATTTATTGCGCCATTTTCAAAAGCGTTGGCAAAGAGGGTAGGGTAATAATCGGTTTCATTTAAACGCACTATTAAACTATCCAGAGTCATTCCCATTTCTACCTCATCCTGAATTGGTAGTAATACTTGTTGTTCTAAGCTCGCTGCTCGCTCATCCCAAAAGAATCGCCCGTTTGCGTAGTAGCGACTATTAGCTAGGGACATAGAATGCCTTCCCGTTTTCGCGCTTTCAAAGCCATTACTTAATGCAGCTTGATCGCTAAACCCATTACTATTTTGATGACAACTCGCACAAGAAACAGTGGCATTTTTACTCAGTAACTTATCGTAGAAAAGCACTCTCCCCAAAGTGGCGCCATGGTTAGTTACTGGGTTAAAACTAGGCGTATTGTCGGCTTGAACTATTGGCCCTCGCGTATAATGATTGGGCAAAACAGGTGAAGCATAATTAAAGGGAATGTTGGGTAGATTTATCAAGCCACTCCTTACTGGAAGGTTTGCAGTATTAGATTGGATTTCATCTTTTTTACAAGAGGCTAATATTATAAGTCCAGAAAGGCTAAGGGCAAGGAGCTTTTTCATAAGTGCTTTTATATAAGATTGTATTGGTGGCTATAGGTTTAATCAGGCCTATAAATTAATTTAATTGCCATCAGTAAGTATTCATAATTTCCGCAAGAAGCCTTAGTTTTAGCCCATAATTAGAAGAATGAGAAAACTGATATGGACTTACGGAATCAGTGCCGGCTTAATAGTTAGCTTAAACCTTTTTTTGGGAGTTCCTGCGGAAGGTGAGGCGCTAAGCTTTGAAGGAGGTGAAATACGAGGTTTTATTAGTATGGCTTTGGCTTTCGCCTTGATCTTTTTGGCTGTTAAGAAAATCTCCAATCGTTTTTATGAAGGAAGGATGTCTTTTGCGAAATCATTTGTGTCGGGCTTATACATTACTCTTATCGCTTCGGTTTTATACGTGATTTCCTGGGAGTTTATCGTGGCCAATTATATTCCCAATTTTGCCGATCAGTATTTAGAGTATCGTCAAACCAAATTATTAGCCTCAGGGGCAGATACGCAGGCTATTGAAAAGATTTTAGACTTTGAAAAGGCCAATATGGAGATGTACAAAAGCAACACCTTTTATCGTCTGATTACCACTTTTAGTGAAATTTTCCCAATTGGTTTTTTGGTTAGTCTTTTGGCCGGACTTCTTTTTGGTGTAATTCTTAAAAAGAGAAATACTTAATGGATAGATTAGAAATAGCCGGTATAGTTTTATTGGCTCTCAATGCAGGCTTAAGTTATTTGGCCTTTCAGAACCCAGCTTGGTTTGATCGTTTGCAATTGCGAATTGAAGATCTCAATAATGGCCAGTATTATCGTCTCATTACCGCTGGCTTTATTCACGTTGATTGGTCTCACTTCTTTTTTAATATGTTCTCACTTTTCATTTTCGGTGGGGCAGTAGAACGAGGCTTGGGTTTAGTAGGATTTGTAGTGGTTTATTTCTTAAGTCTAATAGGGGGTAACTTACTCTCTTGGCTCTTTTACCGCAAAGACCCAGAGTACAGGGCCGTAGGTGCTTCCGGCGCCATTAGCGGAATCATATATGCCGCTATCATTATTTATCCTGACATGGAACTAGCCTTTATATTTATCCCCTTTTATTTTCCCGCTTGGATTTACGGTATCGGCTTTATTGCATATTCACTTTATGGTATGCGAAGGAAAAATGACAATATTGGACACGAAGCACACCTGGGGGGCGCTGTTACGGGATTATTAGTTTGCCTTGTTTTAGATCCTCTTCTAATCCAAGAAAGCACCTTGACCATTGTCTACATCTTAGTGCCCGCCTTGGCCATGCTTGCAGTCTTTTTCTTTAAACCCATGCTTTTCTCAGAAACTTTCGCTCAGGGTGATGAAGCTTTAACCATGGATGATCATTACCGCTCTAAACAAGTAGAGAAAGAAGAGGAACTGAACCGTATCTTAGAAAAAGTTAACCGTGAGGGAAGAGACTCACTCAGTTCCACAGAGCGCGACTTTTTAGCCCAGCAATAATTGTAGCTTGACTAGAAAAGCTATTTTTGTCAATCAAATTAAAACAACCTTATGTCTAATAACCTTCTAGCGGGAAAACGTGGAATTATTTTCGGTGCCTTAAACCGTGAATCCATCGCTTGGAAAATCGCTGAAAAAGCACATGCTCAAGGAGCAAAATTTGTTTTAACCAACGCTCCAATCGCTATGCGAATGGGAGAGATAAACGATTTAGCAGCCAGCACTGGCTCAGAAGTAATTCCGGCTGATGCAACTAGCATGGAAGACTTAGAAAACTTATTTACTAAATCGCAAGAGATTTTAGGAGGTAAGTTAGACTTTGTCCTACACAGTATAGGAATGAGTGTAAATGTGCGTAAAGGCAAGCATTATACAGATTTAAATTACGATTGGTTGGAGAAAGGTTGGGATGTATCCGCGGTTTCTTTTCACCGAGTGATGCAAACAGCTTGGAAGCAAGAAGCCATGAATGATTGGGGTAGTATTTTAGCCCTTACTTACATTGCAGCGCAAAGAACTTTTCCCGATTACAACGATATGGCCGACAATAAGGCTTATTTAGAAAGTATAGCGCGTAGCTTCGGTTACCACTGGGGCGTTCGTAATAAAGTGCGCGTAAATACAATTAGTCAATCACCTACGCCAACTACCGCTGGTAGTGGTGTTAAAGGTTTCGATGGCTTTATAAACTATGCTGAAGAGCTTAGTCCTTTAGGTAACGCTACGGCCGAAGATTGTGCTAATTATTCAATCAGCTTATTCTCGGACCTTACCCGAAAAGTAACCATGCAAAACCTCTTCCACGATGGTGGTTTTAGCAGTACTGGAGTTAGTAATTCGGTAGTAAATAAATTTGGAAGCGAATAAAATCGCTTTTTCTAGTAATTAAAGCCCCGTTTTTACGGGGCTTTTTTTATGCCTATAGTCTTCATTTTAGAGACTTTAGCCCTCTCAGTTGGTAGAATGTTAAAAAGATGTGTAAAACCCTTGCATTTGGCCGGGTAAAAGGTTTTAAATCTCTCGATAAAGCGCTATCTTTGAGACTTATCACAATAAGCGTAACTGCATAATTATGAGTGAAATAGAAAAAGATTATGGCGCCAGTAGCATTCAGGTGCTGGAGGGATTAGAAGCGGTGAGAAAACGCCCTTCTATGTATATTGGTGATGTAGGCACGAAAGGTCTACACCACATGGTTTATGAAGTAGTAGATAACTCTATTGATGAAGCCCTTGCAGGACACTGCGATACCATCGATGTGACTATCCTCGAAGACAACTCCGTAAAGGTGAAAGATAACGGTAGGGGTATTCCAACCGAAATCCACGAAAAGGAAGGTCGTTCTGCGGTAGAAGTAGTAATGACTGTTTTACACGCGGGGGGGAAATTTGATAAAGATTCTTATAAGGTCTCTGGTGGTCTTCACGGTGTAGGTGTTTCCTGCGTTAATGCCTTGTCTGATGACTTAAAAGTAGAAGTACACCGTAAAGGCAAATTCTTCCATCAAACCTATCATCGCGGCGTACCAGAGTATCCTCTAGCAGAAGACGGGACTACGGATTACCGCGGAACGGTTGTTACTTTTAAACCAGATGCTTCCATCTTTCAAGTTACAGAATATCAGTATGATATTTTGGCAACACGTTTAAGAGAGCTTTCTTTCCTAAATAAAGGCATTAGAATTACGCTTACTGATATGCGTGATTTGGATGAAGATAACAAACCTAAAAATGAAGAGTTTCACAGCGAAGGTGGTCTTAAAGAATTTGTAGAATTTATTGATCAAAATCGCGAGACCTTAATGCCAGTTGTAATTGGTATGGAAGGGGAGCGTAATGAGATTCCTGTTGAAGTTGCCATGCACTACAACACTTCTTATGCAGAAAATATTCACGCTTATGTGAATAATATTAATACCCACGAAGGCGGAACTCACCTTACCGGTTTCCGTCGTGCTTTAACCCGTACTCTAAAAAAATATGCCGACGAAAGTGGCATGTTAGCAAGGGAAAAAATAGAGGTTAGTGGTGATGATTTCCGTGAAGGTTTAACCGCAGTTATTTCGGTTAAAGTAATGGAGCCTCAGTTTGAGGGTCAAACGAAAACCAAACTAGGTAACTCAGAAGTTTCTGGGGCGGTAGATCAGCTAGTAGGGGAAATGCTTAGTAATTACCTCGAAGAGAATCCTAATGAAGCGCGTATAATCGTGCAAAAGGTTATTCTTGCAGCCAAAGCTAGAGTAGCGGCGAAAAAAGCCCGCGAAATGGTACAGCGTAAAACGGTAATGGGCGGTACTAGTTTACCGGGTAAGTTATCTGACTGCTCTGAGACCGATCCTTCTATTTGCGAGATATTCCTTGTCGAGGGCGATTCGGCGGGTGGTACAGCAAAACAAGGACGCGATCGTAATTTTCAAGCAATTCTGCCTCTAAGAGGTAAAATTCTTAACGTAGAAAAAGCCATGCAACACAAGGTTTTTGAAAACGAAGAGATTAAAAATATGTTTACAGCCTTAGGCGTAAGTGTAGGAACCTTAGAGGATAGCAAAGCACTGAATGTCGCCAAACTGCGCTACCATAAAATTATCATCATGTGTGATGCTGATGTTGATGGTAGTCACATTGCTACATTAATTTTAACCTTCTTCTTCCGCTATATGAAAGAGCTTATTGAAGTAGGTAATATTTACATTGCAGCGCCACCTCTTTACTTAGTTAAGAAAGGTAAAAAAGAGGAATATGCGTGGAATGATGATCAGCGAGACCGTTTCGTAGCGCAACTAGGGGGAGAAAATAAATCTTCTGTTGGGGTACAACGTTATAAAGGTCTTGGTGAGATGAACGCCGAGCAATTATGGGAAACCACTATGGATCCTGAACGTAGAACTATGCGCCGTGTAACTATTGATAGCGCCGCCGAAGCCGATCGTGTTTTCTCCATGTTAATGGGAGACGACGTGCCGCCAAGACGTGAGTTTATTGAGAAAAACGCGAAATACGCAAAAATTGACGCTTAAAGCAATTTAATTTATACGATTTCTTATAAAAGCCCGTCATATATATGATGGGCTTTTTTTTGTACAGATATCTATCAATCAGGGCATTAATAAAGTTTAAAGAGCGGCTTATTTGAACACTTCTGATGATAGGTTCAAGATGAGTAATAATCAAATTTTACCTATCTATCGTTCAAGCCAATTCTTTAGCATCAGCTTCCCGCCATCAGTCATAATACTTTCGGGATGAAATTGTATACCAGCCAGTGGATACTCTTTATGCTCGAAAGCCATTAATATTTGCTTGTCGCGATAAGCCAGCAATTTAAATTCCGCTTGCATTTTAATACTTGGTTCTATAGCCCAACTGTGATATAAACCTGCTTTGAACTTCTTTGCTACCCCTTTTAAAAGCCAGCCCTCTTTTACTTGCTCTAGCTCGCGCTGTATTCCGTGCGCAACTTCATTTTGATTGTATAATTCTCCTTCAAACACTTCTGCAATAGCTTGTGCTCCTAGGCAGATGCCTAAAATGGACTTTTCCCGATAATTTTGAGCAATAATTTTTAAAATAGAGCCAGCATTTTTAGGTAAGCCAGGCCCAGGGGAAATAATAATGTGACTATAATTCTGGATCTGAGCTAATTGAACTTTATCATTACGAATCACATCTACATCCGCCCCTAATTCCTCCAAATAGTGAGCAAGGTTAAAGGTGAATGAATCGTAATTGTCAACTAGTAAAAGCTTCATACCTTGGGACTCCAAAAGAAATAAGATGAAAAAAATAATAAACACTAATCAAGCTCCAGCGCCAATAGGCCCTTATTCTCAGGCAGTAGCGGCAGCTAATATGCTCTTTACTTCCGGCCAAATTGCCATTAACCCACAAACCGGTGCATTGGAAACAGCAGATATCAAAAGTGAGACAAATTTAGTCATGAAAAACTTAGGAGCAGTGCTCCGTGAGGCGGGAAGCGATTTTTCCCAGATAATTAAATGCAGTATCTTTATTAAGGACATGAATCAGTTTGCTGAAATCAATTCTGTTTATGCAAATTACTTTGATGAAGACGCAGCACCTGCTCGCGAAACGGTTGAGGTAGCGCGCCTTCCTAAAGATGTTAATGTGGAGATTTCCGCGATAGCTTTAATTCCCTAATAAAATTTTAAAATTCTAGCTTAGGCCCGAAAAGCCTAAAACCACCGCTCCAATGATAATTAAAAAGTAGAGCACTAATACCACGACGGCAATAATTCCCCAAAAATTAAAAAGCTTAGACATTGCACCTATAAGGTCTTCTATATGATTGGTTTCAGAAGTGTAACCAGCCATTTCTGCAGATTGGGATATATCGCCTAAATATTTGCCACTAAAGTAATAAAGAGCAGAGCTTGCAATGTAGATAAGGGCAAATAAAGGACCACCAGCGCTAAAACCAGCCATGCCAGTGCTGCCGACGCCAAAAACTACTATCGAAATACCGCCAATAATCATAAGGGCGGTAGCTATATAACTTAAGATCGAGAGAAATTTAGTCCAGCGCTTAATTTTTGCTAGGTTGTTGAGGAGTAAGCCGTTAAATTTTTGTGTCTCTTCCATAGTTTAATTGGTTTGATGCTTCAAATATAATTGCTCGCTTGCATGAAAAAAGGATTTCATTGAAAATACTTTAGTCTATTTCATTTCTGCTAAATTTGTCCATCGAAAAAAAAGACAATCTATAAACACATAAAGCATATGGAATTTGATGTAGTAGTATTAGGTAGTGGTCCTGGAGGATATGTAACTGCTATTAGAGCATCACAATTAGGTTTAAAAACAGCCATTATTGAGCGTGAAAGCCTAGGGGGAATTTGCCTAAACTGGGGATGTATCCCCACCAAAGCGCTTTTGAAAAGTGCCAATGTTTTTGAATATATCAAACATGCCGAGGATTATGGGTTGAAGGTAGAAAATGCCGATAAGGATTTCGAAGCAGTGGTAAAACGTAGTAGAGGCGTGGCAGAAGGAATGAGCAACGGTATTGGCTTCTTAATGAAGAAGAACAAGATCGAAGTTATAATGGGCGACGGTAAAGTTTTACCAGGCAAAAAAGTGCAGGTAAAAAGCTCTGACGGTAAAACAAGCGAAATTTCTGCTAAAAATATTGTAATTGCTACTGGTGCTCGCAGTCGTGAGCTACCTAACTTAAAGCAAGACGGTGAAAAAATCATCGGTTACCGCAAAGCAATGACATTGCCGAAGCAGCCGAAAAAATTAGTGGTAGTAGGTTCTGGTGCCATTGGAGTAGAGTTTGCTTACTTCTATAACGCTATGGGCACTGAAGTTACTGTGGTAGAATATCTTCCTAATATCGTTCCAGTGGAGGATGAGGAAGTGTCTAAGCAAATGGAGCGTAGTTTTAAGAAGTCAGGCGTAAAAGTCATGACTTCCAGCGAAGTGACTAATGTAGATACTAGCGGCGAAGGCTGTAAGGTTACAGTAAAAACCCCTAAGGGTGAGAAAGTAATAGAAGCTGATATTGTGTTGTCAGCTGTGGGAGTGCAGGCTAATATCGAAAATATCGGTCTGGAAGATGTTGGTATCAAAACCGAAAAAGGAAAAATCACCGTAGACGATTTCTATAAAACAAGCGTGGATGGATACTACGCCATTGGTGATTGTGTTCCTGGGCAGTCTTTAGCGCATGTTGCTTCCGCAGAAGGGATTATCTGTGTTGAGAAGATTGCAGGTCATAATCCTGAACCACTTAACTATGGTAATATTCCTGGCTGTACCTATGCTTCTCCAGAAATTGCATCGGTAGGGATGACTGAAAAAGCGGCTAAAGAAGCGGGTTATGAAATTAAAGTGGGCAAGTTTCCATTCTCAGCCAGCGGTAAGGCAAGCGCAGCGGGCCATAAAGATGGTTTTGTTAAAGTTATTTTCGACGCTAAATACGGTGAGTTCTTAGGATGTCACATGATTGGCGCAAACGTAACCGAGATGATTGCCGAGATTGTGGTAGCGAGAAAATTAGAAACTACCGGAATGGAAATCATTAAATCTGTTCACCCTCACCCAACTATGAGTGAGGCAATAATGGAAGCAGCTGCTGCTGCTTATGATGAGGTAATTCACTTATAACATATGTCTTTTAAGATTTATATAGGCCGTTCCGAAAGGAGCGGCCTTTTTTGTTTCGCTATCTAACATTGGGAAATGGCTTCTTTAAAAAGAGGTTAAACTGAAAGTTTTAACACAATCCGACCCAGGGAATAGCAAAAAACGCTATTCACCAATCGAGCCCTAGATCTTGCTGCTCGAAACAATTCCTATAAGAAAATCCCGTGGGCAGGCTATAATTTTAGGGCCGAAAGTTTCGGTAATCTCCTTGCTTTAAGGCTTCAACAAGACCTTTATAAGAAATTTAAAGTTAAAGCAAATTTGTTTTTGCTTCGCTTTAATATAGCCCAAATTGCTTTCATTGACTTTATAATTTTAGGCCTTGAATTTAGAGGGCTAGAGTACTTATTATTAATGTTGCTCTTGTCCTTTTTATTTTCAACTATCTGTTGATTAGTATTTTAAATGGTTATCTAAACTTTTCATAAGTGTTTATTAGAATCAATTTATAGGATTTATCTAGGACTTTTATCGCAGTTAAAAAAGCATTTTTAACAGAAGCTAGTCCTACTAAATTAAAACCTATTCTAATGATTACAAGAGTCTTTTCTTTTCTACTCCCTTTCCTTTTTAGCTTTTCACTGGCAAGCGCTCAGAATGTCTCCCAGGTTGCTTTTGTTGCTTTTAATGCTGATGGTGGTGATGATTTTGCCTTCGTTACCCTAAACACAATTAGTGCTAATACAACCATATATCTTAGTGACAATGAAATTTTAAACGACTCAAGTCTCAGTGCGGGTGAAGGAATTTTGGCATGGTCTAATATTAATAGCACCCCTGCAGGGACAGTTATTATCGTGAATGGTGCTAGTTCTAGTTCCAGCATCACAGTAAATATTGGTAATGCTCAACGAATCAGCGGGAACTTTAATCTTTCGGCCAGTGGCGACGCCCTTATTGCCTATCAAGGTCCCACTGAGAATAAGGTTTCACATTGGCTCTCCGCCATTGAAAATTCGGCCAATGAAGCAGGAAATATAAACTCCACCAATCTAATTCAAAATCAATGCTACATTCAATTTAACCAAACCACTAGTCCCGACGGAGGCTATTACCAAGGTCCACGCAACGGGGAAGCTAACTTTGGCGCTTACAAGACTCTTATACAAGATGCCACTAATTGGCAAGAAGATGTTTCTAATGGTCTATCTATTTTACCTATAAGCTCTAGTTCTTTTACTACAACTGGTTCTTCTTTGGCTCAGCTGCTGATGAAAAGTTTCAGCAATAGCATAGATACCATTGCTCAGCAAGGAGATGCTGCCCATCAAATAAGTGCCTTTAAAGTAAAAGCTTTAAACGGAAGTACTTCGATATTAGACATCAGTTTAGCATTCTCTGGCAATTATGCTGCAAGTGATTTTGACTCGTTTCAGCTCAGGACCTCCAATGGCGACTTTTCCAATAGTACTTTGCTAAAGAACGCCTCGGCTGATAGCCTTATAAATGATAGCTTAAATCTCAGCAATCTAAATCTCACATTAAGCTCTGGCGATAGTTTAGTGTTGCACCTCTTGGCTAGGCTTGACAGTAATGCCGCTATCAATCACAATTTTCAGCTTAGGGATATCGACTTCACACTAAGCCAAGGTCAGTCAATTGATTCGACTCATAATTCATTTCTTCATCACATTATCGCACTCAAACCAGAGCTTGTATTTAACTCTCCTAATTTTTCCGTCCGAAACGACACCCTGGCTCAGGGTATTGGCAATCACCCCATACATTCTTTCCAATTAGAGAGTCGCTTTAAGCCAGTGAACTTAGTAAGTCTTAATGCTGACTTACAAGGAAACTTATCCTCAGCAGATATAGATGAGATCAAACTGTGGACTTCGCAGGATACTAGCTTTAATCCCTTGGAAGACCAGTTGATAGCAGCCACTAATTTTATGGATAGCAGCGGAACTATTCAGTTAACCGCGATTAATTATAGTCTCACCAAAAATAATACGGAAAACTTTTTTATTAGTCTAGATTTGAGCTGCTCGGCCCAAGTGGCTAGGTCTTTTCGAGTTTCCAGCATAGATAGTTCTCACATTAAGTTTGATCGAGATGTGGAAACTATCGGCTCAGTTAATGCGGGCGCGAGTATTTTTATTAAAGAATTAGCCACTCCTTCAGCAAAGGATTTAAATTATCAGTTGCAAGGGAGTAACCTGAGTGTTAGTTGGATTAATCCTGATTGTATAGATGAAACGCTCGTATTTATTCACAATCAAGTCTTTAGTGACAGTATTAGTGGGCAGTACAATGTCAATTCCAATTCCATTTCCGACAGTTTAAATGATAGTTTAGTGGATGGCGCAAAGGCTGTATACGCTGGTTTAGCTAGTGCAACTATGGTAACAGGCTTAAGTGCTGGGCAGAATTACTATTGTAGTCTTTTTACTCGCAATGGGACAAAATGGAGTAGGGCCCAAAGCTTTAATTTCTTCTTAGCCAATGATCCCGCTCTAATAATATCTCAGTACTACGAAGGTCAATCGAATGATAAGTGGATTGAAATTACCAATGTTGGTGATACTGCTATTGACTTAAGTAGTTTTTATCTAGCTAGATGGTCAAATACTTCTGTTCCTAATGCCTCGGCCACCTCTAGTAATCAGCTCAGTGGACTTTTGTCTTCTGGCAGTTCTATTCTAATGCAGCACTCTAGCGCAGCCAAACCTCTTTATGCAAGCGGCACCTCGGGTGGCTCTTTAGCTTTTAACGGCAATGATGCACTGGCTATTTGCCGTAACTCGGCGGAATGGGAGAACCGTATTGATTGTATTTACAGCAATGGAATCTGGGGAGAGAACACCTCTTTTTATCGCAAGGCATGGGTGCTGAGTCCTAATCGAGATATATCTGTTCTTGATGGGACAGGGGAGTGGATAGAAGTTCCGATTGGCCAGGTAGACACAGTATCTCTAGGTATAAGTGCTCGTTTAGGTGAGCATGAGTCGGCTTTGCCTAGTGGCGACTTCACCTTTAATGGTAGTATCTGGTTGCCCCAAGATCCGGAAGGATTAAGTACTACTCAAAATAGTATCGTCATTCAGTCCGGCAGTGCTACGTTTAACGCGAATGTTGATTGTTCCTTTCTTCAAATATTGAATCAAGCGCGTTTAGAAATTACAAATGGGTCGTGTATCACTATTGAAGATAGTCTTATTAATGATGGAGAGATAAACCTATCGGACAATGCCCTAATTCTACAAAAAGATACTACTTCCCTTAACCCAAACTCAGGCCATGGTAGTTACTCAATAAAAAAGGTATATCAAGCTACCGCAGTAGACCGCTTTAAGTTTTGGTCATCTCCTTTAGGGGATGCTTTAATTGAAAGCTGTTTTAGCAATACCAACCCCTCAGATCGCTATTACTTTCACTCTGGCGGCCATAATTCAGGTTATAGAAGTTTCACTGCGGGTACTATGCAGGCTGGGAGAGTTTATGCTATTACCCCCAACATGCCTGTAAACCTGAACCAATTAAACTTTAGCGATTCTGTGGTTTTTCAAGGAGACACTTTAAACAATGGGGAGATAAGATTGAGTATAGATAGCTTGAATCCGGGTGATTATATCTTTCTAGGCAATCCCTATCCTTCACCCATAGATTTTAATCTATTCTTAGCTGAAAACCCAAATTTAAATGCCTCCGTATGGTATTGGGACGCTAGTCCTAACGATAAAACTAACTCAGCTTTTGCAGTGTGGAATAACCAAGGGGCGGTTGCAGTAGGCAATAGCAAAAAAGCCAGTCCTTCCAATATTATTCCTGCTATGCAAGGTTTTATTGTGCGTGCCGGTCAAAACATAGGAACACTCTCACAGTACAATTTCATTTTTAAAAATAGCATGCGTGTTGCATCGGGATCAACAAACTTGCCTTTTTTCAAGTCGACATCTTCAAATTTGAAAATAAGATTACGCTTGCGCTCTCAAAAAGCAGAAAGCTTCTGTTTAATAAGCTCAGACTCTAATGCTACAGAACAATTTGATGAAAATTATGATGCACCAATTTATAAAGCCAATCAAAATCAATCGTTTTATAGTCTAGCTGAGCAAAGGCATTTAAGTATTCAAAGCTTAGATCTAAAATTAGAGGCAGTGGACATCGTTCCTTTGGGCATTGACGCTTGGCATGCTGGCAACTATACTATTATTCTCGACACGAGTTCAATCTTAGATAGCAATGTGTCTATTATTCTAGTGGACAGCCTCAACTCCTTTGAAAGGGATTTAAAAAGTCAGGCCTATTCTTTTCAGATTAGCCAAGTAGGCATCGACACCAGTAGGTTTTTTCTAAAAATCGGGCAAGAATCTCTGTCTAATATTGCCACAGAAAATAATGAGCTCTCTAGTATTGAGGTGTTTCAGAATTCAGCGGGTAACATTGAATTGAATTTATCTGACTTAAGCCCGCACTATGATGAGGTACAGTTACTCAATTTGAATTCTCAACTATTAGAGAAATGGTCTATTGAACCCGAACAGAAGCGTTATTCATTGCCTCTTTCTGAAAGCCGCCGTGGCCTTTTTCTATTAAACCTTTATTCTGATAAGGGCCGCCGTCAATCACTGAAAATCTATCTATACCCATAAATCAGCAACCATGTTTAAACTTAAACCTAATCTATTCGCTTTAGCCTTATTTCTAAATTGCTCCTTTCTTGCTGCCCAACCAGCCCCGCCTGACTCTGCCAATAGGACACCTTTGCCCGGTCTGCTAATCCTCGCTGCTGCTGGTGCAGCCTATGGCGCACGGAAAACTGCTTTGAAACGACAAGAAGGAGAAGAAAAGTAAACAGATATATTTTTGATTTTTTAATGATACATAGTCTTTCAAATCGCTGTAAACTTGAATTTGACTATATATTAGAGCCTTATATTTTTGTTTTCACTAGAAAAATCTTGAGCGACCCTTGTAGGAATCGGCCTTGCGGCCCTCAACTTTTCCCATTGGCCCGCCATTAGTTTAGGCGGTTCCGCTTGAGTTCCCCAATTTACAGGTGGTCTGAGACCTAATTTCGCATCGAACTCAGGGTATTAAGGAAAGGATTTCCTTTCTTTGTGATATGGCGGGAAATAGCTTTGGTACCTTACTTAAATTAAGCACATTTGGTGAGTCTCATGGTGAGGCTATTGGCGGAATTCTCGAAGGATTACCCGCCGGCCTAAATTTAGATCTCGAATTTATTTTTAAGGCCATGGCTAGACGCAAACCGGGTCAATCCCGTATTTCTACCCAAAGGAAAGAAAGTGATCAAGTTAAGATTCTATCCGGCCTATTTGAAGGAAAAACCATTGGTACTCCTTTAGCTTTTAACATTGCCAACGAAGATGCAAAAAGTAAGGACTATTCTCATTTAGAGCATAATTTTCGTCCCGGCCATGCCGATCAAGTTTATCAGGAAAAATATGGCCATCGCGATTATCGGGGTGGTGGTAGATCTTCTGCTAGAGAAACTGCAGTAAGAGTAGCCGCTGGAGCAATTGCCGCTCAGCTTATGCCAAGGGTAGATATCAAAGCTTATGTTTCTGCGGTAGGTTTAGAAGACATTAATAAGAGTTATACCGAATTGGACCTCTCCCAAATAGATGCATCCATAACTCGCTGCCCGGACAAAAATTCTGCCGAGCGTTTTGAGCAAGCTATATTGGCTGCTCGTAAAGCGGGCGATAGCTTGGGGGGTGTTGTTTCTTGCAGAATTACGGGTGTTCCTGCTGGCTGGGGAGAACCGGTATTCGATAAATTACATGCCCGTTTAGGACAAGCCATGTTAAGTATAAATGCAGTAAAGGGTTATGAGCATGGTTCTGGCTTTGCCGCTGCTCGTATGCGAGGCTCTGAGCATAATGATACTTATGATGCAGATGGTAATATTCGCTCCAATAATGCGGGTGGATTATTGGGTGGAATTTCGAATGGGGAAGACATATATTTCCGCGTGGCTTTTAAGCCCGTGGCCACAATAATGCAAGACCAAGAAGGTCTTAATGACAAGGGTGAAACGGTTACCATAAAAGGAAAGGGTCGACATGATCCCTGTGTTGTTCCACGCGCTGTTCCCATTGTAGAGGCAATGGCGGCTTTAGTTTTAGCAGATTTTTACCTCCTTTCAAAATCAAATAAATTTTAAATAGATGAAGTTAGCTCTCCATTGGAAGATATTAATAGGATTAGTCTTGGGCCTAATTTGGGCTTTGGTAAGCTCTCATTTTGGATGGTCCACTTTTACCCTAAATTGGATAGCTCCTTTCGGAGAGATTTTTATCAACCTACTTAAGCTCATCGCCGTACCCTTAGTATTGTTTAGCATCATCAGCGGTGTGGCCGGATTAGGGGATCCTTCTAATTTGGGTCGCCTCGGTATTAAGACCTTAGCTTTTTACTTTTTAACCACCTTTATCGCCATTGGCATCGGTTTGGTTTTGGTAAATGTTATTGCACCCGGAAAGTTAATAGACGAAGAAACTCGTATTGATAATCGCATTTCCTACGAATTATGGGCGGCAGAAAACAACGTAATTCCTAAAGATGGTAAAAGCTTTCTTTTGGATCCTAATTATGCGGATGCAGTTGATCGTGTCCAAGGGATCACGCAGGAAGACATCGCTGAATCTAGCGTACTAGAAAAAATGCAAATTGCTGAGGAAACAAAAAATGCGGGTCCTCTCGACTTTTTCGTAAAACTTGTACCCTCAAATATTTTCTCCGCCTTGGGTAATAATGGCAGTATGTTACAAGTCATTTTCTTCGCCTTATTTTTTGGAATAGCCTTAATTTTTATTCCTCAAGCGAAAGCCGAGCCTGTAAAAGTTGTAGTAGATGGCTTAATGGAGATATTACTGAAAATGGTAGATCTCATTATGCAAGCGGCCCCAATCTTTGTATTTGCCCTATTAGCGGGTACTGTAAGTCAAATGGCCGGCGATGATATTAATAAGGTTCTAGAAATTTTTAAAGGTCTTTCTTGGTATTCCCTCACAGTATTTTTAGGTTTAGCTTTAATGGTTATGGTGTTCTACCCGCTGGTCTTAAAACTGGTAGTAAAAGTTATACCTTACAAAGGTTTCTTTAAGGCAATGAGTCCCGCCCAGACTTTGGCATTTTCAACCAGTTCATCGGCCGCTACATTACCTGTTACCATGGAGTGTGTGGAAGACAACCTGGGGGTAGATTCCAAAGTAACTAGCTTTGTATTGCCCATTGGTGCCACCGTTAATATGGATGGTACTTCACTTTACCAAGCGGTAGCAGTTGTATTTTTGGCCCAAATGCACTATGTTGACTTAAGCCTAGGTCAACAGTTAACCATTGTGCTTACGGCTGCCTTAGCTTCTATTGGCTCCGCTGCTGTACCAAGCGCGGGCTTGGTGATGCTGATAATCGTTTTGCAATCGGTCCAGTTAAACCCATTATGGATTGCTATTATTCTACCGGTTGATAGAATATTGGACATGTGTCGAACCGTTGTGAATGTCACAGGAGATGCCACGGTTTCTTCTATTATAGCTAAAGGCGAAGGCCTCTTGAATTATCCGCCAAAGGGTAAAGCAGATGATACTTTTGAACCAGACTTTAACACTTAAAAAATTTACATGAAACGAATTATAAAGTTTTTCTTTTTTCTTGGAATCATATTATTAGGAGCAGCCATTGCCTTGCCATTGGTCTTTAAGGACAGCTTGATTGCCAAGTTGAAAGTGGAGATTAATAAACAGGTTAATGCCCGAGTAGATTTTGAGAATGCAGAACTTTCTCTTTTATCTACTTTCCCTAATTTCGGCCTAAGCCTAGAAGGGTTTAGTATTGACGGCATCGCCGAATTTGATTCAATCCGTTTAGTGGAAATAGGTGAATTAGATTTCGCAATAGACTTTATGAGCGTTATTTCAGGAGAGCAATTTCAGATTGAGGAAGTAGCTTTTAATGATGTTAATTTAAACTTACTTATCACCCCCGAGGGTAAAGCAAATTTTGATATAATCAAAGAATCTGAAGCCGCGGCAGATAGCTCAGCTTCGAGTGAGCCATCTAGTTTTAAAATTGCTTTACAGTCTTACTCTCTGTCTAATTTTAATTTGGTTTATGATGATAAAGAGGCTGAGATTTATACTAAACTTAGTAATATAAACCATCGTGGGAGTGGTGACTTTACCGCTAATATTGTAAACCTTACGACTCACACTACGGTAGAGTTCTTTATTTTTAAGTTAGAGGACTTTGCTTACGCAGATCGCTTACAGTTAGAATCAGATTTTGATGTTAGTCTTAACCAGGAGGAGTTTCAGTTTACTTTTGGTGACAATTATATAATTGCTAATGACCTTAAACTGCAGTTTGATGGTTGGCTAGCTATGCCAGAGGAGACCATTGATATGGACATAAATTTCTCTGCACCTGAAGCTAATTTTAAGCAGCTTTTATCCTTAATTCCTGCTTTCTTTTATCAGGATTTTGAAAGTGTTCAGACCCAAGGAAACTTTAAACTAGAAGGTAAAGTAAATGGCACCTATGATGGAGAAAATGAGAAGTATCCCCCCTTTAATTTTGCTTTAAATTTAAGGGATGCATCTTTCCGTTATCCTGATTTGCCCGCTGGGGTAGAGTCAATTAACATGGATATGACCGTGGTTAATACTCGCAACGATCTTGATGGAATTGAAATAAAAGTACCCTTGTTTTCTGCCTCTATTTTAGAGAATATTTTCCGTGCAAATGCATCACTAAGTACACCAATGTCTGACCCCACCTACGTATTTGGTCTAACATCTGACTTTGACTTAGCCGCTATAGAAAAGGCAATGCCTTTAGAGGGTTATGAATTAATGGGTATGCTAAAGGCAGACTTGCAAAGTTCTGGCAAGATGTCTTATATCGAAAATGAACAATACGATAAGCTTATTGCTCAAGGGCAGATGGACTTGAAAGACTTTAAGGTCTCGGGTGATAGTTTGGACTTTCCTATCGAAATTCCTTTTGGTTCGCTTAGTCTAAACCCTAGAGTAGCTCAACTTAAAAAAACTAAAATTTTAATCGGTCGCTCCGATATGACTCTGTCGGGTGACGTGAATAATATTATGGCCTATGCCTTAAGCGATTCCTTACTTAGTGGTAGTTTAAAACTAAGCAGTAAGTACCTGAGTATCAATGATTTTACTGGCGGAGAAGAAACTGCCACTAGTCAAGAAACAAGTATTGATACTAGTGCAATGGAAGTAGTTCGTCTGCCAGAAAATATCAATTTCAGCTTAATGGCAGACATTGACTCTTTGATTTACGATGACATCATTATCAGGCAAGCGAAAGGTGGTTTAGCTCTTAAAAAAGGGCAAGCTCAGTTGAAAGACTTTCAGATGAACTTGTTAGAGGGTAGAATGACGATGAGCGGATCTTACAATTCAAAACCCCAAGAGCCTGCGGTAGATTTTAACTTTACCATTATCGATTTTTCCTTCAAAGAGAGTTTTGATAAGCTTAGCATTGTTCAGGAAATGGCTCCAATAATGAAAAACACGGTAGGATCTTATAGTACTAGTTTTTCATGGACCTCGAACTTAATGAGTGATATGAGTCCCGATTTGGCTACCGCTAATGCAGCGGGTACATTAAAGACTAGTCCAACTAGTGTTACGGGCAAAACCTTTGGACAGATTGCCACTTTTCTCAACAATCCAAAATACAATAGTCTAGACTTGGGGCCACTGTCTTTAAGTTTTACAGTAGCAAATGGTCGTTTAGAAGTGAAGCCTTTTGATTTTAAAATGGGCAAATACAAGGTAATAGCCGGCGGTAGCAGCGGCCTCGATCAAAGCCTCGATTTTAGCTTAGATATGAATATACCAGCTTCGGATGTTAAAGCAGCTAGCCTCTTGAAAAAGTTTGGTTCTTCAATTACAACCATTCCTTTAAAAGTGAAGATTGGCGGTACGCTTACTGACCCTGAAGTGCGTCCCAGTTTTGGTGATATGGGTAACCAGCTAATGGATGACTTAAAAAACACTTTTAATAAAAAGGTAGACGAGGTTAAAACCCAAGCTAAGGAGGAAGCGAATAAAAAACTGCAAGAACTCGTACAAGCTGCCGAAAATCAAGGGGATAAATTAATTGCTGAGGCAGAAGCTCAGGCGCAGAAGCTTAAAAATGAAGCGGCTAAACAAGCACAAGTCATAAGAGATGAAGGCGAAAAAGCGGCTCAGAAAATATTAAGTGAGGCGGGTAGCAACCCGCTTAAAAAGGCCGCTGCTAAGCCATTGGCAGAAAAAGCCCGCTCGGAAGCCAATGACAAGGCGCAGCTTATAGAACAGAAGGCGAAGGAGCAAGGCGATAAGCTAATAGATGAAGCAAAAAAACGGAAAGAAAAACTGATTGAAGATGCTAGAGCGAAAGCCCAAGTTTAATATTGTTCTAGTTCTAATATTGTTTTTTAGCTCTTCATTGTTGGCTCAACCAGAGCTAGGGGAGTGTGAGCAAGAAGTAGATGAAGTAGTTTCAACGCAAATTCCACGTGCGCTCAAGGCGTGGAAAGCTAATAACTACCGCGAGGTAGAAAGGTACTTAGAAAAGTGCCTTAGACTTGACGCAACTTATGCTCCAGCGCTCCACCTATTAGGGGAGCTAAATCTGCGTAAGGGCGAAATTAAAAAAGCGAAATTCCTATGGGAAAAGCTTTTGCAGGAATGTCCCAATTATAAACCTGAAATTCCCTATCTATTAGGAATTATCTATTTGGAGTCAGGCGAATACGAAAAGGCTATTACCAACATTGAAGACTTTCTAGCTAATCCCGAACGTGATTTTGGTTTTGATAAAGAGGCAAAAGCTGCTTTAAAAGATGCAAAGCTAAATAAGGAGTTGATGTCTAATGCCATTGAATTTAATCCTCGCCCAGTTCAGCGGATTAGCACCCAAGCAGATGAGTATTTAGCGACCATATCGCCCGATCAAAGAACCATGTTTTTTACCCGTAGAAGCAGAAAAGTAAATCGAAAAGATGGTCCTGCTGCTAAATCAAGATTGGTGGAAGAGTTCTGTAAGGCTCAATTACAAAGTAACGGTGAGTTTGAAATGGGCGCACCCATGCCGAGCCCTTTTAACACGAGTTACAACGAAGGGGGACCTAGTATCACCGCTGACAATACCGAGTTATATTTCACCGTTTGCGAGAATTTAGATGGCTATAAAAATTGTGATATTTATTATACCGAATTAGATCCTTACGGCTACTGGACTACGCCCAAAAGTGTAGGGGATCATATTAATCGCCGTGATAGCTGGGAGTCGCAAGCTTCGGTTACTGCTAATGCCGATTACTTATACTTCACCAGTAACCGTAAAGGGGGACAAGGAGGTTTAGACATTTATCGCTGTCGCAGATTAAGGGATGGGTCATGGTCGGCACCACAAGTTCTACCGGAAGAAATTAATACTAGTAGGGACGAGAAGAGTCCTTTTATTCATAGTGACAGCAAAACCTTATACTTTACCAGTAACGGTCACCCTGGCTTAGGAGGTTATGATATTTTTTACGTGCAATCTAAAAATGATAGTACTTGGTTTCCCTCAGTGAATATTGGCTATCCCATAAATAGTAAAGACGATGATTTGGGATTATTTGTCAGCATGGACGGTAAAACTGGCTATTTTTCATCTAATACTATTCGGGCTAATTCGGGTTGGGACCTCTATCAGTTTGATTTACCCGAAGAAGCTCGCCCGGAAGAAGTGTTTCTTTTAGCGGGAAATTTAAAAAAGGAAGATGGTCTAGATTCAGCTCAAATTCAAATTAAAAATTTACGCACCAAAGAGATTACATCGATTAACGTCGATCAAGAAACAGGTAATTTTGCACGGGTAATTTCCAATGAGCAAGCTAGTGACTTCATCATTAAAGTAGAGAAGAAGGGTGCCGCTTTTAGTTCTCGCTATATCAGCGCGGAGTCACGTTTAAAAGATCCCATTGTGGAGACTTCCTTAGAGCTTAATAAACTGGAAGTAGGTCGTGAATACACCTTAAACGATATTAATTTTGGGAGTAATTCGGCCGAGCTAGCACCAGCAGCAAAAGCGATTATTGAAGAGTTCGTAGTTTTTATGAATGATAATAATACTGTGAAGGCAGACATTCAAGGTCACACCGATAATGTGGGTGATGCTGCCAGCAATGAGCTTTTATCTAAACAAAGAGCCAAAGCAGTATATCAATATGCTTTGTCTTTAGGTATTAGTAGTCAAAGATTAATTTGGCATGGCTACGGAGAGAGTCGCCCTATCGCATCTAACGAAAGTGAGGAGGGCCGCGCTAAAAACCGACGTACCGTTTTTGTTCTAACGGCTCACTAAACACTTTAAAACTCTCTGGCCTAGGCAAGCTTAGTTAGCCTAACATTATATCTTCTGAATTTTAAGCACAAAAAAGCCGCTACAAATGAGCGGCTTTTCTTTGAAATGTATGTGAAGCTTATCTTCTCAATTCTTTAATACGGGCTGCTTTACCAGTCAGCTCTCTTTGATAGAAGATACGTGCGCGACGCACTTTACCTTTCTTGTTGATTTCTACCTTTTCTAAAGCGGGCATGTTTACTGGAAAGATACGCTCTACTCCAATACTTCCACTCATCTTACGAATAGTGAAAGTTTCCGTGCTACCACTACCACGACGCTGTAAAACTACCCCGCGGAAAAACTGAGTACGCTCTTTTGCGCCCTCTTTAATTTTGTAATAAACGGTGATTGTATCACCAGCTGCGAATTCAGGAAATTCTTTAACTTCTACGTACTGTTCCTGAACATACTTAACTAAATCCATAGTTTCAGTAATTGTTTAATTTATATATGGCCAACATTCACATCCTTTGCCAGAGGTTGACAATACAAGACTTAAGTTACCCTAAGAGCCGGCAATATTACGACAAAATTTTAGTGCTACAAAGATTCTTCATCTAAAAGATCAGGTCTTTTAGCCCTTGTGATTTCCAGAGCTTTAGCTTCGCGCCAAGCTTCAATTTTCGGAAAGTCGCCCGTTAGCAATATGGAGGGGACTGACCAACCATTAATTTCTGATGGTCTGGTATATACCGGCGGCGCTAATAAACCATCTTGAAAAGAGTCGTAAAGTGCGGAAGATTCATCGTTTAAAACCCCAGGAATCAGTCTTATAATAGCATCACTTACTACGGCAGCAGCAAGTTCACCGCCGCTAAGCACGAAACTACCAATAGAGATTTCACGCGTAATAATATGATCACGAATTCTTTGATCCACCCCTTTATAGTGTCCGCAGAGGATGATAATATTTTCTTTTAGCGAAAGACGGTTTGCTATTTTTTGATCAAAAAGTTCACCGTCGGGGGTCATATAAATAAGCTCATCGTAATCTCGCTCGGCTTGCAAATCTTTAATGCAGTTTAAAATGGGTTCTACCATCATTACCATGCCGGCGCCACCGCCAAACTGATAATCATCAATTTGACTATGCTTACCCAGCCCATACTTTTTAAGGTTATGCACCTCCACCACTACGCGACCCTTGTCTTGCGCTCTTTGTAAAATAGAGTGGGAGAAAGGGCTTTCAAGAAGCTTCGGTAAAGCTGTAATTATATCTATACGCATCCTGCAAAAGTAAAGAGGCTAAGCCCATTTCTGAACTTAGCCTCTTAAAATTATTCGCTTATTATTTTATTGCTCTTTCTTAAAGCCAAGAGCGGCAGAATTGATGCAATAGCGTTTACCCGTTTCGGTAGGACCATCGTCGAATACGTGACCTAAATGCCCACCACAACTCGCACATAAAATTTCGGTGCGTACCATTCCGTGGCTGCGATCCACTCTTTCTATTAAGGCATCATTATCGGCTGCTTTATCAAAACTAGGCCAACCGCAGTGCGATTCAAATTTTGCTTCACTGTCAAATACTACGGCATTACAGGCGGCACATTTATAATCGCCGTCCTCAAAGTGCATGGTATACTCTCCCGTAAATGCACGCTCTGTACCAGCCTCTCTTAGAACCCTATATTGCTCAGGACTCAATTCTTTTTTCCACTCGGCATCTGTTTTCTGTACTTTCATTGCTTGTGAATTAGTAGTATTACTTTTCTTACTTTCTTGAGCATTGCAGGCAGTTATTCCTACAAATGCCATTAGAACTAAACTTAAAATCTTTTTCATATCAATTTATTTAACAATAGATACGCTCAAAGAGTTCTCTTAGATCTTAAAGAAATCATAAATCGACTTCTGTAAGGCGCTATCCATTAATATTCGTCGGTGGCCTAAGCCTTTACTGACAATTAATTTTGACTTTTTCCACTTCTTATGCAGTCGCTTGGCATTTTTAATCGGTACATCTTGATCATCTTCATCGTGAATTATTAGGCCCAAGGGATTGTGGTATTGACAGAGGTAGTCACTAGAACTCTCTTTCGCACTAATGCCAAAGCGCTTTTCTATGATTTTGACAAGGTTATCGGTTACCGCTTCGTTCATTTTAAGATTGTCACTAAAGTCAGAAATAACATTGCGAACATTGGCAGGTGAACCCATAATTACCATTTTCTCATATTGGGCTTTACGATTCAAATTATTAAAAAGAGCCATCCCCCCTAAAGAGTGTCCGATGGCATTATAAAAAGGGCCAAAGCGTAAGTCTGCCTCTTCCAGAGCATCAACAAAGTCAAGCATATTGGTTTTGATACCAAGATGATCACCGTGCCCTGGCGCTTCTATAGAGACCACATGAAATCCCAAGCGGTTTAAACCTTCCATTATTTGGAAAAACTGACTAGCGCGGCCACTCCAACCGTGTATGAGAATAATCTTTTCTCCTGGCCCTACTAATTCAAAAGCAGTAAACTCTTTGGCATTTTTAGTCAGTAAATCGTGCTTTTCTGCTTTTTCGCGCAAGGCGATTTCCCTTTTAGGGACCGGGAATTTAATAGGTTTAAAAAATAGGCTTAGGGCAAATTTCGTGGCCAATCTAGTGGATATGCTACTCAGCACTTTCCCTGAAATGGTAATATATTTTGGCAAGTGAAAACTTGGGACAATTTCCGGTTTCAATCAAATGTTTTTAGCGCTGCAAATTTGCGAATAGAATACAGTAACCACAAGTTATTTCGCAATTAGCACAGTCAAGAAGTTTCGGATGGAAAATTAGCTAGGCTGACGTAGGCTTTAAGGCTAAATCACTAGAGGTGAAGATGAACAAATCTTAAAATTGAAACTTATTATGCTAAATTGCAGCTATGAAAAGATTTCTATTACTATTTGCCACCTTAATTACTGTTTTCGCTAATGCTCAGGTAAATGCCTCTTTATCAGATCCTAATATAAAACAGATCTTACTGGGCAATTATCAAGCGTCTAGTTATCAGGCTACTCAGCCGATTGCTGCTACGGATCAATTAAGCTGCGAATTTTTGAATTTAATGAATCCTGATAGCTTACAGTATACCATTGAGGTCTTAAGTTCCTATCATACTCGTCATACATTCTCCGATACCGTATCAGCTAATTTCGGTATTGGTGCTTCACGCAGATGGATTAAAAGTAAATTAGAGTCTTATAGTGCTCGTAATGAGCAAAGAATGCAGATCGGTTATTTGAACTTTGATATTAATAATAATACCTGTGGCGACTTGTACGGCACTAAAAATGTAATGGGCGTTTTGCCCGGCAGCGATACTTCTTTTAAAGATATCATTCTTTTAACGGCGCATATGGATTCGCGTTGTGAGCAGCGGTGTGACACTAATTGTCTTGCTGCGGGAGCAGATGACAATGGCAGTGGAACGGCTCTGGTAATGGAGCTTGCGCGCGTTATGAGTGCCTATACTTTTAAACGCACTATTGTATTTATGCTTACCACGGGTGAGGAGCAAGGTTTGATTGGGGCGAGAGCTTTTTCAGATTATTGTTTAGCAGAAGGCATCGAAATTAAAGGTGTATTAAATAATGATATTGTAGGGGGAACTATCTGTGGAGAAACTGCTTCGCCTCCCGGCTGTACTAGTGCAGGTGATATAGATTCTACCACTTTACGTATTTACTCCAACCCTTTGTCTGAGCGTAACCCACACCAAGGATATGCTCGCGCCGTGAAGGTGAACTACGAGGAGAAAATTAAGCCGAACATGAAAGTTAGTATGGAAATAGATCTCATTAATCAGGAAGATAGATCGGGTAGAGGGGGAGATCATATCGCTTTTCGCGAGAATGACTATCTCAATTTAAGATTCACATCTGCCCACGAGCATGGTAATGGAAACCCTACTGGTACCCCAAATTATAGTGATCATCAGCATACTTCGCAAGATATATTAGGGGAAGATTTTAATAGTGACGGGATCATCGATAGCTTTTACGTAGATATGAATTACTTGGCTCGCAATGCCATGATAAACGCATCTGCGGCAGCGATATTAGCCGAAGGGCCGGCGGTACCTAATTTTACTTTGCATGAAGAAGCAACGGGATTGAGGGTGGAAGTGACCGACCCAAATTTAGCGGCAGAATACCGCGTGGGAATAAAAGGCTATAGCGGTAGTACTTACGACTCTATTTATCGCTTTAGCGGAAACTCCTTTATCATCCCTAGTCAGATATCAGGGCAGTTGTATTTAGTGGGTTTAGCGGCTTTAGACTCTAATGGATTGATGGGGCCTTTTAGTCAGGATGAACGTGGCAGTTCTCAGGCGAATACTCCGGCAGGAACGGTGGATAATTTACCCTATTCTTTTGATTGTAACTTGGTTTCTTTGCACGAAACCTCTCCGGTAACTCCACTAGGTATTCAAGTTTCAGATCCTCGTCCTAATCCCTTCAGCAATAGCACAGCTCTTAGTGTTTGGGTAAAAAGTGCACAGTGGTTAGGAAGTGCTGAATTGAAAGTTTATGATTCGCAAGGAACAATGATAAGCTTGCAAAAAGTGCAACTAAAAGAGGGTCTTAACGATTTAAAATACGAACACTCCGGCGCAGAAGGACTCTTTTACTATGCGGTTGAAAAAGCGGGTGCGAGAACACCGTCTAAGCGTATGTTAATAGGCCTTTAAGCTTTAAACCTTTCCATGGCTTTGCGAACACTGCCATGTTCTTCTATTAAGATTTTTGCCTCTTCGGCATCAATGGATAGCTCTTGCATAAGCATGCGCACAGCGCGCTCTACCAGCTTATTGTTATTCATCTGCATGTCTACCATTTTGTTGCCTTTTACACGCCCTAGTTTCACCATAACCGCGGTGGAGATCATGTTTAAAACCAGTTTTTGCGCGGTACCAGCTTTCATGCGGGTTGATCCCGTAATAAACTCTGGGCCAACAATAATTTCAATAGGAAAGTCTGCTTCTTGAGCCAAAGGGGAATTTTCGTTGCAAACTATACATACCGTGCTAATCTTCTCACTACGTGCTTTTTTAAGGCCGCCAATTACATAGGGCGTAGTACCACTGGCAGCAATGCCTAAAATAACATCTTTTTCGGTGGGGGAATAGATTTCTAAATCACGCCAAGCGCCATTTTCATCATCTTCCGCAAACTCCACCGCGGTACGAATAGCTCCATCGCCACCGGCAATTAAGCCCACCACCCAATTTGGGTCTGCGCCAAATGTAGGTGGAAGCTCGCTGGCATCGACTATTCCTAAACGACCGCTAGTTCCTGCACCGAGGTAAAATAATCTACCCCCATTTTTCATCTTATCAGCAATCTCGTTTACCGCCGCTTCTATCTTATCTATTGTTTTGGCGATCGCTTGGGGAACTAAGTGGTCCTCTTGGTTTATACCTTCTAAAATTTGACGAGTTTGCATTTCGTCGATATTTTTATGTCGGCTGTCGGATTCTGTCGTTCGAGTATTCAAATTGATGGTTTTTCAGGATCTGATTAATTCTATTTCTCTAATCTGCAATTTACAATCCTTACTTATGTAATCCTAGTTGGCAGCGGAGACTTTGCTTTGCATTATGATAGAATGAAATAGCTCTTGGTTTTTGTGAAATTTGCAGTGGAGCCTCACATTTGACTACAAATTTCTAATCTTAAAATTAGAAAATAATTCTGTTTTGAACACATTAGTTTAATCCCTATTTTCACGCTCTTGAAAAATAATATTCCTATTGAAATAGGATTTGAATAGATAGAAATTCACTTTATGCAGCAGATTAGCAAAACCGATATCATCAATAGCCTAATAATTGAAAACTCTTACGAGAGTTATCTAGAAATCGGTTTGGATAGAGCTAATAATTTCCGAGCTATAGATATTGCTCATAAAGAATCGGTAGATCCGGCCGAAGGCCAGTATAAACACGCTAAGCCCACTCACCGTATGACCTCGGATGAGTTTTTCGATCAGGTAGACAGTAGTTTGAAATGGGATATCATTTTCATAGATGGTTTACATCATGCAGATCAAGTATACCGCGATATACAAAATGCACTTAATCACCTAAAGGAAGGAGGCTCTATCGTTTGTCATGATTTATCACCTACTTCCTATGAAATGCAATTGGTACCTCGTCAAACGAGTACTTGGACGGGAGACTGCTGGAAGGCATGGGTGCAGGTGCGTTCGGAACGTAAAGACTTATACATGATTGCCTACGATACAGATCATGGAACGGGCGTCATTACAAAAAGCGATAATGCAGCAAACCCGCTCAATTTAAAAGGTTCAGAAATTGAATACGAACCCTTTAGTAAAAGTAAAAAGGAGTGGCTTAATCTAATTCCTCTTGCAGAAGTACCGCAGCATTTTCCAGGTGCTTATTTAGCCAAAAGATACCGACGTAGAAAACCTTCTGTCTGGCCTCTAATAGTGGGTGGACTAGCTCTGATAATAGCTATCGCACAATTTATAGTAATGCCAAAGTCCTTTATATTTGGAATGGTAGCCTTAGTCTCAGCAATAGCTTTAATCGCAATTTACGGTCAGGAACAAAAACGCTTTAAGCAAGAAAACTTTATTGATCACTAGGCAAAGTGCTTTTAAAAAATAGAGCTAGAATTAAAAAATAAATTAAGCTTTTCTCTCTAATAAGGCCATAAAAAAGCCATCGCTCCAGCCACTAGGGTTTATGCGGTCGGCTTTAATTAATTCAAAATCAGGGTGGCTTTCTAAGAAGCGGTCTACCTGATCTTCGTTTTCAGAGCGAAGAATACTGCAGGTAGCGTAAACCATTTTCCCACCTACTTTTACCATCTTGGAATAATCGGAAATTATTTCCGCTTGCACCTTGCGAACACGATCGAGGCTTTCTGGCTGTAACTTCCACTTGCTATCGGGGTTACGCTTAATTACGCCAGTGCCAGAGCAAGGTACATCTAGTAATAAACGGTCGGCAGAATTGTGTAGGCGTTTAATGCTTTTGGCATTTTCAATGGGACGAGTTTCAATATTATGAGCGCCATTACGACGAGCACGTTTCTGTAATTCTTTCAGCTTCCAAGCTTCTACATCCATGGCAATAAGCTGCCCTTTATTTTCCATTAAAGCGGAAAGGTGCAAGGACTTACCTCCTGCACCAGCACAGGCGTCAATTACTCGCATGCCAGGCTTTACGTCGAGGTAGGGAGCAATCATTTGCGAACCGCCATCTTGCACTTCGTAAAGACCATCTTTAAAACTTTGCAGTTTAAAAGTATTGATGCGTTTTTCTAATACCAGACCGCTCTCATTTTGCTTCATCGGATGAGCAATACAACGCTCTTCTTCCAAGCGGCTCACGAGACTTGCTCGATCTGTTTTAAGAGTATTAGTGCGCAAAAACACTTTCGCGGGAATGTTGAGTGATTTAGCAATGTTATTCCAATCATCGCCTAGCTCTATACGTGCTAATTTATCTAGCCAATCAGGATAAGACTCTTCTATGGCTAAATTGCCGCTTAATTCTTTCCTGCGTTCTTTAACGTCAATGCCATTTACTACTTCAAACTCTGGCCAGGTCGGCAGTTCGTTATCATGCAGTTGCCACCAGATGCCAAATAAGCGATACAGGTCTTTCGATTTTGTGCTAGGTACTTTGCCGTAAATTTCCCACAATAAACGCCACCAACGTACAATCTCATAGGTGCTTTCGGCGATAAAGCCACGATCACGCACGCCCCATTTTGGGTTTTGCTTTAAGATACGCTCTATTACTTTATCAGCGTAATAGCCTTGGCCAAAAGAATTTTCTAGCGCTTCTACAACGGCAGCCACTAGGTTTTTATGTAGACGGGTGTGAGTACTCAATATTAGTATAGAGCCGGGAATTGCTCAGGATTAAATTCGTGCATTATTGCATAGGCCTTTTCGAAAATATCTTCAGCACTTGGCTTACTGAAATAATCGCCATCGCTGCCATAAGCAGGGCGATGAGCCTTGGCGGTAAGAGTTTGCGCTGGGCTATCGAGGTATTGATAACCATTCTGCTCTTCAATAACTTGTTGAAGGATAAAGGCGCTGGCGCCTCCAGGCACATCTTCGTCTACCACTAAAAGGCGATTGGTATTTTTTAGGCTCTCTACTATGCTATGATTAATATCAAAGGGTAGTAAAGATTGCGGATCGATTACTTCTAGTTCAATGCCAAACTTAGAAAGCTCTTCTGCCGCTTCCATTACTACTCTCAGGGTAGAACCGTAGGAAACAACTGTCATCGACTTACCGCTACGTAGCGTTTCAGGAATGCCGAGGGGCGTGCGAATCTCCGCTAAATTATCTGGCATTTTTTCTTTCAAGCGGTAACCATTAAGGCACTCTACTATTAAAGCCGGATCATCGCCGTTTAAAACGGTATTGTAGAAACCGGCCGCTTGTGTCATATTACGCGGTACTAAAACGTGAATTCCTCTAATGGCATTAATAATCATACCCATAGGAGAACCACTATGCCAAATTCCTTCAAGGCGATGGCCGCGCGTACGGACTACTACCGGTGCTTTTTGGCGACCTTTAGAACGATAATGAACCGTTGCTAAATCATCGCTCATCACTTGTAAAGCATATAATAGATAGTCAAGATATTGTATCTCGGCAATCGGCCTTAAGCCACGCATGGCCATTCCTATGCCTTGACCGAGTATCGTTGCTTCTCTAATGCCAGTATCGGATACGCGATTTTCACCGTGCTTTTCTTGCAGTCCTTCAAGACCTTGGTTTACATCACCAATTTTTCCACTGTCCTCACCGAATATCAATACTTCGGGACGTTCGCTTAGAAGACGATCAAAGTTTTCGCGTAGAATAATACGGGCATCAACATCTTTCGAATCTTCTGAATACTGAGGGGCAACCGCCGCTATTTTTACAGGAGAGTTTTCGCTTTCGCTATATAAATGGCTGCCGTAGCGATTTTCGTTCAGAACTAAATTTTGATCTAACCATTCTATCATTTTTGCTTTTATGCCACTATTATCGTTTCGCAGCTGGCGCAGAGCCTTTCTTAAAGCGGAAATACCATCACGACGTAAGGGTTCAGTATTGCTCTCTAATTCTTTAATTAAAGCGCTAATAACACTGGCGTCGTCCGCTACTTTTTCTGCTTCTGCCAAAAGCTCTAATACTTCTTTAATATCACTTTTTATAGCCGAGATGAAGTTCTTCCATGCCGCTGCTTTCGCCTGACGGGCTTCTTTCTGTCCTTCTTTTTCTACTTGCTCTAATTCTTCTTCGGTGGCCAAAGCATTGCTTATAATCCACTCACGCATCTTCTTATTGCAGTCAAATTCACGCTCCCAGTTAAGGCGTTGCTCGTTTTTATAACGTTCATGCGATCCAGAAGTACTGTGTCCTTGCGGTTGGGTAAGCTCGGTAACATGTACCATTACTGGGATATGCTTTTTACGCGCTATGCGGTCCGCTTTCTCGTAAGTCTCAATCAGGGCAGAGTAATCCCAACCTTTTACATGAAGAATTTCATATCCGTTTTCTTCATCATTTCTTTGAAAGCCTTTGAGAATCTCGGAAATATTCTCTTTAGTAGTTTGGTGTTTGCTGTGTACGGAAATGCCATAATCATCATCCCAAATAGATATAACCATAGGCACCTGTAAAACCCCAGCCGCATTAATGGTTTCAAAAAATGGCCCTTCCGAAGTGGATGCGTTTCCAATCGTTCCCCACGCAACTTCGTTTCCTTTACTAGAAAAATTAGTGAAGCCTTTCAAGGCTTTGTTGTTGCGGTAGTATTTACTGGCCTCAGCTAATCCTAATAGGCGCGGCATCTGGCCAGCAGTAGGTGAAATGTCAGCAGAACTATTACTCTGATCTAGTAAATTTTTCCAGTTCCCTTCTCCATCTAAACTCTGCGTAGCAAAGTGTCCATTCATTTGCCTTCCGGCAGATGCGGGTTCCATTTCATGGTTGGTATCGGCATAAAGGCTGGCAAAAAACTCTTGCGTAGTTAAAGCGCCAATAGCCATCATAAAAGTCTGATCGCGGTAATAACCAGAACGGAAATCACCTTTTCTAAAAACTTTTGCCCAAGCTAGTTGAGGCAACTCCTTTCCATCGCCAAAGATTCCAAATTTAGCTTTACCCGTAAGGACTTCGCGACGACCAATAATACTGGCTTCGCGACTTTCTACCGCTAGGCGATAATCGGCTAAAACATTAGACTTTATTTCTTCGATGGCCACATCGTTGCTGCTATTATCTACGCTAGATTCGCTCATAAATTGCTGCTTTTTTGAGAGGTGCAAAGGTAGTTAAAAAACAGCGCATTTTTAAGGTGAAATAGGCTTGTCTTGACTTATTCTAAAATATTGAGAACGAAATATTTGCTTTACTTTATTAAGAAAGCTTTCTAGTTTATTTAGAAATTGTCAAGCATTTCAGGTGGAAAATTCCCCATGTCGCTCCATATACTATCCAATTGGTCAGTAAAGGCGCGTAATTGCGGGATGGTATCAGTTGGACTAAAGCGAATCGCATGGCTTTGATTCCCTCGGTTAATTCGTAACCAAATGTCACAGCCGTCCGCGCCTAAGTCTCCTGAATTGTAATTTAAGGAACTGAAATAATTCCAATCTAAGGCGGTCTTTAGTGACTCGATTTGTTTATCCTCTAGTACTTTGACTGCAGACACCTTTATGGTACTGCTATTAGCGCGATAATTTTGTTTCAGTGAAGCATAATTACCGTCAATGCTTAAAGAGTCTAAGCATGATGCCCAACCACAGTGAATAACCATGCTTACACGTAAATTATAGTCTCCGGTTTCTGGGTCATTATCATTTTTAGAGCAGGCAAATAGGATAACTAATAGGCAGCAGGCAAATGGCTTAAGTATCTTTTTCATAAGCTAAATTTAATATTATTTTTAATGGAGGGCAAAAGGCCTAGGCAATTTTTCGTTCTTTGTTCCGCTTTAAAAATTGATATGTTGCGACTTCCATTACTTTTATTTCTAAGTTTCTTTGCTTTAAGTGTCCAAGGCCAAACCAATAAGGCCCGTAAAAAACTTTTAGAGGCCCGTTCCTTGGTTTCCGAGTACCAATATAAAGATGCTTTAGAGGAAGTAGATGAAGCAATTGAGGATGCTCCCAAATTTGTTGATGCCTGGTTGTTTAAGGCCGATATACTAAATCAATTGGACCAGGCAGAAGCAGCTCTTAACTGCTATGAGGAAGTCCAAATGATGGAGCCACCATACTTTGTTGACCTTTTTCACGGGAGACAGCTTTACAATATGCAGCGTTATGAAGAATGCATCCCTTTTTTAGAAGCTTATAAAGCAGCCCCACGCGCTAGCTCCAAATATATTGAAGAGGCGGATGAAATAATTGCTAGTGCAAAATTCGCCCTGCAGTCTTTAAAGTTCACTATTCCTTATAATCCTATCAATCTTGGCCCTAAGGTTAATACTAGTGAGCTGGAGTATTTTCCATCTATTTCTGCCGACGGTAACACTTTGGTATTTACGCACCGAAAACTAGAAGGAGAGAAACTAGATGAAGATTTTTGGTATACGAAAAGAGATATTGCCAGTGCTCCTTGGTCACAAGCCCGTATGATTCCTGGCAGGCTAAACAGTCTTGGTAATGAAGGTGCTCAGAGTATAAGCTCAGACGGAAACATTATTTTCTTTGCTGCTTGCGAACGGCCCGATGGAGCAGGTTCCTGTGATATTTACGCCTCCTTTTTGCAAAAAAACGGGATGTGGACGAAAGCAGTAAATCTTGGTCCGGCCATTAACACCGGCATGTGGGAAAGTCAACCTTCCATTTCTTCAGACTCTAAGACCTTATATTTCGTGCGCGGTCGTAGCGGTTCAGATCCCGATATGAACATCTACTTCAGTGAATACCTAGAAGGTAGGTGGACAAAGGCTCAACCGATACCGGGACAAGTCAATACCGCTAAACAAGAAACATCTCCTTATATACATTTTGATAACGAGCACCTTTATTTTAGTAGTTCAGGTCACCCTGGCATGGGAGACCTAGATTTTTATGTTTCAGAACGCGGCCCCAATGGGGACTGGGGCGAACCGAAAAACTTAGGACATCCGATAAACACTCCTTTCCAAGAGTTTAGTTTAATAGTTGCTCCAGATGGCAGAACGGGATACTTTAGCAGTGATGCCTTAGAAAATGGCTTTGGTCGTTTAGATCTTTATGAGTTTCAGTTGCCCTTAGATGCGCAAGCCTCCGCCATTGCTTATTTAAAGGGTAAGGTTATTAATATTGAAACGCGCGCACTGGTACCCTCAAGTTTAGATTTTTTCAACTTAGAAGATAGCACGAAAATCTTATCTAGAGGAACAAATAAGGAGGCTGAATTTTACGCAGTTCTTCCTCAGGGAAGCGATTATGGTCTTTCTATCGCACAGCCCGGCTACCTATTTTTTTCTAAAAACTTCGCCTTGGGTAGCGAAAACAGGAAAGAAGCTTTAGAGCTATTACTGGAGTTAGAGCCAATAAAGACGGGACAGAGCGTAACCTTAGAAAATGTATTTTTCGATTATGATTCTTACGAAATAAGTAAGCGCAGTGATCAAGAAATAGCCAAGGTTTTTCAGTTCCTGCAGTTAAACCCTAGTCTCAACGTATTGCTAGAAGGGCATACAGATAATCAAGGTACCGCAGCGCATAATAGAGAACTTAGTGCGAATAGAGCGGAAGCAGTGATGAAAAGGCTAATAAAACTGGGTGTTTCCCCCAATCGTTTAAGCTCTGAAGGTTTTGGAGCGAGTAAGCCGATAGCTACTAATGAAAATGAAAGAGGTAGATCCAAAAACCGTCGTACCGAAATGCGAATTATCTCAAAATAGCGAACTAAAACAGCGAAGTTTCACTTATTCCGAAAGATAGGGAGCCAACAATTCATTTTAAAATGTTACTTTTGATTTGGAGCGGGGTTAAATTAATTTGTAAAAAATGAAGAAAAACCTCTTTCGAGTTTTATTCTTAGGACTCGTATTAGTTTCTTGTAGTGAGGAATTAGATTTTAGCATGACGGATGATATTGCTATCAATCCGTCTGGTACCGTGCCATTGGCCACCTTAACTTTAAATCTTGGAGATTTAGTTAATGATGTGGACTCTAGTATTGTGGTTGATCCCAATAACGCTTTGCGAATTTACTATCGCCAAGATTCAGTCTTCACCTATTCAGCTAGTGATATTCTCACTATTCCAGACCAAGATCCTTTTGATTTAGCGGTAACAGAGAGCCAACCATTTTTTAGAGTGGGAGTTGCTTTAGGTACAATTTCGGGGGCTCAACTGGCAGCGGCAACTTTTTCTTCAGGCAAGATTGGCATGGAGATTAACGCTCGTGATTCAGCTTTAAATGATATACGTTTTGAGCTAACCTTTTACAATGCCGTTTTAAATGGTCAAACTTATTCTGACACCTTTACTTTACCTGCTTTACAGAGTACATTGATAGATAGTTCGGTTATTAATGGTTTAACTTTTGACTTTAGTGATGGCGGAACAAGGGTTAACTTTCTTGATATCGGTATAAAAGTATTAGATGCTGATACAGCCTTAATTCCTGATAATGCAATTTATACTTGCGGAGTTGCGCTGCGCGACTTAGGTTTAGAAGTAGCTAGTGGCTATTTCGGACAAAGAACTCAAGCAGCTCCGGCCGGCAGTTTTGATTTTGAAATCAATGGCATCGAAAATTTTGCAGGCGGTTTATTCTTAACCGACCCTAGTGTTTCTTTAATTACTAAGTCTACCGTAGGACTGCCCATTCGAATTGTAACCGACTTTGATGGACAGAATCTAGAAGGAAATGTTGTTTCGCTAGATGCGCCAGACTTTAATATACTCGCCTCTCCGTCGCCTGGAGTAGTTCAAGAGTCTCGTTTTACTCTTGATGCTAACAATTCAGCAATCACTAACTTTTTAGCAAATATTCCACAGAAGATTCTTTACGCCGGAAACTTAAGTCTTAACCCCGATGGTGATGTAGGCCCACCTAACTTCATATCCAGTAGCTCCGATATAGTAATCGACTTTGAAGTGGATGTTCCAATGGAAATGAGAATTGATCAGATGCGTCTCGATCAAACAATCGATGATTTTAAAATTAGTGCCGGCGGTAACGAGGATTTCTTTGAAGACATTAAGCTTTTCTTTAATAGCGAAAATGGAATGCCACTCGATTTAAGTTTGAGGGTGGTTTTACAAGACTCTATCACCAGCGACAGTATTGGTGGTTTTGAGATTGGTCTATTAAATGCAGCACCGATAAATAGCTCAGGTAGAGTGATAGCTCCTGCTATAGCCGATAATGAGGTTGTATTTGATCAGGCACTGATACTTGCTCTCCTACGTTCAGGTTCTCTACGTTTTATTGCCACTGTTAATTCCACTAATAATGGTCAGGACCCTGTAAAAATGTATACCGATTACGATTTGGTGATTCGTGCCGCTATTGAAGCGAATAGTAATATAAAAGTGAATTCGCTATGAAAAAATTAATCGGTACACTGTCTATCGTATTAACTCTTTCTTTAAACGTATCCGCGCAAAGCGATATGTTGCTTTATAACTTTAACGCTATTAGTCAAAGTTTACATACTAATCCTGCAATGCCACAACAAACTAAAGTTTGGGTAGGCTTGCCTGTTATTTCTGGTTTTAGCACCCATTATCACAACAGTGGTTTTTCTGCAGTAGATATTTTTGCCGCAGGCACTGATATCAATGCGAATTTACGCGATGTAACCGCTAGCTTAGATGCAAGCAGTCAGTTGGCAGTTAATCAAACAGTAGATCTTTTAGGGGTTGGTTTTCGGATAAAAAAAGGTTTTCTTAGTCTAGGTGCTACCCAGCATATAAATGTTACTATGGATATTCCGTATCAACTATTCAATGTGCTTTTTAGTGAAAATAACAACTCAATAACGCAGCTTGATTTAAGTACTTTCGATTTAGAAATCTCTAATCGTACGGCATTCTACCTTGGTTATCAGCATCGCTTTCTAGACGAGAAGCTAACTTTAGGTTTTCGTGCTAATTATTTAATTGGTCAGCAGCACGCTTATATCGAAAGAAGCAATGTTAGTTTGACAAATGACTCAACTTATAGTATCCAAGGTCGGTCAGATATTATGGTGCGCAGCGCAGGAGCTAGTGCATTTGAAGAAGATGCCTTAGATCCACTTAATATTGCCTTAGCTGATAATACTGGCTTTGCTATCAATTTTGGAGCTCATTACCAGATGAATGATAAATGGAGCTTTAGTGCATCAGTGCTAGATCTAGGTTCAATTACCTATAATGATTATACACGAAACTACGTAAGTGACAGTCAGTTTGAGTTTCGCGGCATTGAAGCGGATTTGGCAGCCAATGATTTTGACAATGCTCTAGATCGTGCTCTAGATAGTCTCGAAGCAGGCTTTAATTTTGAGGAAGTAAACGGTGAGTCTTATACTAAAAGTTTAATGCCGAGGGTTTTTGCGGCGGCCAACTATCACTTAAGTGATAAACATGCTTTCGGCGCCCTATATCATAGCCGAGTGTGGAACGGGGAAGCTTTCCATGATTTTGGTGTGAATTACCAAGGAAGGATTTCCAGAACCTTTCAGTGGACCGCTGGCTATTCTATTATTAACGGTACCGTTAATAATATTGGAGCGGGCTTTGATCTTAAGCTCGGAGCCTTTCAGTTGTATTTAATGTCCGATAATATCTTAGGAATGGTGGACTACGGTGGACTGCAAACTACCAACTTCCGTTTTGGCATTAACTTTACCTTTTACGGTAAAAAAGATAAAAATAAAAAGAAGAAAGAGGCGGCGGAAACCAGCGCTCCCTCTACCAATAATAACCAATCTAATAATTTTATTAATTATTTTTAAATCTCCCATAACTATGAAAAAAGTAAACATTAAGATTTTCCTGGCGGCTATTTTGGCCATGGGTATAGTTTCTTGTGATGAAAACGGTCTAGGTGGCCAAGGCGAAGCTGAAGCCAAAATTGGCGAATTATTCATCTTAGCCGAATCTACTGGCTCCAGAATTATAAATACAACTGACCTAGCTTTAAAAGATCCCGATCTGGCAGCTAATGGCACTACCACAATTGATGGTGCAAATGTTACCAAGACCGGTAACGATATTGTAATTGATTATGGTACTGGAACGGCAGGAAGTGATGGTATTTTAAGAGAGGGTCAAGTGAGTTTAACTATGTCTGGCGGATCAGACTATATGGTTGCAGGCACAAGTGTTGATGGTACTTTCAACAATTATAAGGAAGCTGGTAAACCAGTATCTGGCACATTTAAAGTTGATAATCAGGGTAATGACGTGTTTGGTTTGGAACTAACACAATTATCAGTTACCGATGAAGATGACAATGGATTCACTTTAAATGCAACCAAAACTCTATCTTGGGATGCAGGCTTAAGCACACTTAGTGATGTATCAGATGATGAGTATACGCTTTCGGGAACTTCTAGCGGTACTGCAGATACTCTTTCCGTAACCGCAAATATTACTTCTCCCTTTATTTATAAAGGAGCTTGCCAATATCGTGTAGAGGAAGGCGTACTTTCTATTACTTTAGAATCATCAACCCCTAATGTTCCAACTTACACCAGTGGTTCAATAGATTTCCTTTCTGAGGATAACTGTAATAACTTGTACGAAATTAAACTACAAAACGACGACGGTGGAGAGGTGATTACTACTCAAACTTTTAGTGGTTTTTAATAATTTAGAATTTCAGAGTAGTCAAATTCTTGACTATTGCGAATAATATTTAGGCCAGCGTTGTTTCAAAACTTCGCTGGTTTTTTTTTCGCCAACATTTTCACCCGGTTCATAAAATACTGAGCCGCTTAAGGCTTCGGGTAAATACTCTTGGTCGCTAAAATTTCCCTGATAATTATGGCTATACTGATAATCTTGGCCATAGCCCAACTCTTTCATTAGCTTACTGGGTGCATTTCGAAGTGCAAGAGGTATCGTTAAATCACCAGTCTTATCCACTTCCTCCATCGCCTTATTTATTGCCAGATAGGCACTATTACTTTTAGGGGAGTTAGCCAGGTAAACTACACATTGGCCTAAAGTAATTCTGCCCTCAGGCCAACCTATTTTAGCAATGGTATCAAAGCAAGCATTGGCTAATAATAGAGCATTTGGATTGGCAAGTCCAATATCTTCAGAAGCAAGAATAAGCAGCCTTCTTGCGATAAACTTGGGGTCTTCGCCTCCTTTTATCATGCGCGCTAACCAGTATAAACCAGCATTTGGGTCGCTTCCGCGGATAGACTTTATAAAAGCACTAATTATGTCATAGTGTTGCTCGCCGTTTTTATCGTATTGGGTATTAGTATTTTGTAGAATCTTCTCTACTAATTGATTAGTGATTTTACCGCCCTTGTCAATTTGACCGACAACCAGCTCTAAGTTATTGAGAAACTTACGCGCATCACCACCACTATAGCGCATCAATGCTTCTTTTTCATTGAGCTTAACCTCCCTCTCTTTCAGCCAAGTATCCTTTTCAAAGGCTCGCTTTAGTAACACTTCTAGGTCATCTGCATTAAGGGACTCGAGCGTGTAAATTTGGCAGCGTGAGCGTAGGGCTGGAATTACTTCAAAACTGGGGTTTTCCGTAGTAGCACCAATCAATACAATAATGCCTTTTTCTACTGCCCCTAGTAAACTGTCTTGCTGCGATTTACTAAAACGGTGAATTTCATCTATAAATAAGATAGGGGCTTTTCCTTGGGCGAACAGGCCCTGGTTCTGTGCCTGAGAAATCACTTCTCGTACATCCTTAACGCCACTGTTAATAGCGCTTAAGGTGAAAAATTTGCGTTTACTCTGTTCGGCAATAATTTGGGCTAAGGTGGTTTTGCCCACGCCAGGAGGTCCCCAAAATATAAGGGAGGGAACTAAGCCTTGCTTTAAAAGAAGACGCAAATTACCCTCCCTGCCAATTAGTTTTTTCTGGCCAATAATATCATCAAAACTTATGGGGCGGAGCCTTTCGGCAAGAGGGGCATGCATGCGGAATATTATTTGCCTGTAAAAGTACTACATTTAACAAGCATGAATAAATTAAAAATATTTTCGATTAGCATCGGTAAAGGGGCCAACAAAGAAGAAATTGACCTCAACTTCATGCTTAAACCCTTTTTTCTTCTCGTCGCAATTTGGGTGATATTTGCCATTGACAAATACTTTGAGTTGAAGCTTTATGAGTTTGGTGTTTTCCCTCAGCGTTGGCAATCACTTTTAGGGGTATTGCTCAGTCCTTTGCTCCACGGTGATCTCGGTCATATTGCAAATAACTCTCTGCCGCTCTTTATACTTCTATCAGCCATTTACTTTTTTTACCCCCGTAAGGCAGAACCAGTACTTTATATCTCTTGGGTTTTTAGTGGGCTTTTTGTTTGGTTTTTCGCACGCGAAAGTTATCATATTGGGGCTTCAGGCTTGATTTATGCCTTCGCAAGTTTTGTGTTTTTTAGTGGACTTTTACGCTCTAATGCCAATCTTTTAGCTTTAAGTTTGCTTGTAGTCTTTTTATACGGTGGTTTAGTCTGGGGACTGGCTCCTATTGAAGAGCACGTTAGCTATGAAGGTCACCTTTCGGGGGGAGTAATTGGTTTACTACTGGCCGCATACTTTAGAAAGTCTGAACCGCGCAGCTTTAAATACCAGAGAATGACCTATGATGATATTAGTGATGATTTAAGCAGCGAAATAGATAAGTACGGACAAGATTACTGGATGGGGCATACTGCCAATAAGAGCCAGACACTTAAGATTAATTACCATATTCTAGAAAATAAAGAAAAGCATGAAAAACCGGCAAAGCCTAATACTACTTCTTAGTATTCTTTCCTTTTTTCTTTTATCACTTACTGTAGATGCGCAGCAATATCTTTATTTGAAAAAGAAAGGTGAGGTGCCGGCATTTCGCTGGGAACAAGGGGCTCCTTTAGAGTTGAAGGTTCGTAATGGTGATGAAGAGTTTTGGTTGATGGGTGATTTTGTGCGGGCCGATAGTAATCGAATCGTATTTGGTACTAAAATTATTCGCAAAGAAGATATTGTGGCCATCAAAATGGATCGAGGCCTAATGCCCTTTTTTGGTAAAGCTACTATGGCAGGTGCTGCTTTATTTCCTGGAATCATAATTTTCAATGCAGTTATTAATCGTGATAGGCCCATTATTCGCCCCTTAACGGTATACCTGAGCCTCGGGGCTTTAGCCACTGGCTTCGCCTTGGACTATTTTGGAACGAGGTATTTTTACTTTAAAGATGGTTGGTACTTAGAACATATCGACTTTAACGATGGATGAAATTTTATGAAAGCAATACTTTTAGGATCAAGCGGTTTAGTGGGGCATTTCCTACTGACCGAATTATTGAACGATAGCGATTTTACCGAAATTGAGCTCTACTCACGTCGTAGCTTAGGCCTTGATAGCCCAAAAGTTAGCGAAAGAATTGGAGACTTACTGAGCGACGATTTTTGGCCTGAAAAATTGGTGGCGGATTCGGTTTTTGTCTGCGTGGGAACTACCAAAGCCAAAACTAGTGACAATGAAAAGTATCGCGCCATTGATTTAGGTATCCCTCTTAAAGCCGCAGAATTAGCCAAAAAGGGCAGCGTAAAACATTTTTGCGTGGTATCATCGCTGGGCGCAGATGCGCAGGCCAACAACTTTTATCTAAAAACCAAAGGGCAAATGGAAGAAGCCATTCGTGCTTTGAAACTTCCCTCGCTGCATATTCTTCGTCCTTCCATGATATTAGGTCCGAGAAAGGAAAAACGCTTAGGCGAGACAATCGGTAAGTTTTTCTTCAATACCTTTTCTTTTCTAATTCCCAGTAAATACAAAGGAGTGGAAGCAGAGGATATTGCTAAAGCGATGTGGGCTTTGGCCAAGGGACAAAAGGAAGACGAAATAATTATGTCAGATGAAATTGCAGAAGTAGCGGATTATAACGCTTAAAACTTTTCGTTGATTCCCATGCCAAATAAGGCAAAGTCATATTTAACCGGATCTTTCAGGTCTAATTTACGCAGGGCTAGATCTAGTTCATCCACTGCCTTCCAATCATTAGGCTTGCGTTCTAGCAGTCCCAGTTTACGGGCAATATTACCACTGTGTACGTCTAAGGGGCAACTTAGCATAGCAGGGTTTAAGGATGACCAAATACCAAAGTCTACTCCCTTTGTAGCGGGACGGACCATCCACCTTAGGTACATGTTCAACCGTTTAGCAGCAGAATTTTTTAGAGGATTGGAAAGGTGTTTTTCGCTCCGTGGCAGATGGCTCACCGATAGCATCTTGTTTCTGAAATTGATAATTGCTTCTTTAGCAGAGTCGCCTTGAAAAGCTTGTTCTAATCCACCTTGATGCAAGTATATGTTTTGCAAGGCTCTAAGAAAAAAGTCGAGATCATCGGCATTAAAGGTGCGGTGCACAAAGCCTTTTAGGCGAGAATAATCTGCCGCGCTATAATTGCATACAAAGTGATAAGGGCTTTGCTCCATTATAGCCATCATTTTGGCGGCATTATTGAGAATACTCTTGCGGTTACCCCAGGCAATGGTGGCGCTTAAAAGCCCGGCAATTTCAATATCTTCTTTCTGGCTGAATTGATGCGGAATAGAGACCGGATCTAATTCAATAAAGTTGGGGTTTTCGTACTCAGCCGCTTTAAAATCGAGGAAATCTTTGAGCTCTTGCTTATTCATTAAGACTCCATTATCGCTTTAACTTCGGCTAAGTCTTCGGGCGTATCTACCGAAAGGCTATCCTTTTGGGCAAAACCTACGCTGATGCTACCGCCATTTTCTAGCCAACGATTTTGTTCTAAAGACTCCGCAATTTCCAAGCTGCTCATCTCCATAAGGGCAAAGCTTTTAAGGCTCGCGGGCCGATAGGCATAGAGACCAATATGCTTGTAAAAAGTATGCATGTTTAGCCAGTTTTCGCGAGGAATATTACGTAATACTGGGATGAGTGCCCGGGAAAAATAAAGCGCCTTATTTTGCTTGCTAATGGTAACAAAACAACCACTGGTATTGCTTAATTCTTTTTCGCTTTCAATGGCTTTTACCAAGGTGCCAATTTCGGTTTCTGGTTTTTTAAATAGAGCGATTAAGCTAATTAACTCAGATGCCATTATCATCGGCTCATCGCCTTGAACATTAACAATAACGTCAAAATCACCCATTTCCTTTTGCACAATTTCATAGGCTTCTAAGCAACGATTAGTACCAGTACTGTGCTCGGTACTAGTCATCACCACCTTTCCGCCAAAAGCGATAACCGCATCATAAATTCTTTGATCATCGGTAGCCACCACCAAGTAATCAAATGCTACTAAACTACGCTCGTACACATGCTGAATCATGGGCTTATTAGCAATAAGCGCTAGTGGCTTTGCGGGTAAACGAGAGCTTTGATAGCGCGCGGGAATAATACCTAGTGTTTTCAAGAAATAGCTGTTAATTTACAAAGTGGCAAGATAAAGGAATTGCTTTTTCTAAGCGGACAGCTTTGCCTCCCTCTGCAATATTATTTTTTTATCAGTTCTAAAAACAACTCCTTACCCTCGCGCGGTTTTATCGAATTATAGGCCCTTTCCAGGTGTTCAATCTTAAACAGCGGTTTAAAGTAAGCTTGGTATTCTGCAGCCGATCCGCCAAATGGTGGCCCATCTGCACTAAGCGGAAAATCGAAAAGTAAACCCATTAAGCGTGCACCAGGCTTTAAAAGCTCATGCATTTTTTGGGCGTATTGTGGACGTAATTCAGGGGCTAAAGCGCAGAAAAAAGTTTGCTCGACTATTAAGTCATAGCTTCCTTCATGTTTAAAAAAGTCTCCTTCAATAAAACAATGATCTGGTATTTGCGGATAAAGACTTTTTGCTTCCTCTAAGGCAGATTTGCTAATATCTAAAACTGCACTCTTGCTAAACCCATGCTGGTGGAGCCAATACAGGTCATGTGATTTCCCTGCGCCGGGGATAAGTATTTTAAGATCCTTATTCTCTAATTTTTTAAAATAAGCGCATAGGGCAGGCGAGGGGCCTCCTAAGTCCCAACCTGTCTTTCCAGAAGTATATCTTTCTTCCCAATAATCACCGTCTAACATAGGCCAAAAATAAGGCCCAGATAAGTCTCTGGGCTCATTGAAATAATAAATATTGATGCAAGTCTAAAAATTAAGCTAATTGCATCGGCACTTCCATCAGTAGAATTCTACCATCCTCAATTACTTCAAAGTCTACCGAGGCGGTTTCCCAAATGCCTAAAGCGTCACGTTCACTTAATTCTTGACCATTAACGCGGTATTTACCATCAATTACCATGGCGTATAAGCCATTGCTTTGAGAGGCCTTTAATTTATGGCTAAAAGTTTTTCCTGCATCAAAGCGGCCCATATGGAACCAAGCATTTTGGTGAATCCAAACGCCTTCATCATCCTTAAAGGGAGATAAGATTTGCATCAAATCATTATCCATTTTATTCACATCCAAAGTAATTTGATCGTAGCGCGGCTCTACGTTTTTGGTATTGGTGAAAAGCCAGATTTGGAAGAGCTTAACCGGCTTATCTTTATTAGCATTATACTCACTGTGATAAACCCCCGTTCCGGCACTCATCACTTGCACATCGCCCATTTTTATGACCTCGGCGTGACCCATACTATCTTTATGTTCTAAATCGCCCTCTAAGGGAATGGTGATAATCTCCATATTTTCATGGGGATGGGTACCGAAACCTCTTCCGGGAGCAATAAAGTCGTCGTTTAAAACGCGCAATACCCCAAAATGCATTCTTTCGGGATTATAGTAATTGGCAAAACTAAAGCTGTGATTAGCTTTTAGCCAACCATGATCCGCCTGTCCGCGGCTGTCTGCTTTGATTAAAATAGAGTTATTCATTATGGTGTTTTTGGGGTTGGGCAGGTGATTAAAGCCTACTTGATCAATAGTATTTGAAAAAGTTTCAGACTTAGCCGCCGCATCTGCTTTTAATAAGCTTAAACCGGCTAGGCCTAAAGCACTGGTTTTAAAAAAGTCGCTTCTTTTCATCTAATCAATGTTTGAACATCGAAATACAATTTTTTTATTCTGACAAATTCTTTAGGTTTAATGCATACAAAATGTATCCATGAAAAAGCTTTTTTCCTTTATTTCCTTTTTGGTTCTTCTCGCTTGCGCAGATGTCCAAGAGCCCAGCCTTATTCAAAAATTTTTAATCAGTACTGAAGCGGGCTTTCGCGGTATTTCGGCTGTATCCGACGACATTTGTTGGTTTAGTGGGGCAGAGGGACAAGTTTATCGCGTGGAAGCCGCTAACAATCAGATTATTAATTGCAGTCCATCTGGCTTTGGTAAATTAGATTTTCGAGATATTCATGCCTTCAGCGCTTCCAAAGCTATAATTCTATCCGCGGGTTTACCGGCGGTAATACTCCTTACGGAAGATGGGGGTCAGAATTGGCAAGAGGTCTATCGCAATGAAAAGGAAGGTATCTTTTTCGATGCCTTAGATTTTTGGGATGCGAAAAGAGGGATCGCTTTTGGGGATGCAATTGGTAAGGCTTTACAAATTATTGAGACCAAAGACGGCGGTTTATCTTGGCATGCGATTGATTCAAATCTTATTCCTCTGGCATATCTCCAGCAGGGTGGCTTTGCCGCTTCTGGCACTGCCCTTAAAACCTATGGCGCGGGCAAGGTTCTAATTGGCCTAGGAGGCCAGGAAGCCACTGTTTATAGCTCTAATAATTATGGCCAATCTTGGGTAAAACAAAAGGCACCTATTGATCAGGGAGCGCCCTCTAAAGGAGTTTTTTCTATTTCTTTTATAGATGAAAATCAAATTATAATGACGGGGGGCGATTATCAAGCTGACTCTTTATCGCAAGACTGTATTAGCATTTCCAAGGATGGTGGCCAGACTTGGCAAAGGGCTAATGAATCAGGCATCTCCCTCAAGGAGAAATACCTTTCTAATATTATTGCCATTAACGAGAAGGAGTGGCTAGCCCACAGTCGCTTTGGCGCTTATTTCACCGATGACGCCGGCCGCACTTGGCAAAGCTTTCCTTTCCAGTACTATAGTGGTAGTTTGGCTGAAAATTATATTTGGTTATCTGGCCCCAAGGGAAGTTTAGCTAGAATTTCTATTGCTGACCTGAGGAAGGCTAACTAAGCCCATTTCCAATTATTATAAACAGCGCTCAAAATAAATGGACATGAAAAACGACTTGCCTTACCATAGCATTCCTATTAGCCCCTTAGAGGTTAACGCTCCAAATATAATAGCTCGCATGGTGGACGGATTGGCTTTCCGCTATCGCTGGGCTACAGAAGGTTTAAAGCAAGCAGAGCTAAGCTTCAAGCCCTCGGAAGATAGTATGGACTTAGAAAAGTTATTGCATCATGTTTATGACTTATGCTTTCGAACTGATGCTAAGTTTGGCGGAGTGATAGAACAAAATAAAAGCATACAATCGCTGGAATCTCTCCGAGCCTCAAGTTTGCAGCATTCATCTAATCTTAGCCAAAGGCTTAAAGCCATGACTGATTCTGAATTCACTAAAATGATGGAGGGTGATGATTCCCAGTATTCCTTTTGGTACACTCTTAATGGTCCTTTAGCCGATGCTCTAAGCTATGTCGGACAGATTCTTTCTTGGCGCAGAATTTTAGGAAATCCGCAAAGAGAAGGGCTTAATGTTTTTTTAGGTAAGCCTCCGAAAGACCTTTAAGCGTTTTACAATACAAGGTTCTTAATTCGCTTGAGGCATAAAAAAAGCCCCGCGATGGCGAGGCTTTTACTGAGTATTTCTACTATTGTTATTACTCCTTAGCAGGAAGAACTGTCGATCTAACTTCTCCGAAGCCTAATCGTTGTCCACCCTTATCGCAATAGGCGCGCATAATTACCGTGTCGCCGTCTTGAATAAATTTACGTTCGCTGCCATCGCTAAGTGTAATGCTTTTCGCACCGCGCCAACTTAATTCTAGCATTGAGCCGTAATTACTTTCTTCTGGACCAGAAATTGTTCCACTCGCCATCATATCGCCAGCGTTTATATTACAACCATTAACAGTATGGTGTGCTAACTGCTGCACCATGGTCCAGTATAAATACTTGTGATTGCTTTCGCATACCAAGCTTTCTTCGCCGCCTTCGGGTTGGATATATACCTCGAGATTAATGTCATAGGCCGTATTATTCGCGCATTGCAAATAAGGCATTGGCGTGGGATCCTGTTTAGGCTTTTCTGTACGGAAAGGTTCCAGCGCATCAAAAGTTACTACCCAAGGGGATATAGAAGAGGCGAAGTTTTTACCTAAGAATGGTCCTAAAGGCACATACTCCCAAGCTTGTAAGTCGCGTGCGCTCCAATCATTAAATACTACCATTCCGAAAAGATAGTCCTCTGCTTCTTCGATGTTAATACGCTCACCTAAGGCTTTTCCATCGGTGGTAATGAATGCCATTTCTAATTCAAAGTCTAGTAATTTACTAGGACCGAATACCGGTGTATCTGCATCAGCGGGCTTGCTTTGGCCGATGGGGCGGCGAATACTTTCACCGGAAACAACAATAGAGGAACTTCTGCCGTGATAACCCACTGGAAGGTGTAACCAGTTAGGCATTAGAGCATTATCCGCTCCACGGAACATGGTGCCCACGTTTTGGGCATGTTCACGACTACTGTAGAAGTCGGTGTAATCTTGCACAAAAACCGGCATTAACATCTGCACTTCATGCACACCAAAAAGCACTATATCGCGGTGTGCGGGATTGTTTTCTAATTGTGAATTACCTTCTTCAAATATTTCAGCAAGCCTATTGCGTACTTGACGGCAAGTGGGTTTACCGAGAGTGATGAAGTCGTTGATAGTGTCTTGTAAAAACACATCTTCGGGAAGGATGATCCCATCGAAATAACCTAGCTGATATAAAGCACCTAAATCGATAGCATAATCACCGATACGCGTACCGATGGTAATGTGATCGTCTTTGGGCATAAACACGCCGAAAGGAAGGTTGTGAATGGGAAAATCGCTATTTTTTGGTATATCTAACCAAGACTTGCGGTTAGGATCGTTTGCATTGAGCATATTCTAATTACTTTTGAGCAAAATTAATAAGTTTAAGCCCCTTAGAAAAACTCTATATGTATAAAGACCAAGATATTTTTAATTTAATCGAGCAGGAGAGAGAAAGACAAACCGAAGGAATCGAGCTAATTGCTTCCGAAAACTTTGTTAGTGAGGATGTTATGAGAGCGATGGGTTCGGTACTCACCAATAAATATGCAGAAGGATTTCCTGGAAAAAGATATTATGGTGGTTGCGAAGTTGTAGATCAAGTAGAGACCATTGCCATTGATCGCGCCAAAGCACTTTTTGGAGCAGACTATGCTAACGTGCAACCACATTCGGGTTCGCAAGCTAACGCAGCCGTGTTTTTGGCTTGTCTTAAGCCGGGCGATAAAATCATGGGCTTCGATCTTTCGCATGGTGGTCACTTAACGCACGGATCTCCCGTAAACTTTAGTGGTAAAACTTATAAAACTAGCTTTTACGGTGTAGAAAAAGAAACGGGCAGATTGAATTACGATGAAATTGCTAGAATCGCCGAACGTGAAAAGCCTAATATGTTAATCTGCGGATTCTCGGCCTACAGTCGCGATTTAGACTATAAACGCTTTCGTGAGATTGCTGATTCAGTGGGTGCAATCCTTTTAGGTGATATTTCCCATCCCGCTGGCTTAATTGCTAAAGGACTTTTAAATGATCCTTTACCACATTGTCATATTGTAACGTCAACCACTCATAAAACGCTGCGTGGACCACGTGGAGGTATTATTATGATGGGTAAAGACTTTGAAAACCCTTTCGGCGAAAAAACACCCAAGGGAGTTACCAAAATGATGAGCCAATTATTGAACGCTGCGGTTTTCCCTGGTACCCAAGGTGGACCACTGGAGCACGTTATTGCTGCTAAAGCTGTTGCTTTCGGCGAGGCCTTGCAAGATGAGTTTATGCATTACACCTTGCAAGTAAAAAAGAACGCGAGTGCTTTGGCCAATGCCTTAGTAGCCAAAGGCTTCAATATAATTTCGGGCGGTACCGAAAACCACAGTATGCTGATTGATCTTAGAAATAAGAATATTAACGGCAAGCAAGCCGAGCATGCTTTGGTAGAAGCAGATATTACTGCTAATAAGAATATGGTGCCTTTTGACGATAAGTCACCTTTTGTAACCAGCGGTATTCGTTTGGGTACACCTGCCATTACTACGAGAGGTTGTGTAGAAACCGATATGGTAAAGATTGCGGAGTTTATTGATCGCGTAATTAGCGACTTCGAAAATGAACAAAACCTTGCTAAGGTGCGTACAGAAGTAAATGCGATGATGAGCGAAAAGCTACTGTTTAACTGGTAACTAAGCGCCATTTAAAATTATAGGATACAAAAAAAGGGAGCTGGAAGCTCCCTTTTTTTATGGTCTCACCAGTATTATTTCTTGCCTGCTACCGCAGCTAAAATAGTATGTGCCCACAGGCAAAACTAAATCTGTTGCAGTTTTTAATCGTTCATTAAAAACTAATTTTCCTTGAGCGGTATATATGTTCAACTCTTCCCCCACCAAGGCTTCTGAGGCTTCTACTTTAATATAACCTTTACTTGGATTGGGATAAATTTCAAGAAAACCTTTTTGCTGTTCTAGCAGACCAAGCCCATTTTGCTGGCTTAGAAAATAATGAATGGTGTCCATTACTCTTTGATCTACCTGAGGGATGCTATCATTAGTCAAATAGTGGTTCAGTCCGCTTAATTGATAGAAGGAGTTTTGAGACACGGGGGATAAACTATCCTTAAATCTTTGCCACTCGGCACTGGGGACATTAAAGTCATTAGCCATACCAAGAAAAAGGGTGGGTAGATTGGCTATTCTATAATTTTCCAAAACCGAATCATTTACATTGATGTATTTGGTCCAGGTACCGGCGGTAGCTCCCGCAAAAGGAGGTAAGCCTGGGCTTCCGTTGCGTAAATTGGTGAAATAACTCAATATTTGACTTGCTTGGTTTTGAGCCATTGCTACATTGCCACCACAAAGATTCGCAATATCTACCAACTGCTTGGCCAGTAGGCTATCAAATGGAGTATAAGCACCCGCTATATTGATTAATGCGGCAATATCACTTCGCTTAGTGGCGATATAGTTTATCAAAGATCCACCTTCACTATGTCCCATCAAATAAAGCTTATTAGCATCTACCAAAGGGTGAACAGCTAAACTATCTAAGGCAGAATTTGCTGGTAATAATAGCTTTTCGTAGTCAGATACGGGAGTAGGCGTATTGGGGCAGGAAATAAACAACTCATCGAAGCGTAGAACCAAATAACCGCGTTCGCTTAAACCGCGGGCCAAATCTTTGTAAATCGTTATGGTGGAATCTACCAGATTAGGATAAAGGCATTGGGAATTGCCCCCACTTAAAGTGAGATTACCATCTCTATCATTTTGGCCTGAGCCAGGGATTAACATAATAGCCGGAAAAGGCCCATTTCCGTTGGGGTAGCTGATACTGGCATTAAAAAAACAACCTTTATGGTTAAAGCTAAAATTCTGCTCTTGGATGCCTTGTGCAAATAGGCTGCTAAAGCATATCGTTAAAAGGAGTACTAGATTTTTTTTCATTTTTTATATATTATGAATGATGAACATGCTTAAAAAGGATGATAAGAGTAGGGTCGCAGTAAAGGTCCAGCCTAACTTGCTTCCTTTTAATCCGCTATCGACTT
>Ga0306912_1000032_pt1 | contig 80961 bp, 55 predicted proteins | sample AntRauFillE10628_FD_190443 | JGI IMG/M metagenome (GOLD analysis project Ga0306912, IMG submission 190443) | Saline lake microbial communities from Rauer Islands, Antarctica - Metagenome Filla E10 #628 (v2) (version 2) | ecosystem: Environmental > Aquatic > Non-marine Saline and Alkaline >...
CTTTGAAGTAGCTTTTGCAAGCTTCTTCATCGCCAAAGCGTTTCGCAAACTCAATGAATCGCATATTTAGTAAGTTGATTTACAGACTTAAATATAAGAAAACTTATAATAGCGGGGAGTCATTATTTATTAACTTTCTAAATGCTATTTAATACTGAGTTAATAAATTTTAAATATATAATTTACTGTAAATCACAACGTTGTGGGGTTATAGGCCGTAAAAAAAACTGATAACAAGATCACGCTTTACCGAAATTTAACATTAGAAAATGTAAATATGTAAATTAATAATTTACATTTAAGAAACTTAATTTAAAAATTCGCTTTGAAAAAATTGGTTACTGTTAATCAGAAATACTATCAATTGATAGTACGTGCAAGAGTTTTAAAGGTTCTAAGCGTAGTTAGCTGTATTTTACTTTCTCAAAATTTATCTGCTCAAGCTAATCCGCCTGTAACTCCAGAGTACATTATGGCCTCTGGTCCGTACACAAATGTGGAAAATACAAGCGTTCATCAGGAAGATGTAATCGGATTTTCTGGTATATCTACTGTTCAAGTTTATGCATGGGATGGTAACCGTGCTGCTTTTGCACAAACTTGGGGCCCATTATCAGCGCTAGATATCCAACCATTACCTATTGGTGCAGCAAACCCAGATATTGTTGTTGGTGATAATGGAAGGAAGATATTAGTTGCTTATGAATTTGGTGGGGACATAAGACTTCATTTATTTGAAAATAATATTGGGGGAGGCGGTATTCTTGATTTAGGTTTCCAGACAATTTTAAATGCTTCAAAGCCGAATTTAGATAAACGAACAGATTGTTTAGACCCTTATGGTGATTATGCTATGGTTTATGAAGATAATACTGGTGGTAATGATATTTTAGTTGCTAGAGGAGAGTTTTTCCCAGCTTTCATATTTCCTTTTATTGCCGTAGTTCCTACAGTTAGTGTGGCTCCTGTAAGCGATCCTTATATAGATCGTGTAAACCCTGATGTAATGTATATTGAGGATGAAATATATGTTACCGCTGCAGGAACCAATACAAATCTTGGTGGTTCTTATGTGGACATTTTTTATGTACCAAAGCCAGGGTTCCCATTCCCTTCGGTAACGGGCTTATTAAATCCTGGAGGTCCATTATTTAGTTCTGCAACCAGAGTGTATCCCCGTATCGACGGGATAATATTTAGTTCTCCAAATTGCTATGAATTTTCATTATGCTATGGGGACAATAACTTAATCTATAATGCCTACACTAACACGAGTTTTGGTGTAATTAGTCAGGCTGGATCCAGCAATGAGTTGCCCGCAGTAGGTTTTCGAGGAGATTATAATGATGTGATTTGGACTGCCACTGGACCTGGATCCTATTCGAATGAAGTAATTGGTTTGGGAGCTACAGGTTGTGCAAAAGATGGATATCACAAACAAGTTAATTCGATTGTAGGAGGAGGAACCATTAATTTATTCCCAAATATTTCAGGGACCTGCAAAGACCCAGTTAAGAATGACTATGCCATGATTTGGTGGGAACAAAATTCGGCAAATATTTATTACAAATATTCCAATGCAGGTATTACTAATTACAAAAATGGAGGAAACGCTATTGCAGTTAAGAACTTAGAGGAGACAGATTTTCCAACTTTATTGTCTAAGGATCAATTTAACTGGGAGAGCGATAAGCACTTAGAATTAGAAATTCGTAACTTGTCAGGCCAATTAATAGGACTATATACCTTAAATGAATTTAAAGATAGACTAGGTAGTTTTAAAAATGGCCTATATGTTTTTAAAATCACGGATAGATCAAACCATACTCTTGAAATTGAAAAAGTTTTAATCAAATCATGAGGATAAACATTTTAATAATTTTAGTATTTCAAGTGGGCTTGCTCTTTGGGCAAGCTCACTTTTGGCCTTTTGGGCAAGGCTTAGGCTTGGATTTTAACCAAACTCCTCCACAGCTAAGATCGGTGCCATGGCAAAGAACAAGTAATCCTCAGTTTCAAAATGATCTCAATCAGTGTTCTGTTTATGAGAATGACTCGGGGCGGGTAGTGGTATACTTTTTAAATGGGCAATATATTGATGCGAATGATAATGTCATTCATTCGGTGCCCAATTACCACCGAGCTAAAGGTAATAATGTAAGGATTGCAAATTCCGATGGTTCTAATCAATCTAATTTCTTTCTTTTAAACGATACACTGTATCATACCTATAGTTCGGGTAAAAGAAGAATCGGAAACCTACCAATTTATGGTGGTACGGTGAATTTAAAAATTTATCTAACAAAAATCATTGCTAATGCCAATGGAAATTGGTCTGTGCAAACCATCGATAGCTTTCCCCGGGTTAATTATTCAGTTGATTACTCAAATACCTTTAGATTGTATGACTTTCATCAGGATTCAGCAAAGTTTTATGTCTATTCCAGTGTTGTGAGCTCTGGGACAGGTAATCCAGCTATTTGGGGGGCTGCGGATAAAAAACTTTTGACTATTAATCCACAAGGCTTTGGTGTTTCTAATCTTGATTTAAGCACATGGGAAATAACGGAACTTTTTAGCCGCAGTGTCTATTCCAGTTTAACTAAATCTATCTATTACCAATCACTAATTGGAAATATTTATCGTAGCACCCCGGCTTTTTTAAACGGCAGCGCTCTTTCTACTATGCATGTTAAAGATACTATGACATATTTTTCGCCACGCGATAGTGTTAATGATGGAAACTCACCAATAAGATTTTTTAGAGTAGACCCTAGTCAGCGATTCTTATTTGTTTCAGCCGAGCCAATTGGAAATGGTTATAGAAAACAGTATCGCCTAACGCGCTTTGATTTACTGGCTGCTAATCAACAAGAATTTCAAGCTTCAGCGGTAGATTTAAAAGCACCTTCCCAATATGTAAATGATATGCAATTTGGGCCAGATGGGAACTTATACGTTTTATGGGGTGAGGGAAATACGCGCAGCTCACCTGATCAAGATAATGATAAAATTGGTCGAATCATCAACCCTACATCTTTAGATACCAGTCAAATTTCATGTCAAGTGAATTTTTTAAGCACCCAGCCTTGGCAGGCTTATGCTATGTTTCCCGATTTCACCAGTCGTCAGCGCCAGCACAGTACTTTTGAAATGCTTTATGCTTGCCAAGACAGCGTGCAGTTTAGATTAGATTTTGGTCGGGGAGTAGATAGCGTAATCTGGAACTTTGGTGAACCGGCACTAGGTGCGGCCAATACTTCCCAAGATCTAGATCCAGTGGTAGCTTATCCGCAAGCAGGTACTTATTTTGTGCGTGTGGAACTGTGGTGGCGGGGAGAGGTATTGCATACGCTCTCCGATAGCGTGGAAGTTTTACCAGTGATAGATTTCCACTTACCTGAGGATACAATTTTATGCGAAGGCGAAGAATTGCTGCTGGATGTCTCTCAAGATTTTAGTGTACAATACCTTTGGAATACAGGCGATACTACCGGGCAGATTACAGTAGATAGAGCGGGCTGGTATCAAGTCGAACTCACCAATGCCTGCGGTCAAAGGAGCGATAGTATTTGGGTAGATTATATTCTAGATCCTTTAGCAAGTCTGCGCGACACCAGTCTTTGCGAGCAGGATTCGAACCTTTTAGTATCACTGCCCTATAATGAAAACTATTTCTACCGCTGGAGCACAGGCGCGGATAGTTCGGCAATTAGTGTCAACGATTCAGGGACTTATACGGTCACTTATGGATCCTACTGCGACAGTATAAGCGAGAGCTTTACTATTGAAAAGCGCCCTTGTTCTTGTGAGCTTTTTATCCCTAATGCCTTTACGCCTAATGGCGATGGCTTAAATGATGAATTTGTTATTGTTAGTCCCTGCGAAGAGTTAGAATACGAGCTCTTAATTTTTAATCGCTGGGGAACTTTAGTCTATGAGCAAAGCGCAGGCACCCCCAGTTGGGATGGTTACTATAATGGGGAACTGACGTCGGGCGTTTATGTGTATAAGATTAATTACCGCGGTCGTTCTATGGCTGGTGCAGTGGAGGGGAAGGAGAGTGGGACTTTGACTTTGATTAATTAGTACTGAGACCGCTGCGCTTTTAGTAATAAGTAATCAGCTGGGATTCTGCAATTAATTTTGGCTTTCGGTTTTTGATTAAAACCGCTGATTGAAATTATAACAGATTAACAAGAGCTGCGGTAGCTGCGATTTCTCCTTAGTACTAGGCAGTAAGGCAAACCTAAACTGCGGCAACTGAGACTGCTCGATATTACAGAAGCGAGCAACTAAAAACAGGATCCATTTGTGTTGCGCTCGACAGATTTAATATTAAGTTTTCCTTTCCAACAAAGATACTTGAGTTAATTAATTGATAATAAGGTAAATAGATTTCACTATGCTTTGTTGCAGATATCTGTTTTATACTGAATTTTGTTAGCATTATGAACCTGTTAAATTAGTTTTCAACTTAACCAACAAACATTTAAATGTTTCAAGCCCAATTGTTTTACAAGTGTATTTCAGTCTTAAAGAAATCGCTATATTTTGCTTATTCGCATAGCATCGCTAGGATTTTTTTTATACTTCTCGGCTTGACCATGCTATTTGTGCGCGGCCACAGTTTTCTAAGCTCGAAAGAGGAGACGCCGGAAGTGGCAGTAGAAGTAGTGGCCGAGGAACAATTGAGCGAATTACCCCTTTTAGTGCACGATTCTATTGTGAGCCCTCTGCGTGATTTAAAAGACATTCAGCTGCAGACAAAACTCGATTTTATTGTAGCTTCTAATCCCAAATGGGCTCGCCTTGTGGGCGATAAAAAGCTGTGCATAGGCTTGGTTGATATGCGGGATCCTTTTAAGGTAAAATATGCCCATCTTAATGGTAGCCACATGATGTATGCCGCCAGCCTGCCAAAAATTGCAGTTTTGCTTGCCGCCGAAGATGCTTTAGAAAAAGGAGAACTGATTGAAAATGATGAGATTAGATCGGATATGCGTTTGATGATTGCCAAAAGTAATAATCAAGCCACTACGCGAATGATAGACCGCGTTGGCTTTGATAAGATAGAGGAAGTAATGACCGATCCTAAGTATGCTTTTTACGATGAGGAGTTTGGCGGAGGACTATGGGTAGGCAAGCGCTATGCCCAAGCAGGAGAGCGGCACGGTGATCCTTTAAAAAATATTAGCCACGGTGCCAGCGCTACTCAAGTTTGTCGCTATTATTATCTGTTGGCATTTGGCAAGCTTATCAATTATGAGCGTTCTAAAGAAATGTTGGCCTACCTTGGAAACCCTGAGTTGCATCACAAGTTTGTGAACACCATGGATAAAGTGGCTCCTCGTGCAAAGGTTTTTAGAAAATCAGGTTCATGGCGGAATTATCACTCCGACTCCGCTTTAGTTTGGGGTCCTAATGGACGTAGATACATTTTAGTAGCTTTGGCGGAAGACTCCGAAGGTGAAAACTTAATGAGGAATCTAATGCTAGAAGTAGACCGAAAACTCAATGAATAGAAAGTGATGTGATTTTAAAAAACCCTTTGATAAAGGACTTTCTTCAGAAATATTTTGACATACGAGAGGGGGAGTACCAGCGTGTATTCTTAATGCAGGCGAACATTTTTTTGATCATTTGCACCCTTCTTACTATTAAACCTGTAGTAAACGCGCGCTTTCTTACCACCATTGGTATAGAAAGGCTACCACTGCTATTTATTTTAGTGGCAGCGGCAGCAATGATAGTTTCCTCTATCTACTCCAGTCAATTAAGAAAGTTTGCCTTAGAAAAAGTAATCTATTTAACTCTAGGCATTTCTATTGTTGGCTTGCTTATAGTTGCGGTATTACTGCATTTAGAAATTGCCGAAAAGCTGGTTATTTATGCCTTTTATATCGGTGTTTCCATATTTGGCGTTCTGGCAACATCACAGTTTTGGATTATGGCCAACTTGGCTTTTGATGCCAGAGAAGCGAAAAGACTCTTTGGTTTTATCGGTGCTGGCGCCATTGCGGGTGGTGTTGCGGGTGGATACCTTACCTCAGTTTTGTTAGAGCTAATGTCAAGTACTAATTTAGTTTTTGTAGGCGCAGCATTACTCAGTCTCTGCATTCCGCTTAATGCTATCGTTTGGAGAAAACACATCACTCAGTTAAGCCCCTTTCAAAAAACAAAACGCTTTAAGGGTTTTGGGGATCACCCTCTTTGGCTTATCAAAAAATCTTCGCACCTCACTAACTTGGCACTGTTGGTTGCTATTGGGGTGGTGGTATCCAAACTAGTGGAATTTGAATTTAGCAGCTTGGCAATTGCGGCCATTTCCGATCCTGATGAGTTGGCGGCCTTCTTTGGTTTCTGGTTTTCCAGCTTCAATGTTATCTCCCTTTTACTGCAGCTCTTAGCCACCCGTAGAGTAGTAGGGACTTATGGTGTGGGCAGTTCACTTTTTGTTTTACCAGCGGGAATTTTTGTTGGCTCCCTGCTAATATTAATGGCGCCAGTACTGTGGGTGGGTATTTTTATTAAGTTGTGGGAGGTCTCGGTAAAACAATCCATTCATAAATCGGCATTCGAGTTATTAGCCTTGCCAATTCCTTCGGGCATTAAGGGACAAACCAAAAGTTTTATTGATGTTTTTGTGGATCTTGCTGCCACAGGTGTAGCGGGCCTCGTTTTAATATTTCTAGTAAACGGCCTCAACCTGTCGGTGCGCTGGGTAGGCCTAATTACCCTCATCTTTGTAGTTTTATGGGTATTAGTAGCCTTGCGGGTCCGCCGGTCTTATATCACATCTTTTAAGGCGGTACTTTCCGCCTCAAGCAAATCAAATTCTAAAGCCCGTCCCAATTTAAAAGATAGCTCGGTTTTAAGCAGTATGAAGCGAGCTTTAGACGAAGGATCGGAACTGCAAATATTATTCATGCTTGATAAAGTAGATGAGATTGCGGATAAGCGTTTTTTTGAAAACGCAGAGGCTTTGCTTCATCACGCATCGGCGAGAGTGAGAACAAAAGCTTTACAAACTATCTATTATTTAAGGATGGAAGTGAGTTCGCAAACTTTGGAGACCTTACTTCAAGATCAAGAGTTTGAGGTACGTGTGGCGGCATTTGCCCAGCTTATTCGACAAAACCCGCAAAACCGAGCCAGTTTATTAAGCACCTATCTTACCAGCGATAATATTTTATACAGTGGTGCTGCTTTGGTGGCGCTTGCGCAAGAAGCGCGGGGTAATAATGAGATGAAAAAACAACTTCATCTCGCGCAGAGAATAGCAGAAAAGTTGGATTATGTAAATGTCACTGAAGATGAAGAGGAGAAAGTTTTCTTTAAAATTATGGCCATTCGTGCGATTGGGGCGGCTTGTATTGCTGAGCATTATCCCTATTTACTAAAGGCACTAAAGGATGAGGATAATAGGGTAGTAGCAGCCGCCTTACTAAGTTGTGGCAGGTCTATGCATTCCGATTTTATCCTTCCCATTGTCCCCTTTTTAATACCAAAGCTTTTTCGTCCTGAGGCAGAAAGGGCCTTGCTGCATTTCGACAAAGGCATCATTCCCGAACTTTCTAAACTGGCACTTGACCCTAATACGAGCCCAGACTTAATTCAGCGGATTCCTTCGGTTTTAGAACGTTTAGATGCCCAAGAAACGGTAATCGCTTTACTGTCCTTTCTCGATAGTAAAGACGTTAATCTAAGGCTTGAGTCGCTGCGTGCTTTAAATACCATGAAGCAAAATTTTAGCCAATTAAAGATTGAGAAAGATGAGATCGTGGGCTTTATTATTACCGAGTCTAAAATGTACAAAACCACCTTGGGCGTATTGTATAAGCAAAATGAGAAACTACATTTAGACGAAAATGAAGCCATTGTTTTTGCCCGTCAGCAGCTGATAGAATTGATTGAGCGTAGATTAGACGGCACATTGGAACGGATCTTCAGGCTGATAGGCTTGCGTTATCCACCCGAGGATGTAATACAGGTTTATAATGGCATAAAAAGTATTCATCGAGATGTTAGGATGAGTTCCGTTGAGTTTTTGGACAACCTCTTAGAACCTAGTCTGAAAAAGACCTTAATACCCATTGCCGAAAGTGCTTGGTTTGAACGTATTTCGGAAGATATGTTGGCCACTCTTGAGGTTAGGGTCCCCACGCAAAAGGAATGCTTTGAACAATTACTACAAGGTAGAGATGTCCGCTTGAAAATAGCAGTGTTTAAATTACTAGAAGCATTGCAAATGCCCGAATTAAATACTATTGTCGTGCCTTTACTCGATAGTCCGGTAGACAAAGTAAGGGAAGCGGCAAAGCGTATTTTAGCGCCCAATGGAGCGAGTAATAATTAACTTTACTGGCGCACGATTCTATCAATACTCGCTGCTAAAGCTGCGTGATCGCTGGCCGAATTTTTCTTTAAAACATTACTCATTAGCACCACAATGTATTTGGTACCGTCCGTATGTTCAATAATGGCAACGGAGTTCATGTAATTGTTAACGTTGCCCATATATTTTCCACAACTAAAACCTTCTTCTTTGGTGCATTGGTACAAACTACCCGACTTAAAATAAAGGGCAGCCGTTGATAAGGCAGGGGCCGCTCCGTAGCGAATTCTTCTGTCGGTTAAATACATCAATCGCTTCATTTCTAAGCTACTTTCGGGGTCAACTATTAGTCCCCCTTCCATGTGAATTAAAAATTTCATTACTCCGGCCGTGGTGCCAGTGCTGCCCCCTTTAGCGGGAATATAAGATCCTGCTCCCCGCGTGAAAAAACTACCCAGTCTCCATTCATTTTCAGTAATACCCAGTTTGCGCAAAGGTTCGTTCACTACATTCATTCCTAATTCACTGAGAGCCGCTTTAGGAGTGCTTTTAAAATATTCATCTGCTTTTTCCTGACTTAGGGTGGGGTAGTCCTTGCCAAAGGCACGCATCAGCACTGTTTCTCGCCAAACTACGCTAGCCGCGCCGTTATTACTAACGGATAGCATATGGTCTAGCCATTCGTAGAGGGAAAAAACATCGCTTTCTACTACAGTGCGCTTTTTAAAGCTATTGCTTTCGGGCTCAAAGAAAGGAACGGTATGCGAGTCATGCATGGCCCACTTGCCTGCCAGCACCTTACGGTTTCGCATGAGCTCTTGCCTTTTCGCGAAAGAAGCGGGATATATTTTTTGGATTTCAGTGAAGAAAGCTGCTAAAACACATAACTTTCCCACACTGCCAGGCTGATACTGAGACTGTTCTTTGCGGCTCGCATAGCGTAGGTCTTTACCCGCGGTAATGTCTAAAACAGAAATAGAATAATGCGGGTCGAGGCCAGCAAACAAGCCGTTAATTGATTTTTGAAGCTTAGCGTCTTCTGGTGGAATACTGCTAAGCTTTATTCCGTCCCTTAAGTTTAGCTTAATGTCTTTAATGGAAAGCAAAGCTCCCGGAACCGGTTTGCTGTCTTTAATAGTTCCTTCAACCACCAACTGCAGTCTTTTTAAGCGTCTTATGCCACTTTCTTCATAGCCATCAATGGGGTAGGGCTCTCGGCCAAAAGGTAAAAAAGAGAGGATCCCTATAATTGGAAGGATTAAAATATTGGTTTTCATTTTAAAGCGCTTTTAAGTGATAGCATGCGGCTTTCGTCAAGCTTTTCGGTGATAGATTGTAAATACTCAGAACCGGCGGCTTTTTTATTTTCTACGAAAGGTCTCACCTGGAAGAGCCAAATTTTATTGCCAGTAAAACCTAGCTCAACATCATAAGGACCATTTATACCCTTGGTGGGTAAGACTTTATTTAGGTCTGCGGCCATTTTTCGCAGTGCATTTAAACGCTCTAGGTTTAGGATTTGCTCTTCAAAACTTGTGTGAGATTTGGCCGTTCCACCCGAGGTAGGCACCGTAATTAAATCAGCTTCTCGCGAAGGACTTAACAGGGTATTGGCACCAAGTGGTCCCATTACCCAGGTTTCGCTAGCTTGTCCTTCTACGGCACCGCCCACACCACGGCTAAAAGCCACGGTAGTTTCGTTTATTTTTCCGCTGCTTACACCTTTGGTTATTAACACACCGGAGCAGTCGGCATTTACCGTAGGAATAATAAGAATGGAAGGGAATACATTTTCTGGATTCAGTAAATATTTTTGGCGCCACTTATAACTACGCTCGGTGTATGGTGAGGCCCAAACTTCTTTAATTCCCTCAAAAATTTTGTCGACATCTAATACATTAAAGACGGTGAGATTCAGTCCCGCTCCCGTAAAATCTTTGAGATCCTCCATATTGGTATCACTTCTAATAAATACGGGTACTTTGCCCATGGCAGCGCCCAGTACCGCTTTAAATTGCGCCTCCAACTCTGCCCGAAAAGCAGGGAGCAAATGCATTTGTTTAATGGCTAATCGCAGGACGGCCAATCGAGTAAGTACATAAGATTCGACCTCTGTCTCGGATAGACCTAATTTCTCCATTTTTCGCATCTCCACGAAAGTGGCATTTAGAAACTCCCAGTAGGATAGATCTTGATGGGGCATTTTCTGGTCAAAATGTGTCTTAAAAATGGCAAAGGGTATCACCAAACCTTCTACTACGTTTTCTGGGAAAAGTGACTTTAGCTCACCCAAGTTAGCCGCTTTAGGGCCGCATATTGTGCCGGAATAGGTGGCATTTACTGCACGTAGATTTAATACTTTATCGTTTTTGAGTTCCATTTTTTCCACTGGAACACTAATTTTTTCCTCGCTACGAACTTTTTTCGCGAAAAGTGCTTTTTCGGTAGCACTCATATTTTCGGCCGCCTTGAGAATAACTCTACCCCCAGGGGAAACCGCATAAAATACCTCCTTACCAGAAAAGGCTTTCAGGCTCTCTAAATTTCCTTTAGAAAGTACCGCATTGGGAATACCAAGATTACGCGCTAAGAGCTGCACATGCGATACCATATTTCCCTCCGAAACAGTGGCTATGCCAGCTACTGGTTTTAAATCTGCAGGAGGTCGATCGAATACATAAATTTTAGTACTTTCTACTTCAATATCTTCAGGATTAGCCGTAGTTACTTCCAGAATGCCTTTCGCATAGCCTGAATTTAAGCCACGAGCAGAACTCTGATTGCGTTGTCCCATTAGTTCATTTGAAAAACCGGCCAGGCTAGCCACCTGATCACCCAAGTAGGAAACACTGTTGCCTAAGGGTAAAAGCACAGAACTCCTTACTTTATCGTCGGTAAATCCAGCGGCGAGAGGTTCAAAGCCCATATATAAATTAATCACTTCTTGATAGTTGGTGCGCACCATGCCGGTGCCCCATTCTACCGCTCTTCTGGAGTTTTCTAAAATATTGTTTAATTCTCCTAAACTTATCTCCGTCTTATTGCTTAGATGCAGAATAGCAGATTGATGCATAAGCTGTTTATATTCCCAAGGCTCTAAATAGCCTAAGCCTGAGGCGGCCTCAATTAAAGAGGCTATTTTTTGTTGCAGCTCTTGCAAAGAAGTGGGCAATGTTTGTCCGGCTTCTTTATTTATCATCATTTCTAATTCATTAAGGATGTCAATCAGTTTGAGTCTATCAGAAACTTTACTTGCTCCTAGCTGCGCTCTTAATTTATAGGTTAAATTTGTGAGTGCTTTTAGTTGCTTGAGCTTGTTTTCTGCATTACCGTATGCCTGCACAAACAGTTCAATGCTTTTTTTTGCTTTAGATTCAGTAGGTAATTTTTTCGCAATTCCCTCAAATTCAGTTAAGGCAAGAGGCTTATAATAGCTTTCCATTAAAGCTGTTAGCTTAGCTAGACTCTCTTTAGCAGCTGGACTAAGTTTCTCTGAATTTTGATTGCTATAGTCGTTTACTGCTTTTATATCATTCTCTTCCGGTTGTCCGTGTATCTTAACCCGGATATTCATAAAAGAAGGATTTTTATCGGCTATTTCCTTGGAAAGTGCCCGGATTTCTAGTGCTAAATTGCTTCCTTGAGAGTGAGGGATATCTTTGGCTGCTTGCCGAATTAATAAGAAATGACTTTTCAGCCTAAGAGAATCCGACAAGACCCAGTTTAAAAATTTTAAGCCCCAAGCTTCTTCATCTTCAATTTGGTAAGCTCCTCGGTAATAGCGAGCCTTGCGGTTTATCCAGCCTTGATCTGTAGCTCTTAAGTATTGTTCTAGTTGATATTGCTTTAGTCTAGATTGGGCCTTGGCAGCGTCCCAAAAGTCAGCCGTTTCGGTGGTCGACAAAATTTGTCCGAAATAAACATGATTTGTTTTCCCTAAAGATATCACTTCATCTCGGTAACGAGCACGTTGCACACCACCAGGTTCTGCACATCTTTCTTGTGGGGCCATGGTGCTGCCGTCTTTACAAAACCAGCGAATATCTCGGTAAGGACCCCTAAGTTCAGCTTTGTAAGTGCTTATTAGCGACCGTATCGCTTCATCCGATTTTTTCTGAGCGATTAGAGTAGATGCCACTAGTAGTAAACTAATAAGGCTTAGTAATGGGAAATTTTTGGCTCTATTAGAATGTCTGATCATAGCTATGAATTTTGCTGATAAACTGAGTATACGGTAAACTTACAAGCTAAAATCTAATTCCCGCAAAAAATTACTTGGTAAAAAGAATTTCTGTTCTTATAGCAACAGTCTATAAAACATTAGAATGTTTTACAGGAGGTGATTTGAGTTACTTTTAGCTCCTGCTGATCTTCTCACCTTTGCCCCATGGAAATAATAGGATTTGTCTTAGCAATTGTAATGGGATTCACCCTTGGGCTTTTAGGTGGTGGTGGCTCCATTTTAACCGTGCCCATTTTGGTGTATGTACTAAGTATAAATCCAGTATTGGCCACCGCTTACTCGCTTTTTGTGGTTGGGGGAACCTCGGTAATTGGAGCCTGGCGCAAAAACAGTGAGAAACTGGTAGACTGGAAAACAGGCTTAATATTCGCTTTGCCTTCGCTTACAGCCGTATTTTTAACACGCTACTTTTTAGTGCCCGCCATACCGGCCGAATTATTTAGTTTAGGAGATTTTGTTATTAGCCGCCAAGTAGCGATAATGCTCTTTTTCGCCATAATAATGTTACTCGCCTCTTATTCTATGATTAAGGGTAGAAAGGAAGAAGTGCAAACCGAACAAAGACCCTTCAATTATCCTTTAATTTTAGTAGAGGGGGCAGTGGTAGGAATAGTGACGGGATTAGTGGGAGCCGGCGGCGGCTTTTTAATTGTACCCGCTTTGGTTATATTAGTGCGCTTACCGATTAAAACGGCCATTGGTACTTCATTAGTAATTATATCCATTAAAAGTTTAATTGGCTTTTTAGGCGACTTAGGCTCAGGACAAGATATTGATTGGACTTTCCTATTAAGCTTTACCGCATTTTCTGCGCTGGGAATGTTTATCGGCATTTATGCCACTAAATACGTTCAGGCAGACTCTTTGAAAAAAGGCTTTGGTTGGTTTGTCCTTTTAATGGCAATTTTTATACTCTTGAAAGAAACAGTTTTAGCATAATTTTAATTTAACGCAAATAACAAATATGAAGATAGATCAGATATATACCGGCTGTTTAGCCCAAGGTGCTTACTATATTGAAAGCGAAGGAGAGGTAGCCATAATTGACCCTTTACGGGAAGTGCAGCCTTACATCGATACCGCTAAGAAGAACGGCGCAAAAATCAAGTATATTTTAGAAACGCACTTTCATGCCGACTTTGTGAGCGGACACGTAACGCTAGCAGAAAAAACGGGTGCTAGCATTGTCTATGGCCCTAATGCCGATCCTAAGTTTGAAGCGCATATAGCCGAAGACGGCGAGATTTTAAGCTTGGGGAAAGTAAAAATCAAGGTGCTGCATACTCCTGGTCACACTATGGAAAGTACCACTTACCTTTTACAGGATGAAGATGGTAAAGATACCGCTATCTTCTCAGGAGATACTTTATTCTTAGGCGATGTAGGTCGTCCTGATTTAGCCCAGAAAGCGGCAAGCATGACGCAAGAACAGTTAGCGGAAACGCTTTTTGATAGCCTACGTAATAAGATTATGCCTTTGGCAGATGATGTAACTGTTTACCCCGGTCACGGCGCAGGCTCGGCTTGTGGTAAAAACATGATGAAGGAAACAGTAGACACCCTGGGCAATCAAAAGAAAATGAATTACGCTCTACGGGCAGATATGACCAAAGAAGAGTTTGTAAAAGAAGTAACCGACGGATTATCAGCGCCACCCGCCTATTTCCCTTTAAACGTGCAAATGAATAAAGAAGGCTATGCCAGTATAGACGATATACTAGAGCAGGGCACCAAGGCTTTAAAACCGATTGAATTTCTGACTGCGGTTGAAGCAACAGGCGCAGTGGTTTTAGACGTACGTCACGAATCGAAATTTGTAGAAGGACATATTCCCGGATCTATTTTTATTGGCTTAGATGGGCAATTTGCTCCTTGGGTAGGAGCTGTAATAGCAGATGTAAAGCAACCTTTACTTTTGGTCTGCGATGCAGGCCGTGAAAAAGAGTCGGTAACGCGTTTAGCCCGTGTAGGCTTTGATAATGTGTTAGGTTACTTGCAAGGTGGTATTGCCGCTTGGAGGCAAGATGGGCAAGAAATAGATAGCTTAAAAAGCCTTTCGGCAGAAGAGTTTAAAGCTAGTATTGATAAGGGACATCAACCAGTAGTGGATGTGCGTAAATTTAGCGAGTACCAAGCCGAGCACGTAGTGGACGCGATGAATATTCCTTTGGATGATATCAATGATAAAATGAGCGAGTTTCCGGCTGATAAGGATTTTTACCTGCATTGTGCGGGCGGCTACCGCTCGGTTATTGCCTCTTCTATCCTGAAGTCACGCGGTTACCATAATTTAATTAACGTGGCCGGTGGAATGAGTGAAATCCGTAAGACGGGTATGGAATTTACCGACTATGTTTGTCCTTCAACTTTAAAGGCCTAGACCACAGCGATTAGATGGATCAAAATTTTTGGGATAGTAAATACGCCGGAAGCGAATATCATTATGGTAGTATCGAGAACCGCTTCTTGAAATTAATGCTTGAGAACCGTCCCGCGGGAAAGATCCTTCTGCCCGCCGAGGGTGAAGGACGCAATGCGGTATTTGCCGCTCAGCAAGGCTGGGAGGTCTATGCTTTCGATCAATCGCCTGTGGCACAGCAAAAAGCTATGGCCTTAGCTGAGCAAGAAGGAGTAGAGATTGACTTTCAAATTGCTGATGCTTGGGATTATAAAGCGCCGGTTAAATTCGACGCTATTGCTTTAATATTCGCGCATTTTCCTGCCGATCTGCGTAAGCATTTTCACATTAATGCGAGCACTTGGCTTAAAACTACTGGTGAAATTTGGTTGGAAGCTTTTGCTCCTGGGCAATTGGACTATAGTTCAGGTGGACCGAAAAATGAAGCGATGCTTTATACCCCCGCAATGATTAGTGATGATTTTAAAGATTTACAAATCCGTCAAGCGGAGATTAGTAAATATGTCCTTAACGAAGGGCCCGGTCATCAAGGGCTGGGCGAAGTGCTGCGCTTTCGAGCAGTGCAGATGTAGTAAGCTAATTTAGAATCAAACTCAGGTTAGTCATTTAGGATAAGACAAAAAAAAAGGCTCCCGTGTGGGAGCCTTTCTTATAATTATGCTAATTATTAAAACTTCAGTGTATCAACGTCAGTTATTTGACCGTTGGTTACGTTTACACCGCTCAAGGCTTGATCGGTGAATCCTGCAGTGGCATTAGCATTTAATGTATAAGAACCAGCAGGAACTGCAATAATCTTGAAATAACCAGTAGAGTCTACTGCGGTACCAATGGTATCACCGTTAGCTACTACATAGGTGTAATAAGCGGCAGTATCGGGTTCAACGCGACCTTCAATTCCACCAGATACGGCTTCAGTAATAACACGTATAACCGGCTTAAGAAGGAATCCTCCGTTTCCTTGTTCCACAATTGAGCGTGAAGCATCAAAATCTAGGATGAAACGATATTCTACCCCCTGTACAATATCATACTGCACGTTTAACTTCAGACCAGACTGCTGAGCAGACGGTGTCTGTAGCGGGTGACTCTGACCGTTCTTAACCACTCGGTTATTTGTGCCTAAAATTAAGCGAATTTGATTGATACGACTAGCCGTAATGCGACTATCTACTAATACAGTATCAAACCCGTTCGAATAATCTAGGAGATTATAAATACCCGGTTGTAATAAAGGGAAAGTGCTTTTTCCTTGATCAGTAGTTACCTCTATGGATTGCACTTCTACGAAAACGGAGTCATAATCTCCCGGAGCGTCGGTCAAACTAATTTGTAAACCGCTGCTCATTTGCGTGTCTGCGTTATCCTCATCGTCACTACAAGAAGATGTTATGCCCACAAAAAATAATGCGGCTAAACTGATCCTGAAAAAATGTTTAATATTCATGTTGCTTTTGTTTTTATTGTTCCTCTTAATATAAGACTTTTTAGTCGGAAAGGCAAGTATAGTAGGACTTTTCTTTTATTGCTGATTTTAAAGCAAGCTTATATTATGGCGCTTAGGCAGATGCGTTTTCCTTGCCAAATAATTTCATCACCGGGTCTTTTACCTAAAAGTATTTGACTTAATGGAGCAGAAGGTCCCAATACAAAAAGCTCTTTTTCGCCATGGGTGATTTTACCAAAACTAGCGGCTAGTAAAAAGAGGCCCAGATCGGTTTGAAATAAACTTCCCACCTTAATTTGATTATAGCTTTTTTCGAAGGGCACACGTAAAAGTAGTTGCATTACTTTTTCCGCTTCTGCATAAGAGCGTCCTAGTTTTTCTTGCTCCAGTTGTAGCATGGCACGGCCCGTTTCGTGTTTATCACCCGCACTGCTTTTAGTAGCCGAGCTGAGGTTTTCACGATTGGCGCTGATTTCTTGCCCGAGCGCTTGCAGCTTCGCACTTTGCAGGGCAAGAAGTTTTTCGAAAACCGCTTCTTTAAACTGTTGATTAAAAGGCATTAGGCGGCAGCATTGATCGGCTTTCCTGAGCCTTTAGAAAGAAGTAGTAGGCCAAGGAAAGTTAAGGCACCGTTGATAATCAAATGCTCAAAACTCATGGTATAATTAAACCATTCCTGCGAATTGTTCTTAAGGATATAGGATAAGAGAGGAGCAATAATAGCCACTACCGGAACCCATTTATCTTTTACCTGCCACTGCGTAAACAAGCCAAAGGCATAGAGTCCTAATATAGGACCGTAGGTGTAGCCAGCCGCGGTAAAGAGCTCGCTAATTACGCTGTCGTCGTTTAATTCTTTAAAGACGATAATTACCAAGAAAAGCACTAGTGAAAATCCTAGATGTACTATTTTTCTAGTGCGGGTAGCTTGTTTGGGATCGCTATCTTGGTTTAACCTTAATATGTCTACACAAAAGGAAGTGGTAAGCGCAGTTAGAGCAGAGTCGGCACTAGAGTAAGCCGCCGCAATAAGTCCAATCACAAAAAATATAGCTACCGCCATACCAATCTTGCCACTTAGTGCTACCGCGGCGAAAAGCTCATCGGGTTTTTCGAAAGTAATATTTGCAGCGGCAGCATAGTCATATAATACGGCCCCGAGCGATAAAAAGACCAAGTTAACGGCTACCAAGACTAGAGATAGCCAGAACATGTTCTTCTGGGCATCACTTAAACTGCGGCAGCTGAGGTTTTTCTGCATCATATCTTGGTCTAAACCAGTCATTACAATGGTAATAAACATGCCGCTTAAAAACTGCTTCACAAAGTGATTGCCCGAACGCCAGTCATCCCAAAAGAAGATTTGCGAGTAGGAGGAGTTAGAGACGTATTCAATAAAGCTAAGGTCGGGAAACATGCGGTCTTTGATAATCCACAAGGTGGTAAAAACGGCAATTAGCATAAAACTTGTTTGTAGGGTATCGGTCCAAATAATGGTTTTAATACCGCCCTTATAGGTATAGATCCAAATTAGTACGATGGTCACCGCTACGCTTAGCCAGAAGGGTAATTCGAATGCATCGAAAACTGCAATTTGCAATACAATGGCTACGAGGTACAAACGAAAAGCTGCACCGATAATGCGTGAAATGAGAAAGAAGATGGCGCCAGTTTTATAGGACTGTCCGCCAAAACGCCCATCTAGGTAACTGTAAATAGAGGTTAAATTTAAACGATAGTAGAGGGGAAGGAGTACCTTAATAACAACCATGTAACCCGCCACATAGCCCAATACTACTTGCATGTAGGAGAAAGAGCTCGCTTCTACCCAGCCTGGCACAGAAATAAACGTCACCCCCGAAAGGGAGGCGCCTATCATGCCAAAAGCCACCACATACCAAGGACTTTTACGATTCCCTAAAAAGAAGGCCTCATTATCGCCGCTACCCGCGGTAAAACGCGCCACCACAATCAATAATAAAAAGTAGGCAACAATAATGGTGAGAATAAGACTCGCGCTCATCAAATAATTTTTGGCAAATTAAGGCATTTTAGTAGTTAGTACGCTGCACTATTGGTTTGATTATGAAGTGTATTTCTCGAAATACTGCTTAGTTCGTTCATTGAATTAAGAAATTGCGAAACCCCTTGTAAACGTGATCTCTCCTTGACCTTTGTTTAAACCTCTATGCGCCTGTGGTAAAAGATTTATTTAACCACGGAGGACACCAAGAAGCCACGGAGAACAGTATTGTGAGAAATGCTTTGTGCCCTCTGTGTAAACCTCTGTGCTCATTGTGGTAAAAGACTTATTTAACCACAGAGGACACCAAGAAGCCACGGAAAACACAGAGAACAGTATTGTGAGAAATGCTTTGTGCCCTCTGCGTAAACCACTGTGCTCATCGTGGTAAAAGATTTATTTAACCACAGAGAACCCCAGGAATCCACGGAGAACAGGGAGAACAGTATTGTGAGAAATGCTTTGTGCTCTCTGCGTAAAGCTCTGTGCTCATCGTGGTAAAAGATTTATTTAACCACAGAGAACACCAGGAATCCACGGAGAACAGGGAGAACAGTATTGTGAGAAATGCTTTGTGCTCTCTGCGTAAACCTCTGTGCTCATTGTGGTAAAAGACTTAACAAACCCCAGAGAACCCCAGAGAACCCCAGGAATCCACGGAGAACAGGGAGAACAGTATTGTGAGAAATGCTTTGTGCCTTCTGCGTAAACCTCTGTACTCATCGTGGTAAAAGATTTATTTAACCACAGCGAACACCAGGAAGCCACGGAGAACAGGGAGAATAGTATTGTGAGAAAAGGCATTGTGCCCGCTGTGTAAACCTCGGTGCTCATCGTGGTAAAAGACTTAACAAACCCCAGAGAACCCTAGGAATCCACGGAGAACAGGGAGAATAGTATTGTGAGAAAAGGCATTGTGCCCGCTGTGTAAACCTCCATGCTCATTGTGGTAAAAGACTTAATAAACCACAGAGAACACCAGGAATCCACGGAGAACAGGGAGAACAGTATTGTGAGAAATGCTTTGTGCCCTCTGCGTAAACCTCTGTGCTCATCGTGGTAAAAGATTTATTTAACCACAGAGAACACCAGGAATCCACGGAGAACAGGGAGAACAGTATTGTGAGAAATGCTTTGTGCCCTCTGCGTAAACCACTGTGCTCATTGTGGTAAAAGACTTAATAAACTACAGAGAACACCAAGAAGCCACGGAGAACACAGTGAATAATATTATGAGAAACCTTTTGTGAACTCTGTGTAAATCTCCGTGCCCTTTGTGGTAAAAGACTTAATAAACCACGGAGAACATCAAGAAGCCACGGAACATAGTGAATAATATTATGAGAAACCCTTTGTGAACTTTGTGTAAATCTCCGTGCCCATTGTGGTAAAAAAATTACTTAGCCCCGGAGAACACCAATTGATCGTACTTAGTACGCTGCACTATTAGTTGGGAGTATTATTATATTTCATGCAATACAGCTTGCATTGTGTTTTGAATTAAGAAATTGCTATTTCCGTGTGAACTTAATCCCCACCGCGCCCTTTGAGTGAAAAAAAAACTAAGCATGGCCTTTTAGTGCTTCAAATACTACAGTCAATATATCAAGTTTTTCCAGCCTATTTATCAGCCCTAGCTTTCTATATTTGCGGTCATGGACTTTTCATCGAGATACTTAGAAAAAGCAGTAGAAGAAATTGGTGGTTTACCGGGCATTGGTAAGAAGACAGCCTTGCGTCTGGCGCTTTATTTACTGCGTTCCGAAACCATGGTAACATCTAAGCTAGCTGCTAGTCTGGTCGATTTACACGATAAAGTTAAGCGCTGTACTTCCTGCGGGAACCTTAGCGATGTGGAACAATGTCATATCTGTACCAACCCCAGCCGCGATAAATCTATTATTTGTGTGGTGGAAGATATTCGCGATGTAATGGCCATAGAAAACACGGGACAATACAAAGGCATTTATCATGTTTTAGGAGGACTAGTAAGCCCGATGGATGGCGTAGGTCCGAATGATCTGAATATTAAATCTTTGGTAGATAAAGCCGCGCTAGGCGAAATAAAGGAAGTAATATTAGCTTTGAGCACCACTATGGAAGGAGAAACCACCGCCTTTTATATTTTTAAGAAACTGAAAGACTTTGAATTGCCTTTAAGCGCTATTGCCCGCGGAATTGCGGTAGGCGATCAACTGGAGTATGCCGATGAGCTCACCTTAGCACGTAGTATTAAAAACCGCTTGCCTTACGAAACTTCTATCAACCAAAACCGTTCCTAAGTGAAGCTTCTCGATCGCTTTCCTCTTTTAGCTCTCTTCTGTCTTTCCCTACTTTTGCGTTTGCCGTTTTTAAGTGAGGGTTATGGCAAAGAATTCGATGCTTGGAGTAATGCTTTAAATGCAAAAACCATTGCCGAAACTGGTATTTACGAAGTTTCTCGCTTACCTGGTCACCCTCTTTATGAATTGAGTTTAGCTATTCTATGGCCCCTCAATCATTCTTATTTCTTCTTTAATTTATTAAGCGCTTTAATCAGTGCGGGCGCGGTAGTTTTACTATTTAGTATAGCACGTGAGCTTAAGCTGAAGCAAGCTTTTTATTGGTCCCTCGCCTTTGGTTTTATTCCGGTCTTTTTTATTGCGGGCACTTATACCATCGATTATAATTTTGCGCTCTTCTTTATACTCGCCGCTTTTCTTGCCCTTCTGCGTAAGCAATATTGGTGGCTGGGCATTGCACTGGGTTTGGCCACGGGACTTCGCATTTCCTCTTTGGGCTTTATCTTGCCCTTTACGCTTTGGTTGGGATTCTCCAATTTTCGCGCTCTCTTAAAAATGTACTTAGGCGCGGGCTTAGTTTCCATCCTAGTTTTTCTTCCACCTCTATTCACCTACGGATTAAGCTTTTTAGATTTTCATAAACCGCCCTTCCCAGGTTGGGCCAATATCGGCTATAAAATAAGCATCGGCATCTGGGGTTTGCCTTTAATTTTGCTAATAATATGGCGCGTAGTAGGCCTGCGCAGCCTAAAACTAAATTTTTCTTGGCCCCAACATTTAAGAGGCCTGTCCTTTCATCTGGGGGTGCTGATCATCCTCGTTTTACAAGCGGTGGTTTTTATGCGTTTACCTTTTAAATCCGAGTTTTTCTTAGCCGCTTTACCTTTTATTTGGCTGCAAATTGCAGCGCTTTCGCGTGATGGACAAGCAAAAATATTCCTCTATGGTAGTCTGGCCTCCTTATTATTCTTAGGCCTAGATTACGATAATATCTATCGCGGAGGCAGTCCTGGTAAGGCAGTAGTACGTTTTGAAGCCAATGGAAAAAGTATTTTTCTTTCGCCGCTGCAAGGCCCGCTCAGCTTAGATCAGAGCAAGCGCCGCAATAAGTCTAACACGGTGGAGCAAAGTATGCTTGCGCTAGATGCGCTCGAACCATCATGGCTAATTGCTGGCTGGTATTGGCCCGAATTAGTTTTAAAGATAGGGGAGACTAAACATTGGATTGACCATTACAGCACAGCAGAAGAAATTCGCGCAGCGCAGGAAGCTAATTATCCTATTCTATATTTGCCTGAGATAAACGAACTGAACCAAATTATTCATCAGCACTCCTTGGCCGACAGTTTAGGCCGGCCACTTTTCCGCCCATGAAACTAAGCATCGTAATTGTAAACTATAATGTGCGCTTCTTTTTGGAGCAATGCCTTATTTCGGTGCAGGCGGCGCTTAGCAATATAGAGGCAGAAGTTTTTGTGGTGGATAATAACTCGCAAGACGAAAGTGTAGCCATGGTGGCGGAGAAATATCCTTGGGTAAAGCTCATTGCCAATAAAGATAATCCCGGCTTTTCTAAAGCGAATAACCAGGCCATTCGTCAGGCTAAGGGTGAGTATATTTTACTTCTCAACCCTGATACAGTAGTAGAGGAAAACACTTTTGTAGATACGCTCGCCTTTATGGATGCCCATCCCGAAGCGGGTGGTTTGGGAATTAAAATGATTGATGGCAAGGGGCATTACCTCCCCGAATCCAAGCGCGGCTTACCTAGCCCCATGGTAGCGCTCTATAAAATTAGCGGTCTTACGGGTCTTTTTCCCAAGTCGAAACGCTTTGCCCGCTATTATATGGGGCATTTAAGCTCCGATGAAAACCATGAAGTGGAAGTGCTTGCGGGTGCTTTTATGCTAATGCGTCATTCGGTATTAAAGGAGATTGGTCTTTTAGACGAAGACTTCTTTATGTACGGTGAAGACGTGGATTTATCTTATCGCATTATTAAAGGCGGTTATAGAAATTACTATTTCGCCGATAGCAGCATCATTCATTATAAAGGGGAAAGCACGAAAAAGGGCAGTTTAAACTATGTCTTTATCTTTTATAAGGCCATGGTTATTTTTGCAGAAAAGCATTTTGGCGGCACTTATGCTAAGCTCTTTTCTGTGCTCATTAATGTGGCCATTTACTTAAGGGCTTTCTTGGCTATTTTCCGTCGTCTGTTAGAACGTATCGCTAAACCACTAGTAGATGCGGCTTTTTTGGCGGGCGGCCTGCTTTATATCGAATCTTACTGGGAAAATAATCACCGTTTTATTGCCGGGGGTGAATATCCCGAAGAACTCCGTCAGATAGCATTTCCCGCCTATATTACTATTTGGTTAGCCGCGGTTTTTATCAGCGGTGGTTATGATAAAAACCTAAAATTAGGACAACTTATCCGCGGCATTGCTATTGGCACGGTCGCTATTTTAGTAGCCTACAGCCTTTTGCCCGAAGCTTGGCGTTTTTCAAGAGCGATTATTATTTTAGGGGCGGTATGGGCGACGCTAATTTTGCCCATATGGCGGCTAATCTTTGGTAAGCTAAGTGGCCGAAAAGTTTTCGCATCTGCGCAAAGCGATAAACGTATTTTACTAGTAGGGGGAGCGGAAGAACTGGCTCGCGTTAACCGCTTGGTTAAAGAAAGTCAATCGCGTATTTCTTATTGCGGTTGGGTAGGAGTGGGGCAAGAAGCGGAGGCTGAATTTGTGGGTACGGTAGAGGATTTAGACGACCTTGTTAGTCTCTTTGAGGTAGATGAGGTGATTTTCTGTTCGGCCGATATGACTGCAAAGGACATTTTTGCGGCGATGGCGCAACTGGGGAAATATGACATTGAAATTAAAATAGCGCCACCAGCTAGTCAGTTTATTATTGGCAGTAACTCCATTAACAGTCAGGGTTCTTGGTATACCTTAGATTTTAATGCCATTAGCAAGCCGGCCAATAAAAGAGCTAAACGCAGCTTTGATATGGTTTTAGCGCTAGTACTTATACTACTTAGTCCTATTCTGGTCTTTTTAATTAAGCGACCATGGTCTTTTGTTAAAAATAGTTTTTTGGTTTTGCTGGGGCAGATGAGTTGGGTGTCTTATGCCGAACATCAAGAGAATAGCAAGTTGCCAAAAATTAAGAAAGGGGTCTTGCCCATTAGCGTTTCTCTGGCGAAAGACACTTTGAGTGAGAGCACCATTTTGCAGCTCAATCAGCTCTACGCTAAGGATTATCGCTTAGAAAGTGATGCGCAATTACTTCTTCAAAACTGGCGCTCCTTAGGAAATTAGCTAGAAATAAAATTAAGGCTCTTCTAACGCCTCGAAAATTTTTACCTTTGCGGCCTTAAAAAGCTTAAAAATTCACCTCTCAAAGAATTATGGCACAGATAGAATTGACCATGCCCAAAATGGGCGAAAGTGTAGCAGAAGCAACAATTATAAAATGGCTGAAGGAAGAAGGAGAAACTATTGAGGCGGAAGAGTCTCTCTTAGAAATCGCTACCGATAAAGTAGATAGTGAGGTTCCTGCTCCCGAAGACGGCATTTTAGTTAAAAAGCTTTTCCAGGAAGATGATGTGGTTCAAGTGGGTCAAGTAATAGCCATTATTGAAACCGAAGGGGCAGCCGCAGAGGCATCGGCCGAAGAGCCTAGCCCAGAAAAAACAACAGAGAAAGAAACAGCCGCAGTTAAAGAAGTAGAAAAAACTATTGCCGATGGCCAAGCCACTGCCGCAGTAGAAATTCCTCGTTCTAATGCGGAAGGTAAATTTTACTCTCCGCTAGTACGCAGTATTGCCAAAGAAGAGGGCATTAGTGCCGAAGAGTTAGATAATATTTCGGGTAGCGGATCGGAAGGTCGCGTTACTAAAGCCGATATCTTGGCTTATCTTGAAGATCGTCCTGCTGGTGGCGCATCCGCCCCTGAGGCTAAAAAAGCCAGCGCTGCACCAAGTGCTCAAGCCAGCAGTAAGTCTAGCGCACAATCCGCTCCAGCTAAGCCTGCTCCCAAAGCAGCGCCGGTTAGTGTGGGTGCGAATGACGAGATTATCACCATGGATCGTATGCGCAAAATGATTGCAGAGCATATGGTTATGTCTAAACATACTTCGCCGCACGTAACCTCTTTTGTAGAGGCAGACGTAACTAATTTGGTGAACTGGCGTAATAAAGTGAAAGGCGAGTTTCAAAAACGTGAAGGTCAGAAAATCACTTTCACTCCTTTAATTATTGAAGCGATTGTGAAGGCAATCAAAGATTTCCCGCTAATTAATATTAGTGTGGACGGCGATAAAATTATTAAGAAGGGTAATATTAATATTGGTATGGCGGCAGCCTTACCTAGCGGGAACTTAATTGTTCCGGTAATTAAAAATGCCGATAATTATAACTTAGTAGGTTTAACTAAGCAGGTAAATGACTTGGCCAACCGTGCCAGAAATAACAAGCTTAGTCCGGACGATATTAGCGGTGGCACCTACACGGTGACCAACGTAGGTACTTTTGGTAATGTTATGGGTACACCTATTATTAATCAACCACAAGTGGCGATTATGGCGGCTGGAGCAATTGTTAAAAAGCCCGCCGTTATTGAAACAGCCGAAGGGGATATGATTGCTATTCGTCATAAAATGTTCTTAAGTCATAGCTACGACCACCGCGTGGTAGACGGAGCTTTAGGAGGCATGTTTGTGAGAAGAGTAGCCGATTACCTAGAGCAATTTGACCCGAATCGTGAGATTTAAATAAATTATGGAATTAAGCCTTAAGCGCCCTATTTGCTTTTTTGATTTAGAAGCTACTGGAGTAAGTGTTACGCAAGATCGCATTGTAGAAATAAGTATTTTAAAAGTATTTCCCAATGGCAACCGCGAGAGCAAAACATGGCTAGTAAACCCCGGCATGCAAATGTCGGATGAGGTTATCGCTATCCACGGCATTAGCAATGAGAAAGTAGCCGATGAGCCCAGCTTTAAAGAATTAGCGCATCGTGTTTTAGACATGATAAAAGATTCTGATTTAGCCGGTTATAATTCCAATCGTTACGATATTCCGCTTTTGGCAGAAGAGTTTTTAAGAGCGGGGATCGATTTTGAAATGGGCAAGCGCGTTGCTATTGACGTGCAGAATATCTTTCACAAAAAAGAACAGAGAACTCTGACTGCGGCCTATAAATTTTACTGCGAAAAGGAGCTTCTTAATGCCCATTCTGCGGAAGCAGATACCTTGGCTACGTATGAGATTTTAAAGAGTCAGCTCGATCGTTACGATGATTTAGAGAACGACATGAACACTTTATCAGAATTCAGCAATCGCTTTCGTGCGGCTGATTTTGCGGGCTTTATTATTTTTAATGATGAGGACGTGGAGTGTTTTAGTTTTGGCAAGTATAAAAATCAGCCGGTGACTGATGTTTTAGAAAAAGACCCCGGTTATTACGGTTGGATTCAAAATGCTGATTTCCCTTTATACACTAAAAAGGTTTTAACGGCCATTAAGCTTAAAAAGCGTCTGCAGTGAAAATAATTTGCATTGGACGGAATTATGCCGATCACGCCAAGGAGCTGGGAAATCAAGTTCCCAGTGAACCGGTTATTTTCATGAAACCCGATAGTGCCATTCTGCCGAAAGGCAATGCCTTTTTTATTCCTGAATTTAGTAAGGATGTACACTTCGAAGGTGAAGTAGTTATTCGCATTGATAGATTAGGCAAGAATATAGAAGAACGTTTTGCCCACCGTTATTATTCACAAATTGCCTTAGGAATTGATTTCACGGCAAGAGATTTACAGCAGAAGCTTAAGGAGCAAGGATTACCTTGGGAGAAGGCTAAGTCCTTCGATGGTGCTGCATATTTGGGAAAATTCTTCGATAAATCAGAGTTCCCTAATTTAGATGAAATTAGTTTTCAACTAAAGAAAAACGGAAAAGTGGCCCAAGATGGCAATACCCGTGACATGCTTTTTTCCATTGATCGTATTATTTCAGAAGTGTCTAAGTACTTCACAATCAAGATAGGAGACCTCATATATACGGGCACACCAGCCGGGGTTGCTGCCGTAAAGATTGACGATGAATTAGAGCTTATTCTTGAGGGTAGACCAGCCGGAGCATTGCGCGTTAAATAAAAATACTGCGCAAATAATAATTACTAAATTGAAAGTCACTTAAGCTTGTTATATTTGTGCAACGTCAACACTGCACAAATTATAATTATATGAAGAAGTTACTACTTCTATTTACGGCTCTCTGCACTTCTCTAGTGATGAATGCCCAAATTGACACTCTTTTTATTGAAACCTTTGAAACGGTAGATTCGGTTACCACCACTAATCTTGGTTCCGCTACTGCACTTTGGAATGATACGAATAACGTTTCCATTTCTGGAACTAAATCTTACCACGGTCAGGTGCAAGCACCCGCACAAGGTTCCAACAGCTCTGAGGTGGTTTTTAGAACTAATTCCTTTAGTACCATCGGTAAAACTTTCGTTTTTCTTGAGTTTTATCACATCGCTAAAATCAATCAAGTAAATCAAGGTCTAATCAGAGTAAGTACTGATAATGGTGTTACTTGGACCACTTTAAGTAATTCAAACTGTAACTATTTAGGAAACGGTACTTGGAACTCTTCTTCTAACTTTCAGGAGGCTTCCTATAATATTCCTAATCAGGGAATTAACTATTGGTTTGCAGGTACCGACCCCCCCGTGGCAAACTCGTGGTGGCAGTACGAAAGATTTAATATAAGTTCTTTAGTGACTAGTGCGACTGGCTACGCCAACGTCATGGTAGAGTTTAGTTGTTTTGAAGTTTTAAACCCGAATATTGTTGGTCGCAATTACGGTGCAGGCTGGTGGGTTGATAACTTGGTAGTTACTGGTTCGTCTTGCGAATTGTTTCCACCGCGTTTTCATTTTAACTACACTCCCATTCCTTGTTTTCCAGTGCGTCCAACCGGCGGCTTAACCCAGAATCCAGGAGATAACTATAAAATTGGTGCCAGAGTAACAGATACTGTTGCTGGTGGAGCGGCAAACCCAACTTGGGTAGCGGGTATCGACAGTGTTACCGTATTCTATCGCATCAGAAATTCTGCGGGTGTTGGCGCATGGCAAAATCAGACCTTAACAGTTTCTAATGCTCCTCAATTTGAATATCAAACTACTCTAAATAGTATTTTACTAGGCGATACGGTTGAGTATTATTATAAGGCTTGGGATTTAGCTTGTCCTAATATTACTCGCTTCCCAGACTCACTGGCTAATCCTCAAAACGCTTATATCAAATTCTGGCCTAAATTAGGTATACCTTTTAAATGTGGTGCCCCAGATTGCGGTACTCTACCGGGAACGATTAATACCTTCCCTTGGTTAGAAGATTTTGAAGGAGCTGAGTGGATTGCTGGAACTGGAAACGGTGACGCAGGAACTGCTCATCGCGGGGATTTCCCTAATGAGCAAACAGGCTCACGTTATTGGACATTACAGCCACCAGAAAACACTGGAGGTTATGCTTGGTCTATTCGTTCGGGCGGCACAGGAACACCTTTTACCGGTCCTAACTCTAATCACACCCCTTTCGGTTCTAAGTATTTATACGCAGAATCCTCGCAAGGAAATAATAACACTACGACATTATTAATTACACCCTGTATTGACTTAACGCAGTCTACTGCTTGTCAAGCCCTAGAGTTTTATTACCATTTCTTTGGAGACGATATTGGCGCATTGAGAATAGATATTGATACTGGTGCGAATAATGCAGCCTGGTACAATGGCTTTTATCGTGTGCGGAAGCAGCAGCAAACCGCTCAAACTGATCCTTGGAAACGTGCATTAGTTCCGCTTAAAGAATTTAATGGACAGTTTATTAGAATCCGTTTTGTATCGGCTAAGCAAACTACCAATACTGGTAATGCTGCTCGTGGCGATATGGCGATAGATGATTTGAGAATCTTTGAACCTATTCCGATTGATGCCGAAGTATTAGCAGTTAATGCCCCGGTGGAAGGAAAGTGTAGTTATTCTGCAACAGAAGCGATTGAAGTAGTGATTAGAAATAATGGTTGCGATAGCTTATTAACCTTGCCATTGCGCATTCAGACTAACACAGGAGCTATTCTTAACGAGACTATTACTACTGCATTAAGAACCGGTGATACTGGAACATATATACTTAACACTACCGCTAACATGTCGGCTTTCGGTGCTTACCAAGTGGGTGTGTGGGCAAACAAAGTAGGTGATACCGTGCCAGCTAATGATACGGCCTATAGTGCTCAAATTAACCACGTTGCTAGTTTTAGTGCTTATCCTTTAATAATGGATTTTGAAAACATTACTGTGGGTAGCTCACAAACGGGAACGACTTTATTTACTACCCAAACTGGTCTGGATCCAGCCTATGTTTGGCGAGTGGGTGAACGTTACACCCAAACCCGGGGAACTGGGCCTAAGCATGGTTACTATCAAAAGGGACAGTATTTTTATACTGAAGCCACGGGAAGTTCGGGCGATGTATCTACTTATATGGTAACTACTCGTTGTTTAGACTTCTCTGGTATGAACAATCCTACTATGGATTTCTATTATCATATGTGGGGAACAAACATTGATGATATTGAGGTAGAAATTAACGATCCAGCTACTATGGAGCCTGGAACATGGGTTGCCGTTGCCGGTAGTTTAACTCCACCAATGGCAAGTTCTTCCACCCCACTTACTGATTATGAATTTAAGCGAGTAAATTTAAGTTCATATTCTAATAAGCAGATAAAGCTTCGTTTAAAAGCAAGCCGAACTGGTGCTGGTGATTTAGCAGACATTGCTATAGATAAGGTGATGATATACGATCGTATTGCCAATGATGCAGGGGTAGAAATTGTATTAAACCAATTTGCTTCTCTTCCTGCTGGTGTTCCAGTAACGATTATTACACCTTCGGTAGTTTTAAGAAACTTTGGAACGAGCACATTAAGCGCAACTAACGTTACTGTAGCAGTGACCCCTCTTTGTGGTCCTAATGTTGGTGTGCCGATTACTTATACCAGTACAGCAGGTGCCAGTCCTACTGCTGGCAACAGCGTTACTCTGACAATGCCCAACTTAAACATGGTTCTTCCTCCGGGTGATTGTGAAGTATGCGCTTATACTAGTGTGACGGGTGATAACAATAACTTTAATGATACGGCTTGTAGAATTATTACGGGTTCGGGTACTTACGATATCGACTTCGCAGATGATTTTGATAATTGTGATTACGATGAATATGGCTTTTTTGCTGTAAGAGGTTACAGACAGTGGGAGCGAGGTGAAATACCTCCTGGTCGTCAATTCTCATCTTTACAGGCGTCAGATAATGTATGGGCAACCAATATTGGTGATGGCTACTTTTTAGATGGTCAGCAAGAATGGTTGCGTTTACCTATACTTGATAACTTTGATACTATTGTGTCGCCAACAATACGTTTCTTCCAAAACGTGGAAATGGGCAGCGGTGCTGCAGGAGCAATTGAGTTTGCTAGAGCTGGAAACTGGCCAACTTTAGGAGCTAATTTAGGGTCTTTTCAAGGTGTTGGTCAAAACTGGTATACTGGTCCTTTCGGAACCCTATTAGGGCCAACCGGAACAGGTGTTACGGAAGGTTTTACCGGTACTTCTGTGACGGGTAGTAACCCGACGGGTTGGGCTTATTCAGTCTTCCCAATTTCACAGTTAAATTTTGAACCAAATGCTGTACCATTAAGATTTAGATTACAATCACCGACAGGCGCTAACACGGCCCGTAATTTAGAAGGTTGGGCAATAGACGATTTTGAGATGATTATTCCTCCGCAGAATAGTGCGACACCGAAAGACTTCTTCTTTATTAATCCATTGCAATTCCCAACTTTCGATCAACCGATTGATATCATTATGTTAAACTCGGGTGCGAAAATTTTGGATAGTGCAGAGGTAAGAGCAGAGGTAGAAACCGCTGGAAATATTGCTTGGACTGGTACTTTTGAAAAAACCATAGCGCCACGTTTCTTAATCGAGGGTAACCGCTATCGTTATAACTATACGCAAGCTTGGAATACGGGAGTTCTAAGCGGTAACCATACACTACGTTTAATTACGCGCCGTCCTAACGGTAAAATCGATAATCGTCCTACTGATGATACCACCGAGTTTACGGTTACTGTATTACCTGAGTACGAATTTGATATTCAAAATGGTGATAGCATTTATTGCAACGACTTTGAAACGGGTAACGGAGCTTTACCTTTCTTAGCCTTAAATACGAAGACTTATACTCGCGGTCAATGGTCTTGGGAAAAAGGTACTCCTACACAATTCCCCGGTGCTTTTAGTGGTACTTCTTGCTGGATGACTGGTTTGGATAGTAATTACCGCTCACGTGATGAATCGGGTTTATTTACTCCTGTTTTTGTTATTGATACCTCTACGGCCTACGAATTAAGTTTTGTACACAAATTTGATACAGAGAAGTACCACGATGGTGGTGCGGTTGAAGTATCGCTTGATGGAGGGCAATCATGGTCAATACTTGGCTTTGCCAACGAGAAGAACTGGTACAATACTGAGTTCGTAACAGCACTGGACATTATTAAGCCAGGTTGGACCGATACTGCTGATTGGGATACTTCTAGTTATGTGTTTAAGTTTGATACAGCCGCGAACCGTACGGTATTCCGCTTCCGCTTTGAAAGTGATTACTCCATCCAAAGAAAAGGCTGGGCTATTGATGACTTCTGCATGAAGGCTACCAATAAAAATCCAACTTTTGTAATTGGCAGTAAAGAATACAACCCAGTTCCAGATTCTTATATTGGTGAACTTAGTCCTAACCCAACACGAGATATCACTCACTTACCAGTGTTTAATGCGCAAGCAAAAATGGTTAGTGTAGATATTGTCAATGTGGTCGGTCAGCGAATGTTCGCTAAAGAGTATAATCTCGAGCGTGGTAGTTCCCAATTGGTCTTCGAGACCTTTGATTGGAACCCCGGCGTTTACTTCGTCAATATTAATGTTGATGGAGAAAGAGTTACTAGAAAGTTAGTAGTTCAATAAGAACAGAAATAATAATTATTTAAAGGCCTCACTTCTCGGTGAGGCCTTTTTTTTGCTGTAATTATGTCATTTACAGTGCTTTGCCTGTGACTTAAGGGCAGTAAGGTTCCGGTACTACTAGTCAAAATGGCAATATGATATGCATGGTAGCACTTGGATTGATCTTTGAGCTGTGCTTTAGAAAAAATAATGGACTTAAATAACTTTACTATAAAAGCGCAGAAGGCCATACAGCAAGCGCAAACTCTGGCGGTCGAAAATGATCATCAAGCCATTCAAACGGGCCATATTCTTAAGGGGATCGCTCAGGCAGATGCGAATATTCTAAACTTCTTTCTCAAGAAGCAGTCAATCAATACGGTAAACTTCTCCGCGACTCTAGATCAAATAATTAAATCTTATCCTAAAGTAGTAGGGGCCAATCAATACCTTGACCAAAACGCTAATAAGGCGATTATCAAGGCACAGGCCAAGGCCAAGAGTATGAAGGATGATTATGTGGCTTTAGAGCATCTACTTTTCGGTTTACTGGAAACCGGGGATACGATTAGCAAAATGATGCTGGATAGCGGCTGGAGCAAGTCATCTTACGAAAGTGCGGTGGAAGAATTGCGACAAGGCAGTGCGGCTAATTCGGCTAGCTCGGAGGAACAGTATAATGCCTTAGATAAGTATGCTAAAAACCTTAACAAACTGGCGGAAGAGGGGAAGTTAGATCCGGTGATTGGTCGCGATGAAGAGATTCGTCGGGTTTTACAGATTCTTTCGCGCCGAACTAAAAACAATCCTATCCTTATTGGAGAGCCAGGAGTAGGTAAAACTGCTATAGCCGAGGGTATGGCCCATCGAATTATAAAGGGTGATGTACCGGAAAACCTCAAGGATAAAAAACTATATAGTCTCGATATGGGAGCTCTTATTGCCGGAGCGAAATACAAAGGCGAGTTTGAGGAACGCCTAAAGGCGGTGGTTAAAACGGTAAGTGAAAGTGATGGCCAGTTGCTTTTGTTTATTGATGAGATTCATACCCTAGTGGGAGCAGGAGCAGGAGAAGGCGCTATGGATGCGGCTAATATTCTGAAGCCGGCCCTAGCGAGGGGCGAGTTAAGAGCCATTGGTGCCACTACTTTAAACGAGTATCAAAAATATTTTGAGAAAGATAAAGCGCTGGAGCGTCGCTTTCAAAAAGTAATGGTGAATGAGCCCGATACTGAAGCGGCTATTTCTATTTTAAGAGGAATTAAAGATCGCTACGAAACGCACCACAAGGTTCGTATAAAAGATGAAGCGATTATAGCCTCGGTAGAATTATCACAGCGCTATATTTCCGATCGTTTTTTACCGGATAAAGCCATTGACTTGATTGATGAAGCAGCGGCTAAACTGCGTATGGCAGCCAATTCTAAACCAGAGGGGATTGACGTTTTGGACCGCAAAATAATGCAGTTGGAAATCGAGCTCGAAGCGATAAAGAGAGAAGGGGATAAGCAGCGGCAGAACAGTATTAAAGAGGAGTTAAAAGACCTTAATGAGCAGCGTAGTTCCTTCAATGCTCAGTGGCAGTCGGAGAAAGAGGTAGTAGATGGAATTCAGATAGCGAAGGAGGAAATAGAATCATTAAAGCAAAAAGCAGAGCAGGCGGAGCGTAGCGGTGACTATGGAACAGTAGCAGAAATTCGTTATGGTAAGTTACAAGAAGCAGAGTCTCGTCTTAAAAAATACGAAGCGGAAGTAGGCGACTTACAAAATGGTAATGCCCTTATAAAAGAGGAGGTAGACTCCGAAGATATTGCTGACGTTGTTAGCCGTTGGACCGGTATCCCGATAACGAGAATGTTGCAAAGTGAGCGCGAAAAGCTTTTGCATTTAGAGGATGAATTACATAAGCGTGTAATTGGGCAGGATGAAGCTATCCTCGCAGTGGCGGACGCAGTTAGACGCAGCAGAGCGGGCTTGCAAGACGAGGATAGACCCATTGGCTCATTTATTTTTTTAGGGACTACTGGAGTAGGTAAAACGGAATTAGCGAAAGCCTTGGCAGAATTTCTTTTTGATGATCAGAATGCTATGACGCGTATCGATATGAGTGAGTTTCAAGAACGTCACTCCGTGAGTCGTTTAATTGGTGCGCCTCCCGGGTATGTGGGCTACGATGAAGGTGGGCAATTAACCGAAGCAGTGAGGCGTAAACCTTATTCCGTAATACTTTTAGATGAGATTGAAAAAGCGCACCCGGATACCTTTAATATTCTTTTGCAAGTATTAGATGAAGGCAGGTTGACCGATAATAAAGGACGACTGGCTAATTTTAAGAATACGATTATTATTATGACCTCCAATATTGGTTCCAATATTATTCAGGAGCGTTTTGATAATATTACGGAGGATAATAAATTTCAGGTATACGATGATACCCGCACAGAGTTGATGCAAATTTTGCGTAAAACCTTGCGACCAGAGTTTTTAAATAGAGTAGACGAGAGTATTATGTTCTTGCCTCTTGACAAAAAGGATGTAGCAGAAATAGTGCGATTACAGATCAACTTACTGAAGAAGTCTTTAGCCAAGCAACAGATTACTTTGGAAGCTTCGGAAAAAGCAATTCATTATTTAGCCGAAGCAGGTTTTGATCCACAGTATGGCGGTAGACCAGTCAAGAGAATTATCCAGAAAAGAGTACTGAATGATTTGTCTAAAGAAATATTGGGAAATAAAGTACACAAAGACAGCCTGATATTTTTGGATGTTGATGAACATGGCAGCCTCAAGTTTACTAATGAGAACATTGAGTTGAATGAGATTTAAGACCACTAAAGCTGTGAGATTGGCAGGCAGCCAAAAATGGGCTTTAGATTAAATTAATTTTGTGCCCCCTCAGTAAGTCTCCTGTATTCTCAATATTAAGCAATACTCATAAAAAAAGGGGGAAACTGAATTTCAGCTTCCCCCTTTTTAATTTCTCGTTTAAGAATTAATCTTTAATCACTCTTAAAGTGGTAATGAAATCTTCATTCTGCACTTCGAGGAGGTATAAACCTTTCGGTTGATTATTCACATCTATTTCCATTTGATTAGCACCATTATTGCTTTCAAATTGCGATGACCATAAGGTCTTACCGCTCAAGTCGCGTAAAGTAATAGTGGTAGAACTACTTAATGGCATTTGGCTTTCTAGCTGGAAAATACCTTTATTAGGATTCGGATAAGCTCTTAGGCCACTAGTCCAAATATTTTCTGAAACGCTAGAAGCAGCATCATAAGCACTGAAGTCATCAATAGCAAGGTCACTGGCAAAACCAGAACCGGTTTTTCCACGGAATCTAATAATAACAGTTTTACCATTATAAGGATTTAGATCAATGTCTAATTTAGTCCAATTAGAACCTTGGTCACCAGAAATAGTGTTGACTACATTCATATGCCAAATAGAACCATCGTAAACATCTACCTCTAATTTACCCATATCAGGTCCGAGCATATGGTAGTAAATACTAGCCCAAGGATCAATGGCACCACTTAAGTCAATACAAGGTGTGATTAATAATGCCTCGGCACTATCGCATGAACCAGATGCTTCTAAATACAGGTAGTTTCCAATAGTAGTACCAGGATTATTGTCAACATTAGGACCAGTCCCCTGGCTAAAAGTACTTCCTTGGAAAGTACGCCAGTCGATAAAGTCAGATCCTAAGTTTTGTCCATTTACCCAGCCTTCGCTTAAAGTACATACGGTAAGATTACAGTCAGCGTCGTCAGAACAAAGGCTAAAGTTTTCAAAATCTTGACTATAAGGCAAGGTTTCAGAAGCTAGTCCTGGATTAACCTTACGAATACTCAAATCAAGAGTATCATTAAAGCCATTTAAATCCATGCTGGCATCAATCCAAAAGTTATAGTTTAAATACACATTATTTAAAAGTGTGATTTGGCTATTACTAAAAAAGAAATGCATGGTATCGCCTGGAGCTAGGGTCTTAGTAGATGTTTCCGTAAATACCGTGGCATTACCCACTCTCGCGTAGGAGAGATCAATATTGCTGATGGAGTTTAGGCCGGTATTTCTCACTAATAAGCCTACACGGCTTCCGCCTGAACTAACGGCACAGTCTTGTAATTCACCAAAACCAGGCGATAGAACCATTTCTAAACCTGCATCGTTGGGAATTACACAATTTATCACGCCAGGCTCTTTATAAATGGCCACTGAGCGCTCACCCACCGAAGTATCGTTTATTACCGCTGCTACCGCAAACCAATCTGCTTGGTTTGCATTATGCGCTATGGTAATGGTGTCGTTTGTGTTGTAAGTAATGGAATCCATATACTTAGTTCCCAATTGGTATACTACATATCCAGATGCTCCCGTAGCGGGAATCCAAGTAAGAGTTATACTATCCAAACAAGAACTTACAATGTTTACATTGGCGGGTACCTGTGACAGAGTTAAGGGGCCAACCGATACGGTATCGTTGCTGGTGCGTACTCTTACAAAAACATCGTCTTTCGGTAATCCTACCGGAGTGTTCCAATTTATGTGGCGGTTTGTACCAGAAGTTGTACTAGCTAGAAACCAGTTAGTTCCTCCGTCTAAGGAAAACTCAGCGGTAAAAGTAGTATTGTTAGGGCTATCAAAACGAATAAGCTGGCTAACTCCTGCTTCCATAGCAGTACCCGGAGTGGGGTAGGTAATTACTAACTCATCTTTTTCGTAAGCGGCAATTACATAGAATTTCTGCGTTCCAGCGGGAATATCAAAACCTCTTACTTTAATAGTGGCGGTAGCAGCATTAGGGTTACTTAAAACCACTTGCTCCATGTTATTGAGAGAGTCACGTCCGGCAGTGGCAGGAGCATTTAAGCTAGTTGCATTAGGACTAGGATCAAGAACCATAGGTTGGAAGCTTGAACCCTCAAATTCAACGGTCATATCTAAATCATTCACTAAATCGCGTGATGCGTTAGGCGACGCTTGTGGGTCAGCCCAAATTAGCATGAATTTAGCATTAATAGTATTAGCGGGAATGTTAAAACTAAAGCTTGCAGAATCATTGTTAGCAATACTGTCGCTGGCAAAGCTTCCGGCGTCTATTACTTCATAAGCACGATTGGCATTAATACGACCATAACCGTAAATGAAGTCTGGGCCAGGATTACCTAAGTCTTCCGCTGTATTCTGGATAATTCCTTTTAATAGTGTTCCTTCTGCTTCAGTACCATTATTAATGTCTTTATAAGCCTGCATTAATACTGCTAAGGTTCCAGTTACACCAGGGCAAGACATGGAGGTACCTGTTTTAGAATTATAGGTACTAGGACCATTAGCATCCGTAGTACTGTAAACTTGTGTTCCTACTGCGCAGATATCGGGCTTAATCCGACCATCAGAGGCAGGACCACGACTACTGGAAGAAGCTATATTATCAAAACGGGTAAGGTTTCCTACCGTTACAACATTCTTGGCTTGCTTGTGTCCGCCGGTAATATTACCCCAGCCGATACCCGCGCCGTAATTATTAGTGCAGCTAGAGTTACCATTATTTCCTGAAGAAAATACATGCAGCATTAAAGGGTTATCAAAAGCATCTTTGTCTAATTGTTGTGACCAGGTGCTATAGCCGCCATTACAGCCGTTGCTAAATGAATTGGAGGTTAAACGAGCATTGATTGACGTATATACATTATCTGCATCATTCAAATTTGCGGGATAGTTTCGATAAAACATATCAGCCCCTGGTGCCATTCCAGCTCCACGAGGATCACGGTTTCCCGCTCCAGTAATAGTTCCAGCAGTATGATCACCGTGATCACTACCAGGGCCACCATTGGTGTTTTGACTGAATCTTCCTTGAAAGTCAATATGGTCAGCAATGGCTCCGGCATCGTTATGGGCCACCATAATTCCTGAACCGTCGTAGTCTAGACCTAAATTACCGTCCTGTAAAAAGTTAACGCGGTGATTGGTACGAGCGGTAAAGTTTTCGGGCTCACCTGGAGCATACTTTTCTTCAACGTACTTGATGAAAGGTAAAGCAACTAGTTGCTGCAAATTTTCAGGATCAACTTCAATTTGAATCTTTTCATCATCTCCCACCACTTGTAGAATAGGGTAAGATTTACTGCGAAGTTCGCTTACTATTTCTTGGGCGTCCAAACCTTTCCAGTATTGAATCCAAACAATTAATTTCTGCTCATTCTCCGACCAAGCCCATTCTGGGTAATTGGCAGAATGCAAAAGTTGTGATTGTTTCCAAGCTTGATCAATGTTTAAAACAGAACCGCCCGCTTGAAAAAGCTGCGATTTTGCGGTGGCTAGATTACTCGTTTTAACTCTGGCAAAAGCACTATGCTTAGGCAAATACTCAAAAGTTTCGAAGCCATAAAAATCCGCTTGTAAAACCAAATTAGAGTGCTGAACAATTACATAAGTGTAATTATCAAAAACAGTTTCTGATGAAGATTTAACTTCACTAGGGTTTACCGTTCCAGTCTTAAATAAAATGGGGAAAGTTTCTGTCTGAATTTGGGCTTGTAACATTCCAAAACTCAAGCTCACTGCTAACAGTAGCAATTTTCTCATAGGGTGTATCATTATTTAGGGAGGCTAAAGGTAAGTACTAAAAGTTAACTAATCTTTATGAGTTCATAAATAGGAAATGTACATAACACTATTATTGGTGTGAAATTAAGCGCTTGATGTGGAAATAAAGATTTCCTATGGTGTATGCTAGCGGTAATTGGTAGATTTGACCGACGAAAATGATTTATGAAAAATAGCATTGCCTTAGGCCTAGTACTTCTATCTATTGGTTTCCTGAAAGCTCAGGATCAAAGTTCCTCAGCCATTTATCACGAAATAAGCAAGTTGGGTAATTCGGCCAGGGTATTATATCTAGCCGCTCATCCCGATGATGAGAATACTAGTATGATTTCTTATCTAGCTAATGAGCGAAAATATCAGACCGCCTATCTCTCTCTAACTCGAGGCGATGGTGGTCAAAACCTAATCGGTACGGAATTAGGTGCACAGTTAGGAATTTTGCGAACCCAAGAGCTAATGCAAGCCCGTCGCATTGATGGCGGCAAGCAGTTTTTTAGTCGCGCCTTAGATTTCGGCTACAGTAAAACGGCCGAGGAAACTTATCAGCAATGGGGTAAGGAACTAATACTGAGTGATGTGGTGCAAATTATCCGCAAGTTTCGTCCCGATATTATTATAACGCGTTTTCCACCAGACTCACGCGGAGGGCACGGACATCATACCGCTAGCGCGCAATTAGCAATGGAGGCATTCGACTTGGCCGCTGATCCTAAAGCCTTCCCCGAGCAATTGAAATATTTTAAACCTTGGCAGGTGAAGCGTATTTTTTGGAATCACAGCTATTGGTGGGAACCTAAAATAGACAGCTTAGCAGATAGCGATCCCAGCTACGTTAAAATGGATGTGGGCACCTATATTACAGAGTTAGGTTTAAGTTGTAACGAGCTGGCCAGTCATAGTCGCAGTCAACATAAAAGCCAAGGTTTTGGTGTAGCATTGTCACGGGGCTCATCTATGGAGTACTTAAAATTAATGAAAGGGGAGGCCTGCGAAAAAGATCCCATGGAAGGGGTTTCTACCGAGTGGTCGCGTTTTAACTTTGCTGCTGGTGATCGTATGATTGCTGATATTCTCGAAAATTTCGATTTTAGTAAACCTGCTTTATCCCTTAGCGCTTTAATGGATGTCTTAGAAGCGAGTAGTGCTATTAACGAATACAATCAGAAGCATTATTTCCAAGAGCGCCTGCGTAAAATTATCGCTGCCTGCTTAGGATTGCACGTAGAGTTACTGTCTCCTTCAGAATACAGTTTATCCTCACTGGAGCGTGAGTTTAAACTAAGCTACGTTTCTCGTTCTGATTTAGCACTGGCTTTGCCCAAGGCAGAAAATATTGCCGGTGCCCTTATATTTGACGCTAAGATTATTAAAGGTGAAGGCAAGAAGATTGCAGAATTTGGAAATTACTTTAGTCTTAAGCCCAATGAACGCAATAGCATTGATTTTACTTTAGAGAAACGAATACCATTATCGCAGCCTTATTGGTTGAGAAATCCTTATACAACAGTATTTCAATTAGATGATAAAATGCAAATTGGCATGGCCGAGAATGAGCCAAGCCTAGCTTCTCACTTGCCTATAACTGTACAAGGAAGATTGTTTTACCTACCTATATCAGCATCCTATAAGTTTAGTGATAGGGTGGAAGGTGAAATTATTCGTCCCCTTATGGTTACTCCGGACTTAGTGGTAAAAGCCGATCGCAGTAATCTGATTTTTGTGGACGAAGGGCCCCAAGAGCTATCCTTAAATTTCCGTGCCTTTAAAGCGGGAGATTTTGAAATTAAACTAGAAGCAGAATCTTGGACTTTTGAGCCAAGTACCATTCGTTTAAATTTTGATGCGGCCGATAGCCGTCAAATTGAAAGGGTGAAAATTACGCCTAGTTCCGCTGCAAAGAATACTAAGCTGAGTATTATTAGTATCCTTTGGGACGATAGTCAAAAAGGCCTACTAAGCCAACAGGTCTTACAAAGCCTTTACGAAATAGACTATCAGCATATTGATAAGCGTATGGTTTTAGAGGCGGCTGATGTAAATTTAGTGAGGCTTAATTTAAGTAAAGAGGGTACAAGGGTGGCTTATATTAATGGTGCGGGCGACAAAGTCGCTGAGGCAATTGAGTTAATGGGTTATCAGGTAGATATCTTTGATGAAGCGGCTCTAGCGGCAGCAGATTTAACTAAGTATCAAGCCGTGGTAGCGGGTATTAGAGCTTATAATACGCAAAACTGGCTTTTGGATTATGAAGAAAAATTGATGACTTATGTAAAAGAAGGCGGTAATTATATTGTCCAGTACAATACCCGTTCTCGTCGTTCTTCCGATTTAGATTTCGGTCCTTATCCCTTCGACATCTCGCGTAAGCGTGTAACGGAAGAGAATGCAGAGGTAAAATTTGCCTTAGCCGATCATCCACTTTTAAATACTCCTAACAAATTAAATAAAGGTGACTTTGATAATTGGGTGCAAGAGCGCGGTTTATATTTTGCCGATAATTGGGATGAAAAATATCAAGCTCCTTTGGCTTGGCACGATAGCGGCGAAGAGGACTTATTCGGTGCTTTAATTATTGCCGATCACGGTAAGGGTGCTTTTATGTATACCGGCATTTCGTTTTTCCGGGAATTACCAGCGGGCGTGCCAGGTGCCTTTAGACTTTTGGCTAATATGATCTCCTATTAATATGGAAAGTGCCGGGCAGAAACATAAGTGGCGACAGCTCTATACGGGAGTTATTCTTTTCCTTTTCTTAGAGATTATTGTCTTTTACCTAATTACCGAATTCTATCGTTAATGAGTACTATTGACTGGGTAGTCCTTTTCGGGACACTTTTCGCAATTGTAGCTTATGGCGTTTGGCGGACCCGTCATAGTCGCGATTTAAATGACTATTTGCGCGGCGGTAATGAAATGAAATGGTTTACCATTGGCTTATCGGTAATGGCCACACAGGCTAGCGCGATTACCTTTCTTAGTGCACCAGGTCTTGGCTACGAATCGGGTTTGCGCTTTGTCCAATTCTATTTCGGACTGCCTTTGGCGCTGATCATTATTTCTGCTTTTATCATTCCTATTTATTACCGTTTAAAGGTATATACGGCCTATGAGTATTTAGAAAGTCGCTTTGATTTAAAAACACGTTTGTTAGCCGCCTCACTCTTTTTAATACAGAGAGGTTTAGCCGCGGGTTTAACCATTTTTGCGCCAGCAATTATTCTTTCAACCATATTAGGTTGGAACCTACAATTGACCAATCTCTTTGTGGGTTTATTGGTTATTATTTATACCGTATCGGGCGGAAGCAAGGCAGTGAGTATTACCCAGAAGTTGCAGATGGGGATTATCCTTTTGGGAATGACTTTGGCTTTTGTGATCCTTATTTTAAAAATTCAAGATTTTACCGATTTATCTACTGCCTTTGAAATAGCGGGTAGTGCCGGTCGCCTAGAAATTATTGATTTCGATTTTGATCTGAATGAACGCTATACCGTTTGGAGTGGCTTAACAGGGGGACTCTTTTTAGCTTTGTCCTATTTCGGAACCGATCAAAGTCAAGTACAGCGTTATTTAACCGGTAAGAATATCCGCGAAAGTAGACTGGGGCTGATGTTTAACGCAGTCTTAAAAATCCCCATGCAGCTGTTTATTTTATTAACAGGGGTTTTAGTATTTATTTTTTACCTCTACGTCAAACCACCGATGTTCTTTAATCAGGTGGCCCTAGAAGGCTTACATAATTCGCAGTATAAAACAGAGTTAACTCAGCTAGAGCAACGCTTTGATGCCAATTACGAAGAGTTACAACAGAGCAGGCTAGCTTATGAAATAGCCATTAAACAGGAGAATCTGCGCCAGAAGTCTTTAGGGAGAGAGGTTTTTCTCAAACGTTTGGAAGAAGATCAGGCGATTCGTACTGAAGTAAAAGACTTATTAGTTAAAGCAAAACCGAATTTTAAGGTAAAAGATACCAATTACGTCTTTCTCAATTTTGTAATGGACTTTCTACCGGTGGGAGTGGTAGGCTTAATTATCGCCCTCATTTTTAGCGCGGCTATGTCTAGTACTTCTAGCGAATTAAATGCCTTAGCCACCACCACTTCGGTAGATTTCTACAGTCGCTTATTTCAGAAAGAATCAAGTGAGAAACAAAGATTGTGGATGTCGAAGATATTCACAGTGATGTGGGGCTTTGTGGCGATTGGCTTTGCCTTGGTAGCTAACCTATTTGATAATTTAATTGAAATGGTAAACGTTTTAGGCTCGCTCTTTTACGGCACCATTCTCGGTATATTCTTGGCCGCCTTCTTTATAAAAAGAATAAAGTCTTGGGCTATTTTTCCAGCGGCATTAATAGGCGAGAGCGTGGTACTTTTAATTCACTTTGGCAATATTTATCAATGGCCATTTTTCCGCGATTTACAAATTGAGTACCTCTGGTATAATTTGATTGGCTGCGGATTGGTGGTGGGTATAGCCCTGCTATTACAAACTCTTAAGGGAAAAGGTAATTAGCGCTTTTCAATCAGAATATCACAGAATTGCTTTTGAGAATCGTAGAACTTTTGCACTACATTAAAACCGGTCTCATCGGCCAACGCTTCTAGTTCTGCCGGGCTGTATTTTTTAGAGATCTCGGTATGAATACAGGCGTACTCATCTAAGTAAAAGCTTTCGGGGTGGTCTTTTAGCTTAATCTCTTGTGCCTTTCGGCAGATGAGATAGCTACGACACTCCCCGTTCTGAGGGTTATAACTGGCGTAATGGTCAAAGTTTTCTACCGCAATGTTAGCTCCCAACTCTTTATTAATCCGATCGAGAATATTGAGATTGAAACCTGCGGTAATTCCCGTCTTATCACTGTAAGCCGCCAGAATTTTGGCGGGATCCTTTTTAAGGTCTACTCCCATTAATACCTTATCGCCCTGCGCTAGTTTATCGCCTAAATTACTCATGAAAGCTTCGGCTTTACCTTTGGGGAAGTTGCCAATATTGGAACCAAGGAAGAGTACTAATTTAGGTTCTGAACTGAGGTTTTTCAATTTTTCCAAAGCCTCAAAGTACTCATTAGCCATGGTCTTAACCTTTAAATCAGGGATTTCCTTTGCTAAACTGGCTTCTAGTTCGGCTAGGACATGCGGAGAGATATCTATCGGTAAATATTGAAAGCGAGCTTTTTCTTGCAGGAAAGAGCGCAAGAGTACCTTAGTTTTCTGTCCGTCACCAGCGCCAAGCTCCACGAGGTTGAAATTATCTTTAAAATTCAGGGCCTGAAATATTTCCTTCTTGCGCAGATTAAAAATCTCTCCTTCTGCCCGCGTCAAGTAGTAACTGGGCATGGCCATTATTTCTTGAAAAATGCGATCGCCAATTGCATCATAAAAATAACGCGAGGATAAAAATTTCACATCTGCCGAAAGGCCTTTTATAACATCTTGCTTAAAGCTACTCATAAATTTATCTATTTTTTGCCAGTCTTAAACCGGTAAACTGCCACTTAAAGTGGGCGTGAAAAAAATTGCGGTAAGTGGGTCGGCTGTGGCCGGATGCGCTCGCAACGGAAGCCCCTTTTAATACCATTTGGTTGACCATAAACTTACCATTGTACTCTTTGGCCGGACCAGCCATGGCTTTAAAGCCAGGATATGCCAAATAAGAACTATTGGTCCATTCCCAACGTTCGCCCCAGTTAAAATGTTCTTGCGCTACTTCCCATTCAGCCTCGGTAGGCAAGCGTAGGCCCTTCCATTCTGCAAAAGCATAAGCCTCATAGTAGCTTATATGTGCTACACTTTCCTGCGGGTCAACTTTAACGGGACCGGCTAGACTGTAACGATACCAATCCTTGTCTTTTTTAAACCAGTACAAGGGAGCTTTAATATTCTCATTCTTCAACCAATCCCAGCCTTCTGAATGCCAGTATTGAAAATCTTGATAGCCACCGGCTTCAATAAAATCTAACCAATCGCCATTGCTGACTAAATTAGAACTAATGGCAAAAGCATCTAGGTAAACTTTGTGTCGCGGCCTTTCATTGTCAAAACTGAAACTAGCGCCTTGATGACCAATTTTATAGATATCGGGCTTAATTTCTATCCACTCTTCTTTTTGCTTTACCCGTTTTATATTTTCCTTAAAATCTTCTTTATAAGCTGGTTGAAAAGCCTGCATGGCAAGAATTTTCTTAAAGTCAGTTAAGAAAAGCTCTTGATGCTGCTGTTCGTGATTTATGCCTAATTCTATGATATCTATGGAAGAAGAACTTAAGTCACTTTCGAAAAGCAGTTTCATTTGCTCATCTACATAAGTGCGATACGCGAAAATCTCGATTAAAGGTGGACGAATTAAGGTGCCGCGCGAGTTTCTATCAATGCGCTCGCCCAAGCCCTCGTAATAAGAATTGAAGTAATAGGGGAACTTCTCATTAAAAATAGCATAGTCAGAAAGATATTCCTTTAAAACCAAAGTCTCAAAAAACCAAGTCGTATGGCCAAGATGCCATTTGGGCGGACTAACCTCTTCGCTCGGTTGGGCCAGGTAATCTTCAACACCTAATGGCTCCATTAATTTTATAGTCTCTGTACGGGTTTGAAAGTATTTTTTTTTCAGCTCTTGCTGCGTAATTTGCGACATCAATTGGGTTTATGTTGACTGCAAATTAGTAGATTTTTTGGAGCTTTTTAAATATCTAAAAAATTTTCTCTTGAACTTTCCTGGTATTTACCTTTGCGGTAGATAAGCTTTATCGTATTTTTACGATTAAATAATACCCCTTGAAAAACCCACATTCATATCTAGAATCTGATCTTAAAATTGCGGCCTTAGCAAAAGCTTTAGCGCATCCTGCTCGCCTGCAGATTATTCGATTCTTATATGAGAAGCAGTCATGTTTTTGCGGGGATATTGTTAAAGAAATTGATCTAGCGCAAGCGACCGTTTCGCAACATTTAAAAGAATTAAAGAAACAGGGCATTATACAGGGCCAAATTTCCGGCTCAGCGGTTTGCTATTGTATTAACCCACAAAGCTGGGAGGAGATGAAAACACTTTTCCGCACTTTTCTAGATCACGATTTAGCGAATGAATCTAATTGTTGTTAAAATATATCAGCATGAACTTATCCGAATTTAAAAAGGCCTTAAAGGACCAAGAGTATCCTACTTTCAAATTAGAGAATGGTCGTACTCTCGCTCCTCACTTTCATTTGACCGAGCTAGGTAAAGTTACTAAGGACTATCTTGACTGCGGCGGTAAGTTGCGCAAGGAGACTTGGCTGAACTTACAATTATGGGAAGCGGATGATTATGAACATCGTTTATCAGCCACCAAGCTATTGGGCATTATTCGCAAGACGGAAAGACAGTTGGCTTTAGATGATACTTTAGATCTCGAGATTGAATATCAGGGCGCTACTATAGGTCGTTACGCATTGGCGCAGGAAAGAGATACTTTTATTTTGGGAGCAAAACAAACCGACTGTTTAGCGAAAGATGCCTGCGGTATCCCCGACGCGGTTTCCTTGCCTTTAGAAGACTTAGCCAGTGCCGCTGGCACTAATTGTTGCTCCCCAGATTCTAATTGTTGTTAGGCAAAAATTGAGACTATGCGTAGATTAGGTTTCTTAAACCGCTATTTAACCCTTTGGATTTTCTTAGCCATGCTAATCGGTGTTTTATTGGGCAAGTTATGGCCCAATTTACCAATGCAATTAGGAGATTTGAGTAGTGGTAGCACCAATATTCCCTTGGCCATTGGCCTTATTTTAATGATGTACCCGCCTTTGGCGAAAGTTAATTACCGACTGCTGCCCAAGGTTTTTTCCAATGTTAAAATACTTTCACTCTCCTTGATCCTGAATTGGATAGTGGGGCCGCTTTTAATGTTTGCTTTGGCATTAATCTTCTTGCCTAATCATCCTCATTATATGGTAGGCCTGCTATTAATAGGTATGGCTCGTTGCATTGCCATGGTTTTGATTTGGAACGATTTAGCCGGAGGCAATGCTGAATATGGAGCCGCTCTGGTGGCGCTTAACAGCCTCTTTCAGGTATTTGCCTACAGCTTTTACGCTTGGCTGTTCATTAGCTTTTTACCACCTCTTTTTGGTTACGAAGGCGCTTTAGTAGAAATATCCATTACTGAAATTGCGAAAACGGTGGCCATCTATTTAGGGATACCTTTTTTATTGGGCTTCTTAAGTCGACAAATCCTAATTCCACTTAAAGGTTTAAACTGGTATCAAGAGGTCTTTTTGCCGCGCATCGGTCCTTTAACCTTAATAGCTCTGCTTCTCACTATCGTTTTAATGTTTTCCCTTAAAGGAGATGTGCTGGTAGAGCTGCCGCAGGATGTAATTCTGATCGCGATTCCCTTACTAATTTACTTTATCCTCATGTTTTTTGTTGGCTTTATAGTATCACGCTACTTAGGGGCTAGTTATGACAAGAATATGGCGATTTCCTTTACGGCGGCAGGCAATAATTTTGAGTTAGCGATTGCCGTGGCCATCTCTGTTTTTGGAATAAATTCTGGGGAGGCTTTTGCGGGTGTGGTCGGTCCCTTAATTGAAGTACCCGCACTAATATTATTAGTCAGGGTAGCTTTTTGGTTAAGAAAGAAGTATTACAGCAAGGCCTAAGTGACTTCTTTTGGAAAGATAATTTGTTGCTAAGCTTAGGCTTTTAAATTATCGCCACCCTTCTGCTTTAGCATAACATAAAAAAGCCCGCTTAGGCTAGATGTGTAAGCGGGCCAATAATTCTTTTTAAGCTTATTTAAAACTGAATGATAATACCCACACTGGGAATGCGGGTGCCATTGCTATTTTCTAAAAAGCGCGTGTCGTAGCTTTGTAAGTCTTTTGGCTCGATGGTATTATCAATAACTAGATTAGCATTTGGATCGCTATTCAAAATTAATGGATCAACTATAATAGGCTCCCCATCGGCATTACGATTCAAGACTAAAAGGGGTTCCCCGTCAACTGCTTGCCCTAATAGGTTTTGCACATCGAGATAAACATTCAAGGCCCATTTTTCAAAAAACCATTTTTTATCAATGCGCAGATTAACGCGGTTGAAATTGCTAAAACGCGATTGGTTTAAACGTCTCCAGTCGGGTAAGCCACGGCGATTGACATCATAAACGCTTACTAGACTGCTATTTTCAATATCGGTAGGGGTAAAGGGGGCTCCTCCCAGAAATTGATATTGTATGCCTAATTCCCAGTTTTTGCCAAATTTCTTACCGCCCGTTACAGTTACAATATGTTGGTTATCCCAAGATGACGGAATTAAGTCGCCTTGATCATCTTCAAATTCAGATTTAACTAAAGTGTAGGCAAAGGTGCCAAACCAGCCTTTGTAAAGTTTTTGCTGATAAAGAAATTCGAGGCCATAGGAACGGCCATTGGAAGTAGAGCTGGCGGGCTCATTACCAATTACACCAAAGTCGCTCCCCAAGTTAGCTAAGCTGATTCCGCGCTCTAATAAGAAGGGATAATTGGAATAATTTTTATAGAAACCTTCTAAACTTATTTTAGCCGACCAAGGAAGGTAATAGGCAAATCCACTTACTAAATGACCAGTGCTGATATAGGTCAGGTCTTTATTAACTAAAGTGCCTGCTTGATCGCGGAAACCAAGAGCGGTGAAAGGAGGGAGTTGATAGTAAATACTGGCGCTATTATTCCAGCTTAATTCAGGCGTGATATTCCATGCTAGCGCTACTTTAGGAGATATTTGATTAAGCGGGTTAGCCGTTTCGGCATTAAAGGAATTACCTTCCATACGCAGGCCTGCCGTGGCATTAAGACGTTCCTCAAAAAAGCTACGACTTACATTTCCAAAGGCAAAATATTGAAAGAGCCTCAGATCAGTTTCGTAATCTCTAGGAGCAGCACCAGGCGCAACTCTAAGGTCTAACTCTGAGGTGATGTATTTGATTTCTTCAAAGCCAAAGCCGCTGGTAACCTTATAATTATCTTTACGTAAGAAGTTTTCTACTCTTAATTTATTTTCAATTTCTTGAGATTCATAGTCTAAGAGTTGTCTTTTGTTTTCATCATTATCTTCAAACTTATAGGCAGTATTATTAAGCATAAAGCGCGAAAGAATAACGTTGGTGTAAGATTTTTCTCCAAAGTGAGTCCATTTAGCTCCTACCGAATAATTCCACTGTTCATTTACCGGTAAAAAGGCCAGTTGAAACTGTTGCGTCTCCGTTTCATTCGCATCTAAGTTTAACTTGAAATTATCGATGGCTCCCAGTCCAATAAAGGTTAATTGGTTTTTATCATCTATTTTATATTTCACTTTGTATTGAAAGTCGTTATAAGTAGGCAGAAAAGGAAGCTCAAAAAGAGTAAAGAGAAACTGCAAGTAACTGCGACGCGCAGAGAGTAGGAAAGTGGTTTTTTCGCTGAGAGGGCCTTCTAGCGTTAAGCCCACTTCAGAAGCGCCCACTTGAAAAATACCGCCAATTTTATCACTCCTACCGTCTTTTAACTTGATGTCTAGTACTGAGCTAAGTGCATTTGCTTTCTCAACGGGAAAGGCCGAGGTATAGAGGTCTACTTCTCTAATAAAGTTCACGTTTAAAAGCCCCACCGGGCCGCCACTACTACCTTGGGTAGAAAAATGGTTAATACTGGGGATTTCAATTCCGTCTAAAAAGAAGCTGTTTTCGTTAGGCGCGCCGCCTCTAATAATAATATCGTTTCTAAAGTTAGGGGTAGAAGCTACCCCGGGGAGCGATTGAATAACGAGAGAAATATCTTGGTTGCCACCGGGATTACGCTGAATTTCATTGATACCGAGCGTACTGACCGAAACTGGGCTTTCCTCTTTTCTTTGAAAGCGATCTTGCGCGCTTACTTCAACTTCCGCCAAAGTTTGGTTGCTTTCATCGAGAGCAAAATTAATTACTGCAGGTTTAGAACGACTAACCTGAACCTCATATTCGGTGCGGTTTTTATAGCCTACAAATGAAGCCGTAAGGTTGTAAAGGCCTGGCTCCACACTAAGGGTGTAGTTTCCCTCTAAGTCGGTGGTTGCTCCAATGGTAGTGCCTTCAATTACTACATTGGCAAAGGGTAGAGCTTCGTTATTAATTTTATCGAAAACGCGGCCTTTAATAGTTCCATTCTGTGCTATGGCACCAAAACAAACGCTGAGGCTAAGGAAGGTAAGTATTTGTTTCAAATCAGCTTTTTATCAAAAGAAAACCCTAACCAAGGGCTAGGGTTCGCAGGATTTTACAAAATTCAAGAATTTTATTTAGCAATGGGGTAAACCACTTTAGTCAACCACAAGCTTGTATCCCGCTCCGCGCTAGGATCGGTAACATAAATTTCTATTCCCATTCCTAATAAATCGGTAGCATTTTCCATTGCGTAGGTCTGTATGGCTTCATGCGCTTTGCCGGTAAACTCATAGGGGCCGTAATAATCTACAAAAAGAGCATCGGTAGTAGCTATTTCACGTTTGGCTATTTTATCATTTCCCTCTAGCATTGACATTAAAGGAATGGCCATTTCTATTTTTGCACGACGTTCTGCTTCATTCCATTCATGAAAAATGGCAAAAGGGGGTCGCTTACTATTCTGCATTTCCTTACCTAAATAGGCATTAATTTGCGAGAAGTTTTTGCCGAAAAAATCAGAGCTTATTTCTGTCATTGCTACATTTTCGGTGATACTATAAAAGCGCATCGAATCTAACTGCGAGCGATAAACTTCTAGTTGTATCTCTTCAATTTTTTGACTTTCCACAATGTACTTGATATTGGCAAGTCCTATTTCAAAACTCTCTCCTACCATGCCGTCTATAAAAAGACCAAAAACTCTACTGAAGAAGCCTAGTTCGCCGCTAAAACCCCAGCTTACCAAGGTCGATCCATCTTTACTACTGTTGAATGTCCATAATCCGTTCGCTGGATCCATTCCGTCAAATTGAATAACAGTTTTTATGGTATCGTAGGGGCTGGCATATTTAATGGTCTGCTTACCACCACTTTCTTCGCTCGTCCATGAGTAGCTAGCGCCTTCGCTGGCAGTTTGCTCTTCATACTGAAAAGTCATGGTAGGATCTTCTTGCAACCAAGGACTCCACTGTTCCCATTTTTTAAAGTCAATCACTTGCGAGTAGATTTGCTTGGAAGGTCCATTAATACTAAGCTCTCGGCTTACATTATATTTAGAAGGAAGAAAAAACGAAGTAATCAGGTAAATCACAAGTAGGACTAAGAGAGTACTTAAAATGATTTTTACTATTCGCATGGTGTTAGGCTATTGATTAATAGGCCTCGAAGTTAAATAAAAACTTTGCAGCACATTGTTAATTTCTGTGCTTATAAAAAGACCAAAAGTTCGGCTTTAAGATAGGATTGGTTAAAGCTAGATACCAAAAAGAAATTAACTTTGCAGTCATGCAAGAAATGGTATTAATTCTAGATTGTGGATCGCAGTATACACAATTGATCGCCCGCAGGGTAAGAGAGCTTAATGTATATTGTGAAATTCACCCCTACAACAAGCCGCCAGAGTTAGATGAAAATGTGAAGGGTTTAATTATTAGTGGTAGTCCTCATTCGGTTAACGAAGAGAATGCGCCAGAGATTGACCTCAGTAAATATAAAGAGCGAGTGCCGCTTTTAGGAGTTTGTTACGGTGCGCAGTTTCTTGCTAAAAAGTTTGGGGGTAAGGTAGAACCTTCAGAAACCCGCGAATATGGACGCGCTAAGCTTAGCGAGGTGCAAGGAAACACCGCCTTATTTACTGGTGTTCCCGTTGGTTCACAGGTTTGGATGAGTCACGGTGATACCATTTTAAGCTTACCAGACAATTATGAAATTATTGCTAGCACACATGATGTTCCTGTTGCTGCCTATCATGTTAAAGGGGAGGATACCTTTGGAATTCAGTTTCACCCAGAAGTTTACCACAGTACTCACGGCAGTACTATTCTCAAAAACTTTTTAGTTAATATTTGTGGATGTGTGCAAGATTGGACACCGAGTTCTTTTGTAGAAGAAACGGTAGCTAGCTTAAAAGAAACAATAGGAGAAGATAAAGTTGTTTTAGGTTTAAGCGGAGGAGTAGATAGTACTGTGGCTGCTGTGCTGCTTTCTCAAGCTATTGGCGATAGACTGCACTGTATTTTTGTTAATAACGGTCTACTGCGTAAAAATGAGTTTTCCCAAGTTTTAGAGCAATATAAAGGCATGGGCCTTAATGTTAGCGGGGTTGACGCGAGTGACCGTTTTCTTAGCGCCTTAGCGGGAGAAAAGGACCCTGAAACTAAACGTAAAATTATAGGCAGAGTTTTCATCGAAGTATTTGATGATGAATCGCATAAAATTAAAGATGTATCTTGGTTAGCGCAGGGAACTATTTACCCAGATATTATTGAATCTATTTCGGTAAAAGGCCCCAGTGCCACCATAAAGTCTCACCATAATGTGGGCGGTTTACCAGACTTCATGAAATTAAAAGTAGTGGAGCCACTAAACACCTTATTTAAAGATGAGGTTCGCCGAGTAGGCAGAGCTTTAGGAATTAACCCCGACTTATTAGGAAGACACCCTTTTCCTGGTCCGGGTTTAGCAATAAGAATTTTGGGCGATATTAGCCCTGAGAAAGTGCGAATTTTGCAAGAGGTAGATGCAATTTTTATTAATGGTCTACGAGAACACGGACTGTACGATCAAGTATGGCAAGCAGGTGCTATTCTATTGCCGATTCAGTCAGTAGGTGTTATGGGCGATGAAAGAACCTACGAGCAAGTGGTTGCCTTAAGAGCGGTGGAAAGTACTGATGGAATGACAGCCGATTGGGTGCATTTGCCTTATGAGTTCTTAGCCGAGACTTCAAATAAAATAATAAATAGGGTTAAAGGCGTTAATAGAGTAGTATATGATATCAGCTCTAAGCCACCAGCAACAATAGAATGGGAGTAATTTTTAGAGTTCTAAGTTTAACAATTTTTCTTTTCACATCTTCTTTTTTGCTTGCGCAAGATGGAGTTAAACACCTTATCCACGTCGTAAAACCGGGAGAGACTCTTTATGGGATAGCTAAGAATTATAATATCACCATCGAAGAACTAATGCAGTTTAACGAGGAGATTAATAATATGGAGGCTATCAAGGAAGGGGCTAGGCTACTTGTGCCTGATCGTAGAGGATCCTTAGAAAGTGAGAAAAAAGAAGCACCAGCAGTAGTTGACAGTCCCGACACTAAATATCGCTATCATAAAGTACAGCCCAAAGAAACCCTTTACTCTTTGGCGAGGCAATATGGAATAAGTAATGAGACTTTAATTGCCGCAAACCCTTCAATTGCAACGGAAGGACTAAAAGCAGGCTTTTTATTGAAAATTCCCAAATCAGAAAGTGGGGAGACAAGGCCAAAGATTGGCACTTCACAGAATGATAGCGCCTACTTTTTTCACAAAGTACAAAAACAAGAAACGGCTTATAGTCTGGGGAAGCAGTATAAAATCACTGTTGACAGTCTTTATACTTTAAATCCAGAAATTAAAGATGGACTAAAAATAGGGCAACAGCTAAAACTTCCTAAAAATCGGACACGCTATGCCGAAACTAAAGTAAGCCCCAAACCTAAAAGCCCCCAAAAGGATAGTACTAAGGTAGTAGGACCAAAACTTAGAGACACAAGCAGTACCGATGAGGATTATATGCTTTACAAGGTTAAGAGTGGAGATACGTTTTTCAATCTGAAGCAACGCTATTTCGCTACGCAAACAGAGCTTTTATCGATTAACCCAGAATTAGAGGAGGGCCTTATAGTGGGCAAGTATATTATTATACCTAAAAAGCAAGAGGCAGTCGAAATTAGCTGGTTGGATAAATTATTAAACAAGGCTGAAAATGATGGCAAGAAGACTAGTGCACCCTTATCAGGCGAAACAGTAGATAAAAAGGAAAACTTAAACAGACCCGAGGACATTGATAGCACAAGCTTAGAGATTCCAGGAGATAGCATTTTAGTTGACACAACTAAAGAGTACCGCGTCGCTGTAATGTTGCCTTTCCGCTCTAATCGTTATGCAGACAGTATGGATGTTTATAGCTTTCTTCCGCATAGGGATACAGAAATGTCCGGTCAATTTTATTTTGGTTTTAAACTAGCTGTAGATTCTTTAGTAAAGAAAGGAATGCGTGTTAATCTGAAAGTATACGACACAGAAGGAGACTTGAAGGTTACCAAGGCCTTTAGTGAAGAATTACTGGCGGCTCAATTGGATTTAATTGTTGGGCCTGCTTATAATAAAAATTCAGAGTATATCGCTGATAAAATGAAGGATAGCGGCGTACCTGTGATTAGTCCACTTAGTAAATCGGTTGACATTGAGAAGCGTCCGAACCTAATTAAAATGATACCCGATGAAGCCGCGAAAGCAGGCACCATCGCAGATTTATTAAACTCTAAGTTTTCATCAGCTAATGTCTTATTTGCGCACTGTGGTAAAAGTGAGCAGGTAGACAATGTAAAAGCTATTATGGCCCGTTTAGAGCCACGCGAAAAAGCATTCGTCAGTTCTATGGAAGACTGTGAAGAGCTCGCTAGTAAAATAGTGCTTAATGAAAACCTTTCTATGGAAGGTCTCAAAGTAGTGGTGTTAATGAGTGAAGACCCCGTCTTTATTTCAGATATGATATCGAAATTATACGCACTGAAAGATAGCTCTATCCACTTAATTGCCAGTCCTTCTGTTTTAAAGAGCCCTACGGTGGAGTATAGCTATTTGAATGCTTTACATTTCACCACCTACGAGGTAATTAATACCGATTATAATAGTTTGGCCACTCAATCTTTTATTGCAAAGTTTAGATCACGATATGAGGATGAACCAAATACTTACGCCTTTCAAGGTTACGATGCAGGCTTATATTTTCTAGAGTTACTATGGAAAAAAGGACCTTACTTTTTAGAGTCCTTAAACAGTCAGCAAAAGCTTAGTACCGGTTATAAGTTTGAAAGGGCAGAGGAAGATGGCATTAGAAATAGCTACTTCATTCACAGTAGTATCCAATCTTTTAAGTTGCTTCGCCTTAATTAAGGCGAACAGATTCTGTTTGAATCGTTTTTTTAACTATCTTTAAGCATAAGTTTTCTCATAATTTCAATTAAGGGTACCTAGTACTCTTTGGTGATGAGTTAGATCAACCATTAAATCGCACTTTAAACCAAAAGAAAAGACCGTCATCGTAAGGTGACGGTCTTTTTAGTTTTATACATCCTGTTTGTATGTTTTCTTGCTTAAAATAATCTGACTTGAACTCAGGTTTTAAGAATAATTGCGATTGTGATTTATTCTCCTTCCGTTTTCGCCAACTCTTCTTCTACCAAGCTTTGTAGTTTGGATGCGTTCCTAACTTCATCGTTAGACTTGGCTAGTTTAACGGCATCCTTAATGTTTTCTTTTGCTGCACTGAAGTCTTTCAAGAGATATGAAGTATAAGCGATGAGCATGCGGCTCTTAAAGCTAGGGAGCCTTCTGTCGGCTAGTTTAGCTGCATCATTAGCTGCCTCTAGGGCTGGATCTGAATTATGGTTTTCCACTAAGTTATAAGCCGCGTCAAAAATATATTCTGCTGCGCTATCGGAAGGCTGCAAGAGCTTGCCATATTTTTGAATGCCTTCACTCCAAGTTTTGTAATGTCCCGTTTCTAAGCCATAAATGTTGTAGGTGCCGAAGCTTAATTCTACGGCGCTACTTTCTCCGGCGGGGTCGAGGGAAATAAATTTTGTAACAAAGTTTTCGAGGAGAATGCTATCCTTATTCTGAATGACTAAATCTAGGTTATACGAATAGGCTGACTCAAAAAAATCGCTAAAGCTAAAATCGCTTAAAGCCTTCTTTAAAAGATCCTGATTTTTATAAACAAGCAATGGGTAGGGGGTTTCAAAATCAACTCCATAGGTAGCAAGAACCTCTGCCACTGGCTTTACATACAATTCACCGCCGCTTTTGGTATTGATAAACTCTAATGCTAGCTGACTGGTCTTGTTAAAGTCAAAATTGAGACTGTAAATATCGAGCAGGCGCATCCACTCTTTATCACTCAATTGATAGTTATTATATTTTACCAAAAGGCTATCGTACTCGCCTCTTTGGCGATAGGTGCTCATTAGCTCAGCGCTTAAATTCGCCGCGTTTAAATAGCCTTCCAATCGCGTCAATACCAGTTCCTCTGAATTCATTAAGAAGAAGGTAGGCGTTTCGGTTATTTCAAAAATACTGGCATAGCGAGCTCCCATTTCTTCGTTTAGATCAATGGCTAAGCAAGTGTAGTTTTTTGAAGCGTTTACTAGAGTTGGGTCTGAGAAAACGTTATCGAAGAACATTTTTTTAAAGTCGCCTCCATCATCATGCAAAGCCACGAACATCATAGCGTTTCTTTGTTGAACTGTATTGATTACCGCTTGATAGTCTTCAATATTTTCGACTTCAATAAACCGAATTTGTCCAAAGGATGTAAGGCTAAAGAAGAATGTGAAAAGGAGCGTGAAAATCTTATTCATGGTGTTGCGAAATTTTGGCTTAGATAAATATCAAAATTGGGGCCCTTTTTATTTGCGACCCAAGAGGAGGCACCCGTTCCAATCTCTTCAAAGGTGGATAAAATATTAATACGATGGCCTTTAGAGTGCATCCATGCCTCTAAACATTCTTTAGCTAGCTTTTTATAAGTCTTATTTTCGATAGTGTGGCCGTGCTTATCAGTGACTTTCTTGCCACTGGAATAATATTCTTCACTTTCTGGAATATCAAGAATATAAAGCCGCGCGATATTCTCACCAATAGCTTTAAATTGCCCCCCAAATAATTCTATTCGGTCTATTAAGCTTCTACTATTTTTAGGTTTAGGCCAGCTATGGCGAAGAGTTTCTGCATTGGCCATTAGAACTGATTGAAGCCGCGCAGCCTTATTCAAGAGAGGGTTCCAAATAAAGGCCGGTTTGCCTTTTTTTTCTCGCGTATCGTTAGTGGCATGAAATAGTGCTGCTTCAAGCATCTCACGATTAAAATCTTCGACGATAATAACTTCGTTAACTGCTGCAAGGGCCCAGAACTGTTTCGAGTCCATCGTAAACCAATCTTCCTGCGCATCTACCGAAAGGGAAGAAAACATAAAGGATAGGAAAAGTAGCAAGCCTCGCATAGGGGCTAATTTAAGAAAAGATCTTGGCGTGATTTAGGTCTTTCCGTGAAACGTGGGTTGAAACCTTCCAGTAATTTTTGGTCCTCGGGAATTTTATCCATGGGGTGCATTTTGCCCTCAGATTTTTTGATATCCGTTATCTTCTTCAGCTCACTGTCTTTAAGGTAGATAATAATATTACTACTTAAAGTGCGATTCATACCAATATAGGTGCCATCTTCTTCTTTAGGATAATAAACGGTTTGGGCATTACCGTTTACATAAACGCGACGCAACTCTTTATCCCTGAACTTACCGAGCATTTTTCTGCCTTTCACTTGATTGTAGCGAATGCTATCGCTTTGGCTAATCATAAAGGCATTGCCAATCACTTTTAGTGAATCGGGTTCGTTATTGCGATTTAGCATATAAATGGTATCACCAGTAATTTGGGTGCTATCATTCCAAATTACAGGCTTTCGGTACATTCTAAAGGTAGAGTCGGCGCTGCTATAGCTTAGGGAATCGCATTTACCTTGCATATCACTGCGAAAGAAACGCACGTCGTAAAAAATATGTAATTGTCTACTTTCAATACCTAAGCTATCGATGAATTTATAAGAGTAGAGAGTGTCGCCGTGGACATGCAGGCTATCACCACCCTCATCTACAATAGTGTAAAGAGGCTCTTTGGTAACGTAAGCACTATCGGACACACCAAAATACTCGCCATAATTTCCACGTATGAGGTAATTTTCTACGGTATCGTGAATTAAGACATGGCCGAAAGCTTCTCCGTACTCACCTTTTTTCTCGTAGTAAAGACTGTCGCCAGTTAAGTATTTAGGGCCATCATAAATGAAGGCATTTTTATTAAACTCGGCAATGTTGGCAACGGTATTGTAGCGGCCATTTTCACAGTAAATTTTACTACTATCGCTAATAATTGTCGTAGGCCCTCTAAAATAGGAAACCCTTGTTTCGCTGTGATAGTCTAGCGTATCGCTATACATGGTGTATTGCGGATTGGTGAGAACTACCGACTCTTTGAAGCTGAAAAGTTTTGAATTACTATTGTAATAACCTTTTAGGCTAGTAAGCTTGTTTTCATCATTAGTAACTTTACCACCGGTGTAATAATAGGCTAAATTCGTCTCACGATTAAGCTCTAGCCTATCCGTTACCAAAGTCATTTCTGGATCGCGTAGCACCACTTTCTTACCCGTTACTAGGGCTAGTTTAGTTTCGCCCGAATATTCTAGGTAATCACCCGTTAAGAATAAAGTATCGCCTTGATTTATACGAATGTTTCTAAACGCACGAATGCGGTTTTCGCTGGAAAAGAGCCAGGCAGAGTCGCAGTACATTAAAGCACCTTCATGCTCAAATATTACGTCCCCAATCAATCGGTTTTTACCTTCTGACTTCGCGTAATAGCCCTTGTCAGCTTGCCGAATATTTATCTTTTTAGCCGCTTTTTCTTGCGCTACTAATGGTAGGCTCAAAAGAATGCTAAAGACAAGGATAAAGGAATTAATCCACCACTTCTTCAAGGATAATGGTTTGAGTACGGTTGGGTCCCACGGAAAGAATACTGATCGGTACACCGATTTGGTCTTCCACAAATTTGATGTAATTCTTAAAGGTATCGGGCATTTGCTCATAACTATCCAAGCCAGTAAGGTCTTCCTTCCAGCCAGGTACTTCTGTGTAAACTGGTTCAATAAGTCCGTCATCTGAGCTATACGGCAAGTGATCGATAACTTTACCTTGATAATTGTAATGAGTACATATTTTAATCGTGTCGAAGCCGCTTAATACGTCGGACTTCATCATAATTAAATTAGTAACGCCATTTATCTCTACTGCGTATTTTAAAGCAGGAATATCTAACCAACCACAACGACGCGGACGACCAGTAGTGGCTCCAAATTCGCTGCCATTTAAACGTAATTCTTCACCCACGCTATCGAATAATTCGGTAGGGAAAGGGCCAGAACCAACACGGGTACAGTAAGCCTTAAAGATACCAAACACTTTGTTAATACGATTGGGAGCAATCCCTAAGCCAGTGCAGCTTCCCGCACAAGTGGTAGTACTTGAGGTTACAAAAGGGTAGCTACCAAAGTCTATGTCTAAAAGCGAGCCTTGTGCCCCTTCTGCCAATATTTTTTTACCTGCTCTTAAGGCAGAGTTCAAATAATGCTCTGAGTCGATTAAACTCATGGCTTTAAGTTGATCAATCGCCTTAAACCAATCTTCTTCCATTTGCAGAAGGTCTTGGTTGTAATCGTAATCGTAGTGTGATAAAAGCTGCTCGTGCTTGGCTTTTAAATTATTATAACGCTCTCTAAAATCACTTAATTCAACGTCACCTACACGTAGGCCATTACGGCCAGTTTTATCCATGTAAGTAGGGCCAATGCCTTTTAGAGTTGAGCCAATTTTATCTTTTCCTTTGGCTGCTTCTGAGGCAGCATCCAATAGCCTGTGTGTTGGTAAAATAAGATGCGCCTTACGGGAGATAAGTAAAGACTCCTGTAGGTTTAAATTGAAAGACTCTAGTTTTTCAATTTCTTTAGAAAAGATAACGGGGTCGATTACTACTCCATTACCAATTACGTTTTTAGTCCCCTCGTGAAAGATGCCACTAGGGATGGTGTGTAATACATGTTTAATACCATCAAACTCTAAGGTATGCCCAGCATTGGGTCCGCCTTGAAAGCGTGCTATTATATCATATTTACGAGTTAAAACGTCAACAATTTTTCCTTTTCCTTCATCGCCCCATTGGAGGCCTAAAAGCACATCTACGCTCATGTAATTTTGGTGTTTGGAAGTATTTAATTCTCCGATTGATCTTGTTCACTCTCTCTTGTACCGTATAAATAGAGGGAGTGGGAGTTAATATTTATACCGAATATTTCGGCTACTGTATCTTTAATTTGCTGTAAACGAGGGTCACAAAACTCCAATACCTCACCGGTGTCGGTAAGAATAATATGGTCGTGCTGTTTATTGTAAAAAGACTTTTCGTAATAAGCCTGATTTTGACCAAATTGATGCTTACGAACCAGTTTAGAATCTAGTAAAAGTTCGATGGTATTGTAGAGGGTGGCGCGGCTTACGCGATAGTTTTTATTCTTCATCAAAATGTAGAGCGATTCGATGTCGAAATGCTCTTCATTTTCATAGATTTCCTGCAGGATAGCATAGCGCTCCGGCGTCTTACGCTGCTTATTCCGCTCTAAGTATTCTGTAAACACTTGTTTTACAGTTGAAAATTCCTGCTGATTCATAATTGGCAAAGAAAACGGCAAAGGTAATTAATCTCTATCAGCAAATCTCCTTTCTACGGAGCTAACTCCCTCAATCTTTCGCATTTGCAAAATCACCTTATCCAAGTGCATTTTATCTTGCACCACTACGGTTATCAATCCTTCAAAAATCCCATCGTCTCCTGCGATATTTATACTGCGAATATTTACGCGTAAGTCATTGGAAATGATTTGGGTAACTTTATTTACTAGGCCTACAGTATCAATTCCACGAATAACTAGCACCGACGCATAATCGCGCTTTTTACTGCTTACCCATTTGGCACGCATTAAGCGAGGGGCAAAATTTGACTGTAGATAAATAGAATTAGGGCAATTTTTATGATGCAGTTTAATGCCTTCTGTGGCCGTAATAAAGCCAAATACCTGATCACCCGGAATAGGATTACAGCATTTTGCGGGTTTATAATCTAACTTTTGCTCATCGGTACCAAAAACTACTATTTGGGCCGCATCGGCACTCTCCTTTTTTTGCTTACTTTCTTCTTTCTTGGCATTGTCTAAATCGTTTTTAGACTTACCGATGATACGCTTTCGCAGATAGGCATAGAATCCTTGATTTTGGTCCCGCATAAATTCCTTTAGCTGACTGTTGTCAATAATTTTCATGCCTACTTTATAGTAAAGCTCAGAGCTATTTTTTGCTCCGAAATACTTCACCATTTCCTGCAGAAGGGTTTTACTGGGCTTAAGTTTTATATAGCGCAACTTGCGTTCCAGTGTTTCTTTGCCCTCATCGGCAATTTGCCTGCGCTCACTTTTTAGAGATGACTTAATATTATTACGCGCCTTACTGGTAACCACGTAGTTTAACCAGTCTTCTTTAGGCGATTGCTTTTGGGAAGTGATGATTTCTACCTGATCACCACTTTTTAGTCGATAGTTTAAGGGAACCAAGCGGCCGTTAACTTTAGCACCAAGGGTACGAAGGCCAACATCGGTGTGAATTCCGAAGGCAAAATCTAAAGGACTAGCATTGGTGGGGAGGATGCGCAGGTCACCCTTGGGAGTGAAAATATAAATCTCATCGGCCATGAGATCCATTTTAAACTCGTCCACAAAGGAAAGGGCATCCCCTTCGTTATTTTCTAAGACTTCGCGAATACGGTTTACCCATTCATCTAATTTATTTTGACCGCTAGAGTCACTCTTATATTTCCAGTGGGCGGCATATCCTCTCTCCGCTACTTCATCCATGCGGCTACTGCGAATTTGTACTTCTATCCAGTGACCTTCTGGTCCCATAACGGTCGTATGCAAACTTTCGTAACCGTGGGCTTTGGGAGCAGAAATCCAATCGCGCATGCGCTTGGTGTTGGGTCGGTAATGCTCGGTTACCACCGAATAAGCCCTCCAGCAGTCCGCTTTTTCATAAACTTTATCAGAGTCTACAATAATGCGAATGGCAAACTTATCGTACACTTCATCAAAACTTACGCCTTGGGTAAGCATCTTTTTACGAATGCTGTAAATACTTTTAGTGCGCTCCTTTATACTGAACTTTAAGCCATCATTCTCCAAATGCTTTTTAATGGCATTGCTAAAATTTTTGAGATAACGCAGCGCCTCAGTCTGGCTATTTTTAAGCTTAAGCACTATGTCACGGTAAACTTCTGGTTCGGTGTACTTAAGACTTAAGTCCTCTAGCTCGGTTTTAATATTATAAAGACCAATGCGATGGGCCAAAGGGGCATAGAGGTATAATGTCTCCGAGGCAATTTTAAGCTGCTTATGCTCAGGCATGGAGTCCATGGTGCGCATATTGTGCAGGCGATCGGCAAGTTTTATGAGGATTACCCTGATGTCATCGGATAGGGTAAGAAGCATTTTGCGAAAATTCTCTGCTTGCAGGGAAATATCTTGATTGAAAATGCTACTTATTTTGGTGAGTCCGTCAATTATTTTAGCGGTCTCCTCATCAAAAATTCGCTCAATATCCTCTAAGGTGTAGTCGCTATCTTCAACTACATCGTGAATTAATGCACTCGCCACCGATTTGGGTCCCAAACGGATCTCATCGGCTACAATTTGGGCAACAGCGATAGGATGATAAATGTAAGGTTCGCCAGACTTTCGTCTCACTTCAGCATGAGCGTCTTTAGCTAAATTAAAAGCCCGCGTAATGAGTTCTTTATCCTCATCATCCATGCGGTCTTTCATGCTCTTCAGCACTGCCTTAAAGCGCTTCTTAATCTCCTTATCTTCTTCTTCTAATTGAATGTCAGTCATAGCTACAAAGCAATAATCGAAGATAAGTATTTAGGCGAAACAGAATTCTTAAAAGGCAGGGATAATTTAACCTAATAGGCCTTGCTTGACAATCAAGGGCTTAGACTTTAACCAATACTTTTTTGGTTGTAACTTTTAAAGCGTTTTACCTCTTCGGGAGATTTCGCACGGTGCTTTGTCTTGCGACCTTGTACTCGTTTTCGCCACATTTTGAAGCTGCTTTCCTTCATTTCGCGACGCATGATTTTTATTACCTCTGCCTCGGGGATTCCGAATTGTGATTCTATCGCATCAAAACTAGTGCGATCTTCCCATGCCATTTCGATAATTCGATCGATTTCTTTTTCGGTGAGATCTTTCATGATCACAAAAACCAAGCAAGTGATACTTTGTTTAATCTTGCATTATATAATTTTGTCGCAAATAAATATTGATGCTAAAAGACTTAAAAATAGAGCCTGTTGAAGGAGTGGAGATGGCCATTGCGAAAACCACCAATGAAGAGGGCGAAACTAATTTTTACGCCTACGTTATCAATAATAAAGAATTTGCTCTGCAGAATGTTATGATAATGACAGAAGCTTTTGAGAACGAGGATGGCAGTGGAAGAACCACTTCGAAACTGCGCCATTTTCACGATATAATTCCCCCTGGTAAAGTGGCTAAGATTGAAGCAGTAGATCCATCAGTTTTTTCATTTTACAATCGCTTTTGGGTGAGTTTTTATATCAATAACCACATGTACGATAAGCGCTTTTTAGTACTTCCCTTTAAAGAATACGCACTCTCTAAAATTGAGGAATTAGACTTAGATGGGGTTCTTGCGGAAGCGCAGTAAGACCTAAATAATTGACTTTTAAAAGATTGCAAATTAATTTAAAGATAAGTTGAATATTTTTTGCTTTTAAAATTTTTTAGGCCATAAATTTGCAGCCATGTTAAACATCACATTACATCATCATAGTTCATTACTCCGAAAATTCCGGTGAGGGAAGACTATGTTTATAATAATTAACAAGGCTTATCCAACTGGGTAAGCCTTTTTTTATGTCCAAAAATGAAGGAAGAAAGATTAGTATTAGCCCTCCAGAAAGGGGGCCGTTTGAATGAAGAGAGTTTAAAATTACTAAAAGATTGTGGTATTAAACTGAGCCATGGCAGCAGGAAGTTAAAGGCGAGTGCCCAGAATTTTCCTCTAGATGTTCTTTTTCTGCGCGACGATGATATTCCCCAATATGTGGAAGACGGAGTAGCACAAATTGGAATTCTCGGCTTAGATGTAAGCCGTGAGTATCAAAAGAATGTAAAGGAACTCAAGCCCTTGGGTTTTTCTAAATGCCGCCTTTGCCTTGCCGTGCCGAAGGAAGCTAATTATGCTGGAATTGAATATTTAAACCAAAAGAAAATTGCCACTAGTTATCCCAATCTTCTCAAAGCTTATTTAGATGAAAAGGGTCTGCAAGCAGAAATTGAGTTCCTCAGTGGTAGCGTGGAAATAGCCCCAGGTATTGGCCTATCAGACGCTATTTGTGATATTGTAAGTAGTGGTTCTACCTTAGTGATGAATGGTTTAAAGGAAGTTGAGACGGTTTTAGAATCGGAAGCTGTTTTGGTAAGACAAGCCACTATTTCTGCAGAGAAAGAGGCAATACTGCAAAAATTACTCTTCCGCATGGAAGCGGTGCAAAGAGCAGCACAGTCTAAATACATTACTCTTAATGCGCCTAATGCGGCCATTCAGTCCATTAAAGCGGTTCTACCGGGAATGAAAAGTCCCACTATAATTCCACTAGATAATAGCGAGTGGTCGGCCGTACACAGCGTGGTGCCAGAATCGGAGTTTTGGAATTCTATCGATAAGCTTAAAGAGCTGGGCGCGGAAGGTATTTTAGTAATCCCCATTGAGAAAATGGTCTTATGAAAAAGTTTCTAAACCCTCAGGGTAGCCTATATTCTCAATTGCTGGAAAGGCCAAAGGTAGATGTGGTGGAGCTAGCTAAGTCTGTACGCAGCATTATGCAAGCGGTAAAGCAAAATGGCGATGCAGCCTTGCAGGAGTTCAATAGTCGTTTAGATCAGTACGAGGGTTCGCTGGCGCTAGATGCGCTTGAAATAGAAAAAGCTAGGGAGCTTATCAATCCCGCCTTAAAGGAAGCCATTGATAGGGCCTACGATAATGTCTTCACTTTTCATCAAAGTCAGCAGTCTGAAATAAAAATTATTGAGACCAGTCCGGGTGTTTTATGCTGGCGCGAGTCGCGGCCAATAGAAAGGGTGGGTTTATATATTCCTGGGGGGACGGCCCCCTTGTTTTCAACGGTTTTAATGTTAGGTATACCAGCGCAAATTGCCGGCGCTAAAGAGCTTATTTTATGCAGTCCTCCCAATAGAGAAGGTGCCCTGCACCCAGCCATACTTTACGCAGCCTCGCTTTGTGGAATTAAAAATATTTACCTCATTGGTGGGGCACAGGCCATTGCAGCTTTAACCTTTGGCACAGAAAGTATTCCACAGGTAGATAAAATATTTGGTCCTGGTAATAGCTATGTAACCGCGGCAAAGCAAGAAGCGCTTAGCTATGGAAGGGCGATAGATATGCCGGCAGGACCCAGTGAGCTTTTGGTTATTGCCGATGAATTTGCCGATCCTAGTTTTGTGGCAGCCGATTTATTATCTCAGGCCGAACACGGCACCGATAGTCAGGTTTTGCTTTGTAGCGATTCAGAAAAGTTGGTAGACGCTGTGTTGGAAGAACTTTCTTCGCAACTAATCTTACTAGATCGTAGCGCTATTGCAGCAGAGGCCTTAAAAAATAGTTCGGCTCTTGTGTTTAGCGAGTTTGCAGATTGCTTCACTTTTAGCGATAAGTATGCCCCAGAACACCTCATTGTAAATGCCAGAAATGCCTATTCTTATAGAGAGCAAATAAATACAGCTGGCTCCGTTTTCTTAGGCCCATTTAGTGCAGAAAGTATTGGCGATTACGCCAGTGGAACTAATCATACCTTACCCACCGCTGCTTTTGCACGGACCTACAGCGGCTTAAGTTTGGAAAGCTTTCAGAAGCAAATTCAGTTTCAAGAAATCAGTGAAGCAGGCTTACGGAATATTGGTCCTCTTGTTTCACTTATGGCAGAAGCGGAAGCCCTCGGGGCTCATAAAAGAGCGGTAGACATTCGTCTGGAGAAAATCAATAAAAGCGAGTCTGATGTTTAGCTTAGAAAAGAATTTAAGGCTACACTTACGCAAAGCTCTAGGCTACTCATCTGCGCGCAGCGAATTTAAAGGGGAGGCTGAAGTCTTACTTGACGCCAACGAAAATCCTTACGATACGGGTTTTAACCGTTACCCAGATCCTCAAGCTCTTGCTTTGCGAAAAGCTCTAGCTCGTGAGCAAAATTTAAACGAAAATCAAATTGCTATTGGTAATGGCAGTGATGAGTGGATTGACTTATTACTAAGACTCTTTGTGGAGCCACAGTTGCAAAGCGCATTATTAATGACACCTACCTATGGCATGTATCAGGTTAGTGCTGTTTTAAATAACGTAAACTGCATTTCAGTGCCTCTCAAAACCGACTTTGACCTTGACCTAGACGCTAGTTTAAAAGTATTAGGAGAGGAGAATATTGCCTTAGTTTTTTTATGCTCACCTAATAATCCCACGGGTAATTTGTTCAATCCCACGGCGGTGGAGCGCATACTAAAAAGCACCGAGGCGCTTGTGGTGGTAGATGAGGCTTATATCCACTATAGCAGTGAGCCTAGTTGGACCCAATCTTTGCAGAAATATCCGAACTTAATTGTATTACAAACCTTTAGTAAAGCTATTGGCTTAGCTGCTTTACGGGTTGGGATTTTATATGCTTCTCCCCAAATCGTAGAACTATTGCAAAAGTTTAAAGCTCCCTATAATGTTAATGCCTTTAGCCAAGAGATGGCGCTGCGTATTCTCAGCGAAAGCAAATGGCGCGAACAGGTAAAGGAGACGGTGGAAGAAAGGGAGAAATTAAGCATCAAGCTAGCGGGTTTCGACTTTGTAAAGAAAGTTTATCCTTCCCAAGCAAATTTCATTCTCTGCGTTTTCACCGATTCCCAAGCAGTTTATCAGCTGCTTAAAGAAAATAATATTATTGTTCGTCAGCGACAAAAAGAACTGGCGGGCGCACTGCGAATAAGTGTAGGAACACCTGTTCAAAATGAAAAACTATTAAAAGTTTTATCTCAATATGAAGACTAAAGTATTATTTATTGATCGTGACGGTACTCTTATTGCCGAACCTGAAGATGAGCAAATTGACTCTTTTGAAAAGCTGCTTTTTCTTCCGCAGGTAATTAGTGCTTTAAAGCGAATTAGCATCGAAACTGATTTTGAATTAGTCATGGTCAGCAACCAAGATGGTTTGGGTACCGATTCCTTCCCGGAAGAAACTTTCTGGCCGGTCCAAAATCACATTGTAAAGCTTCTAGAAGGTGAGGGCATCAAATTTGAGGAGATTCATATTGACCCGAGCTTACCCGTCGATAACTCTCCCAACAGAAAACCTGGTTTAGGGATGCTGCAAAAGTATATCTATGGAAATTACGATTTGGTTAATAGCTACGTAATTGGCGATAGAGAGAGTGATCTGCTCTTAGCGAAAAATATAGGCTGTAAGTCTATTTTTATCGGTACTAAGAATCTTATGGCCGATTTTAGTTCTTTAGATTGGCTGGAAATCGCTAATTATTTATGCGATAAACCAAGAGTAGCACAGACTAGCCGTAAAACCAAAGAGACGGAAATTGAAGCCATACTAAATCTTGATGGAAGCGGGCAGAGCGAGATAAGTACTGGTCTCGGCTTTTTCGATCACATGCTGGAGCAGATTAGTAAACATGGCAACATGGATTTAAAACTTATCTGCAAAGGCGATTTAGCCGTAGACGAGCATCATACCGTAGAAGACGTGGGAATATTATTAGGCCAGTGTTTTAAGGAAGCTTTAGGTCAGCGCAAAGGAATAGAGCGTTATGCTTTTGTACTACCCATGGACGAATGTGAAACACAGCTAAGTATCGACCTAGGGGGCCGCTCTTATTTAGTGTGGGAGGCGGAATTTAAACGAGAGAAGGTAGGTGATTTAGCGACCGAGATGTTCTCACATTTCTTCAAGTCTTTCTGCGATGCTGCCGCTTGCACCTTGCATATCAAGACCTATGGTAGCAACGAACACCACAAGATAGAAAGTATTTTTAAAGCTTTTGCCAAATGTTTAGCTCAAGCGACTAAGCGCACTAAAAGTGGAAAAATCCCCAGCACTAAAGGCATAATATGATTACAGTGGTAGATTACAAAGCGGGTAACACTTTTTCCGTAATTCAGGCTTTTGAACGCTTGGGTAAAAAAGTGGTTCTCACCGCTGATCCAGATTTGATTTATCAGTCTCAGCACGTAATCTTTCCCGGGGTAGGATCCGCTAAAAGCGCCATGGATAATATTAATGAGCGAGAACTGAAGACTTGTCTGCAGGAATTAAAGCAACCCTTTTTAGGGGTTTGCCTAGGCATGCAAATGCTTTTAAACTTTAGCGAAGAAGGAAGTACCGAAATGCTAAGCATTGTGCCCGAACGGATAGATAAATTTAAAGAAGCGCCTAAGATTCCGCATATGGGCTGGAACTCAGTGTATGATTTAAAAGGTCCATTATTTAAAGACATATCAAGCGAAAGCGACTTTTACTTTGTGCACTCTTATCGCCTAGGTCCTAGTAAATTTTCTATTGCAAACTGTAGCTATGGAGAGGAGTTTAGCGCGGCAGTTAATTATAAGAACTATTTCGGTGTGCAGTTTCATCCCGAAAAAAGCAGTGAAAACGGAAATCAGATTTTAAAAAACTTTCTTGCCTTATGAAAATTATACCGGCCATTGACTTAATTAACGGTCAGCCAGTGCGTCTCAAACAAGGAGATTTTAATCAGGTTCAGTTTTATCCTTCAACACTTTTAGAATTAAGTAGTGATCTGTGGGAAGCAGGTTTGCGCGACCTGCACCTAGTGAATTTAAGTGCGGCTGATAATCCTGCTGACAATGATTTTAAGGAAATAAAAACCCTCCTTAAACAGTTCCCCTTGCATATAGATTATGGTGGGGGAATTCGTTCTGAAAAACAAGTTTTAGATCTTTTTTCACTCGGGGTAGATGCGGTTAATATAGGCACTCTGATTTTTGAAAACCCCCAGCTCTTTGCTAAACTTTTACGCGACTATCCTAATAAGATAATCGCCAGTTTAGATGTTAAGGATAATATCATCGCCTATAAAGCTTGGAAGGAAAGCACCAATTTAAATCTATTCGAGTTTCTGCCCGAAATGATAGATAAAGGTTTACGCAAGCTATGCGTTACTGATATTTCTAAGGACGGAATGATGGCGGGTCCTGCTTTCAAGCTTTATCGAGATATTCGGAAAATGGCACCCGATATAGAGATTATCGCTTCCGGTGGAGTTAGCACTAAAAAAGATATCGAAGAACTTGAAGCCATACCCTGTGATGGAGTTATCATTGGAAAAGCATGGTTAGATCGTTCTCTTAATCTTAAAGATTTATGTTAAAGAAGCGTATTATACCCTGTTTAGACGTTAAGAATGGCAGAACAGTAAAAGGCGTAAACTTTCAGGCTTTACGCGATGCGGGTGATGCTTTAGAGTTAGCGGCATTTTATGCTCAAGAGGGAGCAGATGAGTTAGTGCTTCTGGACATTAGCGCCAGTGAGGAGGGTAGATCAACTATGGTGGAATTTGCCCGTTCCGTTGCCCAGCAAGTAAATATACCTTTTACCATTGGTGGTGGAATTCGCTCGGTGGCAGATGCGGAAAGATTACTGGAAGCAGGTGCAGATAAAATCTCCATTAACTCGGCTGCTTTAGAAAGGCCCGCCTTGATTAGCGAACTGGCTTATGCCTTTGGAAATCAATTTGTGGTTTTAGCCATGGACATTAAAGAACAAGCGGGGACTAATCGTTATGCCCTTTATACGAAAGGAGGGAAATCGCGTAGTTCTATCAACACCCAGCTTTGGCTGAAAGAAGCACAAGAAAGAGGAGCGGGCGAGCTTTTAATAAGTTCGATTAATGCGGATGGAACGAAGATGGGTTTTGATAAAAACCTTTACCGTTTTGTGGCCGAAAATTCGCCCCTGCCGCTTATTGCTTCTGGCGGAGCTGGAAAAAAGGAACACTTTAAAGAGGTCTTAGCAATGGAATGCGTTGACGCCGCCTTAGCGGCCAGTCTTTTCCATTATAAAGAGCTGGAGATTCGAGAATTAAAGGAGTATTTAAACAGAGAAGGAATAAGTATAAGACTATGATAGATTTTAAAAAAGGGGATGGTTTAGTGCCAGTAATTGTACAAGATTGGCGTGATAAAACGGTACTTATGTTAGCTTATGCCAATGAAGAGAGTTGGCAGAAAACCATAGAAACTAAAAGGTTATGTTTTTACAGCCGCTCTAGAAAAGAACTATGGACAAAAGGAGAGACCAGTGGGAATTATCTACATTTAAAATCCTATTCCATTGACTGTGATGAAGATACTATCCTTTGCCAAGTAGAGCCGGTTGGTCCAACCTGCCACACTGGGGCGGAAACATGTTTTGGTGAAAGAAGTCCGCAGGGCTTTGCGGGACTGCTGGAAGACATTATTACTAAGCGATTAGAAGAAGGCAAAGAAGAAAGCTATACTAGCTCATTGGCGCAGAGAGGTATTGCCAAAGTAGCGCAAAAAGTAGGCGAGGAGGCAGTGGAGTTGGTTATTGAGGCCATGCGTGATTCGGAGGATGACTTTATCGATGAAGCAGCGGACTTATATTTTCATTATTTACTGTTAGTACGTTTAAAAGGTTTTAGTTTTTTAGAAATAGAAAAGCGCTTACATGCTAGAAATAGCAATGCTTAATTTTTTTTAAAATTGATAAAAGGATTTAACTAGTGCTTTAAAAGCTACCGATTAACGAGGATTTTAGTTTAATCATCGATTTTAAAATAGTTTTTGATACTAAATGGGACACTTTTGGCTGACCAAATCATTAACTATGAATTCGAGAGCACTCTTATTACCAGCATTAGCCTTATCAGTATTATCTTGCTCGAAAGATACCGACAGCCCTGTTCAAACTACCTCAGTACTGAGTGAGAATATTAAGGAAATACAAGTCCCTGCTAATTTCTCTTTTGAAACGGTGAAGGAAGTTAAAGCTTCAATCAATGTAAAAGGGATTTATAACAACGTTTTAGCAGGCATTAAAGTTAGCTTTTATACTGCTGATCCTAGTAAGGGTGGTGTATTATTGAGCTCAGGTTTTACTACCAGTAGTGGTAATTTAAGCATGCCCGTAAGAGTACCGGCTTTTATTCGTGAACTATTTGTGCAGGTGCACACGGCCGGTATTGCTTCTCAAAAAACGGTTGCGGTTACAAACAATATAAATTTAGATTTCGGTGGATTAAACGGCAAACGGGCAATCCAGGCGAATAAAATGACTGGCCCGGTTACTAGGACGCCGATAAAAGACAATTACTATTATAGGGGCACCTTTACTTCTGGTCAAAATGAAGGGGTACCCAACTATCTAGAACCAGTGTCTGATGTAATTAGTCAAGATTTTTTAAATGATGTAAATGCGTCTTTACCAGAAGGCCTCAACGTTCCTATCAATAACCCAAACTACTTAACGGTTGGCAATGAATTGGATGTTCTTATTAATGACAGAAGTGATGTATGGATTACCATGGTTTCTGAAGGCGCCGGTTTTAGAAATACTTTAGGGTATTATGTTTTTGACAGCAATAACCCTCCTGCCACGGCCAATGATATAGACTCCATATTTGTTATTCTGCCCAACAGCTCTTTAGTAAATGCTGGCGGAGGCTTAGTAGCTGGCGATAAGGTAAAGTTAGGCACCTTTGAAGGTGGTAAAACCATTAGCTGGGTCTTATTTCGAGATGCTTGGACGGGTTCGGGTGTTGATGTAGACAAGGTGAAATATTACTCACGTATCGATTTTAATACTGCAGAATCAGATCCTACTAAACGTCAGCATACAGTGCAATTAGCCGATATAGGCAGAGAGTTATTGTTAAATGGGTTTGAAGACCAAAGCCGTTCGGGAGCAAGTGATAATGATTTTAATGATGTGGTGTTTTACGTAAGTGCTAATCCTTGGTCCAATATAAATATTGGCGGGATACCATTAATAACACCGAAAGATGATTGCGATAACGACGGTATTTCAGATGAGAGCGATGATTTTGAATGTGATCCCTTACGCGCCATACGCAATACTTACGCCGGTACTTTAGCATACGAAGATTTATGGCCAGCCGAAGGAGATTATGATTTCAATGATATGGTAATCGATTACAGTATTGATCATATACTTAATGGAAGTAACGAATTGGTAGAAATTGAAGCGGACTGGACCATCCGTGCAGTAGGTGCCGGTTTTAGAAATGGCTTTGGATTTAGCTTTGATAATTTAGCCCCAAATGCTATTGCTAGTATTACGGGTCAAGACCTAAGGGATGGCTTGGTTTCTGTTTCAGCTAATGGCACTGAACAAGGTCAGACTGACGCTACCGTAATTGCTTTTGATAATGTTTTTAATGTGATGCCAATTGCGGGCACATCTTTTATTAATACGGTATCAGGGGAAGCCACAGTAGCCCCGGTTACTATATCCAATAAGATAAGTTTCACAACTAATCAAGATCAATCTTTAGTTGGTTTACCTCCTTATAATGCCTTTATTTTCGCTAATGCTACCCGTGGTCGTGAAGTTCACTTAGCCGATAAAGCACCTTCTGATCTAGCTGATATGAGTTTGTTTGCAACTGGTTCCGATGCAACGGACGCTGCAAATGAATATTATTATAAAACGAGTAACGGATTGCCTTGGGCCATTGATATTGCTGAAAGTTTTGCTTATCCAGTGGAGTATACTCCCATTAATGAAGCTTATACAAACTTTTCAGTTTGGGCTACATCTGGCGGAAGCTTAAATACCAATTGGTTTACCGATGAATCCGGTAACCGCGATGAGGTGAAAATTTATTAAAAGAATATATCAGTTTTTGGTTGATGATAAAGAGACTGTTCCTTTCAGGGGAACGGTCTTCTTCTTTTAACAGGTATAAAGTATAGCGCAACATTACTGTTTTGTTCTCCTTACAAGAGTAATTTCTAATCAAGCAATTTTTTTTAAGCCTATACTCAAGAATCGGCATTAACCGATTATCGTATTTTTAGGGACGCTGGTCGAAATAGTTGGCCTACAGTTTACGAAATTTAGACCTTTGATTATCAATAAGAAAGGAGGCTTCTTCTCCCCATTATTGTATTGAATTGTTCCTATCTATACCCGCTCTATACAGAGAAAATCCTCGTCTTCGGACGAGGTTTTTTTTTGCATAAAACTGAAAAGCCTATTAATTGTATGGAAAGGACGATTAATTTCTTGAAATTGCAGACAAAAGTAAATTAATGAAGATTCCAGAGATACCGGTAAATGAGGAGCAAAGGCTACAGAGTCTTTATGACTATTCTCTTTTGGATACTTTTTTTGAGGATGAGTATGATCAAATCACCAAATTAGCCTCAAACATTTGTGGTACGCCAATATCTCTTATATCCCTCATAGATAAGGATCGTCAGTGGTTTAAATCCAATATTGGCCTTGATGTTCCCGAAACACCCCGTGATTTTGCATTTTGTGCTCACGCAATAAATTCGCCCAATGAGACTTTTGTAGTTCCTGACTCCAGAAAGGATGAAAGGTTTCGCGACAATCCTTTTGTGCTTAATAACCCTAATATTGTTTTTTATGCTGGCGTTCCTTTAGTGACCAACGAAAACTTGGCTTTGGGAACTTTATGTGTGATTGATCGTGAGCCAAGAAACCTTAGTCCTGAAAAACAAGAAGCCTTGGAAACTTTGGCAATACAGGTCGATAAGCTTTTTGAGCTAAGGAAAAAGACCAAGGAGTTAGAGCGTATGGTTAAAGATCTGAATATTAAGAACCAATCTTTAGAAGAATTTGCTCGGGTTGCCGCGCATGATATAAAATCTCCCATCAACAATATCATATCCCTAAGTGACTATCTAAATGAGGAGGAATCTGGCGTAAGCAGCGAAGGGCGAGAGCTGATGTCTATGATTAGCACTTCCGCTAGAGACTTAAGTAAGCTAATCGACGGAATATTAAAACTAAGCAGAAGTAGTGAGTTACTATCGGAGGATAGAACTTGGATTGACTTATCTGACTTTATCGATAGCATCTTAAACATGCTTGGGGCTCGGTCTAAAATGACCATTAATTTAGATATTAATGTTTCAAAAATATTTTCCAATAAAACGGCATTAGAGCAAATTCTTATCAATCTTATAGCAAACTCCCTTAAATACAATACGGATAAAGAGCCCGTTTTAAGCATTCGTGTGAAGGAGGAAGAAGGTAAGTTTCATTTTTCAGTTGCTGATAATGGGCCCGGAATTACCGAAAAGGATAGAGAACGCATTTTTACTATTTTTCAAACCACTGCGAATAAGTCCAATGATGGCAGCGCAGGAACAGGAATTGGATTAGCAACTGTTAAAGCCTTGGTAGAAGGTTTAGGCGGTGATATTTGGGTAGAATCTTTTGATAATAAAGGAGCAGCCTTCTTGTTTACCGTCGATAAAATTTAACTCATTTGATGAGTCAAGATTTAGAGTTTATCAAGACCTGTATTCAATTATCGCAAGAAAGTCTTGACAACGGAGATGCTCCATTTGGGGCTTTAGTAGTAAAGGACGGTAAAATAATTTCTCAGTCGGGAAACAATGCTCAAAATCGCATTTCAGATCACGCGGAGGTAATTGCTTTGCATTTAGCTCATGATGCTCTTAATAGTTCAGACCTTTCAGGCTGCACACTTTATTCTAACTGTGAACCGTGCCCGATGTGCGCCTTTATGGCCAGAGAGTACAAAATTTCTCGCATCGTTTATTCCTTACCATCACCCTTTATGGGAGGACATAGTAAATGGAATATTTTGGAAGATAAGGAACTAGAAAAATTTCCGCCTTTTTTCGCAATGGTGCCCGAAGTAATTGGAGGCCTGTTGGAAAATGAAGCAAAAGCTGTTTTTGATAAAACTCCTATGTGGATGTTTGGCAGTAGCCCCACACGACCGAAAAAATAGCTTGTGGGGCTAATTGCGTTAAAAAAAAACAATAAACATTTTTTGATATTTCCCTAAAGTAATTAGGATTTTTCAATCCTTTTTGCTGGCTTTTAGTTAGAAATATAAATCTCTTTCAAATCCAATATCTAATAAATTGGACCTTATAGTGGCGGTTATTATAAAACTAATAAGTACCTAGCGCTTGGGTTTAATATAAATTTCCCAATCATTTCTTTGTCTTTGAATTTCAAAATTATAAAACTAAGAGTAAAAGAGAGAATATTTTTCTATTTTAGTTGTCAATTAATAAAATTTAAAGCGATCTATTATATTACTAAAGTGTCTCATAAGTAAAAAAGCGACCCATAAAGGCCGCTTTGGATGTTTTCACAACGGAATAATCCTTATTGTGAATTGCTTCAAATCGTTAGGCTAAAGTATAAAAATCTATTTAAAAACGGCAGATTATGAAAAAAATATTGGGATTAGATTTGGGTACAAACTCAATAGGATGGGCGTTAATTCAAAAAGACCCTGAAAATAATCATGGGGAAATTAAAGGGATGGGAAGTAGGATTATTCCAATGAGTCAAGATGTTTTGGGGAAATTTGATTCAGGTGTTTCAATCTCTCAGACAGCTGTAAGAACTGCTTACCGTGCAACAAGAAGACTTTACCAGAGAGACAACTTGAGAAGAGAGCGCTTACACAGGGTCCTAAATATACTTGGGTTTTTGCCAAAGCACTATCAAGATTCAATAGATTTTGAAAAAAGACTTGGGCAATTCAAGAAAGGTCTAGAGGTTAAACTTAATTACCTGCCTAAGGACAAAGCTAAGCATGAATTTATTTTTATGGACTCTTTCAACGAGATGGTAAGTGAGTTCCAAGAAGCAGGGGTATCGAATCAACTTCCCTATGATTGGACACTTTATTACCTCAGAAAGAAAGCTTTAAAAGCTAAGGTTAACAAAGAAGAACTAGCATGGTTAATTCTTAACTTTAATCAAAAGCGGGGATACTATCAAATAAGAGGGGAGGAAGGTGACGAAACAAAAGATCAAAAAAAGGAGTATGTGGTGCTTGATGTTGATAAATTGATTGAATCGAGTGACAATGTCAAAAGTGGGAACGACATGCTCTATGAAGTACACTTTACAAATGGCTGGATCTACGATAAGCTTATTGCAAAAAGAGAGAACTGGGTTGGAAAAAGCAAGGAGTTTATAGTAAGTACCAACAAAAAAAGGAGCGGTGAGATAAAGCGGACTTTTAAGGCAGTAAACTCGGAGGAGGATTGGTTAGCAATAAAATCAAAAACCGAACAGAATATTGCGCGTTCAAAGAAAACTGTCGGCGAGTATATATATGAATCTTTAAAAAATAATCCGAGGCAAAAAGTAAGAGGAAAGCTTATCAAAACTATCGAAAGGAAATTTTATAAAGAGGAGTTCAGCACAATTTTAAAGAAACAAATCGAGTTTCATCCAGAGCTTCGCGATAAAGATATGTATCAGGCATGCGTTAAGCACTTGTACGGAAAGAACTTGGCACATCAGGAAAACATAAAGAATAGAGGTTTTGAACACTTAATTTTAGAGGATATTGTTTTTTATCAAAGACCTTTAAAGAGTAAAAAATCTACAATTGGGGGATGCCAATATGAATACCGAACTTTTCTTAAAAGGAACGAGGCAACGAAAGAAAGTACTTGGGTTAAAAAACCTCTCAAAGGAATCGCTAAATCGCATCCAAAATTTCAAGAGTTTAGAATTTGGCAGTTTTTGCATAATTTAAGGGTATATGAAAAAGACAGAATGGTTGATGGTAGTATAGTTTTAGATTATGACATAACTGAAGAACTATTAAAGAGTGCTGATGACTGGACAGACTTATTTGATTTTTTTAATGCGAGAAAGGATATCGAGCAGCAACAGCTGTTAAAATATTTTAGCGATAAGGGCTTAATGCCGAAACAGCTTAAAGCAGATAGTAATTATCGCTGGAATTATGTGGAGGATAAAAAATATCCTTGCAATGAAACAGGAGCCATGTTGACAAGTAGGCTCCGGAGGGTTGAGGGCGTTAATCCAACAGAGCTTTTAACAGAAACAGTTCTAATGCAATTATGGCATATAATCTATTCAGTTACCGATAAAATTGAATTTGAAAAGGCCTTGAAAACTTTTGCTGAGTCGCATGAAATAGATGTTAATTCATTTTGTGAAAATTTCAATGGCATACCCCCATTTCAGCCAAAATATGGTAGCTATTCTGAGAAAGCTATCAAGAAGTTATTGCCTTTAATGCGCATAGGAAAGTACCACGACGAGACCGTAATTGCTCAAAAAGTGAAATCTCGAATAGCTAATATTATGGAAAGGCTTAACGATATTTACTTTAATTTAAAACAGATTGATTCGGTTACGGACGATGATATACCAAAGCGACTGCTGAAAAGCTTTTTAGGTTTTGAAGGGAAATCAGCTTTAAGTGGCTTAAACACTTATCAAGCCTGCTATGCTGTTTACAACAGACACGCAGAAGTTGCTGAGATTAATCGCTGGAGAACTCCTGAAGATATAGAGAGGTATTTAGAAAGCTTTCGACAGCATAGTCTTAAAAACCCAATTGTTGAACAGGTTGTTACTGAAACTTTAAGAGTTGTGCGGGATATTTGGAAAGTACATGGTAAATCTGAACCGGGATTCTTTAGTTCTATTCATCTAGAATTAGGTCGAGAGATGAAAAACTCTGCTGAGAAAAGGAAGAAGATGACGCTGAGATCTATAGAAAATGAAAATACTAATTATCGCATTAAGGCATTATTGTCTGAGCTGAAAAGTGATAGCTCCATTTATGGTGATATTAGGCCTCACTCGCCTAGCCATCAAGAGATTTTGAAATTATATGAAGAGGGTGTTACTCAAAACCCAAGCGTAAATTACCAAGATATAAGCGAGTTAGAAATTAACAAGATTAGAAAAAACACTAGTCCTAGAAAAGCCGAAATTGTAAAATACAAACTGTGGCTCGAACAAGGTTATTTATCGCCCTATACTGGTCGTGTGATACCTTTAAGCAAGTTGTTTACTTCTGATTATGAAATCGAACACATCATTCCCCAGTCTCGCTATTTTGATGATTCGTTGGGAAATAAAGTGATCTGTGAAAGCGAGATAAATGCCTTAAAGAACAATCAAACGGCTTTCGAATTTATCGCAAAGCATGGTACGGAAAAGGTTTCCCTTGGAGAGGGTAAATCTGTAACGGTACTCTCACTAAAGGATTATGAAAGTAATTGTAACCAATACTTTAAGAAGAATCGGTTTAAGCTTAAAAACTTATTAAGTGAAGAAATTCCAGAGGGTTTTATTAGCCGGCAACTTAACGATAGCCGTTACATAAGCAAGCTCATTAAGGGCTTGCTAAGTAATTTGGTTCGTGTAGAAAACGAAACCGAGGTAACTGCAAAAAATTTAATTTCAGTAACAGGTGCTATCACTTCAAAATTAAAGCAAGACTGGGGATTAAACGATAAATGGAATGAATTGATAGCACCCCGTTTTAAAAGGATGAATCTATTGACCAATTCGAATGAGTATGGCTATAAAGATCGGCAACAGATAAATGGTAATAGTGCAGGGCGCGAGTTTTTTAGGATCCAAGTTCCTGAGGAAATTTCACGTGGCTTTAATAAAAAGCGTATCGATCACAGACATCACGCACTTGATGCATTGGTGATAGCTTGTACGACGAGGCAACACATACAGTATCTTAATGCACTTAATTCGGAGAGAGAAAATAAAAGAATTAGAGAGTCCTTACTAATACAAAATGAACATGGGCATTTCACTAAAAACTTTCTTACCCCTTGGGTAAATTTTTCAAGTGATGCGAAACTGGCTTTGGAAACCGTAATTATCAGTTTTAAACAAAATAAACGGATTATAAATAAGGCAAATAATAGAACAAAACAATGGCGCTTGGATAATGGCGTCTGGAAAAAAGTTGCAGTTAAGCAAACTCAAGGTGATAATTGGGCCATCAGAAAAGCCTTACATAAAGAAACTGTATCAGGTAAAATACAATTGGATGCACCTAGGGGTAAAATTGCAACCGCTAGCCGGGTAGCGATAAGTGAAATTAAAAATGAAAAACATTTAGCGAAGATTACCGATGCAGGCATTCAATTAATATTTAGAAATCATTTGGCCAATTATGCTGCCTTTGGAGCGAAAAAGTTTGAAGAAGCCTTTAGTCCAGCTGGTATTGATAAACTTAATGAGAATATTGTTAGTCTAAACAATGGTAACAAACATCAGCCGATACTAAAAGTGAGGATGTTTGAAATAGGGGTGAAGTTCGCAGTAGGTCGAAATGGAAATAAGCCGAGTAAATACGTTGAGGCCGCTAAGGGAACTAATCTATTCTTTTCAATTTATCAAAATGAAGTTAGCGGTAAACGAAGCTTTTCAACAATTCCCTTAAATGAGGTTATTGAGCACCAAAAGCAGGTAGCTCATTTAGCGAAAAATGAAAGATATCAAGTGCCAATAGACAACACGCAAGGACAATTTCTTTTCTCAATATCACCTAATGACTTGGTCTATGTTCCCAATGAAGAAGAACAAGAAAACCCCGGTTCAGTAGACCTAAATAATCTCTCTAAAAGTCAGGTTAGCCGAGTTTATAAAATGGTCAGTTGCACCGGAAGGGAGTGTCATTTTTTACCGGCTCTAATAGCTTCACTAGTTAAAAGTTATGATGCAAAGTCGGGAGTTGGTGAATTTGGTAGTTTGAATAAAAGTGAATTAAGCTTTGAAAATGTAAGAATAAAGGAGAGCTGCTGGAAGCTAGAGGTGGATAGATTAGGACGGGTAATCAATTTCAAGCGTTAGATAATGCGAACAATAAGGAGATAAAAAAAATCTGTTTCGGTGGTAACAAAGAAAATACTGTGACAATTTAAGAATTGATGATTAAAAAAACGCTCTACTTCGGGAATGCCGCTTATCTTAAAAAAGATAGCCTTCAACTTAAGGTCGAATTCCCTGCCGATACTGGTAAAATACCCCGTACGGTGCCGCTAGAGGATATAGGCATTATTATTTTGGATCACCCTCGTATTACTGTTACCCAAGGATTACTTTCGGCCCTGATAGCGAATAATGCAGCGGTATTAAGTTGTGACGCCCGTCATTTACCAGAAGGCTTATTTATGCCTATGAGTGCCAACCATACTTATACCGAAAAGTTACGATATCAATTGCAGTCATCAGAACCATTACGAAAAAAACTATGGCAGCAAACGGTAAAAAATAAGATAGAGAACCAAGCCAATGTCCTAAAGAGGTTAGGAGTAGATGTGGAGAATATGCATTATTGGGCGAATAAGGTAAGAAGCGGTGACCCTGATAATTATGAGGCTCGCGCTGCTGCTAATTATTGGGCGAAATGGGTTCATGGGGATGGACGATTTAAGAGACATCGCCACGGGGAAGTACCAAATAATTTGCTCAATTATGGCTATGCGGTTTTAAGGGCCATTGTTGCTCGCAGTTTGATTGGCAGCGGAATGTTGCCAGCCGTGGGGATTCATCACCGTAATAAATACAACCCTTTCTGCCTGGCCGATGACATTATGGAACCTTATCGTCCCCTAGTGGATCTTTTAGTATTGGAAGTAGCGGAGGATTATGATTCGACGGATATAGAACAATTAAGTCCAGCCCTTAAAGCGAAATTATTGGTAATCCCCACACTAGATGTTGTGATAGAAGGAGAAAGAAGTCCTTTAATGATTGGAGTGCAGCGTACCACTGCAAGTTTAATGCAGTGTTTCGAAGGGGTAAAGCGTAAAATTGCATACCCCGTCATGGATCAAAATAATTGAATTTATCCAGCTACGTAAAAGGGATAATAATTAATAATGAAGTTCATAAACCGTTTTAATGCTTATCGAATTATGTGGGTTTTTGTGCATTACGACTTACCAACTGATATGAAGAAGGACCGGCGTAATGCAGCTCACTTTAGAAAGAACCTTTTAAAGGATGGCTTTACAATGATGCAATACAGTATTTATACGCGCCATTGCGCAAGCCGAGAAAATGCCGCCGTACACATTAAGCGGGTTAAGAGTTTTTTGCCCGAAAAAGGAGAGGTAGTTATATTCACTTTAACCGATAAACAATTTGGCATGATGGAATTTTTTAGGGGTAAGGCTGAAAAAGAAAAGCCCAATACCCCACAGCAGTTGGAGTTGTTTTAACAAAAAAGCCTAACAGGATCCCAAATCCTGCTAGGCTTTTTAATTTCTTCTTATCAATGGCTTTCATTTTTTATTTCTAAAATAAAGCCTAAAACACTCAAAAACAATTATTTATGTTGTGGTCTGTTGTGCCTGACGAAGATAATGAACGATTTGAAAGCAATTCACAACTGGTCCAATTCAATCAGTGTAGTAGTTAAGGTTGTGCCTGACGAAGATAATGAACGATTTGAAAACAATTCACAACTCGGAAATACTCTACCAGCACCTAATTGACGGTTGTGCCTGACGA